>Ga0070660_100000289_pt1 | contig 33523 bp, 27 predicted proteins | sample KBSC33metaG_FD_64670 | JGI IMG/M metagenome (GOLD analysis project Ga0070660, IMG submission 64670) | Corn rhizosphere microbial communities from Kellogg Biological Station, Michigan, USA - KBS C3-3 metaG | ecosystem: Host-associated > Plants > Roots > Rhizosphere > Soil ... | reverse complement strand
GACGAGGCGGATGCCTTCTACTACGATGTGCTCTGTCATGACGGCGAGAAGCCTGCCTACGTGAAGGTGCGCTCCGTGGTGGGCCTGATTCCCCTCTTCGCCTGTATGACCGTCGAGAAGGGAACTCTCGAGCACTTCCCCGAGTTCCTGGAGCGCATGGACTGGTTCCTTACGAATCGACCGCTGCTGAGCGGCTACGTCGCCTCGATGGAGGAGCCTGGGCAAAGCGAGCGCCGGCTCCTCAGTCTCGCCACCCCCGATCGGATTCGACGCGTTCTCGCACGGATGCTGGACGAAAACGAGTTCTTGTCCCCGCATGGCATTCGCTCGCTATCGAAGGTTTATGAGCAGCCATACACAATGGATCTGAACGGCAAGACCTTCTCGATCGATTACGAACCTGGTGAGTCCACCTCGGGATTGTTTGGCGGCAATTCGAACTGGCGTGGACCGGTGTGGTTCCCGATCAACTATCTGATCATCGAGAGCCTTCAGAAGCTGGATTACTACTTTGGGCCGGACTTCAAAGCAGAGATGCCCACCGGCTCGGGGGTGCTGATGACACTTGCCGAAGTGGCCGCCGAGTTACAGTCGCGTCTGCTGTTGCTGTTTTTGCCTGACGAGAACGGCAACGCACCGTGCGTCGGGGGCTCAGATGTTCTCGGACCGGAGGTTGTGCTCTTCCACGAGTACTTCCACGGCGAGACGGGCCGGGGCTTAGGGGCAAGTCACCAGACGGGCTGGACAGGCCTGGTCGCCAAGATCATCCAGCAGTTGTATGTGACGTTCCCGGTTCGGGAGAACTAAGCCGATTTGATTGTGGATTTCGGATTTTGGATTTTTAAACTGGGCTTCGCATGAGAGCCGTTGTTGAAGGGAGATCACACGGTCGGATAGGGTGAAAGTAATCGAGCCCCAAAATCAGAAACCTCTGCCCAGGGTCAAATAGATCGTCCGTCTGGCGTTCTCGCCGATGCTCCCGCCAATGAACACGGGTCCGAGCAGCGTTTCGATCAGTAACCCAAATGACGCGCTGTTGCGGATGTGGAAGGTCTGACGGCTCTGGCCCACGCCGCCCACCTCGTACCAGCTGGCGAGGAAGACCTTGCCCCCGACAATGTCAGGTAAGCGACCAACCCGTCGTAGCAGGCCAATGCTGCCATACAGGTAGTTGTCACCCTGTAACTGGTCGACCGTATAGGCTCCTAACCTGAACGGGCCGCCCAACGAAAACTGCAGCAGAGGCGGTGCCTCGATCCCGAACGTCGATCCGCCCTCCGCTATCGCGAACATGCTGCGGTCGCGATCCAATTTGGTGAACTGCGATACACGCAGGGTGCCTTGCAGGAAGTCTCGGCTGGCCCCGGGAGCCGTTGTAAAGAGCTTGGCCTGCGCATCGATCCTAAGTCCGCGGCTTGGCACCTGATCGCCGTCCTGGTCATCGTAGCCGTACTTCAGCCGCCACGCCGTATAGGAGCCACTCGCGACCTCAGGATTGGCAACGCCGACCGAAAGCTCGTTATTGAGACGACCCACCTCCACGCCCGCGCGCACTTCGCTCTGCCTCCTGAAAGGCGAGCCGATGTCCAAGCCAACGCCATAGCCCTCGCTGCGATAGTTCGCGGTCTGGGTGCCATCTCTGAAGAGATTGGTAGACGTACGAGCGTAAAACACGCGGGGTGCCACAAACAAAGAACGCTTTGCAAGAGGCTTGTAATATTCGAACTCGGCACCGTTTCGGCTTCCAAGGGCCAAGCTCAGCCGTCCCTCGGCGCCAGAACCGCTCGGATCGACGAAAGTTGTCCGACCATTGAGCGTGAGATGGACGACATTGCTCTCTGCAGTGTCAAGGTCGGTTCCGAAGTTCACGAACGGCGGAGCGTACGTCTTCTCCTTCGCTATCAACTGCAGCCCTTGAACTCCGCTGGCGTTCCGAGTCATCTCGTAGGCGATGCTCTCGTATCTGCCTTCGCCAACGATCCGATTCAAGGCGCCTTGCAAAGCCTGCACCACCTTCGGGTCCTCGAGGTTTCGGCCGACGAAGTCAATCACGCGGTTCGCCAGCTCCTGCTCGGCGGGGCCGCTGCTCTGTCGAACGGGAATCCAAGCACCGTTTGGCGGCCGCTTGAATCCCTTCCCCATCGTCGCGATCCGGGTCGCCTCCGCGCGAACAAACAGCGGCACCGGCTTGTGGTTCAATTGAGCGCGACGCGTTGTCAACTGCGCCTGATAAGCCGCCCATTCTTGATCATTCACCTGGTACGCAAGGAGCTTGGCAAACCGCCCATCGGCGAACGCCTTCATCGCCTCGTCGTAGCCTTGCTTGATCAATTGGGGGGCGCTCGCGAAATCGACGGAGGAGTAATCCGCGAGGTTCGGCTGAAAAACGATATCCGCCGCAGCTCCGTGCCGCCGGTCCTGTTCCTCGCTGACGACGATCAGGGAGCGCCCCAGAATGTCTGTCAGGGACTCTTGCCCGAACGTCGGGTTATAAAGCCCGCTGAGCTTGACCGCGAAGATGAACTCCGGATCAAAAGTTTCCTTTGCCACATCCGCGGGCAAGTTGTTGAGCAAACCGCCATCGACGAGCACCTTGTTGTTCGACAGGACCGGTGTGAAGTTCACCGGAATCGCCATGGTGGCTCGCAGAGCTGTGTAAAGCGATCCACTGCCGAGGACCTGCTCGCTTCCAGTGTTTAAGTCCGCCGCTACGCAGCGGAAAGGAATGACAAGATCGTCGAAGCTCCGAAGCGCCGCGCCCTTGCCCATTGGCGAAGTCGGCAGAGCGATCTGGCTCAGCAGCAATCCGACCTGCTGTGCCGGATCCACGCCACCCGGCAACCGCAGCTCACCCCCACGGAGCCCAAATTCATACCGGAACGGGTATTCGCGCCGATCCTCTTTCCTCCGCCAGGGCAAATCGTTGTAAGCCGGCCGGCCCGTGAACAGCTGGTCCCATTGGACGGACTCCAGCATTCGCTCGATCTCCGTCGGACTCATCCCCACCGCGAGCATGCCGCCGACCAGGCCGCCGGCGCTTGTGCCGGTGATGCAGTCGATCGGAACGTGCTTCTCTTCGAGGGCTTTGAGGACACCGACATGCGCCCATCCGAGTGCCCCGCCCCCGCCAAGGACCACGCAAACGCGGTTTCCCCGAGCGCGTGGAGCCTCCTGCGCACCGAGAATGCAAGTTGCCGCAAGTAGCAGGAAAATTCCGAAGCGGCGCACTGTAAGCATCTAGACGAACTACGTTCCCAAGGCGAATCGAAACTCCGCATAATGACTCCATGGCCCGCATCGTCGTTCCCGAAGCCGAAGCTCTGCTCGATCAGGAGCTCCCAGTTTTAGATAAAGGTTTCGTGCGATTGGTGGATTACCTCGGGGGTGACGAGCGCATCGTTCAAGCCGCACGCGTGAGCTACGGCGCGGGTACGAAGAGCTTCCGCCAAGACCGCGGCCTGATCCACTATTTGATGCGGAACTGGCACACCTCGCCTTTCGAACAGGTGCAACTGACCTTCCACACGAAGATGCCCATCTTCGTCGCCCGCCAGTGGGTGCGGCATCGCACGGCCCGGCTGAATGAAATCTCCGGGCGCTATTCAGTAATGAAGGACGAATTCTATGTCCCAGACCCCGCGGTGGTTCGACCCCAAAGCGAGAACAACAAACAGGGGCGCAGCGACGAGCGATTCGCCTCCGAGGTGGAGCAGAAGATTGTCGAGACGTTCCGTTCTGGTCAAAGGGAGTCCTATGCGGCCTACGAGGAGCTGCTCTCGCTAAACCTGGCCCGAGAGCTCGCACGCAACAATCTGCCTGTTTCCCTTTACACGGAGTGGTATTGGCAAGTCGATCTCCACAACCTCTTCCACTTCCTGCGGCTCCGAATGGACCCGCACGCGCAGTACGAGATCCGCGTCTACGCAGAGGCAATGGCCAAGTGCGCTCAGGCTGTGGCACCAATCGCCTATGAGGCCTTCCAAGAGCACATCTTAGGCTCCATTTCTTTCTCCAAAGCCGAACTCGTAGCACTGAATCGGATGCTGAGTGGGCGCGAGCCGCAGATCGAGGGCCGAGCTCTCGGAGTGTTCAACGAGAAGCTCGCCAAACTCAGGGCGAGCGAACCCATCGAGCCGGTCGAAGAGCCCGAGCTCAATCCAAACGCTGCCGTCACGGTCTAGCGAATGTGTTAGATTAACAGCCGTGGGAACCGACCTCAAGCGCTGGATCGGCACTCCCCTCTTCCGCGCCTGCGCCGCCCTTGCGCTCGTGATCGCGCTTGGCATCATCTTCAACGCGGATCACTCGTTCTTCCGCCTCGGTACCCACCGGGATGCGCTGAGGCAAATCTCCGTTTACGGATGTCTCGCCTGCGGGCTGACCCTCGTGATCATCAGCGGGGGCATCGACCTTTCGGTCGGCAGTGTTCTTGGCTTGAGCGCTGTCTTCTTCTCCCTTGCCACCATCCGCTGGGGCTGGTCGCCCTGGATCGGCATTCCGGCCACAATGGCGATCGGCCTGGGCGTTGGATTGGTGAGCGGATTGCTCGTCTCTTGGGGTCGAATGCAGCCTTTCATAGCGACCCTCGCCGCCATGGTCGCGGCCCGTGGAGTGGGGAAGCTGATCTCCGGGGGCGAGAAGATCTCGACCGCCATTCCCACGCCAGACGGCAACGTCCGATACGTGGACGTCCCGCACGTTTTCCGCTCTATCGACTCGCAGCTTTTCGGCGGCAACCTGGCAGTTGTCACGATCATCTTCCTCGTCTGCTTTGCGGTCTGCCTCTTCGCCCTGAACCGCACCACCTGGGGACGCAACCTCTTCGCCATAGGAGGGAACGAGGAGGCTACGCGCCTCTCCGGCGTGCGAGTGGACGGCTCAAAGATCGTCGCCTATATGGCTTCCGGACTGTGCGCTGCGGTTGCGGGAATCTGCCAAGCCGCCCAAGAGCAGCAGGGGGATCCCGAGGCTGGCATCGGTTACGAGCTCACAGCCATTGCCATCGTGGTCATCGGCGGAACGAGCCTGCTTGGAGGATCAGGCGGAGTCGGCCTGACCCTCCTCGGCATGCTCACGATCGGCTACCTGGAAAAGGTGCTCAGTATCAACGCCGTTCCGGAGTCGTGGCGGCTCATTCTCACCGGAGCAATCGTGGCGATTGCCGTGCTGGCCCAGCGAAAACGAGCCTAGCGCCTACTCCAGCTTTTCTATTCGCTCCACCGACTCCATTTGTGCCAACTTGATCAGCTGCACAGCGTTGCAGGTTCCCATCACCAGCTTCAGCTTCTCATCGACAACGTCGACCTTGAGTCCGAGTTCCTTCAGAGTCGCCAGCGTGATCGGCTTCACGTTCGTAAGGAAGATTTCGACTTCCACGGTGCCCTTTGCTTTCCGCAAGTCGCTCGAGACCTTGGCTTGATACAGCTGTTCTCGGGATTGGGCCGGCTTAGTGGGCCTCCCGTCGACGCTGATCCCCCCGCCGCCACCTCCGAATCCGCCGCCGAAGCCTCCACCTCCAAGGCCGCCACCCCGGGATCCCTGATCTATTTTGAACATGGGGGCATTCACCGTCGGATCTGCGTGGACAATCCGAATGCCTCTCGTGATCTTTGAACCCGTGCCCATCCCGACGCCCTCATAGCTCACACCATCCGCCATTTCGACGGGCACCCGCACGGTCCGCGTCTTGCCTCGGACGTTCACGACGCGTGGCTCAACCGCTACGAACGACGTGTACTCCGTCATCAGGTTGAACTCCAATGCGGTGTCCACGATCTGGCTGACCTTGGTGTTCCCTTCTTCGCCGCCGACCTGCGCTAGCCAGTTGGACGTGGTCAGATCATCCACCCTCTTCCGAGCCCAAAGGCTCATCAGTGCCGGAGCCTCAGAACCGGACCCGAAGTTCACATTCAGCGTTTGCGACCAAGGCTGCCCGCCCAGGCGCCCGGTGACCACGACCTTTCCAGGGCCTGCACCCGAATACCGGCCATAGACCACGACAGGCCGGCCGGAGAACACGTCCGGCAAGTGGGCCGGCACCAGGTCAGTGCAGGCAGTGCCCTCCACATGGGCTTCGACATCGGTCAGAACGGGCGACTGGGTTCGCGCCAAGAACTGATCCACCACTGCATCGGCATTGGCATTGAGAGTCACCGTGCAGCTGTCGCCCCGGCCCTCCTGACTCATTGCGTCGATTAGGAAGTGATTTACCGAGTTCCCAATGCCGAAGGTGAACATGCGGCTGTTGCGCCGATGCTTTTGGATCGCATCGAGAATCTGCTTCTCGTCGCCAACGAAGCCATCGGTGTTAAACACCACCAATCGCAGGCGCTGCGGATCGTCAGGAAAGCCAAGCGCCTTGTCGACCGCAAGGCGTAACTGCGTTCCGCCGTTCGCCTGCATCGGCTGGACGAACTTCTCGGCTTCCGCCACGTTCTCGGGCGTGTTCGGCCGCGCCGAGGGCCACAAGGGCCGCACGTCGTTCGAGAACGAGAGTACGTTGAAGGTGTCGCCGTGTCGCATGGCATGGATCTGCTTGAGCGTCAACTCCTTCGACTTTTCTATCGGGAAGCCATTCTGGCTGCCGCTCTGATCCATAACGAAGATCAACTCTCTTGGCGCGATCTGCTTGCTGACCGGCTGCACCGGCGGCAGGAGAACCAGCGCGAAGAAGCCACCCTTCTGCGGATCCTGGTGGGTTAGGAAGGCGCTTTGCACCTGATCTGTGGCCACCCGGTAGCGCAGGATGAAGTCGCGATTGGGGATCTCGTCGGCCTTCGCCAGCTTGATCACCGCGCCACTCTTGCCTACGGGTTGAGTGCTGATCTTGTGCAGCACGCTCTCCATGGACTGGATAGGCGCGCCAGCCTGCAAGTTCACCGTCAGGTCGATGCCGGAGCCTGTCCGCGTGCCCTTGGGAGTGATCGGCGGAGCGATTTTCCCCGGATCCGGCGCATTGCCGAGGAACCTCGGTCCTACCACCATGGGGAAGTTGAATTCGAACTGGCCGTGTTCGTAGGGCAGAAGTTCCGAGTAGGAAATCTCGACCTTCACCTTCTCGCCCGGAAGGATGTTCGCCACGCTTTGGGTGAAGATGTTCGGCCGCTCCTGATCGAGCAAAGCTGCGACTTGCCCCTGCGCCCTGGCTGCGTCGTAGATGCGCCTCGCCTCTTGTCGCCGCTTGATGAGTCCCTCGATGATCCGCTTGCCTGTTTCGATCCGCATACGGTCCACTGCCGCGTCCGTTGGCAGCGGGAAGGTGTAGACCGCCTCGATCGGATTGGCGGAGAGGTTTGCGAAGGTCTGCACGACCGTGACGCGAGCACCAAAGCCCGAGACATCAGCGTGCACGCTGGTGTGCTCCAGAGGGCACTCGAGAACCGGTTTGCCGGTCTTGTCGACTGCGATCAGACTTCCAGCATCCGCGGTCGGCGAAGCGGGGGCAAGAACCGCAACGGCGGCAAGTACATTCAACAACATCGCTTTTTCTCCGGTAACACCGTGTTGGATGTTCGAGGGCGCTTCGGAGTTACCACCAAATGAGAACCCCTCCTTGAGGAGGGCAGGGAGGGGGATGCCTGCCGCTCAACCGTCGGTCGGGCGGCCGTGGTCGTCGGTCAATGGCGAAGAGATGCTTTGTGCTACTCGAGTCCGGAACCTAGGCCGTCCCACCATCGGCCCGAATCACAGCCAAGAGCTCCTGAGTCTTGGCTTTCATCAGAGCCTCATCCCCGCGCGTCTCCACATTCAGCCGAATCACGGGTTCGGTGTTCGAGCCGCGCAGGTTGAATCGCCAATTGCCGCAGTCCACGCTCAAGCCGTCGATATGATCGATGGTCCCCATGGACCCGTAGTGAGCCTCAACTCTAGCGAGCGTGGTTTTCACGTCCGGCACGTGCGAGTTGACTTCTCCCGAGCACGGGTAGTTCTTGATCATCTCGCCAACGAGATCGCCCAACGAGCGCCCCGTCTGTGAAACAAGGCGCGCAACGAGCAGGAAAGGGATCATGCCACTATCGCAGTACCAGTGGTCTTTGAAGTAGTGGTGCGCGCTCATCTCGCCGCCATAGATCGCGTCTTCGGCGCGCATCTTCTCCTTGATAAACGCGTGTCCGCTCTTGCAGATCACGGCTCGGCCACCGAGCTTGCCGACAATGTCGAGTGTGTTCCACATCAAGCGCGGGTCGTAGACGATGGTGTGCCCGGGCTCCCGCTGCAGAATCGCCTGCGCGAGCAGGCCGACGATGTAATAGCCCTCGATGAAGTTCCCATGCTCGTCGAAGAAGAAGCAGCGATCGTAGTCGCCATCCCAGGCGACACCAAAATCGAAGGCACCGGAGTGCATCTTCTGCTCGGTCATGGCCCGAGCTTCCTCGAGGATGGGGTTCGGTACGCCGTTCGGGAACTTGCCGTCTGGCTCCCAGCGCAGTTTCTCCACTTGCAAGGGCAGATGCGGCAGAAGGTGATCTAAGGCGACGCCCGACGCCCCGTTGCCCGGGTCGAGAAGCACGTTTAACGGCTTGAGGTCGGAGGGAGAAACGATGCGGAGCAGGTGCTGCACGAAGTCCCCGTACACGTCCTGGTCGCGCCGAGAGCCAGATCCCGTTCGTTCCCACTTCTGCTCGAAAGCACGCCGCTCGATATCGGTAAGTCCGGTGTCGCCCGAAATGGGTCGGCTCTCCTGCCGAACCACCTTCATGCCGTTGTAATCCGCGGGGTTGTGGCTGGCGGTGATCATAACGCCGCCGTCGTAGCCGTAGAAGGCGGTCGCAAAGTAGACCATCTCGGTCCCCACCATGCCGAGGTGCACCACGTCGACCCCGGCTTCATTCAAGCCGCGGGCGAGGGCGTCGTACAGCTCGGGACCGCTCAGCCGAATATCGTAGCCGATGCAAACCGTCTTGGCGCCGGTCTGATCCGCATAGGCTCGGCCGATATGGTACGCGATCTCTGGGTTCAGCTCGGCGGGCACTTTGCCGCGGACGTCGTAGGCCTTAAAGCAAGGAAGGAACTGCCCCATCGGTCAGCGTTGTACCTGACCCCTTGGGGAGTGCGCTCGCTTGCGAGCGCTTAGATCGGCGGCGTGTCGCCCCGCCCAGAATGGCTGTGCCCAGCGGATGCGATTGTGCCGCTGGAAAGGGCGAGATACTCAAAAACAGGTCGGAGAGGGGGCGGCGAAAATTCGGGCGGCAGTTGAACCTCCGCACGCTCCCTGCATGAAAGGTTCCATACACTATTGCCTATCGAACCTGGTAACGACACGGGTTCTGGTTAAAGCAGGGGATCGAGCACGGAGATGAGACGATCCACCTCATCGAGGGTGTTGTAATGGGCGAAGCTCGCTCGCGCCACGCCGCACTTTGTATCGAATCCCATTCTTTCGAGGAGCCGATACGAATAGAAGTTGCCCCACTTAATGCCGAGACCGGCTCGGGCCGCGGCGAGAGACAGATCGTGCGCAGGGGTCCGATCAGAATGCCACGCCACGATTGGCAGCCGGTCCGAGTTCGGCCCCAAAAGCGTCACCCCTGACTTGCTTCCGAGGAACTCGACAAACCTATTCGTCAACGGACGTTCCAAGCGGTCCGCGTAAGTCATTGCCTCGACGACGGCTTCTCGGTCAAATGCGCCCCGGCCACTCAACAGCGCGAAATAGCCGGCTAGGGCGTTGAGTCCCGCGCACCCTTCATGATTCACGCCCCCAAGCTCGAACTTGTATGGGACGTTCGCCCTCTCGATGATGGAGTGGTTAGGCCCGGTCAGTTCCGCCAGGGTCTCGTGCGTGCCCCAGAGGGCCGCCATGTGCGGGCCGAACACCTTGTAGGTCGAGAACACGTACCAGTCCGCCCCCCACTCAGCAACCCGCATCGGCAGGTGCGGCGCGTACGCGACTCCATCGACCAAAACCTTGGCCCCCGCCTCATGCGCCACCCGAATGAACTCGGAATAGTCTTCCACCCGGCCGAGAATGTTGGAAACCTGAGGAAAGCACACCAGCTTGGTATTAGCGTTCAACAAGCCACGAAGCCCGTCGACAGAGCACGAGCCCGTCTCAGGATCGCACTCCCAAATGTGAACGGTGAAACCTCGGTCTCGAAGATACAGCCAGGGCGAGATGTTTGCTTCGTGGCCGTTCTCAGCGACGATCACTTCTGCATGGGCCGGCCAAGCCAGTGCGTAAGCGTCGGCGATAGTGCGCAGCAGCGCCGAAGTGGACGGTCCGAGGATCACCCGATCCTTGTCCTCTCCGCCCATCAAAGTCTCGATGAAGCAGTGCGCTCTTGCGACGTTCTCGGTCGCATAGACTGACGCCGGATAATCGCCCCCGATTTGCGCATAGTTCGAGAGCATGTAATCGCGGATGGCATCCGCGACCACACCCGGCACCTGAGATCCGCCTGCGTTGTCCATATAGACGAACCCGGAGGCGAGCGCGGGAAATTGGGCGCGAATGGCTTCAAGCGTCAGCGGCATCGGAGTGGAGTCTAGCCTAGACTAGAAGCATGACTCCCGCCCTCGTCCTCGTCGACCTGCAGCGAGGCATCCTCGCTCGCGAGTGCCAGCCGCATACGTCACAAGAGGTCTTGCAGCGGGCCGTGGCTCTCGCAGACAAGTTCCGAGCGGCTGGGGCCTTGGTCGTGCTTGTGCACGTGTCCTTCGCACAGGATCGCGCGGATGCGCTCAAGCAATCCGTCGATGCGCAGCAGCCCTCAGGGCCGTTGCCACCCGACTGGGATATCCTCGACGCGTCGTTGAAACCCGACTCGCAACACACCGTCGTGGTGAAGAAACGGAACTGGGGTGCCTTTTACGGGACGGACCTCGACCTGCAGTTGAGGCGGCGCGGCATCGATACGATCTTCCTCGGCGGCATTGCGACGCCTTACGGAGTCGAATCAACCGCCCGCGACGCGTACGAGCGTGCCTACCAGATCTATTTCCTCGAAGATGCGATGACGACCATGGATGCGAACGACCACCGCCACTGCATCGAACGCATCTTCCCCAGACTCGGCCATGTGATCAGGACCGACGAAGTTCAGACGTTTTTGGCGCAAGGTGGTTGACTTTCTTCGCTCTCGGCTACTTGTGAGTGGGGAACCGTAAGAATGACCCTGCTATTCCGCCGCCGAAGCTCGCCCGACAACGATCTCTCTCATCCTGAGGCGTGGGGATGTCCGTGCCGTATCCGAAGGAGCTCAACTCGGAGGTGATCAACTTCCCTCGCTCCTCGGAATAGCACTGCATGGTGGCTTTCGGACGACCCGCAGGAATTGACGAAGAAAACGACCATTGCCGTTCAGGAAAGAATGCTCGTTTGAATCTGAACTCTTGCCGAATCACACGCAAGAACAGAAAACAGCAGGAAAAGCAGGAATCAGGAAAAAAGCGAATCCAAGGCCCGCCTAGGTAAAGTTGTAGGCGCGGATGATCGCCTGGTTGCAGAGTTTGCCCCCTCTTGTTCAGGACACCCTTTCGGCCCTGGCCCGCGTCCTCATTTTCGTTTTGCCCGTGCTGCTCTTGGTGCCAGGCATCATCTGGTGGGAACGCCGCCTTTTGAGCTGGATGCAAGACCGTATCGGCCCGAACCGCGTCGCCACTATTCCGAAGAACGCCAAGTGGGCACCCAAGTTCCTGCGCGGCTTTAGCACGTTCGGCCTTCTGCAGCCCATCGCCGACGGCGTGAAGCTCTTCTTCAAAGAGGACATCACACCATCAGCCGTCGACAAGCTGATCTACTTCCTAGCGCCCGCAATCGCCCTCTTCCCGGCCTTCGCCCTCGGCGGCACGCTCCCCTGGGGACCGACCTACGGCTTCTACGCCAAGCTCACGCCAATCTCGAACGCAAGCATCGGCGTGCTCTACATCATGGCGATCTCGTCGCTGGGCGTCTACGGCGTCGTGCTCGGCGGGTACGCCGCGAACAACAAGTATTCGCTCATGGGCGGCCTGCGGGCTTCCGCACAGCTCATCTCTTATGAGCTTGCGATGGGCATGTCGCTCGCCTGCATCGTTCTCGCCACCGGCTCGCTCCGGCTCACCGACATGGTCCGCGTCCAAGAGGGCTCCTTCTGGGGACTGCAAGGTAACTGGAACGCCCTGCAGAACTGGAACGCATTCACGCCCTATGGCTTTATCGCGATGGTGGTCTTTCTCATCTGCATGATCGCGGAGACCAACCGTGCGCCCTTCGACTTGCCTGAGGCCGAAAACGAGCTGATCGCTGGCTACCACACCGAGTACAGCTCCATGAAGTTCGCCGTGTACTTCATGGGCGAGTACGCCGCGATGTTCGTCTTCTCCGGCATCCTCGCAGTGGTCTTCCTCGGTGGATACAACGTTCTGCCGGTCAACTGGCACTGGCTCGCGCAGAACTCGCCTGTGGTGCCCGGTCTCTTCGACTTCATTGACCGCATCAACTACTGGCTCGCGCCGATCTGGTTCGTGGGCAAGATCGTGTTCATGCTGAGCGTCTTTATCTGGCTTCGTGCAACGCTCCCCAGGCTCCGCTACGACCAGCTCATGTCACTCGGCTGGAAATCGCTGCTGCCGCTGGCCACCCTGAACTTCATCGTGGTGGCGACCTGGATTTGGGTATCGCGCTTCTACGGACCCGTTGCAGGCGTTGGCCTGTGGGTTGTCGCTGGCGTGTTGCTCGTTTCGCTTTGGCTCGCAATTAAGAAGGCGAGCGCCAAGCCCTCCCTCGAGACCCGCACGATCCGCATGGTCTCCGGCACGCCCGCGCCGGCAGGAGGCGATCCGCTTTAGCTATGGACTTATCTTCTCTGCCGATCAAGCCGACGCCGGAGCTAGGTGTTTTCCTCGCCCTTGGGGGCGTGGCGGCTCTGGCCGCGGTAGGCGTGGTCGCCTTCAACAACGCGGTGCGTTCTGCGCTCTGCCTGGTCGTGAACTTCTTCGTTCTCGCGTTCCTGTACTTCACGCTGAACGCGCAGCTGCTGGGCATCACTCAGATCGTGGTCTACACGGGCGCGATCATGGTGCTGTTCCTCTTCGTGATCATGCTTCTGAATCTGGGCGCGCCGCAGGTGCTCACCGAGAAGAAAGATCCGAAGAAGCTCGCAGGCATTGCACTCGGCGTCGTGCTCTTCCTCATCGTCGGTTCTCAGATTTTGGTGCCGCTGTACAAGGTGACCGAAACCCGTTCCGATCCTAACTTCGGAGCTCCCGAGGCCATAGGCCGAACCCTATTCACCGGCTACCTCTATCCCTTTGAAATCGTCAGCGTTCTGCTCCTGATTGGCATCGTAGGCTCCATTCTGCTGGCCAAGAGGCGGATATGAAAGCCATGGTGTTGCGGTATTGGGACGTTGCCGTCGCAAAGGTCAAGGGCTTTTTCGATGAGCCACTTAAGCCTGCATCGGATCCGCGTGAGCTCAGAATGGGCGTGACCTACATGGCCGCGAACGCTTCTCTGATCGTCGGCCTCACGAGTGAACCGCTGAAGAAGGTCGGCATCGGCTTGGCTGCAATTCTTGTCGCCGGCTGCCTGATTTTGGGGGTGCTGAAGAAGTGAACGGCGTTCCGCTCGTTGCCTACTTGGCCCTCGGCCTGTTTATGTTCACCACCGGCGTGGTCGGGGTCATCGTTCGCCGCAACCCGATCGTGATTTTCATGTGCATCGAGCTGATGCTCAACTCGGTGAACCTGACCTTCCTCGCGTTTGCTCGCTACATGCCGCTCACGAAGGCGACCGGCGAGGGTTTTGCGAAGGCCACGATGGCTGGACAGATGATGGTCATCTTCGTCATGGCGGTCGCCGCGGCGGAAGTTGCGGTTGGACTTGGCATCATCATGGCGATCTTCCGCTTGCGCGAGAACATCGACATCGACGAAATGAATTTGCTGAAGGGATGATGGGGGAAAGCGTGATTCGAGATTCGAGATTCGCGATTCGGAGACATGTCGTCGCCGAAGGAGCTCTGGTTTTCGCCTCTGGTCCGCTCCGAATGCCGAATCTCCAATCCCGAATCACGAATCCATCCGGAGGCTCCAACTGAACGCTACCTTTGGCCAGATCTGGTGGGTGCTGTTCCTGCCGGTCATCGGATTTCTGATCCAATCTCTTGCGGGCAAGTGGATCGTTAAGAGCTTTGGCAAGCGAGTTGCCGGCGCGCTCGCAGTGCTGCCTATCGCAGGGGCGTTCGTGATCGGCGCAGTCCTTACGTTGAAGCTGGCCGAACTCGCGCCCGAGCAGCGGGTTGGCATCAGCACGTTGGCGGACTGGATCAACATCGCCAGCATCAAAATTCCCTTCGAATTCAGAGTCGACACGCTCTCGATGACGATGGTGCTGATCATCACCGGCATTGGAGCGCTGATCCATCTGTACGCAACCGGTTACATGGCCGAGGAGAAGGACTACACCCGCTTCTTCACCTACCTAAACCTGTTCATCGCCGCGATGCTCATCCTCGTGCTGGGCAACAACTTGGTGATGCTCTTCATCGGTTGGGAAGGCGTGGGTCTCTGCTCCTACCTGCTCATCGGCTTCTGGTACAAGGACCTGGCGAACGCGAAGGCCGCGAACAAGGCTTTCATAGTCAACCGAATCGGCGACTGGGGCTTAACGCTGGGCATCTTCCTCCTTATGGTGGTGATCGCCGCCAACGCACAGAAGTTCGGCATCACCGATGGCCGGTATCTCAGCTACGACGCCTTCCTTCCGCGACTCGGCGAAGTTCTGAAGGGGATGCCGGGCGTGACCACGACGATCGCGCTTTTGCTGTTCGTAGGTGCTTGCGGTAAGTCTGCTCAATTCCCGCTTTACCTCTGGTTGCCGGATGCGATGGCAGGTCCAACGCCTGTTTCCGCGCTCATCCATGCCGCCACGATGGTCACCTCTGGGGTGGTGCTGCTGAACCGCATGAACGTGGTTTATCAGCTTTCGCCCGTGGCTTCCGCGATCGTAGCTGCGATAGGCGCATTCACGGCCCTCTTCGCGGCCCTGATTGCCTTTGGGCAGACCGACATCAAGAAGGTTCTCGCTTACTCGACGGTTTCCCAGCTTGGATTCATGTTCGTGGCCTGCGGCGCGGGTGCGTATTGGGCGGGCATGTTCCACGTAACGACCCACGCGTTTTTCAAGGCGCTGCTGTTCCTTGGCTCCGGTGCGGTGATTCATGCGATGTCCCACAACCAGGACATGCGCAACTACGGCAAGCTGTACAAATACCTGCCGATCACGTGCTGGACGATGTTCATCGGCTTCCTCGCTATCGCGGGCATTCCGCCGCTCGCCGGATTCTGGTCGAAGGAAGCGATCATCGGCTCCGCGCTGGCGAACAACCACGCAGCCATCGAGGCTTATCAGGTTGGCCAGTGGGCCGGTTGGACCGCGCTTTTCGTTGCGCTGCTCACCGCGTTCTACATGACTCGGATGACTTGGCTGACGTTCTTCGGGAAGGAAGAGCGCTGGCGAGCGATCCCGGCGCATGCTCACGCGCATGGGGATGAAGCGCACGCCGTCGCTGATGAGAGCAATCCAGTAGCTACCGCAGAGGCGCATCCGGTCGTCGCGTCGACGGCCGCTCCGGTTACCTTGGCCGCAGGTGAAGGCTACAAGTTCGAGGGCGATGGCAGCCAGGCGATCGACGAGTCGACCGCGGTGCACGAAGAAGTGGAGCCTTCGGAAGACCACGGCCACCATTCTGATGAGCACGGCTTCTTCTACACGCATGATGAGATCCACGCGATGGAACATGCGGAGCACGAGCACGATCATCACGAGCTGGACCAGAACCACACCCCGCACGAGGTTCCGTTCAGCATGTGGATTCCGCTTGCGGTCCTGGCGGTGCTTAGCTTGGGCGGCGGCTGGTATCTGTCACAGAACGATCGCTTGCTGAACTGGCTCTACCCCGGCGGCGAGTTGCAGTACCTTGGCGAGGTCAGCGAGCACCCACACGGCATCAATCTGATGGCGCTTTCTCTTGCAGCGGCGATCGGCGGCATCGTTCTCGGGCTCTTTGTCTACTTCCGCGGCTTGCCCAAGAAAGAAGGCTGGGACGAGAGCAAGTGGAATCCGTTCCGCCGATGGGCAGGCAACCAGTTTGGCTACGACTCCGCCATGGTCAACGCCTCCGTTCAGGGTGGCGCCGACATCGCAACACTTTCCTGGAAGGGAATGGATGCGGGCCTGGTCGATGGAGCGGTGAACGGCTCTGGCTGGCTCGCTCGGGGCGGCGGCTGGCTCCTGCACTTCCTCCAGACCGGCTACGTCCGCTTCTATGCTCTAGGGATGCTCGTCGGCGGGGTCGCGATTTTGGGCTGGTTCACCTATTCTCTGTTTTTGGGGGCCCACAAGTGAGTTTGGAGTTTGGAGTTTGGAGTCTGGAGTGGCCCACGCTCCTCCAAGGAAAGGGAGCTTCTCAAGTTTGCGGCTTTGAGCGCAAGGCACTTTCAGGGGCTGCTTGGGTGCGTAATAACAAGCAATCCCAAGCCACTCGGCTGGAAGAAGTCACGCTCTTGACCCGACCTCGCCCCCTCACGAGATTCTTCGGAATCGCGCCCGCGCTGCTCATCTGTGGGCTTGCCAACGACTTCCGGTCCTTGGCGCCCGCACTGCTGGCGGGCCTGGCGGCGACGGCTTTGGTTTATATGGTGCGTTCTTTCTTCCTACTTGCGCTTGGGAGGTCTGGCTAGATGGCCCCAACAGGCTTCGGTCTGCTTTCTCTGGTCACGTTCCTGCCGCTCTTTGGCGCGCTTGCGCTGATGCTGTTACCGGACAAGGACGCGCGGGTCTTCCGCTACGGCGCACTGCTCGTCAGCATCGTGACCTTCCTGGTTTCACTTGCGGTGTTCGCCAAGTTCCAAGGCGGCACCTATCACTTCCAGCTTCAAGAGTACATCCCCTGGATGAAGGACCTCGGCATCCACTACCGGATGGGTGTCGACGGAATTTCGATCTGGCTGGTGATGCTGACGACCTTCCTGCAGATCATCGCGGTGTGGTTCAGCTTCTATGTCAACAAGCGGGTGAAGGCGTATTTCATCTTCTTACTAATCCTCGAGACGTCCATGCTCGGCGTGTTCACCTCGCTGGACATGATCCTGTTCTACACCTTCTTTGAGGCTTCGCTGATCCCGATGTATTTCCTCATCGCCATCTGGGGTGGCGAGCGGCGAGGCTACGCGTCTCTGAAGTTCTTCGTCTACACCTTCGCGGGTTCGATCTTTATGCTGATCGGCATGATCGTGCTGGCCAAGCAATATGCGAACTTGCACGCTGGGCAATTGAGCTTCAGCATCATCGACATTCAGCAGGAGGTGGCCAGCGGGAAGCTGTGGATGGGCGCCTTGCAGTTGCAAACGCTGGTGTTCTGGTCCTTTGCAGTGGCCTTCCTGGTCAAGTGTCCGGCCTTTCCGTTCCACACTTGGCTGCCGGACGCGCACGTCGAGGCGCCGACGGCGGGTTCGATCATTCTTGCCGGCGTGCTGCTGAAGATGGGCACTTACGGCTTCCTGCGCTTTGTGCTTCCGCTGTTCCCGGATGCGGTGCAGAGTCAAGCTGTTTGGATCATGGGTCTCGCGGTGATCGGCATCATCTACGGCGCGATCGTAGCGGCCATCCAGCCTGATCTCAAGAAACTGATCGCGTATTCCTCCGTGGCGCACATGGGCTTTGTCCTGCTGGGGCTGTTCTCGCTCACCCACACGGGCATGCTGGGCGGCACCTACCAACAACTGAATCACGGAATCTCAACCGGCGCGCTCTTCTTGCTCGTTGGAATCATCTACGAGCGACGGCACACGCGGTTGTTTAAGGAGTTCGGCGGACTCAAGGCGCAGATGCCGATCTTCGCGACGCTCTTCCTGATCGTCATGCTCTCGAGCGTCGGCTTGCCTCCGCTTAACGGCTTCATCGGCGAGTTCCTGGCGATGATGGGGGCTTTCGAGTCGAGCTATGCCCATGCTTACGGGCTGAACATCATCTTTCCGGTGCTTGCCGGCGCGGGCACGATCCTTGCTGCGGTCTATCTGCTCTACATGTTCCAGCAGGTGTTCTACGGACCGAATACGAACCCGGAGAACAAGCGCCTGCGCGACATGAAGCCGTGGGAGATGGCGGCAGTTGGTCTGCTCGTCGTGTTCGTCTTTTGGGGAGGCCTTGCGCCTTCGACGTTCCTGAAGCCAATGGAGGCTTCGATTGGAGCGGCCCGGCTGATGGCATTGGCACCAGCCGAGCGCAGACCCGTGTGGGCGGATCCGACGCGGGAGATCGATTCCAAGATGAACTTGGTCTTCATGCCGGGGCGAACGGATGTGAATCAGCTGCCCACGGGATCGGAGAACGTGCTCTTCCCCGCTAACCTGCACTTCCCCCTCGGGCCTCAGATGAACGTGGCCGACGTCGCGCGAACAGTCGAGGTGCGGCGCTGAACCTAGAATTGCTACTGGCTTCCGGATCTCGCGCGAATTTGACGCTCGCAGGGTCGCTGTTTGAAAGCGCCGCCGGGTCGGCGTACTCCATTGAGCCGTGCGTCCTGACCATTGGCTCAGAAGAGCACAGTTTGACCGTTGTTATCAATCCGTTTGGGCGTGCGCTGTTCGACGGGGTCGATTTGAATGCGAACCTGGCGGCCGATCCAGAGGAAGGGAATCGGCTGTTGGATCAGTACGTTGCCCAAACTGCACGAGAACTCCGGGCTGTCTCCGAAGGCCTCGTTTATGTCCTAGAAGGTGCGCGGGCAGAATTTTGCTCGCCAATGCAGTACGGCGGCTTCTACTTGGAGCGAGACCGTGAGTTGCTTAGCTCGGTGCCTGCTGTCGTGACCCGCGTGCTGCTGGTGCCCGGCGGCGAAGACGTTTTCCTCGACTTCGTCAGCGATCTGCCCGCCGAGGTGTTTGCTTGGGACTCGCGCGCGAGCGGGTTCAGTTCCGAATACGTGCGAGGCATGCGGCAGGGCTTGCAGGCTTCGGAAGACCCGGGGTCGGAGATCCAACTCGTGGGAGTGGCTAATGCCCGCTTTCTTGGACAAAAGGTGACGCTTGTTTAACTTTGCCCCGCCTCCTATCCATTGGGACGTGATTATTCCGATCTCGATCGTGGCCGTCACCGGTGTGCTCGCTCTGATCCTCGAGATGGTGCGGCCGAAGTCCAACAACAACGCGATCGTTGGCGTGTCCTTGCTTGGTCTCGTGTTAGCTGGGCTCTCGGTGGTCGCGCAGTTTCCTTCGCCCGACCTCGCGACCCTGGGTGACATGATCGTCCGGGACCGGTTTGGATTGGTCGTTCAGCTCCTGTTGATCGGTACCGGCTTCCTCGCGATCCTGTTCAGCGACGGCTATTTGCGCGAGAAGCGCATCCCATTTGGCGAGTTCTATCCCTTGCTGCTGTGGTCTCTCACCGGCGCGATGGTGATGTCTTCTTCGACAAACCTCCTGATGACCTTTTTGGGTCTCGAAATCTTGTCGATCGCCCTGTACGTCATGGCGGGAATGAGCCGCAGCGAGACTCGCTCCGAGGAGTCGGCGCTCAAGTATTTCCTTCTCGGCGCGTTCGCCAGCGGCTTCCTGCTTTACGGGATTGCGCTCGTTTATGGGGCGACGGGATCGCTGGATGTCAGCGATATTTCCAGGGCATGGATGCAAAACGCACCTGGCCAGCATGCTTTGACGGCGTTCGGCATCGGCATGATTCTGATCGGGCTCAGCTTTAAAGCCGCCTTCGTGCCCTTCCACCAGTGGACGCCCGATGTCTACCAGGGCGCGCCCACTAACGTAACCGCTTTCATGGCCGCGGGATCCAAGATCGGCGCTCTAGCTGCGCTCTGGCGTGTGCTTGACGGCGCGATTGCGGTCAAGGCTGTTTGGCTTCCGGCGCTGTTCTGGATCGCGATCATCACCATGACCGTCGGCAATTTGCTTGCGCTGGTGCAGAAAGACGTCAAGCGAGTTCTCGGTTACAGCTCGATTGCGCACGCCGGTTACATCTTGGTGGCAATCGTCGCGCACTTCAAGGCACCAAACATCATCGGCTTCGGGACCATCGTGTATTACTTGCTGAGCTACACGCTCATGACGGTGGGTGCGTTCGCGGTTATTACCCTTGCTGCAAACCGGGGCAAGGAGAGCACGAGCTTCGCGGATATGCGGGGCTTAGTTCGAAGGTCTCCGTTCGCCGCTGGTGCGATTATCATCTTCATGGCCTCCTTGATCGGCATTCCACCCACCAGCGGCTTTGCTGGGAAGTTCATGATCTTCCAAGATGCGCTGAAGGCTGGCTTAACGCCCCTGGCGATCGTCCTTGCGGTGAACTCGATCTTGAGTGTGGCCTACTATCTAGGCATCGCCAAGGCGATGTTCGTGGAAGATCCTGAGGCTCCCGAAACTATGAGGCCGGTTCGCCTCGATGCTGGCCTTGCGGCCGCTTGTGCGCTCTGCATTGCGGGCATCTTTGGAGCCGGCATTCTGATCGGCCCACTTATGGACGCCCTGCTTCACTAGTCGGATTTCGCTCCGACCACGAAGAGATGGCTCTCTTGTGGACCGGTCTCTTCGATTGCCGACCAGAGGATTTCAAATCCTGCTTGGCGAAGCAGGCTCAGGTTGGTTTCAGCGTCGAAGTGTGACCAAGACATGGGAGCGCCGTGCCAGTCTTGCTCGTGCCAGTACTCGCTGTCGCTGCGCCCGAGGGAAAGCAAGACCTTGCCGCCCGGCTCAAGCCACGCGTGCATGTTTCTAAATAGTTCTGCGTGATGGGTCCGATCGACGTGGATGATGGCGAAGAAACTGACGACCAAGTCTACTGACGAGTGGGGCAGTTTCACGCCCTCCATCGCGCAACGGATAAATGTCGCATTTGGCACTTCTCTGCATGCCAATTCCAGCATCGAATCACTCACGTCGTACCCCGTCACCTCGTAGCCGCGCTGAGCAAAGAAGCGTGTAATCGGGACACCAGAGCCGCAGCCCAAGTCGATGACCCTGCCTGACGCAGGTAGCAGGTGCCACTTTTCTTCAAGCCACTCGATGTTAGCCAGCTCGCGAGCCGCTCTGCGGGCATGATAGGCGGTGGCAATGAGGTTGTAGCCTTCCCGCACCAGCCGCTGCTGCTCTTCGGATCGTGGAATTGCCGTCATGTCGTTATCCATGTGAAGTGAAGCACGATTGTGCCGTGCAGCTCTTGGGGGCATTGGCCCAAAGACCCACGCGCTCCACGAGAAGCCTTGCTGATGTTCATATCAACCTTTTTGCGACATTAGGTCCCCGGACATCCTCAGAAAGGTGGATGAATTAACTTCGGTGTAACCCTGGCACGAGTTGTGTGCAGGTTTCTTGCTAGGGATTTGCACAGTAGCAGCCGATGATTGCAGTGTCGCCAGGACGGCGGCTTGGAAGTTCAGCAAGGACGAAGAACATGAAGAATTTGCGAAATCTCTTGCGCATTGCGATCCTCGGGTTGGGCATGGCTGCGGCTGTGTTCGCCAACGCACAGGCGGTCGATACCACAGGATCCGCTGTCGTGACGGTCATCCCGTCGCTGACGATTACGCGCAACTCGGACACGAACTGGGGCAGGGTCATGGTGCCGGCATCCGGTACCGCGACCTATCTCCTCGACTACCGCACGGGCGCGACCAGCCTTACGGCGGGCAACGGCTTCTGCTTTAGCGATGGCAACGCCGGCGATTACTCGATTACCGGTCTCGCGGGTGCAACTGTGTCTTATAGCGTCTCCGTGGGCAGCTTCAGTGGCTCCGGACTCTCGATCGCCAGCATGGAGATCAACGGGCACACCAACTCAGGCACGGACACCTTGGATGGCTCGGGCAATCTGACCCTTAAGTTGGGCGGAACTCTGGATGTGGACTCCACTGCGACGGTGGCACAGCAGACAGCCCAGATCACGCTTAGTGTGAATTACCAATAGAATGCAGACCTCCCTCGCCGCCATTAAGACAGCTTTGTCCCTGGCTCTGACCGTTGCAGCTTCCTTAGCTGCTTCGGACAGAGCCGGGGATTTGCTTATTACGCCGGTGAGATTGCAGTTAGACGACCGCTCTCGATCGGGATCCCTCGTCGTGGCGAACCTCAGCCCCAGAGCGCTGCGATATAGGATCAACGTGGTCGATATGGAGATGCTGGCTGACGGCACTCTGCGGCGGCTCGACCACGATGCGGAGAACTCCGCCAAAGCGCTTCTGAGGATTTCTCCGCGAGAGGTCGCTTTGGCGCCGGGAGCGAGCCAGACGATTCGAGTCCTAGCGACACCCGGATCGGACAGAGGCGAGTTCCGATCGCACTTGGAATTTCAACCGATCTCACGTGCGGGCGCACCGGTCACGACGACTGCTGCGAACGGCCCTGGGCTGCAGGTCAACTTCGATGTGAAGTTCGTGGTCACGATACCGGTGATCGCGAGTTTTGGTCCGGTCACCACGAGTGCCAAGCTTTCCAACGGATCGGTCCATGCGGACCGTGGCCGGTGGACGGCAAATTTGGTGATCAATCGCACGGGAACGGGAACGGTCCGAGGCGATCTCGTGGCAGTGTTCCACTCGATGAACGGCAAGGCGCTTCAGGTGGCGAAGATGACTGGGCTGCCCGTTTACTATCCAACTGCTGCGCGTACGATAACGCTTCCGCTCAGCAAAGACCTGTCCACTCTCGGCAAGGGAGAGCTCGAGATTACTTACGCGATCGAGCCGCGTCGCCCATTGAGCAAGCTCGAAATCCCTGTAGGGGGATAGCTTTGAAGGCGTGCCGACGGATCGGTCTTTGTGCGGGCTTAGGACTGGCAATTGTGCTTGCGTTCGGCGGCGAAGGCGAGTCTGGCTCGGCTGCGCGCAGTTATCTGATCGTCGACCTGGTTTACGATCGGCAGCGCCTGGAAACGGGGCTATCCGCACTTGAAGAGCCGAATGGCACGCGCTATCTGCCGTTGCGCCGCGTAAGCCTGGCTCTCGGTTACCGGCTCCAGGTGAACGCTGTGTTGGGACGGGCCAAGGGCTTCCTGGGCACGCCCAAGCGGCGACTTGACTTGACGGTGACCGCTGGAGTCGCGAAGCGAGCAGGCGAGCAGGTCAAGTTTGCGGCTAATCAATGCTTCGAGCAGGACGGAGACCTTTACGTTGAGTCTGGCCTGCTTGCGAAGCTTCTCGAGGTCAGTCTGGATTGGCGAATGACGTCCATGGAGCTGCTGGTCGCTTCCCCGCGAAAGCTGCCGACCGTCCACGCGCAACCCCCTCCGCAGGTACAGCCACCGACTTCTGGGCCGCAGCGGGTCGAGAAGGTCTCACTTCCCTACCGGGTTTGGAGTCCGCCGCAGGTGGACCTGCGCATGCGATCGGAGACAGACCTGAACGCCTATCGGAGCGTCGAGCAAAGGAGCGCGCAGCTCACAGCGTACGGGGATCTTGCCTACATGAGTGGAAAAGTCCAACTCATAACGGATCAGAACGGCCGGCCGAGGGAGTACCTGACACTCGGTCGGACTGATCCTGGTCGTGGTCTCCTCGGGCCCCTGCAAGCAACCCGCGTTGCTCTGGGCGACTTTACCATGCCCACTGTACCGATGATCAGCGTGGCGAAGATGGGCTATGGCTTCTCGGTTTCGAACGAGCCGCTGGATCGGCGTGCGCCTGGCACGGTGAAGATCCAAGGTCTGGCACCGCCGGGTTCGCGGGTGGAGGTGTACCTCAAGGGAGAGATGGCAGCTTCGGCAGAACCGAGCGAAGCCGGGAGGTATGAGGTCGACTTCCGCGCACCGCCGGGAGCGCAGAGTTGCACCGTGGTGACCGTGGATCCAGCAGGAAATGTGAAAGAGGAGACGCGAACGGTCATCTCTGCATCGGAGGGACCCTTACGCGGGGTGCCGCGATATGATGTGTATGCAGGGCTTGCCGGGCGCACCCTATTGGGGGCGCCTGCGTACAGCTTTGGCACTCCGCGCTTCGAGGCTGGCGCAGAGCTTAGCTCTTATCTCACCTCGTCGTCGTGGCTGACCACGAGCGCCGGTGTGCGGGGCGACGCTCCGTTCCTTGGTTTAGGCTGGAATGGATGGCTCGGCGACACTTTCGCGCGCGCGAGAGCGACGGGCCTCGCCGATGGCGGCGGAGCCATAGGGGTGAGTGTGGCACGGAGCTTCGGCCATCTGCGCCTCTCCTTCGGGCAGACCGTCGCGTCCAAGCCAATGCAAGACCTTCGAACCTTTGGAGGTGGGATCACATCGGCAACCACGCTTAGCCTATCGGGCATAACCGGGGGCCGCGATCCGCTTGCTTACTCGTTCGATGCGTTCCGGGTTAACGGGTGGTCGCCCAGCACTTATCTTCGCGCCTGCGCTAGTCGGCAGGTTGGGAAGGCACTGCTCTCGACGAGCCTCACAGAGCACATACAACAGTCGGGCAGTGTTGGAAGGGGGCTGATCCAGGCGCGCCGCAGCGTCGGTAGCGGACAAGCTATTGCGGAATTCGGATACGGCCTCGGCTCCTCGCTGAGCTATGAGTTCGCAAAAATGGCGTACGACCGAGCTCTTTCGCCGACCTACCGGATGCAAATCGGTCTGCAAAACCAAGCGTTCAGAGGCAACCAGTCGTCTGCTTTTGCTACGGTCTACAGGTCCTTTGCGGCGGTCGACTTAGGCGTACGTGTGGAGGCCGGCACACAGGGCGCAAAGTTGGCGCTCTTTGCCTCTGCAGCAGTGGACTTCAGCGGGATTTCCCATCGAGCATCCTTCGTCCAGCCTACAGGTGCCTCGCGAGGAAGCATTGAAGCCCAGGTCTTTCTGGACCGGAACATGAACGGTAAGTTCGACGCCCGAGATGAACTCATCCAGGGAGCATCGCTGTCTGTTGCGGGTCAGCCGGACTCTCCGCTCACCGGCAAGGACGGCCGAGTCGTGCTTCGGGGGGTTCCTCCGGATCGACAAACCACGGTCTGGCTGAACGAAGATCTGCTCGCGGACCCCTCCTGGGTTTCAGAGTGCGGTAAGTATGTTGTGCTGGCAAGGCCAGGACGGCGAGCCAAACTGGTCTTTCCCGTAGTCGCCGCCGCGGAAGTGAACGGGGCAGTAGTAGCTCAGGACACTAACTTCTATTCGGTGGCGTTGGTCGATGCGAAGGGCGCTCTTGCTGGGTGGAGCCTATTGGACGATGCTGGTGCCTTTGTGCTAAGCCGAATTGCGCCCGGCGAATACACGCTCCAGGTGCTGAACGCAAGTGGCAAGGTGCTCAAGACTCAGCCGCTGAGTTGCCCTTTTGGGGGTCAGGTGAGCGGGATCAAGATCGTTGTGCCCTAATTCTCTTGCGCAGTTTTCCGCGTATGGCGCTGAAGCTTGCCGATGGTCACACCCACGACGAGCTTTTGAGAACCGTCATCTTCCTGCTCCGGCGCCGGGGCTTGGCTGCTCTCTCCGAGCAACGCCCGGAGCTCTCGGCGGAGTTCTTTCACATCGCTACGAAGTTCCTCGTCTGCCTTGCCGTGCAGGATAGCCGCCATTTTCCTCTGATGCTCGAGCAGCATCGCAACGATGGGCAGGACGACGAAGACGCCAAGCAGGATGGCCGCAATGAGGATTGGCTTCAAAGCATCCAGTAGATGTGAGTCCATCGTTAACCCATTGTAAGTTGTGACCGGTGCTGCGAGTGGCAAAAGGCCCACCAGCGCTGCTAGTCTTGCGGCATGGAGCCCCTCGTCGAGACTTGGCAGATCAACAATGGCATTCTCCTGTTCCTCTTGAACGCGATTCCAGAGGAGCAGCTTGCGACGAAGCTGGAGAAGGGGAAGGCCGTGGTTGGTAGCTTCACGCACGTTCACAATGTCCGCCACATGTGGCTGAAGGTGTGCGCGCCTGATTTGCACGCGGCTCAGACCAAATTTGAGGATTCGGCTATTTCGAAGGCGGAAATCGAGTCCTGCTTGAGGGAGTCCGGGGAGGCCATTGCGGAGGTGCTGAGGCGGGCCGGCTCTCCGGACGGCAAGGTCAAAGGCTTCAGGCCGCATGCGGCGGCTTTCCTTGGCTACTTGATCTCACACGAATCCTTCCATCGAGCGCAGATCGAGGTGGCTCTTCGGCAGGCGGGCACGCCCTTATCGGACAAGGACGCCTATGCCATGTGGGAGTGGGGGAAGGCCGACTTTCGGGTTTAGAGTTTGGAGGACCCGATTGGCTCAGCAATCTTTCGCATGCGCAAAAGAGCGAATATCGGCAGGCGCAAGGATGATCACATTAGCATTCGCCAATTTGAGGAAGTCCTCAAAGGTTGCATCCTGGAGTTCTCCGGTGGAGAGCATCTCATCGTACATCGCCTTTAAGACTTGAACGCCAGTGGGCGGGTCGGTGAAGGCGTCCATCCACAGCCCCGGCTTGTCGTCCCCGCTGACGTAAGAAACGGCCGCTACATAGCAGTCGACGCCGTTCTCAGGCCCCATATCCAAGCTCTCCAGGCTCCAAGCGCCCTCGTGCACCTGTAGGCCCTCTTCCTTCAGCTCGGAGGTCAACTTCTCCTTCGGCACGGTCACCGTGCTTGTGACGAGCTTGCCATCCGCGGCCGCGGTCACCCTCCAGCTACGCCCGTGCGACGATACATACGCTTCCTTGGCTCCGAGCACGCGTTTCACTGCGGCTGCGAACTCGGCGAAGGGCACGGTGAGCGTCATGGACGGCTTAATGCTACACGGTTTCGGTACTCCGCGCAGAGCCCGGGGGAAGAAGGACCCAGCAGGGGGTCCGGTAAACTAGCTAGTTCCCATGGACTTGCGCGGCACCCTTAATTTGCCTGATGCCGACTTCACGATCCCGATGAAGGCGGACCTCCCCAATCTGGAGCCCCGAATTCAGAGCATTTGGAACCAGTCCAACCTTTATCGGCGCATCCAAGAGGATCGAAAGGATTCGCCGCTCTACCTGCTGCACGACGGACCGGCTTACACGAACTCGCCCATCCATATCGGCACGGCGATGAACAAGTCCCTCAAGGACTTCGTGATCAAGAGCCGGACGATGATGGGATTCCGGGCACCTTATGTGCCTGGTTTCGACAGCCACGGTTTGCCGATCGAGCAAGCCGCGATGAAGAAGTTTGAGGCGGAAAAGAAGCGGCCGACAGATACGGAGCTTCGCATCGCTTGTCGCGCGCACGCCCAGGAATTCACAAAGGTTCAGTCGATGCAGTTTGAGCGTCTTGGCGTTCTGGGGCGCTGGGATCTCCCGTACTCGACCATGGCCTACCGCTACGAGGCCGAACTGGTGCGGATCTTCGGCAAGCTGGTGGAGAAGGGCTTTGTCTACAAGGGGCTTCGCCCGACGATGTGGTCTACGGCCAGCCGCACGGCTTTGGCTGACACGGAGATCGTTTATCAGGAGCACACAAGCACGGCAATCTACGTGCGATTCCCGCTCCGGCACGACCATAACGGGTTCAGCAAGAGCCTGCCGAGCTTTTATACGATTATCTGGACGACCACCCCTTGGACGATCCCTGCCAATCTGGCGGTGGCGTTCAATCCGACAGCAACTTATGCAATCGTCCGAGTTGATTCCGATCACTACTTGGTTGCCTTTGATCTCGTCGAGAGACTCGCAACTGAGCTCGGTTGGGAGAGCTACGAGATCGTCGCTCAGGAGCTAGGCGCCTCCTTCGAAGGTTCTAGCTTTAAGCATCCCATCTTTGATCGCGACTCCCTTTGCGTCATGGCCGACTACGTCAGCATGGAGGACGGCACGGGCGTCGTTCACACGGCTCCGAGCCACGGTCGAGACGACTTTTACGCCGGCCAAAGATACAACTTGCCGGTGCCGAACACGGTTGATGAGCGCGGTTATCTGACGGAGGAGACGGGCGAGTTCGCCGGCACCTTTTTTAAGGATTGCGACACGGTCGTGGTCGATCGCCTGCGGGAAGTCGGGGCCCTTCTCAGCTCCAAGCCGTACGTCCATTCGTATCCCTATGCCGAGCGCGACGGCAAGCCGGTGATCTTCCGCGCTACCGAGCAGTGGTTTGTCGCACTCGATCACAACGACCTGCGCAAGCAGATGCTCGAATCCATTCCTGAGGTCGAATGGGTCCCCGCAAGCGGACAGAACCGGATCGATGCGATGATTCGAAACCGCCCTGACTGGTGCATCTCGCGCCAGCGTCCTTGGGGCGTGGGCATTCCGATCTTCTACGGAGCAAAATCGCGCGAGCCCGTGTTCGATCAGCAGATCTTCGAACTGGTTGCTCAGGCGATCGAGAAGGATGGCTCCGAGGCGTGGTTCAGCAAGAGCCCCGAAGAAATGCTGCCGGAGAACTACAAGCATCCGGTCACAGGTGAAACGGAGTTCTTGAAGGAAACGGACGTGCTCGACGTCTGGTTCGACAGCGGTGCTACTTGCCTCTGTGTGCTTGAGGGCGAAGTGGAGCCAGAGTGGAATGAGCGTTGGCCCGCTGATATGTATCTCGAGGGCTCGGACCAGCATCGCGGCTGGTTCAACTCTTCAATGATCCTCGGGACGGCGGTGAAGGGCTCCGCCCCTTATCGCACAGTGGTCACCCATAACTTCGTGACCGATGATCAGGGTCGCAAGATGTCGAAACGACTTGGCAACGTGGTCGATCCTGTCGATGCCTGCGACAAGCTTGGAGCCGACATTGTCCGGTACTGGGCGGCCAGCGTGGATTACACGAACGATGTGCCCTGCTCCGAGGGACTGCTGAAAACGTTTGGCGAAAACTACCGTCGTGTCAGAAATACACTGCGTTTCCTCATGGGGAACCTCGAAGGGTTCTCTCGTGGCGAAGGGCAGTTGCTCGACATCGATCGATGGGTCATCGAGCAGGTGGACTTGCTCGCCGATGATGTGGTCGCGGCTTACGAGCGATTCGACTTCGATGTCGCGATCCGCGGCATTCACGACTTCTGCGTCAATCAGCTCTCGAAGGTGTATTTGGACGCGATCAAGGATCGAATGTACTGCGACGGCGTTGAGTCGCCGAGCAGGCGATCGGGTCAGGAAGCTTGCTTCTACGTGCTCGTCAGCTTGACGAAGCTGCTGGCCCCGATTCTGGTTCACACCTGTGAGGAGATCTGGCTGAAGCTTGCCGATCAGGGCTTCATCCAGCCGGGCAGTTCGGTTCATCTGCAGCACTTCGACCGACCTTCTAAGGAGCGCTTGGAAAGCATCGAAGGCAACGAGATCCAGACGCGCTATGCGGGGCTGCTCGAATACCGCGAATCTGTGTTTGCAGCTTTCGAAACCTGGAAGGCAGAGGCGAGCGTAAAGGATTCGCAAGATGTCCGGACCACGCTCCTCGAGGAGGGTGATCTGCTCGCCTTGCTAGGCACTTTCTCGCAGGATGAGCTTGCAACGCTGTTCAAGATGAGCCATATCGACCTCGTGGAGGGTACTCGAGCGGTGGAGTTCGCCATGAGTGACTTCACGAAGTGCGATCGCTGTCGCCGCCGGTTGCCGGATGTGAAGCAGACCGGAGATTGGCAGCTTTGCGACCGATGCCGACCGTTCGGAGCGGCGCTACTCGGAGGCGTCGCCTAGTGTCGGAAGAAGTGGAAGTGCGGCCGACGAAAGACTATCGACCTCTCTTCTGGTGGCTGTTGGTCGTGATGCTCGTGCTCGACCAGTGGCTGAAATTCTGGACGCGCACGCACATTCCCGTCGGTAGCTACTACCACGGTCTGCCAATTCCGGGTGTGCTCGAATTGACGCTGACCTACAATCAAGGGGTCGCATTTGGGAAGCTGCAAGGCTACGGGTTGCTCATGGCGCCGGTGGCGCTCATCATCGGCGGCGCGGCCGCCTACTACTCCCAGACCCATCCGAGAGACTCTCGATGGAACCACGGCACCGCCGGGCTGCTTGCGGCGGGTGCCCTAGGAAATCTCTATGACCGAGTCTTACAAGGCAAGGTCACGGATATGTTCGAGATCCGGCTCTTCAACTTCCCAGTGTTCAACATCGCCGATATCTGCATTTCAGCCGCAGCGACGATGCTCATCTTGAGTTGGATGCGTGATTCGAGGAGCCACTCTAAGACAGTTAAACCTGCTCCTACAGGCGAGCACAGCTGAAGAGCATGGGTTCCGGCCACGACTCGCGGGAGACATTAATCGCGAGCCGCGCCGGAACCAGTGCCGGACCTTAGGCTCTCTTGTGCCGCAGCCGGAGAATGGCAAGCCCCCCGAGGAGCGTCGCGAGGGTGGCAGGCTCCGGCACCGCACGGATAGTCATGTTGTCAGCCATGAAGATCGGGCCCCAGTTCTCGCCATTGACTGGCGGCGCTTGGTAGTGAACGACTATTCGATCGAAATTCTGGCTGTAATTGGAATAGGTGAGCGTGCCCGTCGGCCACGTGCCAGGGACGGGGGCGATGTTGTCGTGATAACCCACCATCGTGCCGTTCAGATAGCCAATCGCTCGCATTGTTGCCGAAGTATCGGAGCCGTACTCCTCGGGCGAAAACATGATGGAGAACTCAGACAGATTTGTCGAGAAGTCGATAATCAAATCCGCTGCATAAATGCTGTTCGGGTAAATGCACTTGCCAGAGAAACCCTGAGGGGTAAAGCCTAGGACATTCGCGGCTTGAATAGAGAAGCTCTGGCCCGTCCCGGTGAGCGTGGCGGTAATCCCATCTGCAGTGACGCTTACAGGTAAGGAAGTGTATTGCGGAGCATCGTCGAAGCTAAAGAACGTTTGTGACCACCCAAGGCAAGGCAGAAGCACGGCGGCAAAAGCAAGTTTTCTCATTCTCAATCTCTCAAGTAAGTTGGGCGGCCGCTGGCGCAGCGGCCGCCCTTCGTTGCAGCCTCTATTCGGCGGCTTTGACCTTGATCTTCTTCGCCGGGCGGCTTTCCGCCTTCGGCACGATCACGGTGAGCAGCCCGTTCTGGAAGCTGGCTTTGATCTCGTCAGACTTCACAGGAACGTAGAGGGTGAACGAGCGCATGAAGCTGCCATAGTTGCGCTCGATTCGGACGTAATCGTCCTTCCTCTGCTCATCGACGAACTCGCGTTTGCCACGGACGGTGAGGACGTCGCCGAGGAATTCAACCTCGACGTCTTTCTCGTTCATCCCTGGGAGCTCGGCGATGAAGGTGAGCTCGGTGGGCGTCTCCTTGACGTCCACGACCGGAGTCCACACGCTGCGAATCTCGTCGACTCCCAGCATGTTGTCCATCATTTGGCTGAACCGGTCGAGCGAGCGAAGTCGGTCGGTTGGCCAGCGCGTAATCATGGGATTTCCTCCTGAAGAAGGCCCCATTGCCCCCTTCATTGGGAGCTTATAGCGTGCCAATGAAGCTGGCTGTCATGGCTTTGATGTCCAGCGAAAGCGGGACAGGTCGCACCTGTTCACGCTCTAAACCGGACTAGGGATTGTCTGCTCGGTTGAGGCTTTTCACTTGCATGAACTGCCGAATTCTCGCGCTGCAGAGGTCAGGACACTCCTCCGGCGGAAAGTGACCGCAGTCGGTCAGCTTCTCCACTTCCGCCAGCGGAAAACCGGCCCACATCCGGTTCATGAAGGGTTCCCCAAAGGTGGGATCCTGCGCACCCCATAGAAGCAGCTTGGGAATGTCTTGGAGTTCGTCTCGGTTCGCCCACAGGTCCTCGAACCAAGAGCTTTCGCTCATTAAGCTCTCCGACAGCTTCAGAGGGCCCTCACGGTGCTTATGGTCGTGGAAGGGTCCTGAGTAAGCATCGTGCACCGGGTCCGTGAACTTGTTCTTGTCATGGAACAGAGGTTTCACGTACTTGGATGCAAGGTCCGCGTGAACATACATGAACTTGCCGATGCTCGTCGAGACAAAGCGGCAATGGCGTCGAGCGGTTTCGTCCTTCTCCAAACTCCATAGCCACGTGTTCATGAAGACGATTCGTTCCACGTTGATGGGGTGAGCTTCGGTGTACGCCACGGCAATAGGGGCCCCGCAGTCGTGTCCAACGAACGTGATGTTCTTCAGGTCCAGGAATTCGATGAGGCGTGTCAGATTTCGCGCGTGCTGAGCGGGCGTGCCAGCCATCGATTCCGGCTTGTCTGAGAGGCCAAAGCCCAAGTGATCGATTGCCACGCAGCGAAAGTCTCGCATCAAGTCGTGGATCAGGTGCCGGAAAAGGAAGGACCACGTCTGGGTTCCGTGAACGAAGACGATCACGGGGCCGGTGCCCTCATCGACATAGTGGATACGGCCGCCCTCCACACTTAGTCGCTTGGGCTCGAACGGGTACTCGTCCAGCTTGAGCCATCCACCCGCATTTTTCGTGGCAGCCGCTCCCATATCCGGGCTGACGAAAATTTGCCCTAAGGAGACTACGCCAAAATTGCGGAAAACCACGTCATAAACGAACATTTACACTGGCTGAGTTCAGCGGCAGAAGGGCCATTCTGGACGTATACTTTTCTGACCCCCGCCGGTTTGGATTTCTCGAAGTCCTGCCCGCTTGGTGTCGGACTGGAGAGCGATGACCAAATACATTTTTGTCACCGGCGGTGTGGTGAGTTCAATCGGCAAGGGAATTGCCACAGCGAGCCTGGGCAGACTGTTACGCAATCGAGGCTACACGGTGGCACCGATGAAGCTCGATCCGTACATCAACGTCGACGCCGGCACGATGAATCCTTTCCAGCATGGTGAGGTGTTCGTCACCGAAGATGGTGCAGAGACCGATCTCGACCTCGGACATTACGAGCGCTTCATGGACGTGAACTGCTCCAAGGGGTCTTCCGTTACAACGGGCAAGGTCTATCAGAGCGTTATTCAGGCGGAGAGACGGGGCGATTATCTTGGCGGCACGGTGCAGGTCATCCCGCATGTGACGGACGAGATTAAGCGCACGATTTCCTCGTTGGCTCGGGAGCAAGAGGCCGACGTAGTCATCGCCGAGGTGGGCGGAACCGTCGGCGACATCGAGTCTTTGCCGTTCCTAGAAGCCATTCGCCAGATGCGCTCGGACTACGGGCCGGAGAACACGCTCTATGTCCACGTCACGCTAGTGCCACAGGTTGGCCCTTGGGGCGAGGTCAAAACGAAACCGACGCAGCACTCGGTATACAAACTGCGCGAGATCGGTATCTCGCCGGATGTGTTGATCTGCCGTTCAGAAGTGCCGATGGCCTCCGACGTCCGGGATAAGATTTCGCTCTTCTGCGGCGTCCCGCCGCAAGCCGTCATAGAGTCAACGAATGCGGCCACGATCTACGGGGTGCCGCTGAACTATGAGGATGCGGGGCTCGGCGATTATGTGTGCAGCCGCCTTGGTCTGGCTGCGCCAAAGGTCAGCGAATCCGAATGGCGTTCCCTCGTGGATACGCTAATCAACCCAACGCGGACTTGTCGCATCGCAGTTGTGGGCAAGTACACCAGCAACGGAGACGCGTACAAGTCGATCAATGAGGCGCTGATCCACGCCGGCATTCCGAACGACGCTCGAGTGGATGTGAAGTGGATCGAGAGTGACGCATTCGAGGTCGGCAAGGAGCCACAGGAACTGCTTTCTGACGTTGACGCGCTGGTGGTCGCCCCTGGATTTGGCGTGCGCGGCATCGAGGGCAAGATCGAGGCG
>Ga0070660_100000288_pt1 | contig 33561 bp, 34 predicted proteins | sample KBSC33metaG_FD_64670 | JGI IMG/M metagenome (GOLD analysis project Ga0070660, IMG submission 64670) | Corn rhizosphere microbial communities from Kellogg Biological Station, Michigan, USA - KBS C3-3 metaG | ecosystem: Host-associated > Plants > Roots > Rhizosphere > Soil ... | reverse complement strand
CTCCGGCCTCTCCGGGCTGGCCGACGTGGTGCAGAGCCCGATCCACGCCACCGCGGTGGGCCTCGCGCTCTACGGGGCGCGCGGCCACGGGGCGGGGAGCGGGCCGACCGAGATGGAGGAACGCACGCTGGTCGGGCGCACCGGCCGGCGGCTGCGGGACTGGTTTGCGGAGCTCTTCTAGGCGAGGCGGGGAAGGCAAGTCGTCGTCGCGTGCCGCCGGACAGGCGGAGCTGTTCACCACCATGCCGCCCGTCCGGGCGCGGCATCCGGAAGGACGATCTCCAGGGGACCGATCCCCGCGGGGGGAATCCAAGGAGGAGTCGATGGAGCACTCTCAGGGCCGCCGACCGGTGTTCGAGCTGGACGAGGAGCGCGAGGCGGCGAAGATCAAGGTGGTGGGCCTCGGCGGGGGCGGCTCCAACGCCGTGAACCGCATGATGGCGGCCTCGTTCACCGGCGTCGATTTCATCGTGGGCAACACCGATCTGCAGGCCCTCCGCTCGTCGCCCGCTCCGGTGAAGCTGCAGCTCGGAGCCCAGCTGACCGGCGGCCTCGGCGCCGGCTCCGACCCCGAGGTCGGCAAGAACGCGGCGCTCGAGGATCGCGAGGAGATCAAGCGGGTGCTGGAAGGCGCGGACATGGTCTTCGTCACCGCGGGCCTGGGCGGCGGCACCGGGACCGGCTCCGCCCCGATCGTGGCCTCGGTGGCCAAGGAGCTGGGCATCCTCACGGTGGCGGTGGTCACCAAGCCGTTCGCGTTCGAGGGCCGCAAGCGCGCGCTGCAGGCCGAGGCCGGCATGGCCGAGCTGCGCGCGGTGGTCGACACCCTCATCGCGATCCCCAACCAGCGGTTGCTGGCGGTCGTGGACCGCGGCACCCCGCTGCTGGAGGCCTTCAAGGTTGCGGACACCGTGCTGCTGCAGGCGGTGCAGGGCATCTCGGACCTGATCCTGGTCCCCGGTCTCATCAACCTCGACTTCGCGGATGTGCGCACGATCATGTCCGGCATGGGCATGGCCCTCATGGGCACCGGCACCGGCCGGGGCGAGCACCGCGCGCTCGACGCGGCCCAGAAGGCGGTCGCGAGCCCGCTGCTCGACGAGACCTCGATCGAGGGCGCGCGCGGCATCCTGATCAACTTCACCGGCGGCCCCGATCTCTCGATCCACGAGGTCGAGGAGGCGGCTCGCATCGTCCAGGAGGCGGCCCACGAGGAGGCCAACATCATCTTCGGCGCGGTGCTGGACGAGAACCTGGGCGACGAGGTCCGCATCACGGTGATCGCCACCGGCTTCACCGAGCGCAAGGAGGTCTCGCTGCCCGGGCCCGGTCCGAAGGTGGTGCCGATCCCGTCCGGGCCGCGCAGCCCCCAGCCCTCGAAGGACTGGCGGCGGCGCATCGCCGACCTGCGGGCGGAAGGCGAGGAGCCGGCGGAGGAGGATCTGGACGTGCCCGCGTTCCTGCGGCGGCAGGCTGACTAGGTCGGTGGTGTAGAGGCCCCCCTCACCCTGCCCTCTCCCCCCCGGGGGGAGAGGGTAGAGGAGGGAGCGAGTCGATGTAGGCGAGGTAGGGCCCGAGCTTGAACTTCCGGGCCGTGTTGTCGGAGGACATGTAGCGGACCGAGCCGTACACGGGCCGCTCGGGAGCCCAGGGGCGGTCGAAGAGCCCGAAGCACCAGAGGATGCCGGTGTAGGAGTTGGGATCGCGCCCGTCGAGCGCGTACCGGTTGTTCAGGTGCTCGAGCGTCGCGTAGGCCTCCCCGGGCGTGCGCGACCACTCCAGCACCTTCTTTCCCCACAGCATCCGCATGTAGGTGTGAATCGTCCCGGTGGCGACCAGCTGCCGCTGCGCAGCGTTCCACAGCGGGTCGTGGGTGGCGGCCGCCTCCCATTCTTCCCGCGAATAGACGAACGGCCGGGCGTCGCCCGCGTGCGCGCCGAGCGTGCGCTGGGCCCACGCGGGGAGCGCGCGCTCCAGGCTCGCGGTGTCCGCCGCGCGCGTCCGGTGCCAGTGAAATCCAAGGTCGCGCCAGGTGATCGCCTCGTCCAGGAACGCGTTGACATCCGGGTCGCGACAGTAGAAGCCCTCGCGCCGGCCGACCGCGTGCGCGTCGAGCACCGCGGGGCTCCAGTCGCCCGTCGAGGCCAGCACCGCCTCCGCGACCTCCGCGATCGCGAGGTGTCCGAAGTGGAGATACGGGCCGAGGCCGCTCTGGTGGGCGGCGGCGGGCGGCGCGGGCCGCGAGCGGCCCTCCGCCGTGCCGCGCAGGCGATGGGCCACGAAGTCGGCGAGGCGTCGTCGCGCCGCCGGCGTGCCGCCCGGGGCGTCCCGCACCGGCGCCACGCTCCGATCGAGCGGCAGCGAGGCGACCAGCCCGTCGAGATCGTCGAGCGGCGCCGGCTCGAACGGCGGGGCGGGCGCCGTCCGCTCGATCACGCGCGCCCGCGCGGCGGCCCGACACTCCCACGCCTCCGCGAACGCGCGGTGGATCCGTGGCCGCAGCTGCGCGGCGGCCGAGACCGCGGGGCCGAGACGGCTCAAGGGCACGATGCCGTTGGTGTCGACCGCGACCACCGCCACGTCGGTCGCGGCGGCGAGGGCCGCGGTCTGGGCGGGCACGATGAAGGCGGGGAAGTCGTCGGTGACCACCAGCGCGGCGCGCGCGGCCAGGATCGCCATGAGCCCGCGGCCGTCGCCGGCGCGGCGCTCCACCCAGGGCCAGTAGGCCAGGCCGAGCCGGGCCGACGCCTCCGCGTTGGCCTGCATGCCCTCCAGCACGAAGCGGTGCAGGCGCGCGCTGGCCCAGGGATAGCGCAGCCGCAGACCCTCGTAGACCACCAGGGGCCGGGCGAGGCGCCGGGCCTCGCGAAGGGCGTGATCGAGGGCGTGATTGTGCGAGAGCCGCCGGGCCGCCTGCATCCAGTAGAGGACGTACTCGCCGGAGGCGCGGACGGGCCGATCGTTGGCACGGCGCACGCGCGCAGCGTCTCCGCTCATCATTGATAAGGATACCGGGGAAGCATAGCGAGGCCGCATGGCCGGTCCCCCAGAGGGACGATGACGGCGGCAGCCGTGAGACAATGAGCGGGTGAATTCTTCCCACTCGCGGCCGGTCGACGGGACGCTCCTCTTCGTGACCTCGCCCCTGCTGGAGCGGCACGGGCTGCCGCATCTGTTCACCACGAGGCACTTCCCCGGGGTGACCCAGCCCACCGAGCCCCGGCGGCCCTTCGGGCCGGAGGCCGCGCCACTCCTGGCCGGGCGGGGTCTCGAGGCGGAGCCGGCCTACCTCCGCCAGGTGCACGGACCCGCGGTGATCGAGGTCGACCAGGGAGGGCTGGCCGGGCATGCCGACGCGCTCGCCACCGCGCGGGCGGGCCTGCCCCTCTGCATCTCGACCGCCGATTGCCTCCCGGTGGTGCTCTTCGACCCCCGGCACCGGCGGCTCGCGGCGGCCCACGCGGGCTGGCGCGGCACCGTGCAGGCCGTCTCGCCGGCGTCGGTCGCGAGCCTCACCCGGGCGGGCGGCGCGCCGGAGGACCTCGTGGTCGCCATCGGGCCCTCGATCGGCCCCTGCTGCTATGAGGTGGACGCACCGGTGATCGACCGGTTCCAGGCCGCCTTCCCGGCGGTGTGGGAGGAATGGTTCACCCCGAAGGGGCCGGGGAAGTGGATGCTCGACCTCTGGCGGGCGAACGTCGACCAGCTCCGCCAGGCGGGGGTCCGACCCGAGCGGATCGAGGTCCTCGGGCTCTGCACCGGCTGCCGCCCGGACCTGCTCTTCTCCTACCGTCGCGAGCGGGGGGCCGGCCGCCTGGTGACGGTGGCCGCGCTCCCCAGGATGGCGGCCCGCTGAGGTGGGCCCACCGGGCGTGCTAGAATCGCCCCCACTCATGCTGGACATGCGCGCCAACCTCGGGCGGGTCCAGGAGTCCGTCGCGCGGGCGTGCGCGCGGGCCGGTCGTGCTCCCGACTCCGTGCTCCTCATCGCGGTCTCCAAGACCATGGAGGTCGAGCGGGTGCGGCTGGCCATCGCCGCCGGCGTTGCCGCGCTCGGGGAGAACCGCGTCCAGGAAGCGAAGGAGAAGATCGAGGCCCTCGGCCGCCCGGTGCCCTGGCACCTCATCGGATCGCTCCAGACCAACAAGGCCCGCGACGCCGTGCGCCTGTTCGACTGGGTGCACTCGGTGGACCGGCTCGATCTGGCCCAGGAGCTGTCCCGTCGGGCCCACGCCGCGGAACGCACGCTCAACGTGCTGCTGCAGGTGAACCTGGGAGACGAGCCCCAGAAAGGTGGCGTGGCGGTGGCGGAGCTGAAGAGCCTGCACGAGGTGGTGGCCGCGCTGCCGAGTCTCTCGGTGCGCGGGCTCATGGCCATCCCGCCCGCCACCGAGCAGCCGGAGCAGGCGCGCCCCTACTTCCGTCGCCTGCGCGAGCTGCGGGACGAGCTCGGTCTCGAGCACTGCTCGATGGGCATGAGCGCGGACTACGAGGTGGCGATCGAGGAGGGCGCGACCATGGTGCGGGTCGGCACCGCGATCTTCGGCCCGCGCGCGCCGCGCCCGGAGGCTCACCGGTGAGTGTCCCCACGAGTCTCCCTTCGAGTCTCAAAGACAAGGCGGTGGGCTTCCTCGGGGCCGGTAACATGGGGGAGGCCATCATCAAGGGTCTGCTCCAGACCGGGCTCGTGCCCGCCTCCTCCATCGCGGCCACCGACGCGCGCGCGGATCGCCTGCAGCAGATGGCCTCGCAGTACGGCATCCGCGGGCTCGCGTCCAACCGCGAGCTGGTGGCCGGGTCCGACGTGGTGATCCTGGCCGTGAAGCCGCAGATCATGGGCGCGGTGCTCCGGGAGGTCGCGCCCGCGGTGGACCGCGGGCGCCTGCTGATCTCGGTGGCGGCCGGCGTGCCGGTGGCCGCGCTGCGCGAGGCGCTCGGCAAGCCCGCCCGGCTGATCCGGGTGATGCCGAACACGCCCGCGCTGGTGCTGGAGGGCGTGACCGCGATCGCGCGGGCGGACGGGCTCGAGGCGGGCGACCTGGAGCTGGCCCAGGAGCTGTTCGGCGCGGTGGGGCGCGCGGTGGTGCTCGACGAGGACGCGCTCGACGCGGTGACCGGGCTCTCCGGCTCGGGCCCCGCCTACGTGGCCATCGTCATCGAGTCGCTCGCCGACGGCGGGGTGAAGATGGGGCTCGACCGGGCCACCGCGATGATCCTGGCCACCCAGACCGTTCTCGGCTCGGCGCGGCTGGTGCTCGAGACCGGCATGCACCCCGGCCAGTTGAAGGACATGGTCTCCTCGCCGGGCGGGACCACCATCGCCGGGATCTCGGCGCTGGAGGAAGGCGGCGTGCGGCGGACCTTCATCGGAGCGGTCGAGCGCGCCACCCTGCGCTCGCGCGAGCTGGGAGGCAAACGCTAGTGCCGGAGCTCATCGGCTTCCTCGGCTGGCTGCTCGGCCTCTACTCGTGGGTGATCATCGCGGCGGCCCTGATCACATGGGTCAGTCCCGACCCCCGCAATCCCATCGTGATGTTCCTGCGGCAGGTCACCGAGCCGGTGCTGACCCCGGTACGGCGCTTCCTGCCGCCATGGAAGACCGGGGGGCTCGACTTCTCCCCACTGATCGTCATCCTGGCCATCCAGTTCGTGGAGCGGGTGATCCTGCCCGGCCTGCTCCGCGCGATGTACTGAGGAGGTCGCCGTGCGCATCACGCCCATGGACATCCGGCAGCAGCAGTTCACGGTCCGCACCTTTCGAGGCTTCGACGTGCAGGAAGTCGATACCTTCCTGGAGGACCTCGCGTCGGACTACGAGGCCTTGCTGAAGGAGAACAGCCTGCTGAAGGAGCACCTGCAGGCGGCGGAGGAGCGGACGCGGGGGCTCGAGCAGCGCGAGCGGATGCTGCAGGAGACCCTCGTGACCACGCAGCGGATGGTGGAGGAGATGAAGGACAACGCCCGGCGCGAGGCCCAGCTCCTGATCAAGGAGGCCGAGATGCAGGGCGAGAAGACCATCGAGGCCGCGCGCACCGCCGAGGGCGCCATCCAGGCCCACATCGGCCAGCTCAAGCGGACGCGGCGGCAGCTCGCGGAGTCGCTGCGCGCCACCGTCGACATGTACCAGCGGCTCCTCGATCAGGACCTCGAGGCGGATGCGGGGCAGGGCGACGCCTAGCCCGGAAGCGCCCCTGCTGCACGTGCGGGTGCAGCCGCGGGCGCGCCGCAACGAGGTGGTGGGCTGGCGGGACGAGGCGCTGTGGGTGCGGGTGACCGCGCCGCCCGCCGACGGCCTCGCCAACCGGGCGGTGACCGACCTGCTCGCCCGCGCCCTCGGGCTGCCCGCCTCGGCCGTGGCCCTCGTGCGCGGCGCCGCCTCGCGCGACAAGCTCTTCCGCATCGAGCGGCTGTCACCCTCCGACGTACGCGTGCGCCTCTCCGCGCGATGATCACCCCGGTGCGCTGGGAGGACGGCCGCCTCGTCCTCATCGACCAGACGCGCCTGCCCACCGAGCAGGTGGAGCGCGCCTGCGCGAGCTGGCCCGAGGTGGCGGAGGCCATCCGCGGCCTGGTGGTGCGCGGCGCGCCCGCGATCGGAGTGGCGGCCGCCTTCGGCGTGGTGCTGGCCGCGCGGGCCAGCCGGGCCCGCGACCGGGCGGCGCTCGAGGCGGACCTCGAGGAGGCGATCAAGGGCCTGGCCGCGACGCGTCCCACCGCGGTCAACCTCTTCTGGGCCCTCGATCGCATGCGCCGCACCGCGGAGGCCGCCCCCGAGCTGCCGGTGGTCGCGCTCGCGGACCGGCTCCTCGTCGAGGCGCAGGCGATCCTGGCCGAGGACCTGGCCGCCAACCGCGCCATGGGCGCCCACGGCGTCGCGCTCGTCCCGTCGGGCGCGCGGGTGCTCACCCACTGCAACGCGGGCGCGCTGGCCACCGCCGGCTACGGCACCGCCCTCGGCGTGATCCGCGCCGCCCACGAGCGCGGGCGCCTGGCCATGGTGTGGGTCGACGAGACGCGCCCGGTCATGCAGGGCTCGCGCCTGACCGCCTGGGAGCTGGCCACCGAGGGCATCCCGCACCGGCTCATCTCCGACGTGGCGGCCGGCTTCGTGATGAAGCGCGGGGAGGTGGACCTGGTGGTCACCGGCGCCGACCGCATCGCGGCCAACGGCGACACCGCGAACAAGATCGGCACCTACTCGGTGGCGGTGCTGGCGCGCCACCACGGCATCCCGTTCTACGTGGCCGCGCCGTGCTCGACCATCGACCCGTCGATCCCGACCGGGGACGCGATCGTGATCGAGGAGCGCGCCGCCGCCGAGGTGCGCGGGGTGGGCGACCGCCAGACCGCGCCCGCGGCCTCGCCGGTGTTCAACCCCGCCTTCGACGTCACCCCCGCCGAGCTGATCACCGCGATCGTCACCGAGCGCGGCGTGGTCCGCCCGCCGTATCACTTCACGTAGGGTCACGCCGAACCGCGACGTCGTCTCCGCGCGGCGGTATCACGAGGCGACCGCGCACTCGCCCGAGTCGGTGCGGCGCAGCGGCCACGCCCTCGACTGGGAGACCAAGCCGCTCCCGTTCAAGGTCTACCCCGACCTCGAGCCGCTCCGGCTGCCCACCGGCCTGCCGGTGCCCGCGCTGGAGACCTTCGCGGCGATGCGCGCCGCGCCCATCGAGCGGCCCGCCCCGCTCGGCCTCGACCGGCTGGCCGCCGCGCTCTTCTTCTCCGCGGGCGTGATGCGCGTGAAGGCGTATCCCGGCGGCGGCCAGGTCCACTTCCGCGCCGCGCCCTCCACCGGCGCGCTCTACCAGACCGAGGTGTACGTGGTGGCGGGGGCGGTGGAGGGGCTCGAGGCCGGCGTCTACCACTTCGGCCCGGGCGACTTCGCGCTCCGGAGGCTGCGCGCGGGCGACTGGCGCGGCACGCTCGCCCGCGCCGCGGCCGACGAGGCGATCGCCGCGCAGCCCGCCACGCTGGTGCTCTCCGCGATCTACTGGCGGAACACGTGGAAGTACCAGGCGCGCGGCTACCGGCACCTGTTCTGGGACTCCGGGAGCATGCTGAGCCAGCTCCTGGCGGTGGCGCGCGCTCTCGACCTGCCGGCCCGCCTCGTCACCGGCTTCGTCGACGCCGAGGTCGACGCGCTCCTCGGCCTCGACCCGACCCAGGAAGGCGCGCTGGTCCTCGCGCCCCTCGGCGCCCCCAGCACCCCCGCGCCCCCACCCGCGACGGTGACCCCGCTCGCCCTCACCACCGTCCCCCTCTCACCCCGCGAGGTCGACTACCCCCTCCTGCGCGAGGCCTACGACGACTCGACCCTCCCCGCCCCCACCGACGTCGCCACCTGGCGCGCCGACGGAGGTGGGGGTCAGGTCTTACATTCCGACATTTCCGGGCTGCACGCTCCCTCGCCGCGGTCGATCGGCGAGACGATCGCCCGGCGCGGATCGACGCGCGAGTTCTCGGGCGATCCGATCGGCCGCGAGCCGCTGATGGCCGCGCTCGACCACGCCGGCCTCCCGATCCCGATGGACGTACCGGATGGGTCGGTGGAGCTATACGTCAACGTGCACGCCGTCGACGGCGTCCAGCCGGGCGCCTACGCCTACGACCGCGCGGGCCGCGCGCTGATCCTGCTACACGCCGGCGACGTGCGCCGCACCTCCGCGTTCCTCTGCCTCGAGCAGGCGCTCGGCGGGACCTCGAGCGCCACCGTGTTCTTCCTCTCCGACCTCGGCCGGGTGCTCACGCGCTGGGGCAACCGCGGCTACCGGCTCGCGAACCTCGAGGCCGGCCTCCGGGGCGGGCGCCTCTACCTGGCCGCCTACGGGCAGGGCTTCGGGGCCACCGGACTGACCTTCTACGACCGCGCGGTCGTCGACTTCTTCTCCCCGCGCGCAGCCGGCCGCGACGCCATCTTCGTCACCGCCCTGGGCCGGTCGCGGCCCCGCTCCCCGTGAGGGGCTCGTACGCCCGTTCACAAGCCGGTCGCGCGTTGCATGGGGTCGCAGGGTTCTGATACCGTGGTCGGGTCACCCTGACCCTCACGGGGCCTGCCCCAAGGAGCCTGGAAATGAAGAAGTATTACCTGATGGCGCCCGGTCCGACCCCGGTGCCCTCGAACGTCCTGCTGGCGATGGCCCAGCCCATGATCCACCACCGGACGCCGGAGTACGAGGCGCTCTTCATCGAGGTTCGCGCCGGGCTCAAGCGTCTGTTCCAGACGAGCCAGGACGTGATCCCGTTCACCTCCTCGGGAACCGGCGCGATGGAGGCCGCGGTCGTCAACACGCTCTCCTCCGGCGACACGGTCCTGGTGCTGCGGGCGGGGAAGTTCGGCCAGCGCTGGGAGGAGATCTGCGCCACCTACGGCATCACCGTGATCCCGCTCGAGGCGCCCTTCGGCGAGACGGTGGCGCCGGAGGCGTTCGCCCGCGCCCTGCGCGAGCACCCGGAGGCGAAGGCGGTGCTGATGCAGCACAGCGAGTCGTCCACCGGCGTGCTCCACGACGCCAAGGGCATCGCGGCGGTGACCCGCTCGACCGGCGCGATCCTCATCGTCGACGCGGTGTCGAGCCTCGGCATCGCCGACCTGCGCATGGACGAGTGGGGGGTGGACCTGGTGGTCTCGGGCTCCCAGAAGGGGCTGATGCTGCCGCCCGGCCTCTCGTTCTGCGCGCTCTCCGACAAGGCGTGGGGACACGTGAAGGCCTCGCGGCTGCCCAAGTACTACTTCGACGTCGCCACCGAGCGGAAGTTCGTGGCCCGCAACGAGTGCCGCTTCACCCCCGCGGTCTCCATCTTCGTGGGGCTGCGTGAGGTGCTGAAGATGCTGGAGGCCGAGGGGCTGCCCGCGGTCTTCCGGCGTCACGAGCGCCTGGCGCGCGCCACTCGCTCGGGCGCCGAGGCGCTCGGGCTCGAGCTCTTCGCCCGGTCCGCGCCGAGCCCGGCGCTGACCGCGGTGGTGGCTCCCCGCGGTCTCGACAGCGAGGCGGTGCTCTCGACCTACTCCACCTCGCACAACATCACGATCGCGGGCGGGCAGGGGGAGATGAAGGGCAAGGTGTTCCGCCTGGGCCACATGGGCTACGTGGCCGAGTTCGACGTGATCACCGCGCTGGCCGCGCTCGAGCAGGTGCTGCACGAGCTGGGGCAGCCGGTCGACTTCGGGGCCGGCGTGCGCGCGGCCCAGAAGGTGCTCGCCCAGGGCTGACATGCGCGTCCTGCTGTTGCGGCACGCGGAGACGGAGTGGAACCGGGAGCGGCGCTTCCAGGGCTGGCGCGACATCCCGCTCTCCGCGGCGGGACGGGCCCAGGCGGAGTCCGCCGCGCGCCTGCTCGCCGACACCCCGCTGGCCGCGGTGTGGTCGAGCCCGCTCGCGCGGGCCCGGGAGACCGCGGCCATCATCGCGGCGCCCCAGCGCCTGGCGGTGCAGGAGTCGGAGGCGTTCAAGGAGATGGGCTTCGGCGACTGGGAGGGGCTCACCCGTGACGAGGTGCACGCGCGCTTCCCCGACGCCCATCGCGCGTGGGGCGAGACCCCGGCGACGGCCACGTGGCCGGGCGCGGAGACGCTCGCCGCGGTGCGCGCGCGCGCGCTCCAGGGCCTGCAGGCTCTGCGGGCGGTCCACACCGGGCAGACCATCTGCCTCGTCTCCCACGGCATCACCGCCCGCCTGCTCATCCTGGAGGCGCTCGGCCTGGGGCCGGAGCGTCTGTGGACGTTCCACCTCTCCTCCACCGGCATCTCGGAGCTCGAGTTCCGCGAGGACTGGACCACGCTGCACCGGATGAACTCGCTGATTCACCTGGCCGATCACGCGATCGCCTGAGGGGCCGCCGTGAGCCTGCCCCGCAAGAGCCAGCCGACGCAGCTGCCCAAGGGCGCCAAGATCTACCTGCCCGACGAGGCGGCGCGCAAGCGCGCGGTCGAGGAGCGACTGTTCGACGTCTTCCGCCGGTGGGGCTACCGGGAAGTCGTCACGAGCGCCTACGAGTACTTCGACGTGCTCGCGCACGGCACCGACCACGATCTGCAGGAGCGCATGTTCAAGATGGTCGACCGCGAGAGCGGGCGGCTCCTGACCCTGCGCGCCGACGTGACCCCGCAGATCGCGCGCATCGTCGCCACCCGCATGCGGGAGGAGCCGAAGCCGCTGCGCCTGCACTACGTCACCAGCGTGTTCCGCTATGACGAGCCGCACGTGGGCCGCTACCGCGAGTTCTACCAGGCGGGCGTGGAGCTGATCGGGCTGCCCAATCCCGAGGGCGACGCGGAGATGATCGCGATGACCGTCGAGGGGCTGCGCGCCCTCGGCCTCGGGCGGTTCCAGATCGACGTGGGCCAGGCCGACTTCTTCCGCGGGATCCTGGAGGACCTCGCCGTCGAGCCCGCGGTGGCCCGCGAGCTGCGGGACGCGCTCGGACGAAAGGACCTCTCGGCCCTGGAGCGCCTGGTGGCCGACCTGGCCGCTCCCGCCGCGGCGACCGAGCTGCTGCTGGCCCTGCCCGCCCTCTACGGCCGCGGCGACGTGCTGGAGCGCGCGGAGCGCCTGGTGAAGAGCGCGCGCTCCGAGGCCGCGCTCGGCAACCTGGCCGAGGTCTACCGGCTGCTGCGGGCCTACGGCCTGGCCGACTCGGTGCTGCTGGACCTGGGCGAAGTCCGCGGCTTCGACTACTATTCGGGCGTACACTTCGAGGCCTATGTGACCGGCCTGGGGGCGCCGCTCGTCGGGGGCGGCCGCTACGACCAGATGCTGGCCCACTTCGGCTACGATTGCCCGGCCACCGGGTTCGCCTTCGACATCGGGCGGGCGCTGCTGGCCCTGGCGTCGCAGGGAGCAGAGCCCGCGCTGTCCGGGCCCGACTTCTTCGTGATCGACTTCACCGCGGACAAGACCCGCGCGCTCGCGATCTCGCGGCGACTGCGGGACGCGGGGGCGGCGGTGGCGCGCGACATCATCAGCCGGCCGCTGGCCGAGTCGCTGGGCTACGCGCGTGGGCAGCGGGCGGTCTGCGCCCTGGTGATCGGCGAGGACGGGGCCGACCCCGACCGGATCCGGGTGATCGATCTGAGCGCGGGCGGAGCCGAGACGGGAGCGCGGACGGTGAGGGTGGACGAGCTGCTGGCGGACCCGAGGGGACACTTCCCGGGTCTGGGAGGGCGTGATGCCTAACATCGTGGTGGTGGGCGCGCAGTGGGGTGACGAGGGCAAGGGCAAGATCGTGGACGTGCTGGCCCCGCACGTGGGAGTCGTCGTCCGCTACCAGGGCGGCAACAACGCGGGCCACACCGTGGTGGTGGGCAAGGAGAAGTTCGTCCTCCAGTCCATCCCGTCCGGCATCCTCCACAGCGGGGTGCGCTGCGTGATCGGCTGCGGGGTGGTGATCGACCCCGCCTCGCTCATCGAGGAGATGGAGTCGCTGGTCCAGCGGGGAGTCTCCCTGGACGGCAACCTCTACATCTCCAAGAACGCGCACCTGATCATGCCCTACCATCCCGCGCTCGACCGCGCCTCGGAGTCGCAGGCGGGCGACCGCCGCATCGGCACCACCGGCAAGGGCGTGGGCCCCGCCTACGCGGACAAGGCGGCCCGCATCGGCATCCGCATGGCGGACCTGCTCGACGAGCGGCTGTTCCGGGAGAAGCTCGAGTTCAACATCAAGCAGAAGAACCGGCTGCTGCGCGAGATCTACGACGAGCAGACGTTCACGGTGGAGAACATCCTCGGGACCTACATGCGCTTCGCGGGCTGGCTCGCGCCCTACGTGACCGACACCGCGCTGCTGCTCAGCCGCTGGATCGAGGCCGGGCGCTCGGTGCTCTTCGAGGGCGCGCAGGGCACCATGCTCGACATCGACCACGGGACGTACCCGTTCATCACCTCGTCCAGCACCACCTCGGGCGGGGCTTCCACCGGGACCGGGGTGCCGCCCACCAAGCTCGACGGCGTGCTCGGCATCTCCAAGGCCTACTGCACCCGCGTCGGCGGCGGGCCGTTCATGACCGAGGTCGACGGCGAGATGGCGGACCGGCTCCGCGCCCGTGGCAACGAGTACGGGGCGGTGACCGGCCGGGCGCGCCGCTGCGGGTGGGTCGACGCGGTGGCCCTGCGCTACGCGGCCCGCATCAACGGGCTCGACACCATCGCGCTCACCAAGCTCGACGTGCTCGACGGCTGCGAGACGGTGCGCGTCTGCGTGGGCTACCGCTACGCGGGCGAGGTGCTGACCGACTTCCCGGAGGAGGAGCGGATCTGGCACGAGGCGGAGCCGGTCTACGAGGAGCTCTCCGGCTGGCAGACCTCGACCCACGGCATGCGGGACTACGCGGAGCTGCCGTCCAAGGCGCGCGAGTACGTGGAGCGCCTCGCGGAGCTGGTGGGCGTGGGCTTCTCGCTGGTCTCCACCGGGGCGGTGCGCGACGAGACGATCCTGGTGAACGACTCGGTGCTCACCCGCTGGTACCCGGCCCTGCGGAGCGCGCTGCCCGCGCACTAGCTCCCGAGCTCATGGCCCTCAAGATCCTGATCGTCGACGACGAGGAGCCGGCCCGCCAGGGACTCACCCAGCTCCTGGCCCGCTGGGGCTACGAGGTCGACGAGGCGGCCGACGGGCAGGAGGCCCTCGCCAAGGCCGCGTCGGGCCTGCCCGCGGTGGTGCTCTCGGACCTGGTGATGCCCCGGATGGACGGGCTCGAGCTGCTCCGCGCGCTCAAGACCGACGTGCCGTTCGCCTCCGTCATCCTGCTCACCGGGCAGGGCTCGATCGACACCGCGGTGACCGCGATGAAGGAGGGGGCCTACGACTACCTGACCAAGCCGGTGGACGTGGCGCGCCTGCGCGTGCTCATCCCCAAGGCGGCCGAACGAGGCGAGGCGCTTCGGGAAGTCGCGCTGCTCCGGCGCAAGCTGAGCCAGGTGTGGGGCATGGGGCGCCTGGTGGGCACCAGCCACGGCATGCAGGAGGTCTATCGCCTCATCGAGGTGGCGGCGCCGACCCCGGCCGCGGTGCTGATCAGCGGCGAGAGCGGCACCGGCAAGGAGCTGGTGGCGCGCACGCTGCACGACCTCTCCCCGCGCTCCAAGGGGCCGTTCGTGGCCGTCAACTGCGCGGCGATCCCGGAGACCCTGCTGGAGAGCGAGATCTTCGGTCACGAGAAGGGCGCCTTCACCGGCGCGCTCGAGCGGCGGCCCGGCTGCTTCGAGCTCGCCCACGAGGGCACCATCTTCCTCGACGAGATCGCGGAGATGAACCCGGGCACCCAGGCCAAGTTCCTGCGCATCCTCCAGGACAACACGGTGCGGCGCCTCGGGGGCAAGACCGAGATCAAGGTCGACGTGCGGGTGCTGGCCGCCACCAACAAGGACCCGGTGAAGGCGATCCAGGAGGGGACGTTCCGCGAGGACCTCTACTATCGCCTCAACGTGGTGAGCCTGAACCTGCCGCCCCTGCGCGAGCGGCGCGACGATATCCCGGCCCTGGTGCAGGCCTTCATCGAGGAGTTCAACGCGCGTTACGACAAGCACATTCGGTCCGTCGACGAGGCGGTGCTGAACGGGCTCATCGCCTCGCCGTGGCCGGGCAACGTCCGCGAGCTGCGCAACGTGCTGGAGCGCGCCATCATCGTGTGCGACGGGGACACCATCCAGCCCAAGCACGTTCCCCCGCGGCCGTCTCTACGCGCGGCGGAGAGCCCCGACGGGCCGGACACGGTGTCGTTCCGGGTGGGCACGAGCCTCGAGGACGCGGAGAAGGCGCTGATCATCAAGACCCTCGCCGCCAACGGCAACAACAAGACGCGCGCCGCCGACGTGCTGGGCATCAGCCTCAAGACCCTCCACAACAAGCTCAAGGCCTACGGCACCTAGCATGCGGCTCGGAGTTCGCGGGCGCGAGGCGCTGGTCGTCAGTCTCCTCACCCTGCTGGTGGTGGCCACCGCCACCGCGATCCATCTGTCCCAGGTGAGCCGCGTGGTGGTGCAGGAGGCGGTGAAGCAGGCCGAGCTGATCGCCAAGCAGATCTACGCCCAGAGCGGCCGCGCGCTGCAGCGCGCCTCCGGGGCCGATCCCCTCGAGGCGCTGCGGGAAGACCCGGAGCTGCGGAGCTTCCTGGACAGCAGCGTGGGCTACTCCCCGCACCTGCTCTACGCCCTGATCTCGGACGCGCAGGGCACGGTGGTGCTGCACACCGAGCGGCGCAAGGAGGGCCAGCACGCCGCCGACCGGCCGAGCCTCGAGGGGCTGCTGAAGCTCGACACCCTGAGCCGGTTCTCCGCCCTCTACAACGCGGGCCGCACCTACGAGACCACGCTGCCGGTCACCCTGAACGACCGCTTCTTCGGCTCGATCCGGCTCGGGGTCTCGACCACGCTCCTGCGCCGCGAGGTGACCGCGTCGCTGCAGCAGAGCCTCGCGGTGGCCGCGGTGGCCCTGCCGCTCGCCTGGCTGGCCGCGATGGTGATGGCCCAGCTCACCGTCCGCCCGATCCGGGCGATCGTGGGCCAGGTCGACCGCATCCGGCGCGGCGAGCCGGTGGAGCCCGCCGCGGTGGTGGCGGGCGGCGACGAGTTCCAGGAGCTGTCGGCCCAGCTCTCGCGTCTCGGCCGCGAGCTCCAGGCCGATCGGCTCGCCACCCTCAGCGAGAAGGCGCACCTGCAGCAGGTGGTCGACCAGCTCGAGGACGGGGTGATCTTCCTCAACCCGGAGCGCCGCGTGCTGTTCATGAACCGGGTGGCGGAGGGAGTGGTCGGCCTCTCGCTGGAGCAGACGGTGGGGTTGGCCATTCACGAGGTGCTCGATCCCGCGCACCCGCTGCTGCCCTTCATCGACCAGGTGGTCGGCGGCACCGCCGGCATCCGGAACGCCACCGTGGTGCTGCCCCAGGACGGCCGCGAGAAGGAGTTCCTGGTCTCCGCCTTCCACATGGAGGACGCCCACCGGGTGATGGGCGTGGCGGTGCTCCTGAAAGATCTCGAGTCGGTGAAGACGGTCCAGTCGCTGGTGAGCTACTCCGCGAAGCTGGCCGCCCTCGGGCGCCTCACCTCCGGCGTCGCCCACGAGGTGAAGAACCCGCTCAACGCGATGATGATCCACGTGGAGCTGCTGAAGGAGCGGCTGGAGGATGCCGATCCCGACGTGCGCCAGAGCCTCGAGGTGATCGGCAGCGAGATCCGCCGCCTGGACCGGGTGGTGCAGGGCTTCCTCAAGTTCATGCGCCCGCAGGAGCTGACCCTCAAGCCGGTGGACCTCAACTCGATGCTGCAGAGTGTGGGGGCGCTGCTGGAGGCGGAGGGGCAGAGTCGCGGGGTGCGCCTGGTGATGGACCTCGACGCGGGCCTGCCCAGCGTGAGCGGGGACGAGGAGCTGCTGCGTCAGGCCTTCATCAACATCGTCCAGAACGCGGTGCAAGCGATGCCGAACGGCGGCGCGGTGCGCATCCGCACCCGCGCCGAAGGGCTCGAGCTGGTGCGGGTGACCGTGACCGACCAGGGCGTGGGCATCGCCCCGGAGGACGTCGACAAGATCTTCAAGCTCTACTACACGAGCAAGCCCGGCGGCAGCGGCATCGGCCTCTCGGTGGTGTACCGCATCGTGCAGCTCCACGACGGCAGCGTCGAGGCCAAGTCGCAGGTGGGCAAGGGTACCGCCCTGATCGTGCGGTTGCCGGTCCGGTGAAGGCGATGCCCTCCGCGCTCCGGCTCTGGGTGCTCGCCGCGCTGCTGGGTGGCTGCGCGAGCGTGGGCGAGCTGTTCCTGCCCGCGCCGGCCGGCACGCCGCGGCCGCCGATGGTGGCCGACGAGGAGCCCGCGCCCGCTCCCTCGCGTCCGGCGCCGGTGGCCCGCGAGCCGATGCCGCCGTCCTCGCCGTCCCGCCCGAGCCCGCCGGCCACGACTCCGGTGCCCTCGCCTCCGCCGGCGACAGCGCCGCCCCCGGCCACCTCGCCCGCGCCGCCGCGGACCGCCAACATTCCCCGCGAGCCGTCGACGCCGGCCCCGGTGCTGGCGCCGCAGGCGAGCGCGGAGGAGGAGCAGCGGATCAAGACCCAGGCGGAGCGGCGCATCGAGGGGACCGAGCGGATCGTGCAGAAGATCGATCCCGCTCGCCTGGCGCGCGAGCAGCGAGAGAACTACTCGACGATCCAGTCCTTTCTCTCCAAGGCCCGGGAGGCGCTGTCCGCCCGGGACGTGCAGCGGGCCTTCACTCTCGCCGACAAGGCGTATCTGCTCGCGGACGAGCTATCGAAGGGCCCGCGATGAGGCGTGTAAAAGCTTACTCGCCCCGGTAAGTGTTTCCGGCCCTTCATCTGCGCGGGCCGCGCCTGGCAGCCGTAAGCCTTCGCCACACCGCGCTACACGCAACTTGCATGCATGGCACGGTGGTTGCGAACCATCCTCCGGAAATCAAGACGTCGGGGAGGGGAGCGCATGCGCAGCCGGGACATCGCGGGCATGATCCTCGGGCTCACCGTGGGCGCAGCCGCCAGCGCCTGCACGATCGATCCCCCGGCCGGCACTCCTCCGGCGCCGATGGCGGGGGCGCTCGAGGGTGGCCCGCGTGAGGTCGCGTTCGGACGCACCGGGCCCGAGGTCGTCAACAACCCGCAGCTCCGCGACAAGATCCGCCAGATGTTCGGCAGCGACTGGGGACCGGGCGGCAAGCTGGTGCGCGGCGCGGAGCCCTTCTTCGGCCGCACCGAGCCGCCGCGCGGCATCCGCATCGGCGATCGTAACTACATCGCGGTGACCGGCTGCGCGCCGGATCGCTGCCAGGCCGACCGCGTGCTGCTGCTGATCCAGGAGAGCGGCGAGTCGCTGCTCGCGCGCCTCGACGAGGGCGGCTTCTCGCACTACTACGCGTACGGCGGCAACTGGGGCCTCGCGGGCTCGACGGCGCAGGCCGCCGATAGCGGCCTCCGGGCCCTCCAGCGGACGGGAGACCCGTATCCGAAGTTTTGACCGGCCGGCAATCTTGACCCGCTCCCGTCCGCCCGCTATGCTGAGCGCTGCCCTTCTGACCCGTTGGTTCTCGTTGGCGCGATGCGCAATGTCCAGACCGAGCTCGAGATGCTTGCATACGACACGCACCGTCCGCCGCGGACGGGGGCGCGACGCATGAGCGACCTGGCTCGCCTGCTGGGCTGGGTGGAGGAGTGGGCGGCCGGTGACGGCCTCTTGCTCCTGATGACCGACTACGACGGAACCCTGACCCCGATCGTGGACGACCCCGCGGACGCGATCCTGGCCGACGACACCCGGGAGCAGCTTCTGCGAATCGCGCGCTCGCCCCGGGGCTCGGTCGCGGTGATCTCGGGCCGCGGCCTCGAGGACCTCCGGACCCGGGTGGGCGTCCCGGAGGTGATCTACGCGGGCTGCCACGGGCTCGAGATCATGGGCCCGGGGCTCGAGTTCCGCCATCCCGACGCGCTGGCCCAGCAATCGATGCTGTGGGCGGTGGGCGAGATCCTGGTGCGGCGCGCCCCCGCGGTGAGCGGCATGCGGGTCGAGCCCAAGGGCCTCGCGGTGGCCGTCCACTACCGGCACGTGCCACCGGACGAGATCCGCCGGGTGGAGATCGAGCTGGCCCGCGCCATTCGCGAGCAGGGGAGCCGGCTCAAGATCTTCCACGGGACGAAGGTGATCGAGGTGCTGCCCCAGGTGGCGTGGACCAAGGGGGAGTGCGCGCGCTTCATCCAGGAGCACGTGCTGCCCTCGGGGTCGGGCCCCGCGCTCAGCCCTCCGCTCTGGATGTACCTGGGCGACGACTGGACCGACGAGCACGCCTTCGAGGTGCTGAGCGGGCTGGCCCTGACCGTCCGGGTCGGCGACCTGGTGCCCTCGTCCAAGGCCGCCTACCGCCTGAAGGACGTGGCCGAGGTGCGCGAGCTGCTGGCCGCGATGGCGGCCGGCCTCACGGTGGGGAGCCGGGCATGAAGTTCCAGCTCCGGCTCGTGGCCGGCCTCTGGCTGGCGTGCCTGATCGTGGTGGGCGCGTTCGCGTACTTCCAGTTCGTGGAGGACCGCGAGCGGCTCACCGCGGAGCTCGACCGCCGCGCCTCGCTGGTGAGCGAGGGTCTGAAGGAGGCCCTCGAGCCCGCGCTCGGCCCGCGCGTGAGCAAGCCGCAGGTGGACCGCCTCATCAAGAAGTTCAGCAAGCCGGACCTGGGCCTGGCGGTGTACGACCGGGTGGCGTCGCTGATCGCGGCCACCCCGCAGGTGGCCAAGCAGCTCGAGAACCCGCCGCCGGAGGCCACCTGGGCGCTGACCTCCGGCGCGGTGCAGACCGGCTTCCGCAAGGTCGGCGGCACCCTGCGCTACGTCTACGCGGATCCGATCGTGCGCGACGAGAAGTCCGCCGGCGCGCTGGTGGTGTTCCTCGACGCGAGCGACCTCGAGACCGCGGAGTGGGAGCTCTGGCGCTTCAACGCCATTCGCTTCGTGGTGCTGGCCCTCGCCCTGGCGCTGATCGCGCTCGTGGTGGTGCGCATGAGCCTGACCCAGCCGCTGGCCAAGATGGCGCGCTGGACCAAGGCGGTCCGCCGCGGCCACGCCATCGAGCCCCCCGAGCTGCCCGACGAGAGCCTCTTCGGCCCCATCGCGCGCGAGGTCACGGTGCTGGCCAAGAACCTCCAGCGCGCGAAGGCCGCCGCGGAGGAGGAGGCCGCGCTCCGCCTCATCGGCCAGACCCTGTGGACCGAGGAGCGGCTCAAGCAGTTCGCCAAGATGCGCCTGGGCGAGCGCCCCCTGGTGGTGGTGTCCAACCGCGAGCCGGTGAGCCACGTGTGGAAGGAGGGCCAGATCCAGGTGGTGACGCCGGCCAGTGGTCTGGTGACCGCGATGGACCCGGTGATGCGCGCCTGCGGCGGAGTGTGGGTGGCGCAGGCCAGCGGCGACGCGGACCGCGAGACCGCGGATGCGCGCGGGCGCCTGCGGGTGCCGCCCGACGACCCGCGCTTCACCCTGAAGCGCGTGTGGCTCACCCCCGAGGAGGAGGCCGGCTACTACTACGGCTTCTCCAACGAGGGGCTATGGCCGCTGTGCCACATCGTGCACAACCGCCCGCTCTTCCGCCCGGAGGACTGGGCCCAGTACCGGGCGGTGAACGAGAAGTTCGCGGCCGCGGTGCTGGAGGAGATCGCGGGGACCGAGTCCCCGATGGTCCTGATCCAGGACTACCACTTCGCGCTGCTTCCGGGCCTCATCAAGCGGGAGCGGCCCGACGCGCGCACCGCGATCTTCTGGCACATCCCGTGGCCGAACTTCGAGGCGTTCTCGATCTGCCCCTGGCAGGACGATCTGCTGCTCGGCATGCTGGGCGCGGACCTGATCGGCTTCCACACCCAGTACTACTGCAACAACTTCCTGGACACGGTGGAGCGCGCCATCGAGGCCCGCATCGACTGGGAGCGCTTCTCGGTCACGCGCGGCCAGCACGTCACCTCGGTGAAGCCGTTCCCGATCAGCGTGGCCCCCGGCTTTGTGGACAACCCGCCCACCACCACCCGGCAGGCGCTCCTCGACAGCCTCGAGACACCGGCGGAATTCCTCGGGGTGGGGGTGGAGCGGCTCGACTACACCAAGGGTCTCCCCGAGCGCTTCCGGGCCCTGGGCCGCTTCTTCGAGCGGTTCCCGGAGTATCGCGAGCGGGTGACGTTCGTGCAGCTCGCGGCCCCGAGCCGTAGCACGATCCCGCGCTACCAGGCGCTGGAGGCCGAGGTGGACGCGGCGGTGCAGGAGGTGAACGGCACCTACCAGACCAAGCGCTGGAAGCCGATCCTGTACCTCAAGCGCCACCACGAGCACCGGGACATCTGGCCCTTCTACCGGCACGCCGACTTCTGCATGGTGACGTCGCTTCACGACGGGATGAACCTGGTGGCCAAGGAGTTCATCTCGGTGCGCGACGACGAGGACGGCGCGCTGATCCTGAGCCAGTTCACCGGCGCGTCCTCCGAGCTGCGCGACGCGATCCTGGTGAACCCGTACGACATCGACGGCATGGCGGAGGCGATCCGCGCCGCGGTGGCGATGCCGGCGGAGGAGCGCCGGGCGCGGATGGCCCGGATGCGCCAGGCGGTGCGGGAGCACAACATCTACCGCTGGGCGGGCCTGCTGCTGAGCGAGCTGGAGCGCATCCCCGAGGTCTCGCTGAGCGCCAGCGGCTCGGTGTCCTGAGCCCGGCCGGCCGCCGGAGGCCGGTGGAAACACGAAGGGGGAGGGACCCGTGAGGTCCCTCCCCCTTCTGACGTCCAGACCGGCCCTCTCGCCCTGCCCTCTCCCCGCTGGGGAGAGGGAGAGATGGGGAGGCTTAGTCCTGGTCGACCAGCATCTTCACCGTCACCCGGCGCTTCTTCTCGTCGGGGCTCTCCTTGGCGGTGATGGGGCCGAGGCCCACCGCGTGCAACCGGGACAGCTGCACGCCCTTCTCCACCAGGTAGCGGCGCACCGCCTCGACACGACGCTGGCTGAGGCCGTAGTTGTAGTCCACGGTCCCCTTCGGGTCGGTGTAGCCGCCCAGCTCCACGATCAGGGTCGGGTTGGCCTGGAGCTCCTTCACCACGCCGGCCAGCGCGGTCTGCGCCCCGTCCGTCAGATCGGCCTTGTCGAAGCCGAAGTAGACCTCCAGGGTGTCGGCCGTCTTCTGGTTGTAGCGGTTCGACCAGAGGCGGGTCAGGCGGGTATCCACCCCCTCGGCCTTGGTCATGGCGGCATCGGCGCGGTTCTTGGCATCGGCCACGGCGCCCTCCAGGCTCTTCACCTGGGTGGTCACGCCCTTGACCTCGGTGCTGACCCCCTCGACCTGACCCTCGACCTTCACGAAGCGCTGATCGATGACGGCATCGGACTTCGTGAACTGCTCGCGGACCCAGTCCTTGGTGGCGCAGCCCGACACCAGCAGCACCGCTGCTGGCATCAGCACGCCGATCTTCATCATCTGTCGCATAACCCCGCCTCCTTTGTGGGCGTTGGCCAACGTATGGAACGAATGCGAAGCTGCTTGGGAGAGCAACAACCACGCCAGTCTGGGGCCCCGCCCGCAGTCATGACGCACCGGGACGGGTTTTTCAGATGTGGCGTCTACTTGGCGGGCGGGAGCTGCGCCGCCCAGGGAGCGAGTGTCCTCCGGGCAGGCGTGCGATTTCATCAAGATTACATGATCCGTGTAATCGTTACATGCCCGGTTGGGCGCCCTAGTGGACCGGCGCCGGCATGTGGATATAGAGGTCCTGCTTGGTCGGCTTGAGGCCGAGCAGCGGCCGGGGGGGCTTCATCTCGTACCGGACGGGCTTGAGGTGGTCGGCGTACTGCCGCTCGGTGTTGTAGACCGTGCTGAACTTCCAGAGCATGCGGAGGTAGTTGGTCTGGCCCCGGGAGGCCGCCCGGAGCGCGGCCCCCCCATAGAGCTTGAGCGCCCCCCAGCCCAGGTGCTTGCGGTTGAGGACGGACTGGGTGTTGACCAGCAGCTCGTAGAACCGCTTGAGCGGGACCTTGGTCGGCAGCACCGCGTGCTGCACGTCGAAGAGCCGGTAGTCCCGGGAGGTGAGCTGCCGGGACTCCGTCAGCCAGAGCTCGGTGCCGGGGTAGGGGGTGGCCACCGTGAGGTGCACCACCTCGGGGACGGAGAGGGCCCAGTCGCGGACCGCGGCGAACCGGGCCTCGTCCCAGCTGGGGTCGGCGATGATGTTGATGGCGACCGTGAGCCCGAGCGAGCGGGCGATCTCCAGCGCGCGCAGGTTCTCGTTGAGGGTGACCCGCTTGCGGTGGGCCTTGAGGGCGTCCTCGTCGAGGGCCTCGATCCCGAGGAACATGTAGTAGAGGCCGAGCCGCTTCCAGCGGGCGAACAGCTCCTGGTTCTTGATCAGCACGTCGCAGCGGGTTTCCAGGTAGTACTGCTTGCGGATGCGCCGCCGCTCGATCTCGGACGCGATCGCGTCGCCGTGCTCGGCGTGGATGAAGGCCACGTCGTCCACGATGAACACGTTGGGCTCGCGGATGCGCGCCAGGTCCTCGCCCGCCGCCTCCGGCGAGCCCTTCCGGTAGCTGCGCCCGTAGAAGGTCCACGCGCTGCAGAAGGAGCAGTCCCAGGGGCAGCCGCGGGTGAACTCCACCGAGGCGCACGGGTCGAGCACCCCGATGAAGTACTTGTGCCGCTTGCGCCCGAGGTCGCGCGCGGGCATGAAGCGGTCGAGGTCGTCGAGCAGCGTGGGGCTCGGTCCCGCCCCGCTCGTGGTCACCACCCCGGGCAGGGTGCAGAGCTTCGGATCGCCGATGGCCTCCAGCACCCGCGGAGCGATGATCTCGCCCTCGCCGCGCACGATGCAGTCGATCGTGCCCTCCGCGTGCTCGAGGAACTCCGCCGCGACGAAGGAGGCGCTGTGGCCGCCCACGAACACGAAGGTGTCGGGACGCTTCGCCTTCGTCTCCTTGGAGAGATCGATCACCTCGGGCACGTTCGCGAGGTAGTTCACCGAGAAGCCGACCGCCTGCGGCGCGAAGTCCGCGAGCTCCTTCCAGTAGTCGGCGTGCGAGAAGATCTGCAGGTCGAGCAGGCGGACCTCGTGACCCGCCGCGCGCACCGCGGCCGCCACTCGCTCGAGGCCGAGCGGCTCGAGCCGCAGGTAGAGTTCGGAGTACATCAGGGGACTCGGGTGCACGAGCAGCACGCGCATGGCGTCGACTCCTTTCGCACGCATCATACGTGAGAGGCAGGCCCGGCGCCTCCAAGCCCGTGTCGGGGCCGCCCGCCAAGTGCCTCCGGGGAAAGAAAAAAATACCCAATTTCATGTAAGGGTTACACGACAAGTGTCAGCCTTGTGACGCGCTCGGTCAGCCCAAGGCGGCCGCGTTCGCGCCTAAATTGGCGGAATGCCGCGGTTCCATTTTCCGCGCCGCCCGTGCCCGCGCTGGCATTGCGGTTGCCTAGGGAAACGATCGGGGCGTGACCAGCATGGCGACGATCCGGATGAAGGGCAGGGGCAAGAGCGAGGCGGTGGAGACGCCGTCCCGCCTGCTGCTCGTCGACCCCTACGGCGGCAGCCGCGAGGGCCTGGGCGCGGCCCTGCGGGGCGGCGGGCTCCTCGTGGAGACGGCCGCGAGCGCGCCGGAGGCGCTGGCCAAGATGGAGGCCGGCGAGGTGGACCTGGCGATCGTCGACCTGGACCTGCCCCCCACGCACGGCCTCGCCGAGGACGGCTGGGACCTGGTGGACCTGCTCCGCGCGGCCAGGCCGGCCCTGCCGTTGATCCTGATCGCCGCCGATTGCGAGCCCCACACGCAGGCCGAAGCGCTCCGCCTCGGGGCGCGCCTGCTCGAGAAGCCCATCAACCCGCGGGAGCTGCGGACCCTCGTGTCCGCCCTGCGTTCGGAGACTGCACCAGCATGAAGCGCGCATCGATCGGCCTCGGCATCCTCGTCACCTTCTTCCTCCTCGCGATGTTCCTGATGGCCGACGCGGAAGTCCCCGCGGTGGACGACGCCGCGGTCGTCAGCACCAGCGCCGCCCGCTGATCGTCTGACCGTCTCACCCCGGGCGGCCGCGATTCCCCGCCGCCGGGTCCGGTACACCCGCCTCTCGTGTTCCGCCACGTCACCGAGTGGGGTACCATGCCGTTCGTGACCGATGGAGGCGGCCGCGAGGTGGCCATGATGCTCGTCGCATATCCCTGGGTGATTCTCCTGGCCGCGGGCTGGGTCGTCGGCGCCGTCTTCGTGGGGACGGTCGGCGGCGCCACACGCGGGGTCCAGGGCTTCTTCGTGTGGACGCTCGCCGCGCTGATGTTCTCGCCGCTGCTCGCCTTGCTCGGGCTCATCGCGGTGCTGCTGGGCGATCTGGTGCGCGAGATCGAGATCAAGGCCATTCACGGGCCGGAGGAGCTGCCCCCGCCGCCGCGGCGTCAGTCCGGACGCTTCGCGCACCTCGCGGGAGAGGACGAATAGGGGAGAGGGCATGACCACGATCGGGATCCTGCATCCAGGCGACATGGGCAGCGTGGTGGGCGCGTGCGCGGTGGCCGCCGGGGCGCGGGTGCGGTGGGCCGCGGAGGGGCGCAGCGCGGGCAGCCGCGAGCGCGCCGCCGTGGCGGGCCTGGAGGACGCGGGCACGGTGGCGGCGCTGGTAAGGGCCAGCGACGTGGTGCTGTCGGTGTGCCCGCCGCACGCGGCCCTCGACCTCGCCCGCGAGGTGGCGCGCCTGGGCTTCGGCGGCCTCTTCATCGACGCCAACGCGGTGGCGCCCGCCACCGGGCGCGAGATCGGCGCGGTGGTGGAGACGGCCGGCGCCACCTTCGTGGACGCCGGCCTGATCGGTCCGCCGCCCCGCAGCGCGGGCTCGACGCGCCTCTACCTCTCGGGTCGGGAGGCCAAGCGGGCGGCCGCCCTGTTCGAGGGCAGCGCCCTCGAGGCGATCGCCATCGGCGATGGGGCCGGCGCGGCCTCCGCGCTCAAGATGGCCTACGCCGCATACACCAAGGGCTCCTCGGCCCTCCTCATGGCCATCCGCGCGCTCGCGGCGACCGAGGGCGTGGACGACGCGCTCCTGGCCGAGTGGCGCCGCTCGCAGCCGGAGCTGCCGAAGCGCTCCGAGGCCGCCGCGCGCGACAACGCGCGCAAGGCGTGGCGCTTCGTGGGCGAGATGGAGGAGATCGCCGCCACCTTCGAGGCCGCAGGGCTGCCCGGCGGCTTCCACCAGGCGGCGGCGGTCATCTACGACCGGCTCGCCGGCTACAAGGATGCGAGCACGCCGCCCGCGATGGCGGACGTGGTGGCCCCGCTCATCCGACGGCCGACGCGGTAGCGGGCGGGAGGAGGGCGTCATGGTCAAGGTCGCACTGTACGTGCAGCTCGAGGCGAAGCCCGGCAAGGAAAGCGAGGTCGAGTCCTTCCTGAAGGGCGGCCTCGCGGTGGTCCAGGAGGAGCCGGCCACGACCGCGTGGTTCGCGCTGCGTCTGGGCCCCCGCATCTTCGGCATCTTCGACGCATTCCCGGACGAGCCCGGCCGCCAGGCACATCTGTCGGGCCGAGTCGCCGCCGCGCTCATGGCGAAGGCGGGCGATCTCCTCGCCAGGCCGCCCGTCATCGAGAAGGTCGACGTGCTCGCGGCGAAGCTGCCCGGGTAGCCCGCGCCGGATGCCAGGCAAGAAGCCATCCGCCCGCAAGCCGAGCGGGTCGAAGGCACGAGGCGCCAACCCGCGCGAGGACGCCAAGCCCCGGCGCGTGCCGCCGTCGCCGATCGTGTTCGAGCAGCCGGGCACGCTCAGCTTCGCGATCATCCGCGCCGCGCGGCAGGCTCGCGAGGCGGCGTCTCGGAACGCCCGATCGTGATCGAGTCGGCGGCTGTTCCCCGCCGAGAGCTCAGAGCACCTGGCTCGTAAGCACCGCCCGTTCGTCGGTCTCTCGGCACTGGATCGGCGGAGCTTTCTGCTCGCGGGCGTGGCGGCCATTTGCCCAGGCTGCTCGGGCGCGACGTCGCGCTCGCCGGAGGCCCGGCGCATGGTCGACTTCGCGGTGGTGGTCCGCGGCGGACGCGTGATCGATCCCAGCCAGGGCCTCGACACGTCGCTGGACCTTGCGATCGACGGGACCCGCATCGCTGCGATCGGCCCCAACCTGCGCGGGCACGTCGTCCTCGATGCCACGGGGTGCGTGGTCGCTCCGGGGTTCATCGACCTGCACAGCCACGCGCAGACCGTGGGGGGTCACCGATTGCAGGCGTTCGACGGCGTCACGACCACTCTCGAGCTGGAGATGGGCGCGATGCCCGTGTCGGCGGCGTATGCCCAGGCGAGCGTCGAGGGCCGGCCCTTGAACTATGGGTACTCCGCCTCCTGGGCGGCCACCCGGATCGAGGTGCTCACCGGCTACCGAGGCGCCGGGCGATCGATGCTGGCCCGCTTCGCCGATCCAGGCTGGCAGCGCGAAGCGACCGCCAGCGAGCAGGATCGTATCCTCGGACGCCTGGAGGAGGAGCTGGCCGCGGGCGCCCTCGGCATCGGGGTGCTGGTGGGTTACGCGCCGGGGACCGGGCCCGAGGAGTATCTACGCGTCGCACGCCTGGCGGCCGCCCGCCGTGTGCCGACGTTTACTCACGTGCGGGACCTCGTCGAGTTCGCTCCCGATACCCGCATGGACGGCGCCGAAGAGCTGGTGCGCGCCGCGGGCGAGACCGGGGCCCACATGCACTACTGCCACGTCAACAGCACGTCGGGGCGTCATGTCGACCGGGTTCTCGCCCTCGTCGACCGGGTGCGTCGCGCGGGGGCGATCGTGACCACGGAGGCGTATCCCTATGGCGCCGGCATGACGGCCATCGGCGCCGCGTTCCTCGCTCCCGAGCGACTGGCCGAGCGGGGCATCCGCCCGACTGATCTCGTCTACGCGCCGACGAATGAGCGGGTACGCGACGTGGAGCACCTCACTCGCTTGCGGGCCGCCGATCCAGGCGGCCTCTGCATCGTGCACTCGCTCGACGAGACACAGGCGGCGGACGTGGCGGTGATGCGCGCCTCGCTCGTCCACGAGGACACCATGGTGGCGAGTGACGCGATGCCGTTGACCTGGCTCGGGCCGGCCACCGATCGGGCGTGGCCTCTGCCCCCGAGTGCCCTCACGCACCCGCGCACCGCGGGCACGTTCGCGCACTCCTATCGGCACCTGGTCGGCGAGGGCGCGCTCAGCATTGCCGAGTTCATCCGGCGCGCGAGCCTGCTCCCGGCCCGCGTGGTCGCGACCGCCCTCGGCGGTGGTGTCCGGAAGGGCACGCTCACCCTGGGGGCGGACGCTGACGTCGTGGCACTCGAGCCGGATGCGTTCCGCGACCGGGCGACCTACGAGGCGTCGACGCGGCCGTCGACGGGGGTTCGGCATCTCCTGGTCGGCGGGGAGCCCGTCGTGCGTGACGGTGAGCTGGTGCTCCATGCTCGACCCGGCCGACCCGTACGACGATCCTGAACGAGTGGGCGATCCAGCGTCCTAGCGGAGCGCGCTCGCGATGACCAACAGCATGAGTACCGTCGTCGATAGCCGCGACGTCAGGCGCATCGCGTGCGGGCTGCGCCTAGAGGCCAAGCTTGCGGAGCCCCTCCAGGCTCAGCGTGACGCCGGGAATCTCGTGCTCCCGGTGGGTCCGCAAGGCGCGCACGGCCTCCTCGATGCGGGCCGGCGGGATCGCGGCCTGCCCGAGCAGGGATCTGAGGCCATCTTCCGTCGTGATGCGGAGGTCGGCGTTGCCCGTCGGCGTGAACATCACATCGTAGGTCGAGACGCCGGCCCACCGAATCCACAGGCGACCGACTCGGTGCGTGACCGGAGGAGTATCTGCGCGGTGCGAGGTGGTGGCACGCGTCATCGGTCGACCGTCGCGGCTCGAGCGGTCTCCCAGGTCCAGACCCATCCACTCGAGAGAGGGATCTGCCGGTCCTGCGGAATGGCGGACAGCGGGCACGACGCCACGGCAGGGCCCTCGAACCGGAAGACGACCCCGTCCCCATCGATCCGCCAAACGCTGGCGTCCACCGCCCCGGGGCGCAGGTTCGGCACCAGAAAGTACAGGCGCCCCTTCGCGCCTTCCTTGAAGGCGGGAAGCGCGGCGGGCCGCACCGGAAACTTCATCCAGCCGTCTCGATACTCCTCCGGCAAGTGCATGGCGGTGGGATACCCTTCGCAGGAGATATGCCACTCGTAAAACGCCGGTACGATGGAGACTTGCGGCGCGTGCGAACTTTGCGCAGAGAACGGCACTTCTCAAGGAGGGAGGACCGGTGCGCTTTCAGTCGCCACGGATACCCGGTAAGTCTTGCCGCTCCTCGAGGAGCACGGTGCGCGTGAAGCGTGCTCGAGGTGCCGGCCAATGAGGACGGTCATCGGCCTTGCGCTGTTGTTGCTCGGTACCTCGAATGCCTATTCCCAGAGCGCCTGGACCCTCTGGGCCCGGACGTGCGATCTCAGGAGGCTCTCACAGTGCGACGCCCCCTGGTATCAAGCGCAGACATTCGAGGCGGAGCGGTGGTGCCGTGCCGCACGAACGTCTCGCAACGATGAGGCGTTGCGGCAGTCCGCCGAGAGCGGGAATCGGACGATTCGCGAGTATCAGTGCCGACCCGATACTGCGCCGCCACCAGGAGCAAAGGGAGCGAAATGATCACAAAGTGATAGAATCGCCCGCAAGTTCCTCGTCGGTGCCTGTCGAGCCGTTAGCTCAGTTGGTAGAGCACCTGACTTTTAGCGGACCCCCTGGTGCCCACCACGCACCGATCCCGGGTGCAAATTGCTATGTCGTGGCGATGTATTTCAGGAGCCTCCTTTTCCACATACGCGTTGGGACCCGCCCGAGATTGTTTTGCCGTGCCCGCACTGCGAGACCGGCCGACTTCGCCTCAGCGGTCGGCAGATTGAGTGGTGGGAGATGGGCTTCACCCTTGTTCTGTGGTGCCCCGCATGCGGCCAACTCTGTGGGTTCCGGGAATTCTGATGCCTCCCTTTCCGGGAATTCTGATAGGTCGCTGAAGGCTCCGAGGTCACGCTCCTCCCGAGGTCGGCGGTCGCGCAACGCCGCCTCGGGAAGGGGGAGGAGTGATCGGAGCCATGGCACGGCATGAGATCCAGGTGCTGCGAGCAGTAGGCATGGCCCAGACGGCGGTGGCCGCGAGGACCGGGGTCTCGGTCCAGAGCGTCCGCCGGATCGAGCGGGAGGGGCCGGTGACGACGAGCCACACCCAGGCGCTGACCGCCGCGTGCGGGGTCGGGCGTCCCTCGCTCGCCGCGCCGTGGGGCGCGCGCGTGGAGACGTGGCTGGGCGAGGACCGCCGCCGGCCCGGCGTGGAATTGCTGCGCCGCGCGCGCGAAGCCGGCTATCAGGGCGGCAAGAGTGCCTTGTACGAGCTGATCCGCCGGCTGCGGGCCCCCGCGATCGCCCCGATGGTCCGCTTCGAGGGGGTGCCGGGCGAGTTCAGCCAGCATGACTTCGGCCACGTTGACGTGCGCTACACGTCGGGCGCGGTCGAGCGCATCCACTTCTTCGCGAGTCGGTTGAAGTGGAGTCGGATGGTCGACGTCGTGCTCGTGCCCGACGAGCGGGAAGAGACGCTGATCCGCGGCCTGCTGGCCGCCTTGGAGGGCTTCGGAGGCGTCCCGCTCGTCACGGTCTGGGACAATCCCAAGACCGTGGTGGTCTCGCGCACCGGGGACCGCATCGTCTGGAATCCGATCTTCGGCCAGGTGGCGCTCGACTACCGCTTCGCGCCGGAGCTGTGCTGGCCGCGCTCGGGCCAGCAGAAAGGCGCCGTCGAAAATCTGGTGGGCTGGGTCAAAGGCAGCTTCTTCAAGTGTCGCCGCTTCCACGACCGCGCGGATCTCGAGGCGCAGCTGGCCCAGTGGCTCCGCGAGGTCAACACCGGACGCCCGAGCCGCGCCACGGGGATAATTCCGGCGGTCCGCCTCGAACAGGAGCGCAGGCGGCTGCGCCCGCTGCCGATCGCGCCCGCGGCCTACGCGCTGACGATCCCGGTCGTCGTGACGGCCCGGGCCCGGGTGGTGTACGACGGACGTGAGTACTCGATGCCCCCGGAGACCATCGGCCAGCCCGCCACGCTGCAGCTCTACCGGGATCATGTCGAGCTGGTCACCCGCACGGGCTTGCGCATCCGGCACGCCGGGCGCCTCCCCCGCGGCCAGGTCAGCCTGCTGCCCGAGCACCGCGCCGCGATGCTCGGCGCCGTCCGGGGCCGTCGCGCGCGCCTGTACTACCAACGCCAGAGCCTGTGGGAGCTCGGCGCGGCGGCGGAGACGTGGCTCACCGAGCTGGTCCATCGGCGGCCCGCCCGCTGGGCGCTCGACGTCGAGCAGGGCTTTGCCCTCCTGCAGGAGCACGGACCCCAGCGGATCCTGGGCGCCTTCGCGCAGGGCGTGCGCCAGCGCGCCATCGGCGCCGAGTATGTGCGCGCCCACCTCACCGGCACCGCCGCCCAGGAGATCGCCGGATGAGCGCTTCACCCGGGACCGCCCAAGAAATGCACGGGCCCCGTGCCATCAGGATCGACGATCGTCGCTCGGGCCATACCTCAATATCCCCCCGCGCGCGGCGGTGCTCCTCGCTCGGCGAGGACCATCAGTGAGCCCCCCGGCCATCGACCTCGACGCCCTCCTCCGGCGCTTGCATCTGCCCACCGTCCGGCGCCTCTATCCTGACCTCGCCGAGCGGGCCGAGTCCGACGGGCTCAGCTACCGCGACTTCCTCGCCCTGCTGATCGCCGAGGAAGTGGCCCACCGCGCCCAGACCCGGATTCAGCGCTGCGTGCGGCGCGCCCGCTTCCCGTTCTTGAAAACCATCGAGGACTTTGATTTCACCTTCCAGGCCAGCATCCGCCTCGCCCTGCTCGGCAGCGTCCTCGGCCCCGAGCTCGTGACTCAGGGCCGCTGTCTCATCGCCAGCGGGCCGAGCGGCACCGGCAAGACCCATCTCGCCGTCGCCATCGCCTACCGCGCTATCCAGAATGGCTTCGAGGCGCGGTTCACCACGGCGACCGCCCTCATTGACGAGCTCTCCACGGCCACGCGCAAGGGCCGGCTCCGCCACGTCCTCCCGGCCTACACCCATCCCCACGTCCTCGTGATCGACGAGGTCGGCTATCTCAGCTATGGGCCTGATGCGGCTAACGTCCTCTTCCACGTCGTCAACGAGCGCTACCTGCATCAGCGCCCCATGATCTTCACGACTAACAAGCCGCTGAGCGCCTGGGGCCGGGTCCTCCACGACCCCGATCTCGCCCAGGCCATCCTCGACCGCGTGCTGGAGCGGGGGCGGCATCTCGAGCTGCGCGGCGCCTCCTATCGGACCCGGCATGCGAAACTTGACCTGACCCAGGACCCGGAGGCATCATCCCCAGCACCTACCAGAATTTCCGGAAATGGACTGCCAGAGTTTCCGGAACCCACAAACGCGCTGACGTGCGCATCCCGCCGCGGGCAATAGCGTCGCGTCAACCATGAAGGCCTCCAGTCTCGTGTCCCATCGGTGGCCTACTTGGATCATGGCCGAGGACTTGGCGCTCCATGTCCCACACGTGAAAGCATTCAACGTGAAACTGCACCCCGACGCCACTAATGCCCGTCGCGTCCGTCACGCTTAGGCCCTCCATTACCATCTGGCTCTTGGTCACTGTTTCGCCGCAGCCATCACACGTCTCTCCATTGCCCGGGCCGCCCCACATGCGAGGAATGTGGTTGTTCGGGAGACGACCATCAGCGAGCTTTGCCTGAATCAGGAGTGTAAGGGCGGGCCTATCCATGCTAAACCTCCTGGCGTCCTACCGAGATGCGACACGCCAGATTCACCAGGGTCTTGGCGCCCGGGGGTGCGCCAACCCGAAGGCCGGGGTGCAGGCGCTGCTAGGATGCGCCGGTCGGCTTAGATGCGGCTATTGGACTAAGGTCGGATACTCACCCTAACCGTCACGGGCGGGCCGCGCCACCGGAGCAGACGTAGACAGAACAGCCTCAGCAGCAGGGTCCTACGGCATACGGTACTGGACGAAGGTCCAATGATGCGATGGCCGCGAGATGCTCTACAGTGCATGGGAAAGGGGGACCCTTCGTGTTCCGATCTTGGTTCCTGATTTCCTTCGTCATCCTATTCGTTGCCTGGGTACTTGGCGGGTTCGTCTTCCACGTCGCGGGCGGCCTGATTCACGTTCTCCTTGTGGTCGCCCTCGTCCTACTAGTTGTCCACTTCCTGCGCGGCCGACCCTAAGCGCAGTTGACTCCGCCCCTCAGCAATGGGGAGCGACCGCCGCTTCCTCGTCACGACGTGGTAGAGGCGATCTTTCAACCGCTCTCCATCCGCCAGCAAGACGGCCACGGCGACCGCAGCATGAGTCTTGAAGAGTTACGCCTAGCCTTGGGCGTGAGTGAGGCTCTCATGAATGAAGCGCTGTGGTTACTGACCTTCCCCGGCGATAAGTCAGGTATCCGAAGCCGGGACGCGTGGCGCTAGGGCCAGACTGGAAGGGGCGATGATTTTGTGTTTGCTGTAACCAGACCTGCCCACGTTGATAGACGCTCCCAAGACCTTTCACAACCGTGCGCTTTCTGTACAGGTACCGTCCTGTACGGTGTGCGGCACAGTAGCCGTGCTACACTCGCTAACTACTTAGTACCATTGACGAGCCGTTAGCTCAGTTGGTAGAGCACCTGACTTTTAATCAGGGGGTCCTCGGTTCGATCCCGAGACGGCTCACCACCCTAAGATCCTCGCCTTCCTCTCGCGCCCCCTGCCGGGCGGTGTCCCGAATGAGAACCGGGAGGATGCTCGCGACTGCGATTCCGAGCGGCACCACGTAGCGCAGCAGGATTGCCCGGTGAAGAAATGGATTCGGGCCTTCTCCCGGTCACGGGGAGAAGGCCCGAGTGTTGCTCGACGGCGTGGTGCTAGTGCCCGCCGGTCCCGTGTGTCCCGGGCACCAGCGTCTTGAAGACGCCGGGCTGCTCGGCGCCGGTCACCGCGAGCATTCCGAGCGCGCCCTTCTCCATCGCCCGGACGATGCTGTGATCGACCAGGAGGAAGCGGCCGG
>Ga0070660_100000286_pt1 | contig 33602 bp, 24 predicted proteins | sample KBSC33metaG_FD_64670 | JGI IMG/M metagenome (GOLD analysis project Ga0070660, IMG submission 64670) | Corn rhizosphere microbial communities from Kellogg Biological Station, Michigan, USA - KBS C3-3 metaG | ecosystem: Host-associated > Plants > Roots > Rhizosphere > Soil ... | reverse complement strand
AGAAAAAAGAAATAGACAACCGACGACCGTGCTGCCCATTGTTGTTGTTTGTTTTTGATGTCGGTCGTCTGTTGTCGGTTATTGGTGGTCGGTTGTCCTGTTTTTATTTCCCATTTTACAATAAAACAATTATTTTACCTTTGCAGCCTTAAAAAAAATTTTTCTATGGCAACTACTTCGGATATAAGAACCGGCTTGATTTTAAAAATTGATAATAATCTTTATACGGTTGTTGATTTTGGACAAAACAAAACCGCAAGGGCCGGTGCAAAAGTATGGGCAAAATTAAAAGGTGTGGATAACGCGCGTACTATTGAACAAACATGGAATAGTGGTGAAACCGTTTTTCCTGTTAGAGTCGAGAAAAGGCCTTACCAGTTCCTGTTCAAAGACGATACCGGCTATACTTTTATGGATACCGAGAATTATGAGCAAGTAGTCGTGACTCCTGAAATGGTTGATGCTCCGCAGTTTTTGAAAGACGGACAGGAGGTTTCTGTTTTAATAAACACGGAAACTGACCAGCCGATGGGCGTGGAACTTCCGGATAAAATTGTTTTGATGGTGACTTATAGCGAGCCTGGCATGAGAGGCGATACTGCTACCAAGACCTTAAAGCCTGCAACGGTAGAAACAGGAGCAACAGTGAATGTTCCCTTATTTGTAAATGAAGGAGAATTGATAAAAATAAATACAAAGACCGGCGAGTATGTGGAGAGAGTAAAGGAATAAATTTCCCGTTATTATCTTATGTGAATGAATTAAAGTAATTGGATTTACTAATTAATTTCATACATTTATTTTTCAATTTGTAATTCGGGCATCTACTTTAATTTAGCTGTACGTTTTTTCTAACAAAATTTAATTATCCAATATGGACATCAAACAAATTCATGAGTTGGTAAAGCTTATCAATAAAAGCAATATCGGTGAATTGAGCATTGAGCAGGAGGGATTTAAAATTACCATTAAACAAAAGAAAGAAGCTGCCCAACATTTTAGCGCTCCTTCGCAGCAATTTCCCCAGGTTCAGCAAACCATTTCGCAGCCCCAGGTAATCCCGGTAAAAAGTGGGAAGTCGAAAGAAGAGGATACTGCAAAAACTGAGAATTTTATAACCATAAAAAGTCCTATGATCGGGACTTTTTATCGTCAGGCCGGCCCCGATAAACCCATCTTAATAAGTGTCGGCGATGAGGTAGAGCCGGGCCAGGTAGTTTGTATCATCGAAGCCATGAAATTATTTAATGAAATAGAAAGCGAAGTGTCCGGAAAAATTGTAAAGGTACTTGTCGAAGATGCTTCTCCGGTTGAGTTTGATCAGCCATTGTTTTTGGTAGAACCTGCTTGATTATAATTTGAAAATTTGAAAATTGCTCAATTTGAAAATTACTGATTATCCAACTTTCATTTTCTAATTAATCAAAATTATTTTGCTTATGAAAAAAGAATTGTTTGAGAAGAATCCAATTTTAAAATTGACTTTCGACTTTTCATTGCTGGTGATAAATTATTGCGAACTATTGGATTCACAAAAAAAGTATATAATCTCAAGGCAACTTCTTAGATCGGGGACTTCAATTGGGGCAAATGCGATGGAAGCACAAAACGCAGAGAGCAAAGCCGATTTTATTCACAAAATGAAAATTGCAGCAAAAGAAGGCGAAGAATCCCAATACCGGCTTTGGTTGTGTGAATATGCAGTGTCGTATCCGGATTGCGTCTTTTTGCAAAATAAACTTGAAGAAATAAATAAAGTGTTGGGCAAAATACTGTCAACGTCAAAAAGGAAATCTCCTTTGAGTTATTTGTTAAGTTATCTGATATTTTAATTTCTGATGGATTATCATTTTCATATTTTCACATTTTCACATTTTCAAATTAATTATTTTGTTTAAAAAAATACTTATTGCTAACAGGGGCGAAATTGCATTGAGGATTATCCGCACATGCAAAGAAATGGGCATCAAAACAGTCGCTATATATTCTACGGCTGATAAAGATAGCCTTCACGTAAAATTTGCTGACGAAGCCGTTTGTATCGGAAAGCCGCCAAGTATTGATAGTTATCTCAATATGCCTAATATCATGGCGGCGGTTGAAATTACCAATGCGGATGCCGTTCATCCGGGTTACGGTTTCCTGGCTGAGAATGCAAAATTTGCTCAGATATGCATTGACCATGGTATTAAATTTATTGGACCCACGCCGGCAATGATTAATTCGATGGGCGATAAAATAACGGCAAAAGAAACAATGATAAAGGCCGGCGTTCCTGTGGTTCCCGGTGTGGACGGATTGCTTAAAGACGTAGCTCATGCCAAAAAATCAGCAGCCAAAGTAGGGTATCCTATAATATTAAAAGCCACTGCAGGTGGCGGTGGCAAAGGAATGCGCGTGGTTTGGCATGAAAAAGAAATTGAAAAAGCATTTGAAAATGCAAAGACAGAAGCTGCGGCTTCTTTCAAAAATGATGGTATTTATATGGAAAAATTTGTGGAAGAGCCACACCATATTGAAATACAGATTGCCGGCGACCAGTTTGGAAATGTTTGTCACCTGAGTGAACGCGATTGTTCCATTCAACGTCGTCATCAGAAATTGGTAGAAGAATCTCCTTCGCCGTTCATGACGCCGGAGCTGAGGGAAAGGATGGGAGAGGCGGCTATTAAAGCGGCATCAGCTATTAGTTATGAAAGTGTTGGTACCGTTGAGTTTTTGGTAGATAAAAACCGCGATTTTTATTTCATGGAAATGAATACCCGTATCCAGGTAGAGCATTGCGTTACGGAAGAAGTGGTTAATTTTGATCTTATAAAGGAGCAAATAAAAATAGCCGCCGGGGATAAAATTTCCGGAAGAAACTATTATCCTGAAATGCATGCCATCGAATGTAGAATTAATGCCGAAGACCCTTATAACGATTTCAGGCCGTCTCCGGGCCGCATTACCGTGTTACATCAGCCAGGTGGCCACGGAGTTCGCGTCGATAGCCATTGCTATGCGGGATACGTGATTCCGCCGTACTACGACAGCATGATCGGAAAACTGATAACTATGGCTCAAACCCGTGATGAGGCTATTGATACCATGAGCAGGGCATTAAGCGAATATGTAATTGAAGGTATTAAAACAACAATTCCATTTCATTTGCAACTAATGCAAAATGAAGAATTCCGCAAAGGGAATTTTACAACCAAATTCCTGGAATCCTTTAAAATGGTTTAAGAGACAGCAAACCCCGCCTGAACGAATCCCCGTCCGACCGTGTCATCCGGGCGGGATTCGGGCAGGTAACAAATAACTGATATTTTAAATCAATTCTTTAAAACTATTTTTTACTGGAAGTTCATTTCCTTCCAAACAAAAAGGTTTTGGTTTTTATTAAAATTGGAGCCGGATTTGCTTCTCTCTACTTGAATTTTTAAACAAGCAATCCGTTTTATGAAATTATTCTCAAAAAAGATTCTTTTCATTTGTGCAGGAATAATTGTCCTTGTTGTAGCGGCCTGGTTTGTCTGGCAAAAATATAAGTATCAAATTGTAAGAAATACAGTAGCTATAGCCATTGCAAAAAAGACTGATAACTTATATACAGTTACATACGATTCACTGAATTTTGACGCGATTACAGGTAATGCATCCATAAAAAATATCCGGATAATCCCTGATACAGCAAGAGCAAAAACCCTTTCTGAGGAAAAAATGCCTAATATGATGCTCGACGTAAGTATTCAATCGCTTATTTTGACGGGCATTAAAACCTCAAAAACATTATCAGGAAGTACCATTGAAGGCGACTCCGTCATTATCAACAAACCTGTAATAACTCTCTATTCTATGCGGCCCCTGCAGAAGGGAACTAAGATAGAACTGGAGGCAAGCAGCTTCTACAAAGAAATATTAGGTAAGCTTAATCTTGTAAAAGTAGGTTTCGTTTTCATAAATAGTGTAACCGTCAAAGGCGTTGACTTCAATTCAAAGAACAAGAATTTTGATTTTATAAATGGTAAGTTTCTTCTCGAAGATGTGTTGATAGACAGCTCCCGTAATTTTGATACCAGCAGAGTTCTTTTTTGCAGGCAGGCTGCATTTTCTGTTGATTCATTTTTTTCGTATGACCATAATCGAAGGGAAATCAGCGTAAAGGATATTAATTTTCTCGGCAGGCAAAAGCAACTTTTATTCGACGAAATTGCCATTAACCGGTTTCCTGATGACACCAGCAATGGAACCCGGCTTTTAGATGCCAAAACTTTAAAGCTGAGCGGTGTGAACACAAACCAGATCGTTAAAAATAAAAATATTTTTGTAGATACTATTTTGTGTAAACAAATAAACTTGTATGAATTGCCTGCTGAAAATTTAAAGACAACGGGCAGCAATCATTTAAAAATTACTGATAGCACTGGTTTTGCAAATGTCTATGGCATTTATATGCAGCATCTCAATTTTCCAAATGTTTCATTTATTCCATTTGCAAAAAGTAAATATTCGGTGGGGAATATAGCGGTGAAAATAAATGAAGTCAAAACAGATCAGATCTTTAACCTCGAAAAGCATCCTATGGATTTTACTAAGGAAGCTGAAGTTGCTATAAGCAGTTTTTCTATAAAATCAAAAGGCGATGCTTATAATTTTGGGTTTAAAAATATTTTATTGAATTCGCTTAAAAAAGAATTGACGATCAGTTCCTTTGATATCGTTCCATTTTTAGACGAAAAACAATTTGCCAATCATTATCATTTTCAGAAAGATCGTTTTGAAGTGTCCATGAACGGAATCTCCCTAAACGATATTGACATGAACGGTCTCATAGATAAGCGTTTTGAAGCTTCGTCGTTTGTTGTAGAAAATGCCAGCGCCAAAATTTCGCGGGATAAGCATAAACCTTTGAAGAAAGAAAGTAAAGTCGGAAAATATTTATCACAGCTATTAATAGAATTGGATGAGCCTATAAATATTTCTAAAGCAACTTTTAATAACGCGTTTGTCCAATACAGGGAAAATGAACGAACCAGTGATAGTGTAGGCGAGGTCAGTTTTCAAAATACCTCTATTAATATTTCCAACATTACCAATATTCCTTCCGCCATTAAAAATAATAACCAGATGGTAATTTCTTTTGATACAAAAGTGTTAGGAAAAATCCCGCTGACTGGAAATTTTAAATTCAAATTGAATAGCGATAATGGCGATTTTACTACAAGCGGCCATGCCGGCGCGTTTGATGCTTTAGCATTGAATAAAATTTCTATCCCTATGGCGTTGATAAAAATCAATTCCGGAAAAGTCAATTCTTTAGATTTTAATTTTAATGGAAATAATAACGGTGCAAAAGGAGATGTAGTAATGAAATACGATAACCTCAATGTGGATGTTTTAAAAATTGATAAAGAGACCAAAAAAATTAAGAGAAGAGGGCTTTTAAGCATGGCCGCCAATTTGGTTGTAAAGGACAGTAACCCTTTGTCAGGAAATCTTAGAAAAGAAACTATTGAATATAACCGCGATATCTACAAATCCTTTTTTAACCTGGTTTGGAAAACTGTTTTTACAGGGATGAAACAAACCATGGGAATTCCTTAAATAAGAATTTGGTCTATTTGTCTGTTTACTGCATTTAGAATACTGTTCCGGCTAATGCCAATGAGATTTTACTTTCGTTTATGCTTCACTGTTATGTCATTCATTTTTTCATTTGTCTTTGGATCCATAAAAAAATATTTGAATTCTTTTTATCTAAGTCTTTTAAAGTCTTCCCTGCTGAAGACACCCGGTTCTGCATGATCGCCGGGCTGCAGTGCAAAATTTACATATTTTATATGCTTCAATTCGGTTAAAGTAAATGTAGCGGAAGCCATATAATTTTCCGCACCGGTATTGCCTATTTCCTGGGTTAGCCTCTTGTCGTCGGGAATTTTTACATACACGGTATCATTAGAAACTTTTACCAGTTCCATTCGAATGCCGGGAAAATTTTCATTGATTAACTGAATAACATGCGCGGTAGAAAAAGTGTCGGGGATTGCGTTCATAGGTTTTTTTAGTTGCTCCTTTTCCGGGTTTTCATCGTCAACAGTCCATATCATGTTCTGGTTTATTATTGTTTTCGCAGAGTCAGATGAAATTCCTGCTGATGCAGTGCTGTCGGAGATTTCTTCGTTGGTAGCTTTTTCCTTATCGTTGGAATGACAACTAAAGATGACACAACAAATGAACACGCTGATAAGTAATTTGATTTCCTTCATATTTGTTGTTTTACTGTGATGAAATTTAAAATGGATATCCAATAGCAAGGTTTAATACAAGATTATTTTTTCTCCATAGCTTGCTGCTGAAATCAATTTGATCAATTACCCATCGTTGTCCCGCTGGCAGCCAGGGATCTCTTAATGGCATACCAAGATCGACCCTTAGTATTAGAATACTCAAATTAATGCGCAAGCCAACGCCTGTTCCTACTGCAAGCTGGCTCATAAAACTTTTTGTAAACTGGCCTCCGGGTTGCAGCGTATCTTTTCGGTAAAGCCAAATATTTCCTGCATCTACAAAAATAGCGCCTCCAAGAAAACTATTGAATTTATACCTTAATTCTGTATTCATCTCCAGTTTTATATCGCCGGATTGATCCGGATAAAAAGTAAGACTGTCGGCATATTTGCTGCGGAAAGTTCCCGGGCCAATCGATCGGCTGCGGAAGGCGCGGAGACTATTATTGCCTCCGATAAAGAACTGTTTGATGTATGGCAACTGTTTTGAGCTTCCGTAAGGATAACCGAATCCCATGATCAACCGGTTAGCCCAACGTGTTTTGGGATTCACAGACAGGTAATAACGCAAGTCTGTCTGGCCTTTCAGATATTGAGAAACGGGTGCATTGAAAAGCCGCTTTTGGCCGGTAGCGGGATCTACAGGAATGAATAAACCAGATAAATTGCCTGAAATGTCAGCCATTCCATTAAAATAAAAACCGCTCCCCTCCGGATTATTTACCAGGGGATCTATGGTGAAGCTATAATTAGAGCCAAGGATAAATTGTGTGTCAATAGCGTGTTTCAGAATAGGTTCTTTTTGGATACTGTCTAAAAATAATTGTGTTACATTGATTGCTTTCACATAATTAATCGCAATGGGATTAAACTGTTGCGTAGTTTTTATATTTTGTTTCCACAAATAGCCCAATTGCGCGTTTAATGAACTTAGCGTGTATAATTTTCTCCGGTTGAGAAGATCATAACTTAAATCTATTTTTGTTTTTGGAACAAATGCATTCGTAGTATTTAGCCTGAAAAATGGTACCACAAATTTTGGTATGGTGTAGGTAGCGCCACCGCCGACCCGGTAGGTATTAAACCCACTTTTATTACCGCTATACTGCACTTCGCTTCCGGCATTTAAATGAAGATCCAATCGTTCAGCTTCCCGCATTGTGTTCCTGTTGGTAAAAGTTAGCGTAATCTGTGATCCAACATAATTATCCGATTTTGTATTGCCTGTAATTTCTCCACTAATCGATTTTTTAGGAAGAGGCGTGAGGTAATAATAAGAATTGAGCCTTCCTGTGTCACCTTGTGAAGTTTCTGAATTTTCAAAACGGTTTTTTACAAATTTAAAAACGCCAAGATTAATCAACCTGCTTAAAGTAAGATTATGGTCGGTCCTGTTATATACATCGCCCGAGTCGAACCGCATGATAGGAGGGAATAGCTGAGGCTTAAACTTTTTCCGGCGATCAACTATATAATATCCATCATACAAATATTTTTCATCATTGGTAGTGTCCGCGCGGTTTGAATTAAGCCGGTAATTAGGATAAATGAAGACATTGTCAATAATGTAAGGCTTTTTGGCAATGGATGGAATTTCCTTTTTTACATGCAAATACATGTTTATCTTATGATCGCCCACGGTGGTATCTGCATCCAGCAATAAAAGATCGGGACTGAAATAATAGTAACCTCTTTCTTTTAACAGCGCGTCCACTCGTGTACGTTCTCCTTTTATAACATCGAGGTTATAGTCATCTCCCGGATGAAGAATGGTGCCGGGCTGTGTAGCTTTAATGGCGGTACCGAGCGATGAACTGTCTGTTTCAAAATTTACTTCTTTAATGCTGTAAACCGGCCCGGGGTTAATTGTATAAAACGCATGCCCTTTTCTTTTTTTCACGATAGTATCTGCCCTGGTTTCTACCTGGAAATAACCCCTGTTGTCCATGAAATTTTGTAAGATTCTGACATTATAATCTAAATTGACACGGCTTAATAAAACGGGAGGCTGTCCGGTTTTTCTTAAAAATTTTCTGATGAAATTATGTTTGGAAGTATCTCCTGCCAGGTTATAAATGAATAATTTGACACGCATACCCAAAAATTTACTGTTAGGATTAGGCTGTGGCACTTCACTTGCCAAAGCAATGATATTTTTCTTTTGCTTGTTTGAAAGTGTACTGTCTTTCACCTTAATAGAAGCGCCGGAATACAGCGCGTCACCTTTCGGCACCAGCTTAGTGGTATTACATGATAAGGTAAATATCACGATGTTTATCAAAAAAAATAGTTTTAAGATCCTGTTCATTTCGTTGTATTAGGATGGGCCTGACCCGTTAGCTGTTTGTCTAACTTCCGGCACCGGCATTGTCTATCTTTTTATTATTTTTTTTAATTTCTCTTTTCTTTTTTCTTTGTTGTTTCGTTGAGAATAGCTGGCTGAACTTATCATAATCAACAGATATAATAAACCCAATCCCTGTCTCGATTACATATCCTTCAATTATGTCAGTGTAATCATTTTTCCGGTAAGCGCGTAGCATGTATTTACCGTCTTTGCTCAGTTTATAATTCACCGAAATATTTCCAGCCAGGTTAGCTGGTTGCTGATTGGTTTGTGCGGGCCCGCTTAACTCAAAGTCGCTTCCAACAGTTACGGTTAGACGATCATTTAGTAATCTTTTGGAAACGCCTACATTAAGGTTCGTACGATCCTGCTCGCTGCCGGTAGTATAATCCTCTGTAGTGGAAAGATCAAAATTAATATCAACTCCCTGCACGAGGTTTTGGGCCAACTGGTTCAATTGTTCTGTCAAAAGCTTACTTACACTTTGCATGGCAAATGTACCTGCACTTGTGCCGCCGGCGCCATTACTAAATGGATCTTCACCCACAAACCTGTTTAAAAGAAGTAACGCGAAAACCTGTTTGTTCATATCTCCGGGCTCCTGCCTTAATTGATCAAGCTTTGTGTCCACGGTGTTTATTACCGCATCAGAAACGTTATAATTTTTATCTTTCGGAAGTTGAATATCAAAACTTATCTCTGGTTTCAAGAGTTCACCCTTTAATAAAAGATCTACTTCAAAAGGAAGTTTTTGTTTAAAAATATTGGCGCTTGATGTTGTAGTTGCCGATTGAGCATTTACCAGGTCGTAAGGCGCTGTATTAGCGATGTACAATGCAGTTATATCTATTTGTGCTGCCGTAGGATCGCCTGTCCAGACGATACGACTGCCTTTTTGAATTTTGAATTTTCGCTTTAAAAAATTGAATGAAAAATCATACGATCCGTCTTCGATTTCATAAGAACCAACGAGTGTGGTTTTGCCACTGATATCCACGCCGGCTGTAAACTGGCCTGTACCCTTTATTCTTAAAAAATCTCCATTTCCTGCGTCAACTATCACGTTAAATGCAGCGGCCTTATCTATGTGAATATTCAGAGAAACATCATAGCCATGTAATGAAGATGTTTTCAGCGAATCGTAAGGAGCCATTAATAATGAATCCTGTGAGGCGGCGCTTTTGTCTATAAATCGTACGATTCCATCATGACTTTCTATTCCCTGCTGGCTTTGCGGAAGTACTATAGTGAAATCGGTTTTATCATTTATGGTAAGATCCCCGTCCACTATTGGATGAGCAGGAGTTCCCTTCACTGTAAGGGTGGTAGAAAAAAGCATTTTGCCATAAAAAAGCTGGTTGTCTCTCGCTGTAGAATTGATAGCCTGGAAATTTCTGGCTCTTATTTTTAAATCAAATACATAGTTTAGAAAGTCAGTGGTGTTAATGGCTCCATCAATGGTGATAGCCTGGTTGGCAGTATCGCGTATAGAAAATTTATTCAACTCGAATCCTTTGTTATTGATAATCGCGATGGCTTCTTTGTCTATTTTAAAAACATTGTTGAGCGAGCTTACATTGAAAGCCGTATTATTGAATTGTATTTTGCCATCAATATTGGGATCCTTAAGCGTACCGTTTAAAGTAACTTTACCATAAATAAATCCACGTGCATCCTTTATGCCACCGTTAGAAAATCCTTCCAGCGCTTTCATTTGAAGACTGGAAAGATTCACCATAAAATCAAAGCTGCTGTTAGCCGAATCTACTTTATAATCGCCATTTATACTGAGATCATTTCCACGTCCATTCAGGCTTAGGTCTGCATGAAATGTTGTTGCAACATTGTTATTTACTTTAGCGGTAAAATTTCCAATAGTGTCGTTGTAAATACTCAGGTCATTGATGATAATGTCAGTCGTAAAGGTGGACTGAGTTTGAATATTTTTTACAATGGCTTTACCATTTAAAGTTCCGTTTACGATTAAAGAATCGGTATTGATAAAAGCGGTAATAGTTGATATATTGAAATTCGTGAAATCAATTTGCAGGGGTGAATTTGCGCTTGTATCAGCGCTATTAATGCTTAATTCCTGGCCGTTACGTTTTAAAACAAAATTATGAGCGTTAATACCACTGTTGAAATATTGAATTTGATTATCAGCTAATGCAGTCCATTTATTATAGTTCAGCAAAAGATTATCGGGGTTCAGACTCAAAACATATTTATTTAAACCAGGCTGATTCAAGACTCCGCTGATCGCGTACTTATCTTTTGAGTCCCGGTCTTTTACATTCAAATCAAAATCAAGTTTATCATCTTTCATTGTACCATTTAAGCTTGTGGCATACATGCTAAACGAAGTTCCAATTATTAACCGCCTTACCGATGTATTAAAATCAAGCGATCCGTTCCTGGTGCCGGCAACAAAATTTGCGGAATCAATTACAGACGTGCCGTAAACGACATGTGGAGATCTTAGCATTAAATTCCAACCACTATCGCTTGCAAAATTTCCTGATAGCAGGATAGGATCCAGTTGTGTTAATTCCGGCAATAATGTTTTTAAAGTAGGATTGCTGGTTATTCCTCCGTTTACTGTAAAATGATAAGGGGCTATTTTGACGCTGTCCTTGTTATCTGTAACAGAAAAATAAGGATTAATGGATTGTTGAAAAACACTGCTTAATTGGGTAAGCTTATAGTCGCCTTTTATAGAGGCAGACAGGAAATCGGTTTTTAAAGATAAAAGCTGATTGCCGGGTTCGCCGGATGCAATGGCTATTATAGAATCTAATGTAATTCGCTTGCCATTATTTATCAAAATAGAATGTGTAATAGTTAGGTTTCCTTCAAGGCTATCCGGATTAATATTAGTAAAATTACCTTCTATCTGGCCATGATACATTACAGGCTGGGTCGTAAAATGAAGTGGCAAAGTTTTAATACTATCTATCATTGCAGCCAAATGAAGCGTTGGATATTTTCCTGAGAATATTCCATTCGCGTTAAGAGATGCTGTAAGGTTTGAGTCTCTGACAGAAGCATTGATTTTATAAGATTTATCAGCAAGGCTTCCTTCAGCTTTGATGTCATGATAAGTATAATTATTAAGGGTTATACTTTTTATGTTTCCATTAAAAATCGCATTCGCTGTTTGTGGGTCAAAACCATTTCCTTTCACTTTCAAATTGCCTGTTAGTGAACCCAGCTTTGGGTTTTGCATCATCGTCCCGAGAGCAAGATTAGTTGCCTCCAGCGATATATCATATCTTGATTTATTCTTGTCGGTAATATTTTGTAGCGTTCCCTGCACGGTTGCATTTCCTAAATTGGTGTTCACTGCGAGATTGGTAAATAAATTATTCATTCCTCCCTTGATAACGCCTGTTGCTAAAATGGTTTGCGGCAAAGTAATTGTTTGCGGCAAAGTATTTTTTGGAATAAGAGAAAGAAGATCTTGTTTCGATGTCTGAAATTTATGAATGTTCAGATTGGTATAAATTTTTTTTGGATTAGGTAATCCTTTCATCATGCCGGTTACGTTAATATCTGTTGCCGTTAATCCTTTTAGAATTAATTTTTGAAAATTAAGCTCACTAACTTTTCCGGTAATTTTTGCATCAATATATAAAGTAGAACCGGGCGATAAAGAAGAAGTTTGATCTTTAATCTGAGGTACGAATGTCCATAAATCCTTCATTGATATTTTGCTGTTTTGCAAATCAAAATACAAGCCCAGCTCACCGGGATTTTTCCTGATAGCATCCAACGATGCGTAAGTAATGTAAGCCCTGTTTTTTAGCTCAGTACCTGGTGTTTGCATTAATAAGTTATAAAGGAAAACACCATTAGGCATCATATAAAAATCCGTTGTCAGATTGTTTAAAATAAAACCGCTTTTTTCCTTCATGCTTGCCGATTTTACAGAGGCAATAATTGAGTCCGGGCTATATTCCACGCCGGTCGCATTAATAGACAACTGCTGAATCCCTAAGTGAGAATAGTCCATTCCTGATGGCGCTTTTGGCGCTGAGTTGTCATCATATTTCAGGTTGAGATTTTTGACAGAAATATTATCAGATACGATTTTCATGGAAGGTGATGCGGATGCCGCAGCAGTAGTATCTTTTGTTGCCACGGCAGCTTTGCCGGAAGCAGCCGTTTCTACTACAATATCAGCATTATTTAATGATGCGTCTTTTAAGCTGAAGAGCATATTTTTTAGGTCAATATTCTTAGGATGAAGTGTCGCTTCCTCAATTTTAAAAGACGTTTTCATATCAGAAGGCTCGCTGTTATAAGCCACATCAATATCAGTCAGATTGATTTCTTTATTTAGAAACGTAAGGACATTTTCCGGCTGCGTGTCAGCTTTAGCAATAGTTTCCGCTACCGGTTCTTGTAAAGGTTTTAATTGATAGAAATGTCCTTTTAATCCGTTAAGTGTGATGGAAGGAAAATCGAATACTAAATGAGAAGGATCGAATTTGGTAATCTTCGTATCAAAATGCCCAATCGTCAGATCCATATCATTACCAGTAAACAAATCTTTATACACGATTCTTGTTTTGTTTATCAATATCCTGTCAATATTTATTTTTAATGAGGAGGTGTCTTCCTTTTGCGTGGTATCTTTCGGGCCGCTGCTGAAAGCATCCACGATGAACTGGAAATTAAAAACAGAATCGGGTGGCAGCCTTTTTACTTTTGCCACAATATCATTAAGCGCTATCTCATTTATCGAAATCTTTTTCCTGAAAAGGCCTAACATGTCTATGTCCACTTTTATTTCTCCTCCATAGAGTAAAGTGTCTTTAGATTGATCTTCAAAAAAGACATTTTGAAGTGAAAGCGCAGTGGGGAATTTAATAGTAAGCTTTCCTATTTCTACTTTCGTTTTTAATTTATTTTCAAGGTAACTGACTACTTTTTTGCGGGCAAAATTTTGGACAAATGAAGTTTGGATTAAAATTAAAATAAGGATAATTAGAAAAATAAAGGACGCTACAATCCATCCCAGCACCTTACCTATCTTCAATAGTAACGGCTTCTTTTTCTTTGTTTCTTCCTTTTTTAATTCCATATCTCTTGTAAAATGGGTATATCTCAAATTACACACCAATTTAAGCAAGATGAAGAAGAATGATTAAATTTCTGAATTATTTTTTGAATAGGGGCAAGTGAGTTTAGGGTTATTAGAATTTGAAATTGGATAATTATTATAGCTCGCAAGGGGTAAATCAGTGAATTTTCAAAAGCCTTCTTCTGAAAAATAAATTTCGCAGACAGAATGCTTATTTTGCTTTCAAACAATTTTTAGAATTGGCCTCTCATAAAATTATTTCGCAGAAATAAATACTTCGTGGTCTTCGTGTCTTTGTGGGAAGAAAAAGATCCCACAAAATCACAAAGAACACAAAGGGAAAATACTTCGTATTTTATAATAAGTCAGTTAGTTTTTTGAAAATGATAATTCACGGTTTTGAGCCTTGTGCAGTATAGATGGCTTGTTCATAAAAGCCTGATATCAATTTTTGATACCTAACCCTTCCAAAGCTTCTCTTTTTCTTCTTCGTGAGACTTCAATATTACTTCCATCATTCATGATAATGCTGCTGTTTGGCGCACTATATCCTTTTACATACTGCGCGTTAATTAAATGCGATTTATGAACCCTGATAAATTGATGGGGTAATAAAATTTCTTCATAGTCCTTAATCGTTTTTGAAGTAGTAATAGGGGTATGTCCGTAAATATAAAATTTAGTGTAATTGCTCATTCCTTCGCAGCGAATAATGTCTTGTGGCAAAAAAAACTCAACACCGTTTAAAGTTGGCAACGCTAATTTGTGAAAAGTTTTATTTTGCTGCAAATTGGACAAGAGGTTTTTTACGGCTGCATCTTTAGTTTCTGTTGCCATAGTTTTTGCCAGGAACCGGTTAAAAGTTTCTCTAAGGTCATTGGCATCAATTGGCTTTAATAAATAATCGAGTGCGCTGAATTTGATAGCCTGAATAGCATACTTATCATAAGCCGTGGTAAATACGATACTGAAAGGAATCTGTGGGAGCGCTTTTAATAATTCAAATCCATTAAGATAAGGCATTTCTATATCGAGAAATAAAATATCGGGTTTATATTCAGAAATTAGTTCTAATGCCCGTGATGGCAAAGTTTCACATTTCAATTCGGTAATTTCCGGAATGTAGCGCTTAATCATTAAGTCCAAAAGATTTACAGCTATTGCTTCGTCATCAATAATGAGCGCTTTTATCATGTAGTAAATATACAAAATAGTGATAATAATATCGTGAATGGTGAATCGTGAATCGTGAATATATTGTTTTGATACTTGCTACTTACTTTGGCGCAAGAATGAGGCATTGGGAAAGCGCGAGGGTTTCTTGTGCTGTGTAAAGAATTCAGGAATGATTCTTTATTATGAATAATCAAAGTGAATTGTATATTTACTCTCTTATGGCAACAAAATAATAAACTATTGGAATAGAATATGACAGAAGAAGAAGGTCACACACGATGATATGCCTCATTCTTGCGCCAAGATGAGCAGATAATAAATAATTCAATTAAGATGAAAAACTATTTTTTTCTAAGCATTTTTTTTATTTTAATCGGTTGTTCAAACGATTATAAATGTTCTGATGTTATGTCAGCAAACAACAGTTATATGGGGAAGGGTTATCTACTCTTTTTCCGAACTAGTCAGGATGGAATGGGCGATTTTTGGTTCTTTCCTTGTTGTAATTGTGATAAATTATTAAAATCTAAATCCGGCTATGAGGATTTCTTTAGTTTAAGATTTGGTCAAGGTGTTTCCTTCAAATTACCATTAACTGGGACCCACTATAAAGAAATTAAAAAGGCTTCATCACATTTATTTCTTGACAGATTAAGTTTTTTTTCAGAAGTTTGGTTAACTCCTGTTAGTATCACAATTAGTAGCGATGAAAAGGCAGCATTATTAAATGAACTTAAGCCTGATAATCCTTTAAAAATAAGATTAAATCTTAATGGTAAAACCTTATCCTTATATTATAAAAACTTAGTTGAATTTGGAATGAAAAACTTGGAAGTGATAAAATAAGATAATATTGATCACCTTTTTGGCGCGAGGTTGTGGTTAGTTGTTAGCGCTTGCGCCAACAAGCGGTAGATTGAAATGATTAATTGATTTAAAATATAGTTCATAAATATGGCACAAGAAGGCCACACAATGCTATGCCTCATTCTTGCGCCAACATGGAGCCGTTCCTATTGTATCGTCCTAAAAAAAGTTTACACAATTTGATGATAATCCGGTTATAAATGTACATATTGAACTGGCCTCTTGTAGAGCCATTGGCACGGTTTATTTTGCAAGGATGGACTTTAGTTTTAGTCCGTCCCAAAACAATCCTTATTAATGCTTTCATTTTCATTCTTAATCCTGCGGGACCAAAAAATAAAATTCACGCAAGACGACGAATAATCAATTATTTATTATGGATTAAATACTTCAGAATAATTCCAGAATCGCCATTTACTTTTGACTTTCTTTTTTCTTGCGGTATTAGGATTTTTATTGCCTGTAACAGATTTCAGGGCTTAAAAAAATAATCAATATGCCTCCCGAAATAACATTTTATATTTCAAAATACGGATATCTCGCAATTTTTGTACTCATATTTCTCCAGGAAACAGGCGTGCCAAACCCGGTTCCAAATGAGCTGGTGCTAATGTTTTCAGGATATTTAATTTATTCAGGAATATTATATTTTCCATTGGTTCTTTTGGCTGCTGTATCTGCCGATTTTATCGGCACCAATATACTATATGTGGTTTTTTATTTTTCCGGTGCTTACATAATCGGGCATAAGCCACGCTGGCTACCCATTTCCCCAAAAACAATTAACAAACTTACCAGGCGAATGTCGGAGGGCGGAGTATGGATGATCTATCTTGGGCGGCTCACCCCATTTATCCGCGGCTATACATCCGTTACAGCCGGATTGTTGCAATTAAGCCCCAAAGTATTTTTACCCATAGCTTTTATTTCTGCGATAACCTGGAGCGGAGTATATGTTATAACCGGAAAATTACTTGGGCCTTACTGGAATAGCGCTGCAGTGCATTTCAGCCATATTAAATATATCATGCTGATAATTTTATTGAGCATTATTCTCATTGTAATAACAATTCACTTTATCAATAAAAAACCTACAAAAGAAGAATGAAAGCAAGACAGAATCTTTGAACGAAAATATTTCATAGGATAAGCCTTTTAAAACTATAACAATGAAAGTTCATATTGTGTCAGAAACGTCATTTATAATGAAGGGGCAGGGAGTTCACACTGCTTTCGTTGATCATGTAGAATTGATGAAAGAAAAAGATGATGTGGATATTGTGGTAAATGGTGAAGGCAAAGGCGATGTCTTTCACAGCCATACTTACGGCCCTTATTATTTTTGGAAAGGAAGAAATTATAAAGGAAGAAGAGTTTTTACAGTTCATGTAATTCCAGATTCCATTAAAGGCTCTCTCCCGATGTGGAAGTTTTGGCTACCTCTTGTCAAATGGTATTTCAAAAAAGTGTATTCCTATGCGGATGTTTGCATAGCCATTTCTCCGCTGGTGGAGGAAGCAATTAAAAAGATGGGAGTAGCTACAAAGATCGAAAGAATTTATAACCCCATTCTTATCAACCGGTGGAAACGTACTGAGGAAAAGCGTATGAAAGGGCGTGAAATACTTGGTTTATCAGTTAGCGATTTCGTGATGTTAGGAGTGGGCCAGCTCGAAGGCAGAAAAGGTGTCGAGGATTTTTTAGATATAGCGGAAGCAATTCCCGAAGCAAAGTTTGTATGGGTTGGTGGAAGGCCATTTGGGATATTGACAGAAGGGATCAAAAGACTGAATGCCAGGATCGCTAAAGCATCAAAACATATTATGTTTGCAGGGCTTCGTGATTTAGAAGACATGCCTTATATATATGCTGCCGGCGATCTGCTGTTATTCACTTCCTACCAGGAAAATTGTCCATTAGCTCCATTAGAAGCTGCAGCAAGTGGAATGCCTGTTATCTTCAGAGATATTAAGGAGTATGCAGTGCTTTATGAGTCTCCTTATTTGAAAGCTAAGAATTCACCAGAATTTATTGATTTGTCAAAACGCCTTATGCTGGATCGGTCTTTTTATTCTGAAGGAATAAAAATCTCGGAGCAGTTGATAAAACAATTTGATAAAGATAAGATCAGGGAAAGATTAATTGATTTGTATAAAGGACTAACTAAAAAATGATTCGGCCTTCCTGCTCCGCCTAAGGCGGAAGGATTCTAAAAATACCCAACATGGCGCAAGAATGAGGCGCGGGGAAAACGCGAGGGTTTCTTGTACTGTGCAAAGAATTCAGGAATGATTCTTTATTATGAATAATCAAAGTGAATTGTATATTTACTCTCTTATGGCAACAAAATAATAAACCATTGGAAATAAAAGATCAGGAAATGTTTGACAAAATGTTAGAGTATATACATATGAATCCTGTAATGGCTGGGTTTGTAATTAATCCAGAAAATTGGAAGTATAGTAGTGCAAGAGATTTTTGTAACCCAGAAAGCAGTTATGAAAAAGGATTGATTGAATTAAAATTTAGCTCCTGATTACAATGGCACAAGCGGACGCTCAATGTCATTTAGTTAAGGCGGTTTGTCAATGCAACGGACTAAAGTCCATTGTTACAAAATCGGCCGTTCCTACGGAACTTGCCTTTTGTAGCACCGTAGGTTCAGTTTCTTTTTGTAAGGATGGACTTTAGTCCGTCTAAAAACAATCCTTAACTAAATGACATTGAGCGGACGCTTGCGCCAACAAACGGCGGCGTAATCGTGCATTTTTAAAGAATTAATTTGGTAACTAAATCGGAAACATTTTCACTGCTAGAACACAGTAAACAAACAAATAAGCAGATTTTCTATTTTTGATTCCTTATAATTCTAACGGATACAAACTTTTTAACGATGAATGCTAATGACCTCAAAAATATACAGGCACCTCTTAAAGAGAAGTACCGTGAGCAGCCCGAATCTGCCATTATCACTTTAAAGGCGCAAGGAAAAATAGGAGAAAGTATGTCCTGCAAAATAGCAACAGGTAAAGCTTTGGTTGAAGCCGGCCTTCATCCCGCCACAGGAGGAACCGGAATGCTGGCTTGCTCTGGAGATATGCTTTTGGAGGCTTTGGTAGCTTGTGCCGGTGTTACCTTGCAGGCTGTAGCCACAGCCATTGGTATTGAAATAAAAGATGGTACGGTTACAGCAGAAGGTGATCTTGATTTCAAAGGAACATTAGGTGTTTCAAAAGAAGTGCCGGTAGGGTTTAAAAATATACGTTTACAAATTGACGTGGATACTGATGCAACTGAGGAGCAAATGCAAAGTTTAAAAAAACTCACTGAAAGATATTGTGTCGTATATCAAACACTTACCAAAGGTGTTGTGATAGAAACAAAATATAATCCCTCCATTTAACATCAGAGACCTGGCAGAAACTGAATTTTATTCAATGAATAAGATGTTTATAAAGAAGCTGCTCCGAAGAATCGGAGCAGCCGAAAGGGGAACATGAGAAAAAATAAAAAGTGGTTAATCGAGGTCAACTGTGGGATTGAGCCAGTTAAAGACACCGTCTGGATTATACTTCCAAACCCATGCATGTAACAGCCAAAAAGGAAACCCTGAAGTTCCGTTCCAAACGTCATCGGAGCCTGTAAAACCTTCGGGCGCTGGTGAAGTAATCGGTACTGCATACTCCACCGCTACCAATTCCGGATTCCCTGTTTCAAGTCCGTTGTACACCAGTATTGCAGGATGCCTGACATCGAATGTTGCTACAGCTAATGAAGAATTCATAAAATGGTGGCCCATGAATGGTACATCAACATTTATGTTTGAATATCCATCCTTTATAGCATTTTTAATATCCCTGTACCGTGCAGTAGCGGCACGGGCCTGTTGCAATTCCGACATTGTTTCATCGCTAAGGCCACTATACATATTTAAAATGTTTCCGTCGTTTCTATCCTCAGTGTTGACTCTGGTACTATTCGCAGAGTTGCTACTGGGAACTTGTTTCGCATTACTGGTAATAAGGGGATTGGTACCTTGAGATTCATCTATCTGTTTTTGACAAGAAGTAAATAAAACACCTGCCAAAATTGTTGAACAAAGAAACAAAGTGAATCCTTGATTTATTACAAAAACCTTTTTTCCTGAGCGCCATGCGCTGATAAGTAAATTTTTCATATTTCTGTTTTTAAGAGTGAAAAAATAAAATTGAATAAGGCACGAATCAAATAGTCAATGTTTAATTGGCTTCCGCAGTTGCCGGACTGATCTGTGTGAAAACTTCTGTGATTTTAGTGGCTGGAAAACCACCTTTTTTAGCATGTTCCCTTATGAGTTCTTCGTTCTCAGCTTTGTAAACGCAAAATATCTTGTCTCCCGTTACATAGCTTTGTATCCACTCAATTTGCGGCCCCATTTCTTTAAGTACACTGCAGGATTTTTGTGAAATTGCTTTTAGCTGGTCAGGAGTGAACTTACCTGCGCCGGGAATGTCCCTTTCGATTAGATAGGTTTTCATGGATGATGTTTTGGGTGATGACGAAATGTTTGATGCGATGGTTTGCGCTTCAGAAACATAACCTGTGATCAACAAAAAAATGAAGATCACGATACGATTGGTAATTGATTTCATGATATTTATTTTTTAGAATTAGGAATAACCAAAGATAGTATTGGCAATAAGCGGAGGGCTATAACAAATCTGTCAATAAATGGGAAACGGGGTAGAAAAAATCGTTCAATAAATAATAAAAATAAATCTGGAGTAGAAAAAAAGAACGAATTAATGTAACAATCCAAGATAGGCCATTGGAAGCAATCCGTATTTCTTTTTAAAACACTTGGTGAAATAAGAAGCGCTGGTAAATCCTGAATCAAATGTTATCTGAGCGATATTGTAACATTGTTTTTTCATTAATTCCTTTGACTTTTCGAGCCTGAATTCTTTTAAAAGTAAATGAGGGGACAAACCGGTAAGTGAAATTGTTTTTCTGTAAAGCTGTGATATACTCATTGCCGTAGAATGGCAATACTCAGTTAAATCGAAATCAGCATCTTGCCACTTCTCTTCCAGTTTGCTGAATAATAATTGCAAAAGGGTTTCATCCTGATGTGTTAGGGGTAAAAGGGGGTTTGTTTTATTGTAAAAAAAATCATTGGCCACCAGTTCTTTCACAGACGGAGCAACTGCAATTTGAAAGTTGCCAGTGATGAAACACATATTATTTGCAAATTGTATTGTATCCCCAAAAATTTGATTGCTTTTTTCAACAGGTTTGCCTGCGTTAACAGCTATCTTAAATGTAAAAGTATCACCATGAACACGCTGCATCTCTTGCTGAATAGCCAAAGCGCATTCAATAGCTTTTGACGCTAACGAAAAGGAAATGATAAAACCACACCCTTCATGTTCCGTTTCCCGTCCTCCAAATAGCCGCATATTCTTCCTGATAATATTGTTATGGCTATCAAGCAATTCCCTGGCCTTTTCATGGCCATATTGGTACACAAGCAAATTAGGATCTGTAATCTTTGTTATTAATAAAACCCGAAAAGAAGGATCACTGAAAACTTTCAACCCATCATCAGAAATTTCCACCATTTCGGGATCATAAATACGGCCCAAAAAAGACTTTACCACTGCTTTGCTGACCTCTATAATTTTATGAGGGATTTGCCCATGTGCATTTCTGTGCATTTCCTTCACCGATTCCATGTCGGGAGCTTCTATCAGGCAAAATATGTTTCCAGGCTCTTCATCCACCCAGTAAGTCATGGCAGTGCATCCATACTCTTTCTGGCACAGCAAATCTTTTTTATGGTCTGTTGCCACATCTTTCGCTTTAACATCCGGAACCATATGGACATCCATGTAAATAGGCATACCGCATTTTATCTTTACGAAGGTAATATTTTTTTATTTTTTGATAGAATCTTTAATGATATTAAGAGTCTCAAGTATTTCTAAATTCTACTTCTGCTGCAAATTGAATGAAAGTTGCATTTGCAACTGAATATAACATGTAAATTATTTAAAAATTTCATTAAAATAAAAAATAGATATTTGCTTTATGCAGGATCTCATCACTTCATTTATTATTCAGGCGAAAGAATGCAAACTCCCGGGCATAGGAATGTTTCGTAGTGTAACTACTCCTGCAGAACCGGATATAGCCAGCAAACAAATATCCCCTAATTAGCGCGAGGTTGGAGTTTTGAGTTAGCCCTCTGTTAGTCCAAGTATGTAAGAAGTTCTGTGGCGCAAACTTTGTAGCCAAGGTATTGTGTGTTGGCCATGCTTGTGCCGGTTAATAAAAGAGATATAAGTTTAAAAGAACTATCTTTATTTCCGTTTATGCATAACTGTTGTATATCAATAAAAATTAGAAAACCTGTTTAATTGTTTATTTACTGCAAGTATATTTAAAGTTATAAGCCATCAGTTGTAAAAATGAAGAATGAGTTATCAATCGTGAATAATGAATGGTGAATTGTGAATGTATTGTCTTGCTACATGCGTCCCGCTTCTTATTCATCAATCCTTCACTGGAAGCTGCAGCACTACTTTAGTTCCGCATACTTCTCCTTCCATATCGGTAATATCATAAACCTCTATAGAAATTTCGCTTTTGAATTGATGCTTCAGCACATCAATTTTATCTTTTACCAATTGCATTCCTTTCGACTCTTGATTTTTTAATGCCAGAGGCCTTGCATTTTTAATTTCCTTTGCTTTCCCGCGCCCAATTCCATTATCCGTTACCACACACACTATCGAGTCATTATTTTTCAAATGAAAGACAATGTCAATTTTTCTATCGCCTGTTTTATGCATCAGGCCATGCCATATTGCATTTTCCACAAAGGGCTGTATCATCAGGTTCGGGATTTTTATTTCTTCCAGTTCCAAATCGTCTTCTATTAAAATTTTGTATTCGAATGAATTTCCAAATCGCGTTTTCTCTACCGATAAGTATAATTGCAACATATTAATTTCTGCATCGAGAGAAATGAAATTATATTCAGAATACTGAAGTACAAGCCGTATTAATTTTGAAAATTTTGAAAGATATTTATTGGCGTTATCCATCTCGCCTTTTAATATGAATTGCTGTATGGAATTTAAACTATTAAATATAAAATGCGGATTCATCTGGCTGCGAAGCGCTGTTAATTTTTCTTCTGCAAGACTGTTTTTTACATTCAGTATTTCGTCTTCATTCCTCTGGATGGCTTCATCCGCTTTCATCTTTACAATTCTTTCAGCGCAATGAGATGCAATAGCGGTAAGTATTTGAAGGTGCCGCTGAGAATAAAAGTTTTTGTTTTTATTTTCCGAATCTATTACACCAAGCACTTCTTTATTGTAAATAATAGGCACTGTTATTTCTGAAAATCGTTGTTCGTCATCTTTTATATAACGGGCATCCTTGGTGACATCAGGTACTATCTCAGCAATGCCGGTTAGGGCTACAGTGCCTGTTATTCCTTTGCCCACGGGTATTTCAATTGGCCCGAGAATAGTATTGTCATAATCTTCAATCTCTCTGTTGTAAACGCTTTTAGGCCCCAACGCTGCTTTTTGTACAAGAACATTCCTGGTTGGGTCTATTAAATAAATTACACAATCTTCGAAATTTAATTTTGGAATACAGTTCCTTACTATATTCCACAAAAGGCCATCTACTGAGCCACTGCTACTCATTAAAGTGGCGAAGTAAGTAGTCACCTGTTCTATTTCCAGGCGATATTGCAGGTGCTCTGAAATAGATTCCTGAATTTTAATTCTTTCTTCATTTTTTCTCTGAAGATTTTGCCTCCATTTTTTGGTAATAATAAATATTAAAAACAGACCCAATAATACGCAAGGAAGTAAAAACCACCAACTAAACCAGAAAGGCTCATCAATAACAAAATGATAAGCGATCTGGTGAGTGGCATGTTCATTATCGAGAGATGCCTTTACCTCGAAAGAATAATTGCCGGGTCTGAGATTTTGATAAATAGCAACTTCCCTGTTTGCCCTGGGCAGCCATGAGGTATCGGGCAGGCCGGTCAGCCGTGTAAAATACTTAACATTTTGCGGTTTTGATAAACAGATTGCTTTGTAGTGAAATTCTATGTCGTTTAAATAATAGGGTAAATGGATAATTGAATTGTCTCCGTTTTTTTGGTAAGAAGTAATTTTTTTTGAAGTATCAACTAAGGAAATATTTGAAAAATTCAGAATTAATCTTTTTTTCGTGTACGCTTTACCGGCATACAATGAAACCAGCCCTGAAGAGGTAGCTATCCAAACAGTATCATGATTATCACAAAAGATTTTCAACGATTCGTAATTTGAAGAAAGAAACCCGTCTGATGAAGTGTAGTTGGTAACAAAGTAATTTTGATTGTCCCGTTTTATAGAAGTGATACCCGAATAACTACCCGCCCAAATATTATTTTCGTTGTCTGTAGTAATATCCAAAAAAATGTCCGACAGTAAACCAACTTTTACGCTGAATTTCTGTTTAAGCTGAAGCATATTGTTTTTGTCAAAGTAGCATTCCCATATTCCGTCTCCTTTTGTTGAAAGCCACACTTCCCCGGATTTATCTTTCTTCATCCCGGTGATGTTGATGTTCTTTTCTTCGTTGAGAAAGTATCTTTTAAGTGTATCAGCTTTTAATAGAAAAACTCCCTGCTGGCCTGCAAGCCACAGAGAATTATCAGGGCCTGCAATACAATTTTTAAAAGTTTCAATATTTTGCCCTGTTGCCTTGTAATAAAAATTTTTAAAGCGAAATGAATTTGATTGTGGTTCGTAGGTTATTTTTGAAAAGCCTCCATCGCCTCCCGTAAATATATTTTTTTCCTTATCCTCATAAAAAAAATAATTGTTGTTGGTACTAAGTCCATCCAGTTTAGCGTAATGAAATATTTTATTATTTTTTACGAGTGCTATGCCTTCGTAATCCGTGCCCAGCCATAGCCATCCTCGACTATCTTCATAAATGCTCCTTATTTCAGCATGTTGTGCAATTTGTTTGCTACCAAAGAAATTTTCAAAAAAAGCTCCTTGCTTTTTATATACTTTACCTCTGTTAGCCCCAAAAAGTAATTGGTTGTTTTTTTGTTGAAACACACTATAGAGTTCAGGAGCGCTGTTGCCCTTTGATTGGTAATCAAAAAATATCCGTGGCTTTTGATAGAGAAGATTGTCGAGCATGCCGATCCATAAATTATCTTCATTATCCACAAATAAACAGGAAATCCAGATGTTAAGATTCCCGGGTACTGCACTTATTTTTTTTACCTGGCGCGATGAAGAAAAGAATTGAAGAATGCCACCGGATGTTAAATAATATATTTGGCCGTTGTGCTTTATCAGATCAGCGCTTATATACTTTTCACCGTTATATACCTGCTGTACTTCATTATCTTTAATACTGAAAATGCCACTAAAAACGGACGCGAATAAAATGGAATCATTTTGCCCCTGGATCATTCCTATCACCTTATCATTATTATTTTTCTGCCTGGGAGATGACCATATCAGTGATAGTTTTTTGTTGATAAAGGAAAACACGCTTCTTTCTCCGGCAAAATAAATGTTGCCGCTTTTGTTGTTAATAATTTTATGTGCCGGATAATTTGCTGATAAGTTTGCCCATTCAGGAAGTAATAATGGCTTTAAAGAGATTTTTTTTCCGGATAGTAATGTTGTTATATTTTTTGGATCAAGATGTACAGGCCCTTCCCCCGTGCCGATCCAGATACTTCCATCATCCAATAGACAGAGATCGTAAATGGGAACAGAAGACTCAATGAAATTTGCCAGGTACAATTTGCTTTTGCTTAAATAAAAAAGGCCGCCATCACACGCCAACCATATTATTTTTCGAAGCGTATCTTCTTTGATGGCGTAAACTTTGTCTAAAAACTGGTTTCCGGCTTTTAAAAAGTTAGTAAAAGTACTGCCGTCAAAACGACTGGCGCCCCAGGAAGTGCCTGCCCAGATATATCCTTTGCTATCCTGCGCCAACGAGGTGATTTCAGAAGAAGGCAAGCCGTTTTGAGTCCCAAATACTTTGGTCTGGTAGGTGTTCGTATCTGTGAATAATTGAATTTTATCATTGCTCCAAAAAGATGGGTTTTGCTGACTGCGGCCTGATGCCGCATGCAGTAAACAAACAAATAATATAAAAATTATTCTTTTCAAATGGCTTATTTGTTAGTCTTTAATAATTGAAGCTAATAAAATTGAAAATCTTATTCAACAATTTTTGAGATAAGCTGAAAGTTTTGTTTAACTGAGTATAACGTGCAGCTAATTTGTGGCCGTGCAAAACTCTTTCATGGTTTTAATTTTTTGAAAAATAGAATCAATAAGAAGAAAGGGCAACTAATGTTATTGAATGGTTAGACATGTTTATTAAATGGAATCTTCTTTGAGTTTTAAGAATGTACCTTCTGCTTTGTCTGTTGCCTTCTCTAATGTTGAAAAGACTGGTTTTCTTATAAAAAAAGAATAGCTTCGTCTTATCGATCGTTTGGTAATTAGTGATACTTTGTTGGCATGTAATGCTTATGTTTAGAAAGTTCGGAAGCCTGCCTGCGGCAAGCAGTTTTAGATGGCATACTAAATAGCAAACTATTAATAATTATAACACTAAAAATTCAGCTATGAATTCACGTCGTGACTTTTTGCAAAAAATTACAGCCGCTACTATTGCATTTCCTTTTTTGAAAATGGCGGCGAACGCCAATCAAACCCTCAACAAAAGACCTTATGACGGCCCTGTTTTACGCGTAGCCATTATGGGGCTGGGAAGCTATGGAACCCGCGTTGCAGAAGCGATGCAAAGTTGTACCAAAGCCAAACTGGTGGGTGTTATCAGCGGTACTCCTCCTAAAATAAAAGCATGGCAAAGCAAATATGGTATCCCTGAGAAAAATTGCTATAACTATGAAAATTTTGATAGCATAAAAAACAATCCGGACATAGATGCAGTGTATGTGATCACGCCGAACTCGCTCCATCACGATGAAGTAATTCGTGTAGCAAAAGCAGGCAAGCATGTGATTTGCGAAAAGCCAATGGCTATCAATGCTGCCGAGGCGCAGGAAATGGTAGATGCCTGTAAAAAAGCGAACGTAAAATTGTTGGTAGGTTACAGGATGCACTTTGAGCCACACACACTGGAAATTATTCGTATGAGAAATAACGGAGATTTCGGAAAAATTTTGTTTTTCCAGGGGCTAAGCGGTTTTACCATTGGAGATCCAAATCAATGGAGACTGAACAAGAAACTCTCTGGCGGAGGTGCTATGATGGATATTGGCATATATTCGGTTAACGGTTCCCGTTATATGGTTGGTGAAGACCCTGTGTGGGTTACAGCACAGGAAACAAAAAATGATCCTGTAAAATTTAAAGAAGGCATTGACGAGACGATACAATTTCAATTAGGCTTTCCGGGAGGAGCCGTTGCTTCATGCCTTTCTACTTATAGCATGAATAACCTGGATCGCTTTTTTCTGAATGGAACAAATGGATTTGCGGAATTAGATCCCGCCACCGGTTATGGACCGATCCGTGGACGTACCAACAAAGGCGAATTGATAGCGCCTGTTGTTACACATCAAACTGTACAAATGGATGAAATGTCAGATATTATTTTACGCGGAAAAAAGCCCATCGTTCCCGTTGACGGCGAAGAGGCGTTGAAAGACCTGAAAATTGTGGACGCAATTTATGAGGCGGTAAAAAAGCCGGGGAAAATAGAACTGAGTTTGTAAATGAGAATATAAAATAGTTGTTTCCCTGTGCAAAGTATATTGAGGTAAAATAAAAAATATACGGAATCTAAATCTTCATTATTAGTTCGTTTACTGTAAAACGTTTCTGAAATCAGAAACATTTCTTCTTCAAAAAGATTTTAAATTTTTTGCTTATCAAATGTGAATTAAATTTGGTCAAAACCAAATATGCTTTGTATCCATCATCATTCTACTGATCCCTATTTCAATATTGCTACAGACGAATATATTTTCAAGCACATCAATGAAGATTGTTTTATGCTCTGGCAAAATGATAACGCCATCATTGTTGGAAAACATCAAAACACTTTAGCCGAATTAAATATTGATTATGTAAGAGAACACGACATCAAAGTAGTGAGGCGGCTTTCGGGTGGCGGCGCGGTTTATCATGATATGGGAAACCTCAATTATTCTTTTACCAAAACCGGTGAGAATACAGAAATGGTTGATTTCAAAAAATACACCTTGCCCATTCTCGAAGTTTTGCAGGACCTTGGCGTAGATGCAAGGTTTGAAGGAAGAAATGATCTTACTATTGATGGTAAAAAATTCTCAGGAAATGCCGAACATGTTTTCAAAAATAAAGTGTTGCACCACGGCACATTATTATTTACTTCAGAAATGAAAAGCGTTAGTGGCGCATTAAGAATAAATCCCTTAAAATATTCAGACAAAGCGGTAAAGTCTGTACCAAAGCGCGTTACCAACATTTCAGACCATTTAAAAATTCCTATCACACTCGAAGAATTTACTCAGAAAATAATGGATCATATTATCGCTACTCATGATGATTGTGTACTTTATGAATTTACTGAAACAGACCTTGCAGCAATCAAAAAAACCCGCGATGAAAAATATGCAACGTGGGAATGGAATTATGGAAATTCTCCTGATTATAATTTCAAAAAAGGCATCAGAACCGATGGCGGCACTTTAGAAATGAACCTGGATGTAGAAAAAGGAATCATAAAAAAAGTAAAGATCTATGGAGATTTTTTTAATGAAAAAGATATTTCTGAGATAGAAATTGCATTGGAAAATACGCCGCATGAAGAAAATGAAATTAGGAAAGTTTTCGACAAATATTCCATCGAAAAATACTTCCATAACATGACAGCAAATGATTTATTAACCGCCATGTTTTAATGATTTAAGAGAAAAAATGATTGCTCTTTTTAAAATTGAAGAACTTACTTTTATAAACTATTTACAGATAAATATTTCACATTCTTTTCAAAAAATAAAAAATGAAAAATTTCAAACTCTTCCTGTTGACGTTTATTCTTTTCGTCTTCACATTTTCGATCTCTGCACAGCCAATCACTTCCTCACAAATAGACGCATTGGTGGAAAGAACTTTGAAAACATTTGACGTTCCCGGCATCGCGGTTGCTGTGGTAAAAGATGGAAAAATAATTCATGAAAAAGGATATGGAGTAGTTTCTTTGAATACCATGCAAAAGGTGAATGAGCATACACGGTTTGGTATTGCGTCTAACAGCAAAGCTTTTACTGTGGCTGCTTTGGGGATATTAGTGGATGAAGGAAAATTAAAATGGGACGACAGAGTAACAGATTATATTCCCGAATTCAAATTATATGCTCCTTATGTTACTGAAAATTTTACTATTCGCGATTTACTGACTCACAGAAGCGGTTTAGGCTTGGGTGCCGGTGATCTGATGATATGGCCTGACGGCAGCACTTTTTCTTTAAAAGATATTATTCATAACCTGCGCTATTTAAAACAGGTTTCTGATTTCAGAACAAAATATGATTATGACAACCTGTTGTACATCGTAGCCGGCGAAGTGGTAGCAAGGGTTTCGGGCATGAAGTGGGAAGATTTTATTCAAACTAAAATAATGGATCCTTTGCAAATGACGGAGAGTGCACCTAATTACGATCTTTTAAAAAACAAAGAAAATGTAATTGACCCACATGCGCCGGTTAATGGAAAAGTGCAGGTAATTCACCGCGACTGGAAATATGTAGCGGACGCTGCAGGTGGCATATACAGCAGTGTTCATGATATGAGCAAATGGATTATCATGCAAATGAATAACGGAAAATATGGCGAAGGATTAAAAAATCAATTATTGACTGAAAAAACACATGAAGAAATGTGGACACCACAAACTATTATTCCGGTACATGGCACTTCCAATTATAATACACATTTTGCAAGCTATGGACTGGGCTGGTTTTTGAGTGATGAAAATGGTTACAAAGTTCCTACACACACTGGAGGTTTAGCAGGAATAGTAACACAGGTCACATTAATACCCGAATTAAAATTAGGAATTATTGTTTTCACCAATCAGCAATCCGGCGCGGCTTTTACTGCCATAACCAACACCATTAAAGACAGCTATTATGGAATAAAAGGGAAAGACCGTGTAAAGCAATACCACGATCAGGCAGAGACACGCGATGCCAAAGCAGAAAAAATAACTGATAAGATTTGGGCCGACATTAATGCTGAGCAACAAAAAAATACCACCAAAACAGATTTCAGCAAATACACCGGAACCTATATTGACCCTTGGTTTGGCGACGTTGTGATCTCTGTAAAAAACGGCAAACCCTGGTTCGATTCAAAAAATTCTCCGCGCCTGAGTGGCGAAATGATGGCTTATAAAGGAAATACATTTATTGTAAAATGGAACGACAGAAGTATGGATGCAGATGCTTATGTCATGTTTGATCTGGATTATGAAGGAACCCCCAATGCAATAAAAATGAACCCCATTTCCCCATCAACAGATTTCAGTTTTGATTTCCAGGATTTGGATTTTACAAGGAAGAAATAGTTAATTGGTTTATAAGTTTATAAGTTTATTAGTTAATTGGGTGATTGGTTAATTCGTGAATAGCGGTCGGCACCGCAGGTCAGACCGCGGTTAATATCAGTTTAATTAATTCGTGTAATTCGTGATTAAAATTCATGTTGTAAATAAAATTGAAATCAGGGTTATTTGTTTCTTTACTATACGATTATATTTAGTATCGAAATCATTCGTGGAAATTCGCGTGGTTCAAGTCGGAAGACCTCATCCCAACCCTTCTCCAAAGGTGAAGGACACGCTCTATTAAAAATTCGTGAAAATTTGCGTATTTCGTCGCAAAAAATATAATCAGTGTAATCCGTGGCAAAAAAAATAAGACGTAAACAATTTATAAAACTTTCTTTATTGAGTGGCGCGGGACTTTATCTAAATTCCTGCGGGCTGGGAAATAATAAATCAACTACAATTGAAGGAGCAAAAAAAGATTCTATCCTGAAAGATTCTATCCCTGTAAAAACTCCAGAAAAAATTAGCGAACCCACTTTTAAATTATATAAAAAAAGCGATACGCAATACGATATTTTAAGAAAAGGTTTTAATAAAAGAATTGATAAATTCCCGGCTGCAATAACACAATGCACAACAACAGAAGAAGCAGCGCAGGCAGTTGCTTACGGTATTCAAAATAGATTACCCATCAGCATCAAAAGTGGCGGCCATTCTTTTGAGGGATTTTCGTGTAATGATGGTAGTTTGGTAATAGATCTTTCATCTATGAATAATGTAACCTGGGAAAATGAAAATACAGTATTGGTTGAACCAGGATGCAGGCTTTCGCAGTTATATGATGCGATACTCCCGAAGAATAAAATATTACCGGCAGGATCTTGCGGAGGCGTGGGCATCGGCGGTTTAACGCTTGGCGGTGGCTACGGATTATTCAGCCGGAAGTTTGGGTTGACCTGTGATAGCTTACAGGAAATAACAATGGTAGATGGCAAAGGCAACATTGTTAATTCAAAAGATGATCCTGAATTGTTATGGGCCTGCAAAGGCGGAGGCAATGGGAATTTTGGCGTTATCACTTCTATGAAATTTTCTTTAAATGAGGCTCCTGATTTTTTGCAGAGTTATCGTTTCAGAATAAGAAGCGTGGACATACCAAGAGCAAAAGATATTTTGGAAAAATGGTTTGCCATCTCGGCAGCATTGCCCGACTCTTGCTTTTCGGCTTATGTACTTAATGGAAAATCATTGTATATTTTATTAACCAATTGCGAAATAAAAAACATTAATATCCAAAAAGCGATTAGTGATTTTTCTGCGCTCGTTGATAGTACTTCCATTGGAAAACCAACGCCTTTGCCCAATGCCGTTAAAGTATTTTATGGAGAAAAGAATCCGGTGTATTTTAAGAATGCATCTGCCGGCATGTACAAAAATTTTGACGACATTAAAGATTGCATTGAAAATGTGTTGGAAAAAGTCACTTCAACACCCGGCATGATCTACCAGGTAAATACACTTGGCGGAAAAATAGATGATGCTGAATTTGCAAAATCTTCTTCTTATTCGCATCGCGGGCAAAAGTATTTGTCAGAACTTCAAACATACTGGCAGCAAAGCTCACAGGCGGACAATATGCTTAAAACATTTGAAGAAGTACAGCAAATATTTTATGACAACGGAATAAGACAGCACTATAGAAATTACCCGGACATTAATTTAAAAAACTGGGAAAGCGCTTATTACGGAGAAAATTACAGCCGTTTGCAAAAAGCAAAAAGTAAATACGATCCGGAGAATATTTTTAGATATGAGCAAAGTATTGCGAGGGAATAAGAAGTAAAGAATAAGAAAATAAGGAATAAGAAAATAAGGAATAAGAAAATAAGGAATAAGAAGTAATGCTTCCCGAACAGTAAACCAACTAATAAGCAGAATTCCTATTTGTTAGCAGTAGTCAATGTGAGGACACAGAAATCTATGTAAGTTCCTGTGTACCTTTCGGAAAGGCAATAATCCTTCTCCCAATCAATAACACCACAAAACTACTCACCGCACAAACACACATCACTGCTGCCATCGGCATAGGAGTTCCGTTATTCAATATGCTGACCAATGCAGTGGAAACCGCGCCAATACCGAGTTGTATAGCGCCCATCAATGCCGAAGCTGTTCCGGCATTTTTACTGAAAGGAGCAAGACAAAGCGCAGATGAATTAGGAAATGCAAACCCTTGTGTACTTAGAAAAATCCATATCAAAAAGATGGTTGAAAATAATCCTAACAAATGAAACCATGTTCCTAAAACCAAAGCAATTCCGGCTAAACACTGGCAGAATAATGTAGCCTTGATAATTTGTTCGCTGGAATACTTTCTTAATAAAAGAGTATTCACCTGGCTGGCAGTGATCAGTCCCATCGCAATGAAGGCAAATATCCATCCATACTGCTTATCAGACACATGATACAATTCCATAAACACAAATGGCGAACCAGCTATATAAGCATACAACCCAGATGAGGCAATGGCTCCCGCAAATGCATAGGTATAAAATTGCGGCACTCTTGCCACTTCTAAAAATCCATTGATAATTGGCCGTGGAAGTAATGAAAGGGAAGTCTCTGGTTTTCTTCCTTCCGGTAATTTAAAATAAACCAATAAAAGAGTAACGGCTGCAATAGATGTAAGAACAAGAAAAATAGATTGCCAGCCAAATAATGAAGTCATATATCCTCCCAAAGTAGGCGCTACTATCGGCGACAAAGCAAGCACCAGCATCAGTAAAGAAAATATTTTTGCATTTTCTTCTACCGGGAAAATATCCCTGACCAAAGCACGGGATGCTACCATTCCTGCACAGGAACCCAATGCCTGTAAAAATCTTATTCCAATTAATGCATTGGCAGTAGGTGCGTAAGCACAAGCGACAGATGTGAGCAAATACACTGCCAGGCCAATATACAAAGGTTTTTTTCTTCCGTATTTATCAAGCAGCGGGCCATAGATCATTTGCCCGATAGAGATTCCGATAAAAAAACTGGTAATAGAAAGAGTGATGTGAGCAATTGTTGTGTGAAGGTCTTTCGCAATATCCGGAAAGCCGGGTAAATACATATCTATCGAGAAAGCACCCATTGCAGAAAGCAAGCCAAGCGTAAATATGGTATAAAATCTTTCACGTCCCTTCATATCGGCGCGAAGATAATTCTATAAAATATTTTAAGAAGAGAATGATTTCATGTGTGTTGCAAT
>Ga0070660_100000280_pt1 | contig 33943 bp, 30 predicted proteins | sample KBSC33metaG_FD_64670 | JGI IMG/M metagenome (GOLD analysis project Ga0070660, IMG submission 64670) | Corn rhizosphere microbial communities from Kellogg Biological Station, Michigan, USA - KBS C3-3 metaG | ecosystem: Host-associated > Plants > Roots > Rhizosphere > Soil ... | reverse complement strand
GCTCGCCAAGATCGCCGACCGGATCGAGCTGCTCGACGGCTATCTCGTCACCTATCTCAACCTCGATCGCGTGATCCAGATCATCCGCCAGGAGGACGAACCCAAGCCGGTGCTGATGGCGGAGTTCGGGCTGACCGATCGCCAGGCGGAAGCCATTCTCAACATGCGCCTGCGGTCCTTGCGCAAGCTCGAGGAGATGGAGCTCCGCAAGGAGCGCGAGGCGCTCGACAAGGAAGCGCAGGATCTGACCGCGCTGGTCGAAAGCCCGGCGCGCCAGCGCACGAGGCTCAAGCGCGACCTCGCCAGGCTGCGCGAGCGTTATTCCGAGGAAACCGACCTCGGCCGCCGCCGTACCTTGATCGAGGAGCAGGGGCCGGCGCGCGAAATCCCGTTGGAGGCGATGATCGAGCGTGAGCCGATCTCGGTCATCCTGTCGCAGCGCGGCTGGGTGCGCGCGATGAAGGGGCATATCGACCTTGGCTCGGCCGAGGCGCTCAAGTTCAAGGAGGGCGATGGGCCGGCTTTCGCCTTTCACGCCCAGACGACCGACAAATTGCTGCTCGTGGCTGCGACGGGCCGCGTCTACACGCTCGCGGCGGATAAATTGCCGGGCGGGCGCGGCTTCGGCGAGCCGGTGCGGCTGATGATCGATCTCGAAGGCGAAGCCGGGATCACCGCGCTCTTTCCCTACCGCGCGAACGAGAAGCTCCTCTTCGCCGCCAGCGACGGCAAGGGCTTCGTCGCCAAGACCGAGGACGCGATCGGGGAAACGCGCAAAGGACGCCAGGTGGTCAATATCCGCGCCGGTGCCACGCTCCGGATCGCGCGCCCGATCGGGGCGGAGGACGATTATGTCGCGGCGATCGGCGACAATCGCAAACTGGTCGTCTTTCCCTTGAGCGAGGTGCCCGAGCTAGCGCGCGGGCAGGGGGCGCAGCTTCAGCGCTACCGCGATGGCGGATTGTCGGACGCCATCACCTTCCGCTTCGAGGAGGGCCTGTCCTGGGCGATGGGAGGGGAAACCGGCCGCTACCGGACGGAAATCGACCTTGCGCCATGGCGTGCGGCGCGCGGCGCTGCCGGGCGCATGCCGCCGACCGGTTTCCCGCGTGATAATCGTTTTGGCACCGGCCCTTCCAAAATACAGTCGACGAAATCTTAACGCTTTTTCGCTTATTCGCGTGGTGATGCAGGTTGCGAGTATCAGCCGCGGCAAGAGGCGCCCCGCAACCCCTGGGAATGCGGGCGGGCTCGCGTCGGTCGAAATGCCGGATACGGACCCGGTCTTCGCGGATGCGCGACAGCTCTATCTCGACGCGATCCATATCCCTGCGGCTTTGATCGTGCTCGAAGGGGGGCAGCCCCGAATCGCAGCCTGCAACACGCCTTTCCAGCGGATTGGCGGCAAGGACGCCGACGGCGACAAGGCCCATGGCCTGGTGGCGGCGGTCCAGGCTTTCCTCGAAGGCGTCGAGGGGCGTCACGATCTCGACTGGCACCAGCCCGGCATTGGCGGACGCACCTTCCGCCTGCATCTCTCGCGCATGCCGTTGCAGGGCGAACATGAGCAGCGCGCGCTCGTTACCTTGGTCGATCGCACGGCCGAGGTCGAAACCGCGCGATCGCTTCGTGCCGAGATGCTGCACGATAGCCTGACCGGCCTGCCCAACCGCCTCGCGTTCGGCGAAGCGATCGAGGAATCGATCGAGGCCGAGGATTCGGACGACAGTTTCGCGATCCTCGCGGTCGACCTTAGCCGTTTCAGCCGCATCAACGAATGCGTCGGCGCGCTCGCCGGCGACGAATTGATCATCACCGTCGCGCGGCGCCTGGTCTCGGCCTTGCGCCACGGCGACATGCTGGCCCGCATGGCGGGCGACGAATTCGGCGTGCTGATGCGCGGAACCGAGGGCGGCGAAGATGTGGTTGCTGCCGCGGCGCGATTGCAGGCCGCCTTGTCGACCCCCATCCGTCTGTCCGAGCTCGAGATACGCGTCGATTGCTCGATTGGCGGCGCAATGTGGGACAAGCGCGTCAACACGTCGGGCGACCTGCTGCGCAATGCCCAGGTCGCGCTCAAGCGTGCCAAATATTCGGGCCAGATCGAACTATACCAACAGGGCGAGGCCAATCATGCCCGCCGTCGGTTCAGTCTCGAAACCGAGCTTCGGCGCGCGATCGAACAGGACCGGTTGAGCCTCGCGTTTCAGCCGTTGATCCATCTCCAGACCGGTACCGTCTCGGGGTTCGAGGCGCTTGCGCGCTGGGATCATCCCGACCAGGGTCAGATTTCCCCCACCGAATTCATCTCGGTCGCCGAGGAATCGGGGCTGATCGTCCCGCTCGGCCGATGGGCGCTCGACGCAACCGCGCGCACGCTCGCCGAATGGGATCGCGAGCATGGCGGGCAGCTCCCGCTCAAGCTCTGCGTCAACGTGTCGCCGGTGCAGCTTGCCCGCGACACCGTGGTCACCGCGGTCAAGTCCGCGCTCGATCATAACCATATCGGCGGTCAGCGCTTGACGCTGGAGCTGACCGAAAGCACGATCGTCGCCGATCCCGAACGCGCCAATCATGTGCTGAACGCGATCCACGACCTCGGCTGCCGCGTGGCGATGGATGATTTCGGCACGGGCTATTCGAGCCTGGCCTATCTGCAGAAATTGCCGATCGATATCCTCAAGATCGATCGCAGCTTCGTCACCAACATGCACGAGAATGGCGATTCGGTTGCGATCATCCGCGCTATCCTCAGCCTCGCGCGCACGCTCGGCATGTCGACCGTGGCCGAGGGCATCGAAACCGCCGAAGCCGAGCGCACGCTCGCCAATCTCGGCTGCGACACCGGCCAGGGCTATTATTTCGCGCGGCCTTTGCTCGCCAGCGACGCGCTCGACTTCTACCGCGCGCGCAAGGCCTGAGCGACCAGCTCTTTCGCGATCTCGCGCACGCGGTCCTCGCCGGGAAAGCTTTCCCTCACCCATTGACGTTCCACCGCCTGCATCGTCGCCGCGACGATCGGCCCGGCGCTCAGCCCCATTTTCACCAGCTCGCCGCCGGTCAGCGGGAAGCGGGGGACTTGCCAATCTGCCAGGGCCGCCATCCCCTCGCTCGGGTCGGCGGCGTGCAGCAGCAAGCGATCACGCGCGCCTTCCAACCCGATTGCATGCGCGAGAGTCCGGGGTGGGCCCGGTTCACCGCCCTGCGCCGCGAGCGCGAGCCGCTTGCGCTGGGCTCTGGACAATTTCAGTCGGGCGCCGACCAGGTCGGCCACAGCCGGGTCGGCGGGGAGCAACGCCGCCAGCCGCCGCAGCGAATCGCCTTCACAGGTCCGCTCGCGCGTAACGAGACGCGCAAGTCTCGGCACCCTCGTCGCGTCGATTTCAGGGATCACCGCCGTGAAGATGCGGCGCTCCACCATCAGCGCAACGGTCGGCACCGGATCCGCGACGCTTAGCAGTTTGAGCAATTCCTGCGCGATCCGCTCGCGCGACAATGCCATCAGGTCGTTGGCACGTGCCGCGCACGCCTCCAGCCCCGCCGGGTCGGGCCGTCCCCGGCCGAACCGCGCATGGAAGCGGAAGAACCGCAGGATGCGCAGATGATCCTCCGCGATGCGCGCGAGCGGATCGCCGATGAAACGGACGAGACCGACCTGGATGTCGTCCAGTCCACCGAAATAATCGTGGACTTCGCCACTCCCCGGATCAGCGGAGAGCGCGTTGATCGTGAAGTCGCGACGCGCCGCATCCTGCTGCCAGTCGTCGGTAAACGCCACCGTCGCGCGCCGCCCATCGGTGCTGACGTCGTGCCGCAACGTCGTGACCTCGACGGGCCCGCTCGGCAGTACCGCGGTGATCGTGCCGTGCGCAATCCCGGTCGGCACCGCCTTGAAACCCGCCGCTTTCACGCGCCGCGAAACCTCGTCGGGCAGCAATGCGGTGGCGAGATCGAGATCGGACACGGGCAACCCCAGCAGCGCGTCGCGTACCGCGCCGCCAACATAGCGCACCAGCCGTTCGCGACTGCCCAGCGCCTCGGTAAGCCGGATCAGATCGGGGCGTGTCCGCCAGCCGGTTTCGGGCAGGATCATGCGATCGCGCCCCGCAGCCGGGCGGCCAGATTGACGATCATCCCCGCTGTCGCGCCCCAGATGCGCCGGTCCTCCCAGACTATCTCGTGGAAATGGCGCTTGCGCCCCTCCCAATCGCTGCTTCTACGCATATGATTGCCTGTCGCGAGCAGGAAGGCCAGCGGCGTCTCGAACACTGCCGCCACCTCGCCCTCGTGCGGCGCGAGCGGAAGATCGGGGGGGATCACGCCCACCACCGGCGTGACCGCGAAACCGGTGCCGACGCGATAAATGTCGCTCATTCCCACCACCTCGACCAGGCTGGGCGCAAGCCCGATCTCCTCTTCGGCCTCGCGAAGCGCGGCGGCGACCGCATCCTTGTCCTCGGGGTCGATGCGCCCGCCGGGAAAGGCGATCTGTCCGGCGTGCCGCCGCAAATGCGGCTGGCGCAGCGTCAGCAGCACTCCAGGCTCGGGTCGGTCGGTGACTGCCACCAGCACCGCGGCGGGCGCATAAATTCCATGCGCGCGGTCGTAATCATCGCCCTCGATCGGGACATGGCCGTCAATTGGCGCGGCCAATGCGGCGCGCAGCCGATCGGCAAGGCTCATGACTCCGTGCTCAAGGGGAAGAATCTCCCATCCGACCAGAGGCCAGGCGGGTCCGCGCCTTCCTCCAGCGCAAGCTCCGCCAATTCATAATAAACCGGCCGCGCGATCGCGGCCTCAAGGCCTGCGCGCACGGTCAGATAGGGCCGGCCGTCGACCAGGCGCAGTCCATGGGTCGGTCCCGCGATCACCGGTTCGTCGGTATTGAGACGAAAGGCGATGCGCCGTTCGCGCCCAATCCCCTCGCTGCGCACCTCGACCGCCACGAACGGCGCGTCCTCGACCAATATGTCCAGCTTCTCGACCGGCGTGACCAGCACATATCGCCCGTCGGCCTCGCGTCGCAGCAGGCTCGCGAACAGCCGCACCATCGCCGGCCGCCTGATCGGCGCACCTTCGTGGAACCAGGTGCCGTCACGCGCGATCCGCATCGCGCTGTCGCCGCAGCGCAACGGATTCCATTGTTCGACTGGCGGTAGCCGCTGCTCGGATGCCGCCCGCGCGATTTCCGCCAGCGACAGGCCCGCAAGCTCGGATGGAGGGGGCGCGCTTTCCGGCATGGCCATGCCGTTAGAACGGTAAGGGAAAGTGGGGAAGGGGCCTCAGAGTCTGTTCGGAAACGCGCGGAAGAGCGCGTTTCGAGGCGGCAATGCGCCGAAAGGCGCATTCCCAAACAGACTCTCAGTCCTGTCGCGGCCCCAACATCCCGCGATAGGGAAGATCGCGCCCTCCCGTCCGCGCCAGCAAGCGGCGCCGCTCGAACGGTCCCGGCAATTTCCAATTGGCGGTCTGATCGGCGATGAAGCCGAAGTGGCGGCCATAATATTCGGGGTCGCCGATCAAGACGAGCGGCTCGCGATCCTCGATATACGTCAGCATCTCGCGCATCATCGCGCGGCCGATTCCCTGTTGCTGGCGCTCCGGATCGACCGCAACCGGGCCGACCAGTATCAGCGGAGTCTCGCCTGCATCATGGTGGAGCGCGATCGGCCAGCATTGCAGCGCGCCGACCAGCCGTTCGTCTTCCCATGCCGCGAGCGACAAGTCCGGGATGACACACATTCCGTCGCGCAGCTTGTAGGCGGTGCGCCCGCGGCGATCCGCACCGAAAGCCCCGTCGAGCAGCAGCTCGACGGCATTCGGATCGGCATCGGCGAGCGGCGACAGCGTGATCAACAAGGCAAGCTCCGGAACGGGAAAGGGTGCGGCCCATAACGCAAGACGCGCGAAAGGAAACCCAGCTGGCCGCGCTTATCATGCCCTGCTAGGGGCCGCCCGTTACAGAAGCGAGACCAAGCATGACCGCGATCGACCATCCCAAGCCTTTGGTGCTCGTGCCCGAAACGGGCTCGTCGAACGATTTCGTGAGGCTGGAAGTCAGCGATCTGGTCATCGACGTATTGACCGGCATCTATTCCGAAGAGACGCACATGCCGCAGCCGCTCAAGGTCTCGGTCACCGCCGATATCGCGGCCCCGCGCCGCTTCAACCACGATACGCCGCTGAGCGCGTCCAAGAATTACCTCGACCTGCGCCGCGCGGTGGAGGAGGGGCTGCCCAGGGACGTCCACTTCACCCTGGTCGAGGCGGTCGCCGATCATATTGTCGACACGATCTTCGGCGGCGACGCGCGCGTGACGCGGGTCGAGGTGAAGATCGTCAAGCTGGCTTTGTCGCAGGCGGGCGAATCGATCGGCATGACCCTGGTGCGCGAGCGCCATTGATGCTCGTGCTCGTTACGGGCGGGCTCCACCGCGTCGGCGCGGCGATCGCGGCGCGGCTCGCCGCGGGCGGTTACGATCTCGCGCTCCACGCGCATCGCGCGGGCGATCCCGATCCGGCGCTTGCCGAAGCGATTGCGGCGCATGGCACCGAATCGGCGATATTTCCCGCCGATTTGGCGATTCCCGGCGAGGTCGAATCGCTGATCGGGAAGGTGAAAGCGCATTTCGGGCGCGCGCCCGACGCGCTGGTCAATTGCGCGTCGATCATCAACGAAGGCCAATGGCCCGAACTGTCGCGCGCCGAGCTCGCGCGTCATCTCGACGTCAATTTCGTCGCGCCGATGCTGCTGGTGCAGAGCTTCGCCGCCGCGCTGGCGAGCGATCGGCCGGGCGCGGTGGTCAATATCGTCGATCAACGCGTGGCCAATCCGCCGGTCGATCAGGCGGCCTATACCGTTTCGAAGCTCGCGCTCGCCTCGGTCACACGCGTGATGGCACGCGCCTTCGCGCCCGCGGTCCGCGTCAACGCGGTCGCGCCGGGAAACACGCTGCCGGGCGATGCCTACCAGGAATCACAATGGCAGCGGCTTGCCGACGCGATGCCGCTCGAACGCAATTCGGCGCCCGAGGATATCGCCGAGGCGGTCGCCTATCTGCTCGCCGCGCCCTCCGTCACCGGGCAGACCCTGTTCGTCGACGGCGGCGCGAATCTGGAGAGCTATCGGCGCGATTTCCTGCACATGATGCGGGATTAGGGCCGGGTTCGACCCCAATCTACGACCAAAGTCTAATTCAACGCTTGCAGGGCCCCAGTCCGGTCAGCACCACCTGATAATCATCGCGGGCGGCCTGCGCATCGGGTTCGGCCAGGCTCGCGACCGCATCGTCGGGCAGTGCCCGCGGGAGGCCACAGGCGAGCCGGTACCAGAGCAGGCTATCGGGCTTGGGCGGCGCCGCACTATCGTCAACCAGCTCCGACAGCGCCACCGCCCAGCGCGGATCCTCATGCGGGCGGCGCAGGATCGACAGCGAGATCGGCCGTTTGTCCGCGGTGCGCAGGAATATCTGCGTCTCGCTCTCGCCGGGAAGCGTGCCCGCCACGTGGAAGGCGCGCGTGATTCCCGTGATGGCGGGCGGAGCATCCGGGCTTACCGCGGCGGTCAGGATCGCGCGCAGCCGGCTTTCATTCTCAGGCGTGCGCGGCACCTGTGCGCGCGGGCCGACCAGGCGTAATTCCCCAGGATTTCCGGTGGTTGCGGCAAGCAGCAGGACGGGAACGCCCTTCAGCTTGAGCTTGCCCTTAGGCGGGTTGGGCAGGTCGACCAGATAGGTGACGTGCGACGGCACGCCGGCTCCGCTGATCAGCGCGGTCACGTCCGCCTGTACATAATAACGCGTCATGCCCGGATCGAGACCGGCCGCCGCTTCTCCCTTGAGCGGTATCGCCTCGGTTATGGTCGCGCCGATGGTCTGCGGCGCGGCGAATGCCATGTCGGCAAGTTCCACATAACTATAATCGGTGGTCAGCCCACCATATGGGACAGGTGTCGCCGCATGGCCGACAGATGATGCCGAAAGCAGGATAAGGCTCGAATAGGCTGTGAAACGCATCATTTTGCGGCCTTGCCACGCCATGAGCGAAAGATTCAAGCCGCGAAGGGGGCTAAACGTTACCATAAAGCGTTTGCAAGGCTCGAACCGTCGCGATAGGAACACCGCTCGTGCGGCAGGACCAAGACACAGAGCTTGGCGCGCCCGTATCATTCGAGCACCGGAAAGGGCGGTGTTCTAACTCACGGATCGGAGGGAGTGTCATTCTTTAATGGCTTACGCTGACCAACCAACAATGACCCCTCGTAAGGTGGTCTCCATCGGGCTGGTTGCTCTGCTCCACGTTATACTCGGATATGCGTTCGTCACCGGACTTGCCTTCAATGTGGTCAAGAAGATGGCGCAGGATCTGAAGGTCGTGGACATCAAGGACCAACCGCCGCCACCCGAGCAGAAGCCGCCGCCACCGCCGCCGCAGCAGACGAACGTGCCGCCGCCGCCGATCGTGGCGCCGCCGCCTCTCGTGCAGACGCCGACGATCGCTCCGCCGATCATGACGGTGCCGACGCCGCCGCCGGTCGCTCCGCCGATCACGGTTTCAGCGCCTCCCGCTCCGCCGCCTCCGGTGATTTCGCAGGCCGCGCAGGCCAAGGGCGATCCCCATTCATGGATCACGAATGACGATTATCCGCCCGAGGCGGTTCGTCAGGAGCAGCAGGGCACCAGCGGCATCGCCTGGACGATCAACGAGCAGGGCCGCGTGGAGAATTGCCACGTCGTCTCTTCGAGCGGATCCCAGGTGCTTGATGACACGGCTTGCCGTCTGATGACACGCCGCGGCCGCTATGCGCCGGCCAAGGATGCCGCGGGCAACCCGATCAAGCAGACGCAGTCGCTGCGCTTCAAGTGGGTTCTGCCCTCTGAATGATTTTTCGAACAAGACGTCGCGGGATGCCGCGCCGCGCCGTTTAACCTAATTAGAAGGACCGTTGAGACCATGACTACTCCCGCCGCTGGCGCTCACGCCGCCGCCGCCTCGAACCCCTACGGCCTCACAGGCGCGCTCCACCAGGGCGGCCCCATCACCTGGGCCGTGTTCATCATCCTCGTGATCATGTCGCTCGCGACCTGGTACATCATGTTCACCAAGCTGTTCGAACAGCAGAAGGTCCTGAACCAGTATAAGCGCGTCCGCAGCAATTTCTGGGGCACCCCGACGCTGCGCGACGGCGCCAACAAGCTGGAGCGCAACTCGGCCTACCGCCAGATCGTCGATGACGGCCTGCTCGCGCAGGACCAGCATACCAAGCTGATCGATCCGGTCGACCAGCATGAATGGCTGGGTGCTTCGCTCCACCGTTCGACCGGCGCGATCAACTCGCGCCTTGGCAGCGGCATGGCGGTGCTCGCCACCGTCGGTTCGACCGCGCCGTTCGTCGGCCTGTTCGGTACCGTCATCGGCATCTACGGCGCGCTCATCAAGATTGGCGCCTCCGGTCAGGCCTCGATCGACGCCGTCGCCGGCCCGGTCGGTGAAGCTCTGATCATGACCGCGCTCGGCCTCGTCGTCGCCGTTCCGGCGGTGCTCGCCTACAACTGGCTGATCCGCCGCAACAAGGTCGTCGCGGAACAGCTCGACACCTTCGCCACCGATCTGCACGCTTACATGGTGTCGAACGGCGCCCTGAGGCCGGCGCTCGGCACTGTGAAGGCCGCTCCGGCTCCCGCCGTCAAGGCGCCGACCGCGACCAAGGCTTAATGTTAGGGCTCGGGCGGGGTTTCGGCTCCGCCCGCCGCTTTGACGGCAGGTGCGCTTCCGCGCCTGTGTAAAGGATAGGAATTTCGCCCATGGCGATGAGTGTCGGCCCCGCCGAATCAGACTCCCCGATGTCGGACATCAACACGACGCCCCTCGTGGACGTCATGCTCGTTCTGCTCATCATCTTCCTGATCACCGTGCCGGTCGTGATTCAGACCGTGCCGGTTCGCCTGCCCAAGGTTGCTTATGAGGTGACCACCAGCAAGCCGGAGAATGTCGTCCTTTCGATCAAGAACGGCAAGGATGGCAAATGCGAGGTTTACTGGGGCCAGACCAAGGTCACCGCGCAAGAGCTGCTCGACCGTTCGGTCAAGAAGCTCAAGGCCGAGATCGACAAGCTCGGCGGGCCGCAGAACATGACCGCGGACAATATGCCCGAGGTTCATATCCGCAGCGATATCGATACCCGCTGGGAATGTGTCGGCGGAGCGATGACCAACGTGTCCCGCGCCGGCTTCACCCGCATCGGCTTCATCTCGCAGCCCGATCCCGGCCAATCTCACGCCGCGGTCGAATAAGCGCCGAAACTAGGAGTTAACGAATATGGCCATGAGCTCCGGCGCTGCCGAAGGCGAGCCGATGATGGACATCAACACGACGCCGCTCATCGACGTCATGCTGGTGCTTCTCATCATGTTCATCATCACCATCCCTGTGGCGACCCATGCGGTGAAGCTGGACCTGCCGGCACCCACCAACACGCCGCCGCCGCCGATCCTGCCGACCAAGAATGAAGTGGCGATCACCGAGACCGATCAGATCTTGTGGAACGGTACGCCGGTCGATCTGATCACGTTGCGTCAGTATCTTGATCAGTCGCAGACTTTGAACCCCATCCCCGAATTGCACATCCGTCCTGCGCAGGCTGCGCGGTACGAGATTGTCGATGCGGTGCTGGCGCAGACCAAGCGTGCCAACGTCACCAAGATGGGCTTTGTCGGCAACGAGGCATACGCCAACGATTTCTGATCGATTGGTGAACCACAAGGTTGAAGAGGGCGGGTCTCGAGGCCCGCCCTTTTTTGTGCGCGCGCCGCCCGGATGGCGCGGCGGTCAGGCGGTTGAGCCCGACGAAGCAAGACCCGGTTGATCCTCGCGATGAGACCATATATCATCGCACCCCGCGCATGCGGAGATGGAGGAGTGGTAGCCATGGCCATGAAATCTCAAAACACCGACGCCGCACCGATGATGGATATCAACACGACGCCGTTGATCGACGTCATGCTGGTTCTGCTCATCATGTTCATCCTGACGATCCCGATGCAAAACCATGCCGTGAAGTTGGACACGCCCTCGGCGCGAACTCCGCCCAAAATGCCGCTCCCGGACAAGAATGAAGTCGCGGTCACCAACGCGGACCGGGTGCTTTGGAACGGCACACCGGTCGATCTGGGCGCCTTGCGGGCCTATCTCGATCAGTCGCAGATGCTGGATCCGATCCCGGAATTGCGCATCCGCCCCGCCGCGGACGCGCGGTACGAACAGGTCGACAAGGTGCTCGCCGTGATCAAACGCGCGAACGTCGCCAAAATGGGGTTTGTCGGCAACGAGGCATATGCCAACGATTTTTGATAGCCTAACCGCGAAAACATTGAGTAAGGGGCAGACGGTCGGTCGGCCCCTTTTTTTGTAAGGGCTCCCGCGCTTTTCGAGCCGATTTGGACAGGAAAAGGATAGCCCTTGGCCTGTTTGATCGAGATCAATTGCCCTGGCAGGGCGATTGCGTAATCCTTTGCCGAATAGGGGGATTTTTTCGGTGGACGGCTGGGCGTTGCCCACATTCATTCTGATCGGCAGTTACCTGCTCGGCGCGATCCCGTTCGGCGTGATCGTGACGCGGATCTTCGGCGCGCAGGATCCGCGCTCGATCGGCTCGGGCAATATCGGCGCGACCAATGTGCTGCGGACCGGGCGCAAGGGCCTGGCGGCGCTGACGCTCATGCTCGATGGTGGCAAGGGCGCGATTGCGGTCCTGATCGCGGAGGCAATCAGCCCCGGCTCCGGTCCGCTCGCCGCGGTCGGCTCTTTCCTGGGCCATGTCTTCCCGGTCTGGCTCAGGTTCAAGGGCGGCAAGGGGGTGGCGACCTTGCTCGGAATCACGCTTGCGCTGCATTGGCCGACCGGATTGGTCGCGGTCGCCGCTTGGCTGCTGGCATTGCTGATCTCGCGCCGCTCCTCGATCGGGGGGATGGCGGCGGCGGCGGTCACACCGGTGGCGTCGGCTTACTTCTTCAAGGTGGATCTCACGCTCATGTTCCTCGCGCTGGCATTGGTGGTGGTGTGGCGCCATCGCGCCAATATCGAACGGCTGATCGAGGGCACCGAACCGCGCATCGGCGGACGTGGCCAGGGCTGAGCCGGCGGTGGACGCCGATGGACTGGCGCGCCTCCGCCTGATCCGGACCTCCTCGATCGGTCCGATCACCTTTGCCCAATTGCTTGCACGCTTCGGCACCGCGCAGGCCGCGCTCGATGCGATTCCGGACCTCGCCCGCCGTGGTGGTGGATCGGCGCCGCGCATCCCCAACCTCGCCGACGTCGAGCGCGAGGCGATGGCGGTCGAGCGCGCCGGCGGCACCTATCTGTTTGCCGGACGGCCTGGCTATCCGGCGCTTTTGGCCGAAGCCGAAGGCGCGCCGCCCGTGCTGAGCGTCGCAGGCGACATCTCCTTGCTCGCCCGTCCCACTGTCGCGATGGTTGGCGCGCGCAACGCCTCGGCTGCGGCGGTGCGCTTCGCACGCCAGCTTGCGGTCGAACTGAGCCATCTTGGCTTCGTCATCGTGTCTGGCCTGGCGCGCGGCATCGATACGGCCGCGCATCGCGGCGCACTGGAAGGTGGCACGATCGGTGTCATCGCGAGCGGCCTCGACATAGTCTATCCGCCTGAGAATGAGGCGCTCCAGCGCGAAATGCAGACGCGCGGCCTCGTCATTTCGGAGCAGCCGCCGGGAACCGAGCCGCATGCGCGCCATTTCCCCGCGCGCAACCGAATCATCGCGGGACTCGCGCTCGGCACACTGGTGGTCGAGGCGGCACCCAAATCGGGTTCGCTGATCACCGCGCGGCTGGCGGCCGATTATGGGCGCGAGGTGATGGCGGTTCCCGGCTCGCCGCTCGATCCGCGGGCGCAGGGTTGCAACCAATTGATCCGGGATGGAGCAACCCTGATCCAGTCCGCCGCCGACGTCGTCGAGGCGGTGCGGCCTTTCGGTTCCGGCCGGGTCGCCGCGCCTGCCGATGTCTTCATTCCGGACGGTGTCGTCGAGATTGCCGACCGCGACCGTCAGGCAGTCCTGACCTTGCTGAGCCCGATCCCGGTCGCGCTTGACGAAGTGCTGCGCCAGTCAGGGCTTGCGCCGGCGGCGCTGCACTTAATTCTACTCGAGCTGGAACTGGCGGGGCGGCTTGCTCGCCATGCCGGGGGACGCGTTGCCCTCGATTAGCCGCAAGCTTCCCTTGCAGCCGTCAGCCCCCATATTAAAGCCGAACTGAAGAGGTGGCCCAAGGTCTCTTGACGCACCCCTGTGCGGCTCTCCACCCTCGCGCGTACACGTAAGGACATAAAAAGCGCTCATGAAGCTCGTCGTCGTCGAATCCCCCGCCAAGGCAAAAACCATCGAGAAATATCTCGGACCCGGTCATCGGGTGCTGGCTTCCTATGGCCATGTCCGCGATCTGCCGCCCAAGGACGGCTCGGTCGATCCCGACAACGGCTTCGCGATGGAGTGGGAGCCTTATGCCGACAAGGCCAGGCAGCTCAAAGCCATCGCCGAAGAGGCAAAGGGCGCCGACACCTTGATCCTCGCCACCGACCCTGATCGCGAGGGTGAGGCGATTTCGTGGCACGTCCAGGAGGTGCTCAGGAAGAAGAAGGCGCTTCCCGCGAAGGTCGAGCGCGTCACCTTCAACGCGATCACCAAGTCCGCCGTGCTCGATGCGATGGCGCATCCGCGCGCGCTCGATGAGGATCTGATCGACGCCTATCGTGCGCGGCGCGCGCTCGATTACCTGGTCGGCTTCACGCTTTCGCCCGTGCTGTGGCGCAAATTGCCCGGCGCCAAGTCGGCGGGCCGCGTCCAGTCGGTCTCGCTGCGCTTGATCGTCGATCGCGAGCGCGAGATCGAATTGTTCCGCGCGCAGGAATATTGGTCGGTCGCCGCCGACATGGAACAGGACGGCGTGCCCTTCATCGCGCGGCTGGTCCGCTGGAAGGGGCAGAAGCTCGATCGCCTGTCGATCGGCAATGGCAATGATGCCGCCGCCGCCAAGGCGGACGTCGAGGCAGGCCGTTTCTCGGTCGCCAGCGTCGAGACCAAGCCGCTCACGCGCAATCCGCCGCCGCCTTTCACCACCTCGACCCTGCAGCAGGAGGCCGCGCGCAAGCTCGGCTTTTCCGCCAGTCACACGATGCGCGTGGCGCAGGATCTCTATGAGCAGGGCGCGATCACCTACATGCGTACCGACGGCGTGCAGATGGACGGCAGCGCCATCTCGGCCGCGCGCCACGCCATCGCGGATCGCTATGACGGCAGCTACGTGCCCGATCATCCGCGCCAATATACCGCCAAGGCCAAGAATGCGCAGGAAGCGCATGAGGCGATCCGCCCGACCGATTTCATGCGCAACAGCGCGGGGTCCGGCGATCATGCCCGCCTTTATGAGCTGGTGTGGAAGCGCGCGCTCGCCAGCCAGATGGCCTCGGCGCGGCTTGAGCGCACCACGATCGAATTGTCCGACGGCACCGGGCAGAATGGCCTGCGCGCGACCGGTCAGGTGGTGCTCTTCCCCGGCTACCTCGCACTTTATGAGGAAGGCCGCGACGATTCGGAGGATGAGGATTCCAAGCGCCTGCCGCGCATGAACGAGGGCGATGCCCCGGCAAAGAAGGCGGTGAACGCCGAACAGCATTTCACCCAGCCGCCGCCGCGTTATTCCGAAGCCTCCTTGGTCAAGAAGATGGAGGAGCTCGGTATCGGCCGCCCGTCCACCTACGCGGCCACGCTCCAGACGCTCAAGGACCGCGAATATGTGGTGCTCGAGAAGAACCGCTTCATTCCGCAGGAGAGCGGCCGGTTGCTGACCAGCTTCCTCGAACGCTTCTTCGAGAAATATGTCAGCTACGATTTCACCGCCGGAATGGAGGAGGAGCTGGACGAGGTGTCCGGCGGTCGCGCCGACTGGCAACAGGTTCTCGCCGATTTCTGGAAGGACTTCAAACCCAAGACCGCGGAAGTCATGGAGCAGAAGCCGAGCGACATCACCGCCGCGTTGGACGAATTCCTGGCGCCTTATCTTTTCCCGGACAAGGGCGACGGCACCGACGCGCGGCTCTGCCCCAATTGCGGCAATGGTCGGCTGGCGTTGCGCGGCGGCAAATATGGCGCGTTCGTCGCCTGCTCCAATTATCCCGAGTGCAAATATACCCGCCGCTTCGCACAGGGCGGCGGCGAGGAAGCCGCCAACGACACCGGGCCGAGCGAGCTCGGGCCCGATCCCGTAAGCGGCGAGATGGTCACGCGCAGGGCAGGGCGGTTCGGCCCCTATATCCAGCTCGGCGAGGGCAAGGATGCCAAGCGCGCCTCGATTCCCAAGGACGTGCCCGAGCTCGACTTCGAAATGGCGCTCAAATTGCTGTCGCTGCCGCGCGAAGTCGGGCCGCATCCTGAAACAGGCAAGCCGATCACCGCCAGCATCGGCCGCTACGGACCCTATCTGGCGCATGACGGCAAATATGCGCGGCTTCAGTCAACCGCGGAGGTATTCGAAACCGGAATGAACGCCGCCGTATCGAAGCTCGCCGATGCCGAAAAAGGCGCCGGCGCGCGCAACGGCTCGCGCGAGCCGATCGCGACCTTCGGCGACAGCCCGGTCACGGGCAAGCCGGTCAAGGTGATGGAAGGCCGGTTCGGCCCTTACGTCACCGATGGCGTGACCAACGCCACCCTGCCCAAGGGCACCGATCCCGCGACGCTCGACCAGGACCAGGCGCTCGCCCTTTTGGCCGAGCGCGCCGCCAAGGGACCGGCCAAGGGCAAGAAGAAGCCTGCGCGCCGGGCGGCCAAGCGTTGAGACATTCATGGCCGACACGCCGCACACCGAAGATGCGACCGCCGGAACGGAACGCGCGCGTGCTCTGACGCAGGAGGCCGACAGGTTGCGAACCGCGGGGCGTTGGATCGAGGCATTGCCCTTGTTGCAAGAGGCGGTTCGCGCCGATCCCGACGCTGCCGCGCCCGCTTATAATCTCGGCGTGATGCTGAGTAAGATCGGGCAGTTGGCGGATGCGGAGGCGGCACTCCGCCATGCTTTGTCGCTAGCGCCGAACGTGCCGATCATCATCCACGCGCTTGCCCACAACTTGCTCGCACAAGGACGCTATGAGGAAGGGTTTCCGCTTTATGCGGTCCGGGCACTGATGCCCGAACTGAATACCGGATATCCGCGCGATTTTCCCTTCCCCCGCTGGCAAGGCGAGCCGCTGGCAGGGAAAAGGCTGACCATCTTCCCCGAGCAGGGCCTGGGCGATCAGATTCAGTTCGCGCGCTTCCTGCCGCCGCTCATCGCGCAGGCCGGAGCTGTCAGCCTGCTTACGATGCGCCAACTCGAGCGCCTCTTCCGCCACAATTTCCCGACGGCGGAAATCCTCGTCGCCGACGGCAAGGTCGAGTTTCCCGACCCCGATTACTGGACGACGATGTACGACCTGCCGGGTGCAGCCGGCATTGGATCGGGTGCCATTCCGAGCGAGCCTTATCTGCGCGTGCCGGGAACCTGGCCGCCCCTGGGCGAAGGATTCAAAGTGGGCCTCAAGACCAGAGGCAGCCCCAAACATCCCAATGATGCAGCACGTTCGCTGCCTGACGGCTGCGTCGAGCAGTTGCGTGCGGGCCTGCCCGGCACGATCATTAGCCTCGAACCCGAAGAGAGCGGGGCCCAGGACCTGGCCGATACCGCCGCGATCATCGCGGAGCTCGACCTGGTGGTTTCGGTCGACACCTCGATTGCGCACCTCGCCGGCGCGCTTGGTAAGACCTGTTTGCTGTTGGTGCCGGGCTATTCGCCGGATTGGCGATGGATGAGCGAGCGTGACGATTCGCCTTGGTATCCGGGGCATCGCTTATTCCGCGGCACGGTGGAAGGCGATTGGAGCGGCGCGATCGACCGCCTGGTCGCCGAAGCGCAACGGCGCGCGGGGCCGGTGGCGACGTCTGCGCCGCGCACCGCCGCAAGGCCGGCACCGCCCAAAGGATCGCTCACGGACACCCTCCTTCGGGGGCAGGCGCTGTGCGCCGGTGGGCGATATCCCGAAGCGCTTGACCTATTCCGCAAGGCGGCGCGACTGGCGCCCAACAATCCCGCGCCGCTCCACCTGCTCGGCGTGGCGCTGTTGGACGTCGGGCGCCTGAAGGAAGCTGAACAGTATCAGCGCCGTGCGTTGGCATTGGTCCCCGATCATCCGACCTTCCAGAATTCGCTCTCGCTCAACCTCCTTGCCCAGGGGCGGTATCGCGAGGCGTGGCCGCTGCACGAGGGGCGCGGTCAAAAGAGCGCAGAGGACATCGGTTTCCCCACCGACGTTCCTTGTCCCCGCTGGCGTGGCGAGCCGTTGGCGGACAAGCATATCGTCATATTGCCCGAACAAGGTTTTGGCGATGCGATCCAGTTCGTCCGTTTCCTGCCTCGGCTGAGGCAGACGGGCGCCCGGATAACCTTGTTCGCCGCGCCGGCGCTGGTAGATTTGTTCGCGGCCAGTTTTCCCGGGATCGACGTACGGGCCGCCGCCGGCGATGTGCGGCTGGGCAATCCGGATTACTGGACGACGCTCGTCGACATGATGCGTCCGCTCGACCTCACGCTCGAGGATGTGACTGCGGAGCCCTATCTCGTTACCGATCGGCGCTGGCCCGCATTTCCGGATCCGTTCACGATCGGCTTGGTCACCAGCGGCAACCCTAAGCATGTCAACGATCAGCGCCGCTCTCTTCCGCCGGACATGGCTGCGCGCCTGCGCGATGCGCTGCCCGGCACGATCGTCAGTCTCGACCCGAAGGACAGCGGCGCGCGCGACTTCGCGGACACGGCCGCGCTGATCGATCAGCTCGATCTTGTCGTATCGGTCGATACCTCGGTCGCGCATCTCGCCGGCGCGCTCGGCAAACCCTGTCTGTTGCTCGTGCCGTCGATCTCCACCGATTGGCGCTGGATGAGGGGGCGGGACGATTCGCCCTGGTATTCCAGCCATCGCCTGTTCCGAAATGCGATGGATGGCGACTGGCGCGAGGCGATCGACCGGCTTGTCGTGGAGGCAAAAAGATTGCGGGCGGAGAAAGCCTGACAGGCGCGGCCCGCATTGCCCTCCCGGGCGCAGCCGCCTAAGCGCAGACCGCCTTGATAAGAGCGGAGTCCGATGCGCCTTTCCCGTTATTTCCTGCCCGTGATGAAGGAATCGCCCGCCGACGCGCAGATCGTCAGCCACAAACTGATGCTGCGGGCGGGGCTTGTGCGCCAGACCGCCGCCGGCATCTATGCCTGGCTGCCGCTGGGCCTGCGCGTGCTCAAGCGGATCGAACAGATCGTGCGCGAGGAGCAGGATCGATCGGGCGCGATCGAACTGTTGATGCCGACCGTCCAGTCGGCGGATCTGTGGCGCCAGTCGGGCCGCTATGACGATTATGGCTTGGAGATGCTGCGCATCAAGGACCGCCACGATCGCGAGATGCTGTTCGGGCCGACCGCGGAGGAAGTCATCACCGCGATCTTCCGCGACGCCGCGCGCTCCTATCGCGACCTGCCGCGCACGCTCTACAACATCCAATGGAAGTTCCGCGACGAGGTCCGCCCGCGCTTCGGCGTGATGCGCGGCCGCGAATTCCTGATGAAGGACGCTTACTCGTTCGACCTGGACGAGGCCGGCGCGCGCCACAGTTACAATCGCATGTTCGTGGCCTATCTGAACACCTTCGCGCGGATGGGGCTGCGCGCCATCCCGATGCAGGCGGATACCGGCCCGATCGGCGGCGACCTCAGCCACGAATTCATCGTGCTCGCCCCCACCGGCGAGAGCGAGGTCTTTTACCATAGGAACTGGGAGAAGCCGGCCGAGCTCTCGACCGTCGATTTCGACGATGTCGCGGGCCTGCAACAGATCGTGTCGGGCTACACCGCCGATTATGCAGCGACCGACGAGAAACGCGATGAAGCGCGCGAGGCCGAGGCAGGCGAGGCGCTCCGCCAGTCGCGCGGGGTCGAGGTTGGCCACATCTTCTATTTCGGCACCAAATATTCGACGCCGATGGGCCTCAAGATCCAGGGCCAGGACGGGGCCGAGATCGTGCCGCACATGGGCAGCTACGGCATCGGCGTGAGCCGGCTGATGGGCGCGATTATCGAGGCGAGCCACGACGACAAGGGCATCATCTGGCCCGACGCGGTCGCGCCCTACCAGGTCGGCCTGATCAACATGCGCGCCGACGATGAAGCCTGCGCCAGGGCCGCCGATGACCTTTATGCGCAGCTTCAGGCTGCCGGTGTCGAGGTGCTGTATGACGACCGCGACGAACGCGGCGGCGCCAAGTTCGCGACGATGGACCTGATCGGCCTGCCCTGGCAGATCGTGATCGGCCCCAAGGGCCTCGCCAACGGTATCGTCGAAGTGAAGCGCCGCGCTACCGATGAGCGCCTCGAACTCTCCCCCGCCGATGCGGTGGTGAGGGTCAGGGGGTGAGGATGCGCCTTAAAAGCCCTCTCCCCTTGTGGGAGAGGGTTGGGAGAGGGGACGCGAGCGCTAGCGAGCCAACAGATTTCGCGCGCCGGGGCATCGAGCCCCGCCGCCCGAACCCCTCTCTCCATCTCTCTCCCGCAAGGGGAGAGAGAGTTTGATCACCCGCTACGAACGCACCATCGCCCGGCGTTATCTCTGGCCGGGCAAGGGTGAGGGGATCATCGCGGTGGTCGCGGGCTTCTCGCTGCTCGGCGTGATCCTCGGCGTGGCCGCGCTGGTGATCGTCACCAGCGTGATGAACGGTTTCCGCGCGGACCTCTTCGACAAGATCACACAACAGACCGGCCATGCCGTAATCCAGGGCTATGACGGCCGCCTGAACGATTGGCGGCGCGTGCTCGCCGAGGCCCGCGCAACCCCCGGCGTGACCGAGGCGACGCCCCTGATCGAACAGCCTTTGATGGGCTCGACCCAGGGCCGGGTCGAGGCCGTGCTCGCGCGCGGTATGACCATGGCGGACATTCGCGGTCCCCAGATCGGCGGCAATGTCGTCCAGGGTGACGTCAAGGCGGTAACCCCCGGATCGGGCAATGTCGCGATCGGCTCGGAGTTGGCGCAGGCGCTCGGCGTCACGATCGGCGGCCAGATCAGCCTGATCAGTCCCATCGGCCAGACGACGCCCTTTGGCACCGTGCCGCGTATCGTCTCCTACCGCGTCGCGGCCATCTTCGAGGTCGGGGTCTACGCCTATGACAACACCTATGTTGTGATGCCGATGGCGGACGCGCAGACCTTGCTCATGCTGGGCGACGCAGTCGGCATGATCCGCGTCCAGACCAACGATGCCCCCCATGTCGAACGCATCCTCGCGCCGCTCGCGCCCAAGATCCACGATGTCGGCGTGATCCAGGACTGGAAGCAGCAGAACAGCTCGCTGTTCCAGACGATCGAGATCGAACGCGTGATGATGTTCATCATCCTCTCGATCATCATCGTCGTCGCCGCCTTCAACATCCTGTCCTCGCTGATCATGCTCGTGCGCGCCAAGACGCGCGACATCGCGATCCTGCGCACGATGGGCGCGACGCGGGGTGCCCTGATCCGCATCTTCGTGACGATCGGCCTGTCGATCGGCGTGCTCGGCACGGCCATCGGCCTGGTCCTCGCCGCCTTGTTCCTGACCTACCGCCAGCCGATCGTGAACCTGATCCAGCGGATCACCGGCCAGAATCTCTGGGACCCGTCGGTCCGCTTCCTGAGCGAACTCCCCGCGCGCACCGACCCGTTCGAGGTCGGCCTCGTCATCCTGATGACGCTCGTGCTCGCTTTCCTTTTCACGCTCTATCCGGCCTTGCGCGCCGCGCGCACCGATCCGGTCGAGGTGCTGCGCTATGAATGAGCCGCTCCGCGTCGAGGGGGTGAGCCGCGCCTTCGTCCAGGGCGACCGCACGATCCACGTGCTGCGCGGCGTGGATCTCACGCTCGCGCCGGGCGAGATCGTTGCGCTGGTCGGCCCCTCGGGTTCGGGCAAGTCGACCCTGTTGCAGGCGGTTGGCCTGCTCGAGGGTGGCTTTTCGGGCTCGATCCGCATCCTCGGCGAGGAAGCGAGCCAGTTGGATGACAATGGCCGCACCCGGCTTCGGCGCGAGGCGATCGGCTTCGTCTATCAATTCCATCATCTGCTCCCCGACTTCACTGCCGAGGAGAATGTCGTACTGCCCCAGCTGATCCGCGGACAGGAGCCCAGGCCGGCGCTCGAACGCGCGCACATCTTGCTCGACGCGCTCGGCCTCGCCGAACGCCGCGATCACCGGCCGTCGCAGCTGTCGGGCGGCGAGCAGCAACGCGTCGCCGTCGCCCGCGCGCTCGCCAATCGCCCGGCCTTGGTGCTGGCCGACGAACCCACCGGCAATCTCGACGAAGCCACCGCCGATCGCGTGCTCGACCAATTCCTGCGGCTGGTGCGCGGGGAGGGGGCCGCCGCTTTGGTCGCGACGCACAACGAACGCCTCGCCGAACGTATGGACCGCGTCGTGCGGCTGCATGAGGGCGTGCTGGGGTGACGCGTTAAAGGTTGTGCGATTCAGGCCGTGATCAGCATGGCCGACGCCGTGGATCGTCCGCGATCCCAAGAAAACACGTAAATCCCGTCTCGGTAGGAATAGGGGCTGCGGTTCGCCGGTGACGCCTCCCGCACAGGTGCCAACTTTGCGCCGACCTCATCCATGCGAATCGAGGCCGGGTAACGCAAGGTCCCGCTGCGTCCGCAATAGATCCCCCTGGAGCCTGATCGTTTTTCGGTGGAAGCGTTCACACTTCCGCCAAAAGCATGAATCAGGCTCTATTCAAATGGTTGAGACCTTGATCGCGTCAAACTGATTCAGCTTGAGACGATCAAGGTCTAAGCTGTCGGAACCGGCCTTTACTTCCTCTTAACGCCATTTGCGCTAGCGGATAAGCTCACGAAAATGGGCGCGGACGGGTGGTGAGCAACACATTGATGCGAATGCCGGGTCGTTTTGTCGTGCGGTTGCTGGTGCATAGCGGCGCGGCAACCCTTGTCGAATTCGCATTCGTCGCGGCCCCGCTGATTGCGTTGCTGCTTGCCGCGCTGCAAATCTCGTTGGTTTTCTTTGCGCAACAATGCCTCGACACAACCGGCGAGCAAGCAGAGCGATTGCTGATGACAGGATCGGCGCAGAAATCGGGGTTCACGCAAGCCCAATTCTCCGCCGCAGTCTGTGCGAAGCTGCCGCCATATATGAGCTGCCCAAATGTGATGATCGACGTGCAAGTCGTCTCTGATTTCGCTTCGGCCAATACGGCTGCTCCGACCATCACCTATGACAGTCACGGCAACGTGAGCAATAAATGGACTTACAAGCCCGGAGCACCAGGCGAGATAACCGTCCTGCGACTCATGTACGCGTGGAAGGTAAGCAAAACACCGTTCGGCTTCGATCTGTCGACGATAGCCGCAGGGCAGCGTCTGCTTGTTTCCACAATGGTTTTCAAAACCGAGCCCTATCAATGATCGAGCGCCGACAAAATGGCGAACGAAGCCTCGCTGGAACACTCGTGTTCCTTGGCCAAGACGCGGGCACCGCGCTGGTGGAATTTGCGCTTGTCCTTCCTGTCATTCTCTTGCTTTTTGTAGGGAGCTATCAGCTGCTCGACGCGATAGCCGCCTATCGTAAGGTTACAGCCACCGTTCGAACGCTGACCGACCTTACCGCTCAAAGTTCGAGTTTAACGCCCGCCCAAGCCGACACTATCCTGGCCGTGTCGCGTCAGGTGATGGCGCCCTATGCCATTACTCCTGCGGCTCTACGGATCAGCCAGGTACAGGTCTCCGACAAGGGAGTTCCTTCTGTCGTTTGGAGTCGAGGACTGAATGCAACGGCTTATAGCGGCGGAGATTATATAAATATCCCAACCAATATGAGAATACCGAATTCATACCTTGTTTATGGAGAAATCACGTATCGGTACGTGCCGATCATCGCGAGCTCCATGCTGGGACCTATATCCTATTCGGATAGACTGTTCATGTCGCCCCGGAATTCAGACTCTATCCCATTCGGAACTGGGTGAGGAATGCTGCGATGACGACAGGCTCTACCCATGTCTCACTGCTGACGCGGCTGCGATCGGATAGCCGCGGCAATGCGCTCATACTCTTCGTCTTTGCGATGATTCCGTTGCTTTTCGCGACGGGGATGGCGATCGACTATAGCCGCGCCGCAAGGTTGCGTACCAAACTCGATGCCATTGCGGACGCGGCCGCTTTGGCAGCGGTCACCCCATCGATGATGCGCAGCCCACCCGCCAGCGCGGGCGCGGTCGCTTCCCAATTCTGGTATTCGCAAGCGCAGGCGATGTCGGGCATCCTTTATGACCGGAGCCATGCTTTAGCGACGACATCGACCAGCAGTAGCTATAGCATCGATGACGGCACGCTCCATGTAACGGTGACGGATACCAATACGGCTGGTCTGACTCGTACCGTAACCGTGAGCTACACAGTATCCTCGCCGAACTTCTTCGGCGGATTGCTCGGGAAAGCGAGCTTGGTGATTGGCGGCACGGCTACGGCCACATCGACGAACAATCCCAATATCGACTTTTACCTTTTGCTCGACGTGTCGGGATCGATGGCCTTCCCGTCGACGTCGGTGGGGCTTTCGCAGTTCACATCGCTGACAGGAGGCTGTGCTTTCGCCTGCCACTCATCCAACGACCTCACGGCGCGTGCGGCGGATGGAACGATGAAGGATTATTACGGCGTAGCGAAGTCCTACAATATTCCGCTACGCATCGACGAGGAAGGTGTGGCAGTTCAGAATCTGATGTCGGTAGCGACGACGACGGCAGCTCAAAAAAACGTCCAATACCGGATGTCGTTGTCCTCCTTTAGTCGTGCAGGGCAGTTTTCCAATTTTGCGCCGCTCACAAGCAATTTGAGCGCGGCCGGAACGAGCGCAAGAACAATTACGATATCGCAATATTATAAGAATAACTGCCCAACGTCGACTATCTGTAACAATGACGAGGACACCGCGGCCAGCGAAGCCCTGACGGGAATCAATACGTTGATGCCCACGCCTGGCGGCGGCACCAGTGCGGCGGGCGACAAGCCGCAGCAGATATTGTTCATAGTAACCGACGGTATGCGAGACGAAAATCGGCCCGGGGGCAGGCCGGAAGTCGCGATCGATTCGTCGCTTTGCACAACAATCAAGAACCGTAACATTCGGATCGCGATCATTTATACGGAATATCTGCCCGCCTCATTAAGCGATACTTGGTCAAAGAATAACGTCGCGCCGTATTTGTCTACGCTGGAGCCTGCATTGCAGGCGTGTGCTTCGCCGGGATTGTTCAGTAAGGTCACGACCGACCAAGACATTTCTGCTGCAATTGCCGATCTTTTCAAAACCGCCGTTGCAACGGCGAGGCTTAGTCAATAATCGAGCGCTGGGCTGTGTCGCCCATAATTCGCGGCGGATAGGCTAAACAGCCGGTCTTACGTTACTTGGTTTTTGCCATCCCGGTTTTCCCCATCGGAGTCGCCACTGCATTAACCTGCTTGATGACGGTTAACCCTCACCTGTAGGGTAAATCTTTACCTTATGCGGATTATGGCCGCACGGTATGAGTATCCTTAGGCGTCTTGTAGCCGCTGAACGCGGCACGATCATGGTTATGGCGGCGTTCGCGCTGACGGCCGTGATGGGGATGTCCGGCCTCGCCGTAGAGGTTAGCAACGGCTACTCGATCAAGGTTCGTAACCAGCGCGTCGCGGACATGGCTGCGCTTGGTGCGGCCCAGGCCTATCAAACCAACCAGTCCGTCGCGGCCGCGATCCAGGTCGCGAATGACATCGTCGTGGCAAGCGGGCTGCCGTTGACGGCGGTGCAGGCCAGCAGCGGCACCGTCAACGGCGTGAGCGCGATTCAGGTGACGGTCACAAATACGGTGCCGATCGCGCTCGCCAGGGCCGTGATGAACGGCGCAAGCTACGATGTCAGCAGTTATGCGGCTGCCTCGCTCACCAGCACCTCGGCCCCCGGTTGCATCACCGCGCTGTCCGGGTCGGTGACCTATGGCGTGTCATTGACAGGCGGCACCCAGATTACTGCAAATGGTTGTGCGGTGCTCACCAATTCGGGCGTTTCCGCTACCGCGGGTACCAAGATTAGCGCCAAACAGGTCGTCGCGGGCAAGACGGTCTATGACGAGGCCGCCCAATGGGGGACGGCTGGCATCACCACCACCCCGACCGCCAATAATATCAAGGCGAACAAGAGCGGCGCCGCGAGCGATACGGTCGGGACCGATCCCCGCGTCGTCGCCGGCTTCGCCAAGGTGGGCAATTTCACCACGCCCACCCCGCCTGCGGCCGGCGCACAGGCGTGGAGTTTCGATTACCATCCGACGGGGCAACTTGCGGGCTGGTGGAATTCCAACACCAAGACCTACACCGTGCCCGCGGGAACTTACGACGTCACCAGCATCTCCACAGGCGGCGGTCTCAAGATCGTGGTCCAGGATGGGGCCGTGATCCGCGTCTCGGGCAACGTGGTGCTGAGCAGCAATATGACTATGGGCGCCGTCACGCTGGACATTGGCGGGCAGCTCAATGTGGGCAACGGCCTCACCATGACGGTAGCCTCGGGCAACGTCGCGATCGGAAATAACGGGTCCGGTAACGCGATCACCATCGGAGGCGGTTCCGTCCTCAGCTTTGGTGACGGCCTTTTCAGCGCCAACGGCAGTATCGCGACGGGGGGCGGAAGCTCCATCACCTTTGGTGCGACCGCGAGCCACTATATCAACGGCGCGCTCAGCCTCAATGGCAGCGCAAGCTTCGGGGCGGGCGCTTATTTCATCAACGGTGCCTTCACCAACGGCACTGGCGGTACTATTTCCGGGGCAGGCATCACTTTCTTCATGTCAGGCACGCTCGGTCTGGGAGGCGGCGCCACGACCAATCTCGCCGCGCCCACGTCCGACGCCGGAGGCGGCGTGACCGATCTGTTGTTTGCCACCAAGTCGACCACCCAGACGAGTCTGAGCCAGGGCGCCACGGGCTCTTATGGGGGCATGGTCTACGCTCCGAATTCCAACATGGTGATGAGCGGGGGCGCGAGCGCCGGTAACACGGGGCGTTGTTTCTCGCTGGTCGTGAACACGCTCACCCTGAGTGGCGGCACCACCGCCGGCACAGCCTGCACGAGCCTCGGCAGCAGCGGCGGGGCCAACGGTGTGAGTCTGCTGCAATGAGCCGGCTTCGCGCCTTCCTGCGTCAGCAAAAGGGTAGCGCGACCGTCGAATTCGCGCTGGTTTCGGTATTCTTCTTCGGCATCCTGATGGTCGGGCTCGATTTCGGGATCTACGCCCAGAAGACTCTCAAGCTCGGCAATGCGGTCGAGCAGGCTTCGATCGTCGCATTCGATGCGCGCGCCGCCCAGCCGGCGGTGAATACCAACCAGATCAGCACCTACATAACGAGCGTGGTGGGCGGATCGCCGACCGTCACCATCAGGTGCAATGGTGTCGCAACCTGCGACGGCACCGCGCCCGCCACCCAGTGCATCGGGGCGCCTGCCACCGCGGGCGGCTGGCCGACCTTCACCACGCCGACGGCGAGCGGGGGTACAGTCTGCACGAACGGCGCCGTGCCTGGCTATTATGTCGTGATCCGTGCGACCCAGACCTACAAATCGGTCGTCGTGCCCAACCAATATCTCAACAACGGCGCCATGCAGCAGCAGGCCGTGGTGCGCCTGTTATGATCCGCGCCTTATTCCACAATCGCGACGGCGCCACTGCGGTCGAGTTCGCGCTGCTGGGGCCGACGTTCCTGATGTTCCTGTTCCTGCTGTTGGATGGCGGGCGCATGATATTCGCCAAGCAATCGCTCAACGAACTGGCGACCGCGACGGCGCGCTGCATGGCAATCAAGCAGGCCAGTTGTCCCGACGTAGCCAGCGCTCAGACCTGGGCGGTCAGCCGCGGGCTCGCGCGTAACAACCTGCCACTCAGCATCGGCAATATCGCGATCAACACCAATGCGACCTGCGGCGGCGTACCGAATATGATCCAGGCGACGATCACCATGCCCTGGAAGAAGGGGGCGATGACCCTGCTTCCGCAATCGGCCGCCCCCGCTTCGCTTAGCGCGACCGCCTGCTTCCCTACCATCATCTGAGTCCGCTGGCGGGACGCGCGCATGCTTGATAAGCAGATCGCGGGAACATGATCGGGGGCCTGTCATCCGTCGTGAGCGATCCCAGCCTCAATGGCTGGGCGACCTTCCTCGTCTATCTCGTGGCGGCCTGGTTATGCATGCGCAACGCGCGCGCCAGCGCGGCTCTGGCCGTGGAGGGTGGACGCCGCATCGCCGAAGCCCGCTCGCGGCGCCGCTTCTGGCTGATGCTCGCCGCGCTCCTTTTGCTCCTCGGCCTGACGCGCCAGCTCGACCTTCAGCAGCTTGCCGCGAACCTGATGCGCGGCCTGCTCCGCGATGATGGCGTCTATGGCGAGCGAGCTGGGCTGCAGCTTGGCCTGATCGTCGCGATCGGCGTCTTCGGCACGATCGGGCTGCTGATCGCGCTGATGAGCTTCCGCCGCGCCGAGCCGTCGGTGCTGGTCGCGTTGTTCGCCGCCGCGATCCTGGTCATCTTCACCGTGATCCGCACCATCTCGCTCCACGATGTGGATCATTTTCTGGGGCAGGGCGTCGGCCTTCCCCACGTGCGGGTCAACACGCTGATCGAGATCGGCCTGCTCGTTTCGATCGTGGTCGCCTGCTTCGTCTTCGATCGCGGCCTCAAGCGCGAGGGGGAAAGCGCACGGCTGCGCGCACTGTCGCTTCAGGAGCGGCAGCGAATGCTCGCCGAAAAGCGGCGGTTGACCCGATCTTAGCTGTGGATAGGTTGGTCGCGGCGCTTTCCCTCGGCTGAGCCGCTGCATACATAAGGGGAATGGCCGCTCCCACCTTCGTGCCGCTGCGCATCTTCTCGGCTTATACGATGCTGGAAGGCGCGATCGATCCCAAGGCGATCGCGACGCGCGCGCGGGCGCTGGGCTTCCCTGCGGCCGCGATCACTGATCGCAACGGCCTCTACGGCGCAATGGCGTTCAGTGAGGCCGCCAAGAAAGCGGGTGTGCAGCCGATCATCGGCACCATGCTCGGTATTGCGCGGCCCGGCGGGGCGGAGGGCAAGGCCCCGACGATCGACTGGCTGCCACTCTACGCGCAGGATGAGGCCGGCTATCAAAATCTGTGCGCACTCGTCTCCGCCGCGCATCTCGACCGACCGCAGCATGAGGAAGCGCATGTCCTGCTCGAGGCGCTGGTCGGCCGCAGCGACGGCCTGATCGCGCTGACCGGAAGCGGGGAGGGGGCGATCACGCGCCTGCTCGCCGAGGGCCAGCAGGATGCCGCAGAACGCTATCTCGCCCGGCTCGAACAACTCTTCCCCGGCCGCCTCTATATCGAGCTCGCACGCCGCCACGACGCGATCGAGGAGGCTGCGGAAGCCGCGTTGATCGATCTCGCTTATGCGCGCGATTTGCCTTTGGTCGCGACCAATCCCGCCTGTTTCGCCGAGCCCGATTTCCACGCCGCGCATGACGCGATGCTGTGCATCGCCAACAGCTCCTATCTCGAATCCGCCGACCGGCCCCGTTCTTCGCCCGACAGCTGGATCAAGCCGGCCGAGACGATGCTGGCCTTGTTCGACGATCTGCCCGAGGCGCTCGCCAACACGCTCGTCGTCGCACAGCGCTGCGCCGTGATGGCGCCGTCGCGCAAGCCGATCCTGCCCAGCCTCGCGGGCGACCGCGAGGCGGAGGCGGAGATGCTGCGCCGCGACGCCATTTCCGGACTGGAGGCGCGCCTCGACAAGCTCGGCCTCGCTGAGGCCGACCGCGAACCCTATCGCGAGCGGCTCCGGTTCGAGGTCGAGATCATCATCCAGATGGGCTTTCCGGGTTATTTCCTGATCGTCGCCGATTTCATCAAATGGGCGAAGGAGCAGGGGATTCCGGTCGGACCGGGCCGCGGTTCGGGCGCGGGTTCGGTCGTGGCCTGGGCACTCACCATCACCGATCTCGACCCGCTGCAATTGGGGTTGCTGTTCGAACGTTTCCTCAACCCCGAACGCGTGTCGATGCCCGACTTCGACATCGACTTCTGCGAAACGCGGCGCGGCGAGGTCATCTCCTACGTCCAGAACAAATATGGCGCCGATCATGTCGCGCAGATCATCACCTTCGGGCGATTGAAGGCGCGGGCCGTGCTCAAGGATACGGGCCGCGTGCTCCAGATGAGCTATGGCCAGGTCGACCGGCTCGCCAAGCTCGTCCCCAACCACCCGACCGATCCCTGGACGCTCGATCGCGCGCTCAACGGCGTGTCGGAACTGGCGGCGGAATATAAGCAGGACAAGCAGGTCAAGCATCTGCTCGACCTCGCGATGAAGCTCGAAGGCCTGCCGCGCCACAGCTCGACCCATGCCGCCGGCGTGGTGATCGGCGACCGTCCGCTCGACCAACTCGTGCCGCTCTACCGCGATCCGCGCTCGGACTTCCCCGTTACCCAGTTCGACATGAAATATGTCGAAGGCGCGGGGCTGGTGAAGTTCGACTTCCTCGGTCTCAAAACGCTGTCGGTGCTGCAAAAAGCGGTCGATATGCTCGGCAATCGCGGTATCAGCCTCGATCTGCTCAGTCTTCAGCTCGACGATCCGGCGGTCTACGCTTTGCTTCAGAAGGGCGATACGGTCGGCGTGTTCCAGCTGGAATCGGAAGGCATGCGCCGCACGCTCGCCGCCGTGCGCCCGACCAATTTCGGGGACATTATCGCGCTCGTCTCGCTCTATCGCCCGGGCCCGATGGACAATATCCCGATGTTCGGCGACCGCAAGAACGGCCGCACGCACATCGAATATCCGCACCCTTTGCTCGAGGGAATCCTTGCCGAAACCTACGGCATCTTCGTCTATCAGGAACAGGTGATGCAGGCCGCGCAGATCCTCGCCGGCTACAGCCTGGGCGAGGCCGACCTGCTGCGCCGCGCGATGGGCAAGAAGATCAAGGCCGAGATGGACGCGCAGCGCCAGCGCTTCGTCGAAGGCTGCGCCAACCAGCAGATCGGGTCGCAAAAGGCCAACGAGCTGTTCGACTTGATCGACAAGTTCGCGGGCTACGGCTTCAACAAGAGCCACGCCGCGGCCTATGCGCTGCTCGCCTACCAGACCGCCTGGCTCAAGGCGCATCACAAGCCCGAATTCTTCGCCGCCTCGATGTGTTACGATCTCAGCCTGACCGACAAGCTCGGCATCTGGGCGGACGATATGCGGCGTTCGGGTGTGGCCTTGCTCCCGCCCGACCTCAATGCGTCCGAGGCCGAGTTCAGCGTCCAGGACGGCGCAGTCCGCTACGCGCTCGGCGCGCTGAAGGGCGTGGGCGAGAAAGCGATGGAGCAATTGGTCGAGGAACGGCGCGCCAACGGCCCGTTCAAGTCGCTCGACGACCTTGCCGATCGCATCGATCCGCGCCTGATCAATCGCCGCCAGCTCGAAAGCCTCGCCGGCGCCGGGGCGTTCGATTCGATCCTCCCCGATCGCGCGAGCATGTTCGCCGCCGCCGAGACGATCCTTGCCCACGCCGCAAGCGCGCATGAAGCGCGCACCAGCGGACAGGGCGGGCTATTCGGGGGCGAGGGCAGCTCGGGCGCCGCACCGATCCGCATTCCCAAGGATGCGCGCTGGTCGGTGGCCGAGCGCATGACTGCCGAGAAGGAGTCATTCGGCTTTTATTTCTCGGCACATCCCACTGATCGTTACCGCCACGTCGCAAGAAGCGAAGGTGCCCGCACCTTCGAACAATTGAGCCAGATGGGCGCCTCGTCCGAGCCCGATCGGGACGAGCGCGGTCGGCCCTTGCCGCGCAAGACGATGCGCATGTCGGCTTTGGTCGAGGAGGCGCGCTGGCGCACCTCGGCGCGCGGCAACCGCTATCTGCTCGCGACCTGCTCGGACGCGTCGGGGCAGTTCATCGCCAGTTCGTTCGACGATGCCGCTTCGGAAGCGATGGAGGCCGCCGCACGCTCGGGCGCCTGCCTGTTGCTCGATGTCGAGGCCGACAAGCGTCCCGGCGAGGAAACGCCGCGCATCACCGTGCGCATCGCGCGGCCGCTCGATGGCTTGTCCTCCAACGCGCGCCTGCACGCGGAGATCGAGCTTGCCGATTCCACCGGCTTGGCAGCGCTGGCGCAATTGCTCGGCGAGGCGCAGGGCGGACGGGGCGAGGTAATCGTCTCGGTGCCCACCGAGCGCGGCCCGGCACGTCTGCGCATCGGTCGGGATTATCGCCTCGACGCGGAGACGGTCGAGCATATCGAGCGTGTGCCTGGGGTTGTGGCGGTCCATATCCAGCCGCTCGGTCCGCGGCTCGCCCAAGCCAGCTAATTGCTGGTGGCCGCTGAGACACTCTACCTCCAGGCTTATTATCCACACACCTCGCTGCGATTCCTGATCCCGTCCGCCTTGCTGTTCGCCGCGCTGACGGTCGCGGCCTGGCTGACGCTCTGGCCTCTCGCCATCCCGTTCGCGCTAGTGACGCTCTACCTCCTCCGCTTCACACTCAGGCAGGCGCGGGCACCCGATCTCGCGATCCGCGTCACCGATCGCGCACTCTATTATCGCGGTTGGGAGCGCGGCCTGTTCGGCGGCGGTCTTCCCCGGGGCGAAATCCCGCTCCACGCGATCGCCACTGTCGAGAAAGCCAAATTGCGCTCCGCCGCCTCGGCCGGCTCGGTCGTCGCGCTCTGGCTCAGCGATCCCGCAGCGTGGCGCCCGAGCCGTGGCCTCTCGCGCTGGGCCAGAGAACTCGCCGCCGCCGGCGACCTCACCATCGCCTGCGACGAAACCGATCGCACCGCGGATGACGTGCTGCAGGCGATCGAGGCTGCGCTGGACGCCGCTTCGCGCTGAGGCTGGCTGGAGCGGCTCGCCAGTCCAGTCCACCACGCACCTCGCATCCAGACCTTGATCGCGTTGCTCCGCGCGCGATGACGAGGAAGAATACCCACCGTCATATCGGCAAAAGGGCGACGCTAAAGCGAGACCTTCCAGTCCCAACGAAGCGGATCGCCGTCCATCACGTCGATACCGGTCGCGATCAGCTCGTCGCGGATCGCGTCGGAACGCGCGAAATCCTTGGCGGCGCGTGCTTCCTTGCGTTCACCGAGCTTGGCTTCGATCGCGCTTTCGTCGATCGCCGCCGCGACGGGCCGCACGCGCAAGTCGGCGCGTGAAAGCATCGTCAGGTCGAGACCCAGCGCCGCATCGAAACGCGCGAGCGTGGCGCGCCGATCAGCCGGTGAGAGCGTCTTGTCGGCCAGCATCTCGTCCAGCACGACCAAGGCCTGCGGCGTGTTGAGGTCGTCGGACAAAGCCGTATCGAGCCGCTCGAGATAGGCTTGAGACGCGGTCCCCATGTCCGCGCCGAGCTTCTCCGCCGCCATCACCAGCCGCTTGAGCCGTGTGAGCGCCGCGCCGACCGCCTCGCCACTGAATTCCAGTTCGGAACGATAATGCGCGGTAAGGCAGAGCAAGCGATAGGCGAGGGGGTGAACGCCGACGTCGATCAGCGATTGCAGCGTTGTGAATCCCCCGCCAGATTTTGACATCTTTCCAGTGCGATCGACCAGGAAGTTGTTATGCATCCAGAAGCGGGCGCCGGTGAATCCGGGCTGCTCGGCGGTGCAATCGCAATAAGCCTGGTTCTGCGCGATCTCGTTGGGATGATGGATCTCGCGATGATCGATGCCGCCGGTGTGGATGTCGAACGGTTCGGGGCCGAGATATTGAAGGCTCATCACCGAACATTCGAGGTGCCAGCCGGGCGCGCCGCGACCCCAGGGCGAGTCCCATTCCATCTGGCGCTGCTCGCCCGGCGGGGATTTGCGCCAGATCGCGAAATCCTGCGGATTGCGCTTGCCCGAGACCGGATCGATCCGGCTTTCGCCTTCATCCGAAACACTGCGCGCCAGCCGCCCATAATCGGGCACGGTCGTGACATCGAAATAGAGGCCGCTCTCGATCTGGTAGCAGTGACCATCCGCGATCTTGGCCGCAAACGCGATCATCTCGGGAATGTGATCGGTCGCGACCGACCAGACGGTCGGATCGACGATATTGAGATCCTTGAGGTTGGCCTTGAATGCCGCGGTATAGAAGGCCGCGACCTCCCAGATATCCTTGCCCAGGCCGGCGGCCGCGAGTTCCATCTTGTCCTCGCCTGCATCCGCGTCGCTGGTGAGGTGGCCGACATCGGTGATGTTGATCACGTGGCGGACATCCCAGCCCTTGAACAGCAGGGTCCGCCGCAGCGTGTCAGTGAAGACGTAGGCGCGCAGATTCCCGAGATGCGCGAAATTGTAGACGGTCGGGCCGCAGCTGTAGACGCGCGCGGTCTTGCCGTCCGATGGCGCGAAGGCTTCCTGGGAACGAGTCAGGCTGTTGAACAGGGTGAGGGACGTCATGGCGCGCTCGTTAGCCTGATCGGGCGGTCCGCGTCACCCCGGCGCGACATTGGATGCACAAAAGAAAACGGGCGCCCGAATCCGGACGCCCGCTCCTTAACCGGTAACCGCCTGAAGGCGGATGCGATTACTGCTTGTTGGCTTCGACAGCGTCGGCAGCGCCATGAGCGTTGTCCGCAGCGTTGTCGAGCGCGGCAGCCGCCTGGTCGTTCGAGGTGTTCTCGGCCATATCCTCGAGGTTCTCACCAGCGTTGTCGAGCGCGTTCGCGGTCGCATCGGTGGCGTTTTCCGCCGGGGTCTGCTTGCTGCAAGCGGCCAGAGACATCAGGCCGGCAGCGGCGAGAACAAAGACTACCTTCTTCATTCGTGCTGCTCCACGTAATCAT
>Ga0070660_100000268_pt1 | contig 34613 bp, 21 predicted proteins | sample KBSC33metaG_FD_64670 | JGI IMG/M metagenome (GOLD analysis project Ga0070660, IMG submission 64670) | Corn rhizosphere microbial communities from Kellogg Biological Station, Michigan, USA - KBS C3-3 metaG | ecosystem: Host-associated > Plants > Roots > Rhizosphere > Soil ... | reverse complement strand
ACTGCAAAATGAACCTGAATGCGTAAAATTGATTGACGAGGAGGGCCGCTTACTCGACATGAATCCTGCAGGACTTGCTATGATTGAAGCGGATAACCTTGAAATGGTTAAAGGGGCGAAAATTATTAATATTATAAATGAGCCTTATAAGTCAGCATATACTGAATTAATAGAAAATGTTTTCAATGGCAGGGATGGAAAAATGGAGTTTACAATTACGGGGCTCAAAGGAACGGAAAGATGGATGGAAACCCATTCAGTTCCATTTAGAAGTGCTGATGGGAAAATTATTTCTTTATTAGCAGTAACCCGCGATATTTCCAAGCGTAAAATAGCCGAAGAGAACGAAAAAGAACTGACCAGAAAATTACTAAAAGGTGCAGAAATCGCACATTTCGGATTTATAGATTGGAACCTTACCAACAACGAGATGAATCTCTCGCAACAGGCAAATGAAATATTTGGCATAAAGGAGGATCGGTTAATATCAGCAACATTTGTGAAAGAAATCGTTCATCCTGATGATGTAAAATTGATTCACGAAAACCTGGAACTGGCAGCCAAAGGGTTGAAAGAATATAATCTTGATCATCGTATCGTTTTCCCGGACGGCTCTGTAAGGTGGGTGAGCACGCGGGCTGAATTGTACAGGGACGAAACCGGAATACCGACGCGATTTTTTGGGGCTGTGTTAGATATTACAGAACAAAAAAATGCTGAATTGCAAATTAAAACTTACAACGAACAACTGCGTCTTTTAACGGCACATCTGCAAGGCATCCGTGAAGATGAACGGACACGAATTGGTCGTGAAATACACGATGAATTAGGACAGCAATTAACTGCAATTAAAATGGACGTTTCCTGGATTTCCAAAAATACCACTGACAAAAAAGAAGCTATAGCAAACAAACTCAAAAATATAATTGAATTATTGGATGGCAGCAATTTATCTGTAAGAAAAATTCTGAACGAACTAAGGCCGGCAACCCTTGATAATTATGGCCTGCCGGAAGCGTTGGAATGGCATGTTAAACAATTCACCGCCAGCACGCATATTCCTGTAGAGATTACAATTTCAGACCCGGATTTAAAGTTACACGAAGAAATTGCCACCAATATTTTCAGGATATTCCAGGAATCTCTTACCAACATTATGCGGTATGCAAAGGCTAAAAAAGTTTTAATTTCATTAAATGTTATTGACAATGCAATTACGTTAACCATAGAAGATGATGGTGTCGGATTTGATACCGGAGCATTTGATAATAGGAAGACATTTGGGATTTTAGGAATGAGAGAAAGGGTTCGCTCTCTTAATGGACAATTTGAAATAAAATCGACTCGCGAAAAAGGCACAAAGATTTCCATAAGTTTGCCTTATAGGAAATAATGCTTTAACAAGGAAAATAACCTGGTAAATGAAACGAATAATTCTTGCTGATGATCATAGTTTCGTCCGTTTAGGGCTTATCCAGATTTTAAAGGATGAATACCCTTCGGTTGAAATAAAACAAGTAAGTGATGGTGAATCATTGGTGAAAGAGGTTACTTTGCACGATTGGGATTTAGTAATCTCTGACCTGGACATGCCTGGCAGAAACGGCCTGGAAGCTTTACAGCAAATTAAACTGATTAAACCTCGTCTGCCTGTATTAATTCTTAGTATTTATTCCGAAGATTTATATGCTGTTAGAGTTTTGAAAGCAGGAGCATCCGGGTACATGAATAAAAATGCTGCGCCGGAAGAGTTGATAATCGCTGTAGAACGGATTCTTACAGGACGAAAATATATAACTCCGGAAATTGCAGAAAGGCTCTTGATACAATCTGACATAAAAACAAACCCACATGAAGATCTATCAAACAGGGAGTTTGAAATTTTTAAAATGCTCGCTTTAGGTAAAACGACTACGCAAATCGCAGATGAGCTTTTTCTTGCCTTGACGACCGTTAGTACACATCGCCACAGGATTATGGAAAAGCTTGGACTGAACACTAATTCAGACCTGACCCGCTATGCTATTAACAATCACATCATATCTGACGTATCCTATAACTAACAGTTGTTTTCTGAATACTTACACGAAGTATAGAATTAATTCTACAATATTATAAGTGTACCTTCTACACTTGTTACTATCTTAATGTTATTTCTTTACTAAAGAAAAATGAGACCACGGATAATGATAGTAGATACGTCAACTCTCATGATTAGAAGATTAGGGGAACTGGTCTCTGAATCAGCGGGAATTGAAAATATTGAGGTTTCAATAAGTTATTTAGATGCTTCGAAAAAAATAAAACGCAATCCGCCTGATATTGTATTGCTTGATATAGGGCTCCCGGTAAATGACTCAATCAGGTTGCTTCGTGGAATAAAAAAAGACCATTCGGAAATATTCGTAATTGTAGTATCAGGTACGCCGGATGAGAGAATAAAAGGTCAATGTGAACAAGCAGGAGCAGATTGTTTTTTTGATAAATACAATGAGTTTGAAAAAATCCCCGAAGTGATCCGCCGGATTACCTCGGAAGCATGATACCACCCGTTTTAAAACCAATATCTACAAACCTGACTTGTCACTGTTTACGCAAACGAGTTTGCAGGTTTTCGAAACCAACCAAACAAGAGTACAATAATTGTGCTTGTACAAGAAAATCCTTAACACCGGCAATTTCTTTACTCTCCTAAAGATTGCCGGGAAAGGTTTTCCGGGTTTCTTATAGTTTGTAAGGAGTAAATTAGTGAATTCTTAAAAGCTCCCTTCTGAAAAATAAGTTTCAAAGACAGAATGTTTATGCTGCTTTCAAACAATTTTTAGAATTGACATCCCACAAAATTATTTCGCAGTAATAAATACTTGAGACCTTTGTGTCTTAGTGGGAGAAAAAAACCACAAAATCACGAAGAACACGAAGGGAAAATGCCTGGTATTTTATAATAAATCAGTTAGTTTTTTTTAATAATGATTCACGGTTTTGAGCTTTTCGTAGTATAAAACATTTTTAAAATTTAATCTAATCCCGTATCTTTTGAGCGGGATTTTTTTTTACACCAAATTATATAAAATACATGTCACAACAGAGAAAAATTACTTTGCAGGAATCAGAAATACCAACACATTGGTACAATATTATGGCGGACATGCCTAACAAACCATTACCGCCACTGCATCCCGGAACCGGCCAACCGGTAGGGCCGGAAGATTTAGCGCCTCTTTTTCCAATGGAATTAATAAAACAGGAAGTAAGTACTGAAAAGTGGGTAGAAATACCAGATGAAGTAAGACGATTGTATTCCATCTGGCGCCCTACGCCTATGTTCAGAGCCATTGAACTTGAGAAAGCGTTGGGTACAAAATCTAAAATCTATTATAAATATGAAGGTGTGAGCCCGGCCGGATCGCATAAACCTAATACTGCCGTACCACAGGCGTATTATAACATGAAGGAAGGGATTAAAAAAATATCAACAGAAACCGGCGCTGGTCAGTGGGGGAGTGCCTTAAGTTTTGCCTGTAAATTGTTTAATATAGAGTGCGAAGTTTTTATGGTAAAAGTGAGCTATGACGGCAAGCCTTATCGCAAAATTATGATGAATACATGGGGCGCAACAGTACATGCTTCGCCAAGTGATTTGACAAATGCCGGGAGAAGTATTTTAGCGAAAGATCCTAATTCTCCCGGGAGCCTCGGTATCGCTATTTCAGAGGCAGTGGAAGTAGCCGCTACGCATGATGATACTAAGTATTCTTTAGGTAGCGTGTTGAATCATGTATTGATGCATCAAACCGTAATTGGCCAGGAGGCATTAAAGCAAATGGAAAAAGCGGGTGATTATCCCGATATAGTGATTGCGCCTTTTGGCGGTGGATCTAATTTTGCCGGTATTGTATTTCCTTTTTTGCAGAATAAATTAACAGGTGGAAAAGACATCAGAGCCATTGCTGTAGAACCCACATCTTGCCCAAAGCTGACTCGTGGTGCTTTCAGATATGATTTCGGCGATACAGTAGGAATGACTCCGTTGATACCTATGTACACATTGGGTCATAATTTTATTCCGTCGCCAATTCATGCGGGCGGCTTACGCTATCATGGAGCCGGCGCCATTGTAAGTCAATTATTGAAAGATGGTATTATTGAAGCTGATGCAATTAACCAGATAGAATGTTTTGATGCAGGATTATTATTCGCCAGAACAGAAGGTATTATTCCGGCCCCTGAAGCTAATCATGGCATTGCAGAAGTAATACGCCAGGCAAAACAAGCCGATGAAGAAGGGGTTTCTAAAACCATCCTGTTCAATTTATGTGGACATGGGCATTTTGATTTAAGCGCCTATGAACAATACCTGGATGGCAAATTGGTAAATTATGAAGTATCGCAGGAAGACATTAATAAATCATTGGCAGAGTTGAATACTCCTCTAATATGATCATTTTTCAGAACAGTAAAAGAGCTGCTTCAAATCACTTCTGAAGCAGCTCTTTTATTTATATAAACCGCAAATTATAAAATAAGAATATTAATTTTTTGTCGGTTTACTGCATTTGTTTTTTCTAATTCGATGCTGCATATTTTTCAAAATACCCACATTCATTAATTGCTTCTTTATAAAATTTTGTGTTCGGATATTGTTTTAATAATTTGAATTCGGTCAATGAGGAAAGTGGAATTAAAAAATCTTCTTTGAATTCATTTTGTTCATTATTATAAAAATTACTGTTGTACCATTCGTTACGTTCACACTTGGCAAGCATATAATGGCATTTTGCTTTTTGCTCATCATTTTGTGAAGCCTTCAAAGCAAGACGATAATATTTGGCAGGAAGTTTCATATTAGTGAGCATGCCCCGGTAAATACTATCAATTGCAAAAGGGCTTTATTGTCCTGATCCTAAAATTTTACATTCATAAAAAACGCGATCATTTCCATAATGCGAAATATTATAATACGCGTTTGCCAAAAGCATGGAATTGGTATAAACATCTTTTCCCTTTGCAATCTTATCTTTTAACTCTTTTATTTTTTGCAAAAACGAAAGCTTAGAATATTTTATTTTTTTCGAAGCAGCCTGGTCGCAATCATGGCAATCCTTGATGCCGCCATTAAACGGATTTGCCGGAAGAATTGTATTTCTCGTGGAGTCATTGATGCTCATTGATTTTATAGCGTTTTCAACGTTGTCTTTAAAAGCAAATTGAATCGCCTGAAATTCGTAAATATCATCAATCTTGATTGATGATAGTTGCACGCATAATTTTTCAAAAGGAGTTTTGGAAGGCTTGTTCAGAAACGCTTTCATATTCTCCGCATTTTTTTTATCAGCATAAAATAAATTGCTGCTGTAAAAACATTCCGCTTTTATTAACTCATGTTGTTTTTTATATTTTGAAGCTATCGTTTGCTTCAGCCATGCCAATGCATCATAGTACCGAAGCTCCGGTATGGGCTTTGTGTTTAATCTATCCAGCCAGTTCATACCGCTGAGAATATCATTTTCAGCTTTAGAATCAATGTATTTAGCGCTTCCGACTTTGTTTAAAATTTCAAGCAATTTTAGCTGTGCCTTTGCCAATTCATCAGAAGGAACATTTGCTTCAGCTTTGGCATAATAGGAATTAGCTTTGGCATAAAGAGAATCCAGCGTATATAAATATCCTGCTGACATATACCATACCCAGGGCTTATCTGTATTGCCGGCATTAGCTATGCGGGCTATTAAATTTCTTACCGAAATATTTGTGTTGCTGGAAGAGGTATCTGCAAGGTCATCCACAGATCCGCTGCCGCTATAACTAAATTTTTGTTCGTATCGGTTGACAGCTCTTGCCAGTAAAAGATCCAGCTTATCACTTTTAGGATCGAGTTGGTAAATCTGTGAGATAGCTTCTTTTTCATCTCCATAATAAACACCCAGCATTTGCCAAAGTGTTGCCTTTTCATTTACGTTCTTACACAAAGCGAGGGTAGCTTTCCAATCTGATTCTTCCTGCGGATGAAAGCTGAAATGCGCGCCGGGCTTTAGTTCATCACACTCATCATACACACGGCTGAAGTAGTAATTGGCTTTGCTGAAATTTTTCAATTTATAATAAGCGCCTGCTGTATAAGAAAGCGTGCGGTAGTACATTGTATTCCGTGGCATGGATTTTTCGTATTGATCAAATACATTAATTGCATCCTGTGGATTTTCATTATAAAAGCCAGACCGTACCAACTGGAACCAATATCTTTCTTTCATGAAAATATCTGTTGACTTATCAAGCTCGGATTGCAAGTTTTTATTGATGCCTGTAGCATCAAATTTCTTTACATTCTTTTTTACAGCATCGTAATCCCATTGATTAGGTATTTCATTGACAGCAAATGTTTCACACATTTTGGCAAGTGATAAATAGCGAAGAAAGTTGTCAACTTTTTTATCCTTTTTAGATTTGAATACTTCAAAAGATTGCATACTAGCCGGAAGCGATTTGGAATCCCTGTTATAAAACAAAACCGCACTGTCTATCGCACCGTGCGATGCGTTTTCCAACAAATAATGTAACTGACGCGTTGAAAGTTTTTGATTTAAGTAAGCAGACCATTCAGCTACATTGGCATCATTGAAACGCGTGTTTTGATTATCATCATACCCTATTTTGTAATAATAATTATCGGAATAAAAAAAAGGGCTGTAGGCGCTGTCAACAAACACTTCCGGTGCAAAATTGGAAACGCCGTATTCCTCGCCCCAGCCGCCCGCGCATGCATAAGCGATGCCTGCGGAAATGCCACAGCTAATTAAGACGATCCACCATCTTTTTAAAAATATTTTTATCATAGAGTTCAAGATTTGTTTCATCAAGGTCGAAAAATATAAGTTGATTTATATTGCCCGAAGATTCCCTGTTTAATTGTTCAATCATTTCCATCAAATCTTCTTCTGGAACCTGCTCTATTTTTACTTCATCATTTTGTTTAAAATAATATCCGCCATGAAAATTGCCATGTTTAACCTTAAAGCGATTTTTAGAGATCAGAACGAAATTAGTATCATTTACAAAATCAGCATAATTCATTCCGTTCAGCAACTTAAATACCTTGCCGTCACTTATCAATTGCCCCCATGCGAAAATAGGTAACGCCGCTTTTAATTTCAACGGATATTTTTTGATAAAAGAATTGTATTGATTCGCAATTGATTTTTCATAAATAGAAGAAGCATCCCCGACGCCTATCTTGCCCATATTGTAATACATCAACACAGCGGTGTCCACAGGAGGTATGCCGGTAATTTCCGGGTATTTAATTTGATGTAACCGGATAGTGGTTGATACAATTTGATTTGAAATTTCCTTGTACCTGCTGAGAAAAAGAAAATATTTGTCTTTTGTCGTTACGGTCCAATCGCAATCAAATTGTATTTCGTCCGGGCTTTGGTGAATGGATTGATTAATGGCTGTTACCATTTTAAATACATGATTGCAAAACTCAGGGATGGCGGTGCTGTCTAACTTAAGAAAAACCCTGTTCTTAATATAAATAACAGGTGTTATTTTAAAAAAAATGTGGGTAGTATCAAACGTGATGGGCGCAACAGGCTTTGGCTGTGCATCACCGGGTGGCATATCTATATCAAAATAACGCACGTAAATTGTTGTTACGTTATTATTTCTGATCGTGTTTATTTCTGTTGGAGTCAAATGAAACGATGTTTTCCAATAATAAAAAGAAATGGTTTTTTGTTTCTTATGGCAGGAGCATAAAAGAAACACAGATAGCAATAAAAAAGCAAAGTAAAATTTTGGAATCAAAAAGAAATTTTCAGCAAAGCTATCTTTTGTTTTTTAAAAGACCCGGATGCAGGATAAAAATGCGCTTGAGCAGTAAACAAACATATACCTCGGATTTTTATTTTTTTTGATAGAATAATTAATTATACAAAGACTGGATAGAGTACTATTGGGATGTTTTCAAAACCTTAGAAGAAAAAAAATCAAGAGGTACTTAATCTTATTACCTTCAGGAGAAGAAGTAGGGACAAGTCGCGACCTGTCCCTACTCAAATAAATTTCATTCCCTCCTGCTCAAGCTTCTGATATTTTTTGTGATCGAATTTATAGTAAAAGCTACCCCTCTTTGAAAGTTGCTTTTCTTTTTCATTTAATTTTTCCAGGATGCCGATAGATAAAATCTTTCTTAAAAAATTTCGCTTGTCAAAAGTGGTTTCATAAATGGCTTCATAAAGATTTTGTAATTGAGCAAGTGTAAATTTCTCCGGCAATAATTCAAAGCCAATAGGATAAGTAGCCACCTTTTGCCGAAGTCTTTCTTTTGACATTTCAATCATTTTTTTATGGTCAAAGATCATAGGAGGTATCTTTTTGATGCTTACCCACTTTGCATTATGTACTTTCATTAATTCCGGAGAATAATCGTCAATTTTTATTAATGCAAAATAGGCAATAGACACCACTCTTCCTCCCGGATCGCGCCCTACGTCGGCAAAACAATATAGCTGCTCCATATAAATCTTAGTAAGGCCGGTAAGATTTTCAAGAATGCGTTTGGCTCCATCGTTGGCGCTTTCATTTGCGGTCACAAAGCCGCCCATCAGCGACCATTTGCCAAACCCAGGCTCAAATCCTCTTGTTATTAACAACAATTTCAGATCGTTACCATCAAATCCAAAGATGATGCAATCTACAGCTATCAGCATCTTGTCGTGGGTCCTGTATTCATTTATAACACTCATATCATATAAGAATTTCGATGTTGGTTTTGATATTGTATCTGGTTTGTCTTCCGGAACATTTGAATTGCGAGTCATCAAAAGTATATTTTATTTACGAAATTCATTCTTACCAAAACTTAATATAAAGAGCCATTATGAGCAATAGTGTAAGGCTGATTAAAAGGATTGTTTGCGGGCTTAATTTGAACATACTCTTATCCATAAGCAATTAAATGCCGGGCTTAATTTAAGTAAGCAAGGTGAGTGAAATAGCCATCCCGGATGTATTTGTCGCCATTAATTTTTTCCTTCCATCTTATCGGATAGAATGTCATTGTCTTTATCATTGAGGACAGAAGAATGCTTCCCCGGCCAATGAAGATAAAGAAATAGCGCTCCCAGCAATGTCAATAAAATTCCCCACCAAATGCCCGCGTGTAATCGTTCCAAAACAACATGTGGGTTTTGACTTGTAGAAAGTCCCGGGATATTGGCGATTAAAATAATAGGGCCATAAATGGCTAACATTATCCCTACAAAAAACCATATTGAAAAACCATCTTCTTCGTGCATAAAATATAATTTTTACCAAAAAATAATTTGTAAAATAATAAAAGCAACCAATACCACTCCTGCCCAAAAAATCGGGCGTTTCATTAAAGGAAGATGCGAATCTGAAGGCAATTCAGTGCAACCTCTCACCAATCCAACTAACTGTGATTCTGGCTTCGGTTTCGTAGCAAAACTAACAAATACAGTTACGAGTACACATATTATCCATGACCAAAGCGCCCGGTACATATCTTCTGCCATAGCCTTTGCATCTGCTGAACCTGTAATAATAGCCAAAGCACGCGGGTCTAATCTTACCCATGCCCACATGCCAACTGAAGATAATGTACCCGCAAGCAATCCCCAGAATCCCCCCGCTGCTGTAGTTCTTTTCCACAACATGCCAAGAATAACCGTACCAAATAATGGCGCAATAAAAAAGCTGAATAGCGCCTGAACATAATCCATAATACTGGCAGCATTTTCCACTAAATATGCCGTACCAATGCTGATAAGAACACCGACGAAAGTAGCCCACCGGCCCATTTTTACATAATGTTTATCAGTGGCTTCTTTCTTTGTAAATTTAAAATGAAGCGGCTTATAAATATCATAAGTCCATACGGTTGAGAAGGCCGTGACATTCCCCGCCATGCCCGACATAAAGCCAGCGATAAGTGCAGTTACACCCAATCCTAAAAGTCCCGGCCCTAAATAACGCGCCATCATCAAAGGCAGGATTTCATTATAACTTTGCGCTCCTGTTGCTGCAGCCTGGGCCTGGCCTACTAAACCAGGGATTACAGCCAAACCAATCAAACCAGGTAATATCACAATTAAAGGAACCAGCATTTTAAATCCTGAACCAATAATAGGGGCCATTTTTGCCGACCGTAAATCCTTCGCCGAAAGCACCCGTTGTACCACCAAAAAATCCGTAGTCCAGTATCCAAATGAAATAACAAACCCTAAACCAAACACAATCCCCATCCATTGTATGCCCATTGGATTATCATTAAAATGTCCCAAAGACCTCCACATGTGAGTGTAATCACCATGAGGAAGATTTTGATGTATCCTGGCAACCATACCTTTCCAGCCGCCAACTTCTACCAGCCCGAGAATAGGCACCAGCAAGGCTCCTGCCCAAATGAGCACAAACTGCAATACTTCATTGAAGATGGCGGAAAGTAAACCGCCTAACATCACGTACACCATTACAGTAATAGAAGATACCCAGATACTGAAGTTTAAATCCCAGCCAAGAATGACTTTCATTACCAATGCCATGGCAAACATATTTACTCCGCTCATAAGCACCGTCATAAAACCAAAAGAAACGGCTGATAACATACTGGTGCTTTTGCCAAAACGCAATTTTAAATATCCGGGCACGGAGTGCGTTTTGGAGATGTAATAAAATGGCATCATGATAATACCCAGAAAAAGCATAGCGGGTATAGCGCCAATCCAATACCAATGAGCCGCTAAAATACCATATTGATATGACGCTGCCGCCCAGCCCATCAGTTCCAGCGAGCCAAGGTTAGCGGAAATAAAAGCCAGTCCTGCAATCCACATGGTCATCTTTCTTCCGGCAAGAAAAAAATCATCTCCCGTTTTAGTGAATCTTACCAGGTAGTATCCGATTCCCAATACAATCAGGAAATAAATAATGATGATGAGCAAATCGGCCCAGTTTAATGAAATTAATCCGCCGGAGAGTAAAAATCCCTTGAGGAGAATAGACATGATAATTATTTTATCTTTTGTTACTAATTACATAATACCGATTCCTGGTGCTGCTCACTTTTATCTTATTGATAATTCATTCCACCTTAATTCGTTTTTAAAATCACGCAAATTTGTTTGTTTGCTGATTAACACCATTTCAATTCCGGCCATTTCCGCAAAGTCTTCCAAATGCTCCGAAGTCAGGTTTTGGCTGAAACAAGTATGATGTGCGCCGCCGGCCAGTATCCATGCGGTACATCCTGTTTTCATATCGGGATAAGGTTTCCATAAAACTCTTGCAACAGGAAGTTTTGGTAAATCATTTTCAGGAGCTACGGCTTTTACTTCGTTTACCAGTAAACGAAAACGATTTCCCATGTCAATCATAGAAGCATTCAAAGCCTCGCCGCCACCAACGTTGAAAACCAAACGCACCGGATCTGCCTTACCACCAATTCCCAACGGATGAATTTCGCAGGAAGGTTTTCCTTTTGCAATTGAAGGGCAAATTTCCAGCATGTGCGAACCTAAAACCATTTCATTTTTGGGATCAAAATGATACGTATAATCTTCCATAAAAGAATTGCCGCCAGGCAATCCGGTTGCCATTACTTTCATGGCCCGAACAAGCGCTGCAGTTTTCCAATCGCCTTCCGCAGCAAAACCGTAGCCATCTGCCATCAGGCGCTGGGCAGCTATTCCGGGCAATTGTGCCATTCCGTGTAAGTCTTCAAAAGTATCCGTGAAGCCTTTGAAATTTCCGTCTTTTAAAAACTTTCTTAATCCTAATTCTATCTTAGCGGCTTCACGTAACGAAGCATAATTTTCCTTTCCATTTTTCAGGGAAGCAGCTAATTTATAGTCTTCATTATATTGATTGCATAAATTATCAATTTGCTTTTCAGTTACTTTGTTAATCACATTTACCAGGTCGCCAATGCCATGCGTATTTACTGAATATCCGAACTTCATTTCAGCTTCAACTTTATCGCCATCCGTTACGGCTACATAGCGCATGTTATCACCAAAACGAACAAACTTTGCTCCCTGCCAATCGTGCCACGCTGCCGCAGCCCGTGACCAGGTACTGATTTGCTGTAGCACACTTTCACTTTGCCAATGCCCGACAACCACTTTTCTTCGTTTATGCATCCTCGTCATAATGAAACCAAACTCTCTATCGCCATGCGCGCTCTGATTTAGGTTCATAAAATCCATATCAATATCGCTCCATGGAATATCGCGATTGAATTGAGTATGCAAATGACACAGCGGCTTTTGCAAAATCTTTAAGCCATTAATCCACATTTTAGCAGGGGAAAAAGTATGCATCCATGTGATGATGCCGATGCAATTGGCGCTACTGTTAGCTTCCTGGCAGATAGCAAAGATTTCTTCAGGTGATTTTACGGTTGGCTTAAAGACAACTTTTACAGGTATCATATCGGCATCATTAAAAGCTTTTGCAATAATCTTTGAATGCTCGGCTACTTTTTTTAAAGTTTCTTCTCCATAAAGATGCTGGCTTCCTGTTACAAACCAGGCTTCGAGTTGTTTAAATTCTTTCATTGTTTAGTTTTATGACTGATTGACAATTTGCTTTATTTGTTGTTTTACTGGTAAAGCCTCACCGTTGCCCCTCTCCCCAGGGAGAGGGGTTCTATCCTAATGAACTTTTATTCTTAATAATGCACAACCATGTGTATTAATTATTTGCTCATATTTCTTTTTAAAAATTCCTACATCTGTTTTTTTCCATAGATCTCTAACCGTTACTTTTCCCTTGATTCCGAGTTGCGAAAAATTAATATTTACTTCGTGTGCGTTATCAGCAATATTAAATAAGCCAACATAAATATCCTTACTGCCATGCATACCCGAAATCCAAACCATGCTGCTGTCATTCTTGTATAATTGTTTTGGATTTTCTCCGTTTTGATTTACAGCCAGTACTTCATCATTGGTTATTAAATTATTCTCAAGCTCCCTGTTTTCAGGAAGATTGCCGCCTAACATTAATGGCGAACGATAAAGGCACCAAAAGCTCATGTGAGTTTGTAATTCGTCTGGTGTAAACCTGCTATACCTTTCCGGTCCAACCGGCCCTCGTTTTGATAATTTGCCAATCTGCATCATATCACAGTCCGGCCAATGACCGGGAGCGCCCACGCCTTTCCATGTTTTAGCATAATCAAACATTTTTAAAAGTTGTTCCCAGTTGTCCCAAAAATCATCCGCCATTCGCCACATATTTGCATGTTTTTTTACGTGCGCTGAATCCTGAATTGGCGTTTCGCCCGGAGATAAACTTAGCACGATTGGTCTTCCACAATTTTGAATCGCTTTATAATATCCTTCAATTTCCGGCGCCCGATAAGGACGTGAAATATCATCTACTTTTATAAAATCAACACCCCACGAAGCATATAGTTTAAGGATAGAATTAAGATATTCCTGCGCTCCGGGCTTTTGCATATCCAGTCCGTACATGTGATTGAGCCAGGGACAAACGGACGAGGTATCTGCAATCATATCGGCGGTAATTCCGTTTGTTCCCAACACAGGCGATTTGGCCCAAACCGCTTGCCGCGGAATGCCACGCATTACATGAATTCCAAACTTTAATCCTAAAGAATGAATATAATCACAGAGAGGTTGAAACCCTTTGCCACCAAATGATGAGGGAAATTTATTGACATCAGGCAAGAGTCTTCCGTATTGATCCATACTTAGCCACGGAATGTAAGAGCCATCAGGAAGCCTGCTTTGAAAGGGATTGCCCACAGTGCTTCCGGAAGGATTATCATAAGCCCATAAAAAATCTACAACTATATATTGCCAGCCAAACTGCTTTAAATTTTTTGCCATAAAGTCCGCGTTGGCTTTCACTTCATCTTCATGTACTGCAGAGCCGTAACAGTTATAACTATTCCAGCCCATTGGTGGCGTGGAAGCAAGATTATTTTGCTGCGCAAATAAATGAATGCAGGAAAAGAATATTCCTGTCAATAAAAGACTTGGTTTTAGATTTCTTAACATGTTCGGCACATTAGAAAAAATATTTTATTTTAAAAATTATTATGCATTATTCATTCACCATTCATTACTCATTCCGCGGCAACAATGTCAATATCTTTTATTTTTTCCGGAAACCACATCATCATTTCTCCTTTTCCTCTGTTGGCCCACGCATAGTATGGAATCGCCATAAAATCTTGTGTTTTAGTTTGAATATTTTCCCCGTTATTTCCAATAACTATTGCCGGAACTTTAGATTTTAAAACTTCAATTCCGTTCAAAAGTTCAGGCTTGAATTCTGTTTCAAACGTAGTGTTGACTGGTATTACAAGATTAGAGGCTTTGCCATCATTATCAAGCCATTCTGCACAATACATAATCGGACCACGCTGTAAAGCCACTTTTCCTGCGTCACTTTTTACATTAGGATTGGCAACTACTTTTCTTACTTCCATAGGAAGATTTACTTCTATTAAATCATTCTTTTTCCATTTTTTATTTAAAACCGCGTAACCATTTTCAATATTGAAATCAACTTCTTTTCCATTGATGGTTATCACAGTTTTTTTGTCAGAAGCACCATTAAATTTATAAAGATCAGAAGGCATGGCTTCATTCCTTGCCCAGCCCGGAATGCGTATCAGCATGGAAAAGCCAAAAGATTTTTTTGGATTAACAGTGAATTTTAAATCACCATCCCACGGATAATTGTTTTGCTGAATAATTTCAACAGACTTTCCTGAAAGATTCAAAGTTGCATTGCCACTTATAAATAAATTGACATAAATATTATTATCCTTTTGTGCATAAATATAGCCAGGTACAGAAGGTAATGACCTCACCAAATTGGTCGGGCAACATGAACATGGAAACCATCCGGAACGTGTTGCTTCCATGTCAGGATGAGAATAACTATTTTTAATTTGCATTGCATTTGTATAAAAAAAAGATTTACCATCAAGCCCGATTCCGGAAATTAATCCATTGTATAAAGTCTTTTCAAGAACGTCTATGTATTTTGAATCGCCGTGCAGTAAGAACATTCTTTCATTCCAAAATACCTGAGCGATGGCGGCACAGGTTTCATTATAAGCTGTAGAATTGGGCAATTGATAATTATCTCCAAAGCGTTCTCCATCTCCTACAGCACCCACACCGCCCTGCACATACATTTTTTTGCCAACTACATTATCCCATATTGTATCAACCGCATGCAATAATTTTTCATCGCCTGTAAGTGCCGCCACATCAGCCATTGCGGAATATAAATAGCCTGCACGCACTGCATGGCCCGTTGCTTCCGCCTGATCTACAACAGGAATATTATCCTGCCAGTACGAACCATTCTTCCATTCGTCCTTGCTTGTTGAGTCATAGCTTACATCGCGGCCTCTTTCTTCTACAAAATATTTTGCTGTATTCAGGTATTTCATTTCCCCGGTGATGCGATATAATTTCACCAACCCCATCTCAACTACTTCATGGCCGGGTGCAGTGTGCTGCTGGGTGGGTGCAGGCCCGAAAACCGAGCAAACCAAATCCGCGTTTTTCAACGCAATATTTAAAAGATTCTTTTTACCGGTGGCTATGTAATGCGCTGCAGCCGCTTCATACAAATGACCTGCATTATATAATTCATGGCTTAATTTTCTTTCGTTCACCCAACGTTTTGCACCAGCCCATGCCTGCGGATGAAGCGGGTCAATCGTTCTAGCCGTGTATAAATAACCATCAGGTTCCTGTGCTGCTGCAATAATGGTAATCAGTGAATCAACATATTTTGCCAATTTTGCATCAGGAAATAAACTCATCGAATAAGAAGCGCCCTCAATGGTTTTATAAATATCGGTATCATCAAAAGGATAAGCAGTGCAAAATTTACCAGACTTTTCTGCGGCCATCACAAAATTTTTTACGCGCCCTGTTTTTTCACATCTTTCAAAAGAGGCGGGAATAGTAACCAGCTCATTTACTTTCAAACGCGGTAACCAGAAATTATCAGAAAGATGCACCTGGTTAAAAGCCAATGGCTTTATCGGGTAGTCTTTGTTTTGAGCAAAAACTGCCGTAGTTGATAAGAAAAAAAATGGAACGAATAGTTTTTTCATGATTTGATTTTTTTTAAGTCTAACTCCGGCCCTCTTTAGACAAGTTCAGGAGGACAACTTCATGATTGTCCGTAATACGAATTGCTTCCGTGCTTACGCTCATAATGTTTTTTTATTAAAGAATCTTTCAACCGTAATGCATCGGCTTTAACGGATTCCGTTATGAAAGCCATTTTAGCCACTGCTTCCAGCACAGCGCTGTTATACACCGCTTTGTCTGCCGTTTTTCCCCACGTAAACGGTGCATGATTGCCGACCAATATCATTTCCATTTCTTCATAACTTATATTCTTTTCTTTCAAAGCGTTGATGATTTGAAAACCGGTTTGGTATTCGTAATCCCCTTGTACCATTTCATCATTCATCGGTGGTGCGCATGGAATATCATAGGTAGTATGGTCGGCATGTGTGGTTCCATAAATTGGAATATCACGCAGGCTTTGCGCCCAGGCGGTAGCGTAACAGGAATGCGTATGTGAAATCCCTCCTATCTTTTCAAAATGTTTATAGAGCACTGCATGAGTCAGCGTATCGGATGATGGACGCAAATTTCCTTCAACGGTTTTGCCGTCAAAATCAACAATTACCATTTTATCTGCGGAAAGTTCTATATAAGGAACGCCGCTTGGCTTGATGGCAAACAGGCCTTCGTTTCTATCCGCTGCGCTTGCGTTGCCAAATGTAAAAAGCACCAAACCAAGTTCCGGTAATTGCATGTTTGCTTTGTAGGCGAGTTGTTTTATTTCATCATATTTACTCATGGTCAATAAATTTTCCTAAGGCTTTATATTTTTCGAATCTCCGTTTATAAAACGCCACGTTATTTTTATCAGGTTGATATTCCGCATCAAAACCCTGTCCCATGGCGGCCATCGCATCTTCCACTTTATTATAAATACCTGCGGCAGTTGCAGCAAACATTCCCGCGCCAATAGCGCAGGTTTGTTCTGATATATGAATACGGATAGGCATGTCCATTACATCCGCCATCACCTGCATAATGTAGGGAGATTTTTTTGCCACGCCACCCAATCCAATCAATCCTTTCACCGGAACACCTTCATCATTAAACCTGTCAACAATTGCTTTTGCTCCAAAGCACGTGGCTTCTACCAACGCTTTAAAAATACGAGGTGCGTCTGTACCAAGATTCAAATTGATAATGGCAGCTTTCAATTCCTGGTTGGCATCGGGTGTTCGTCTTCCGTTAAGCCAATCAATGGCCAATTCATCATTTTCATTTAACGGAAGTTTTGCTGCTTCAGTAGAAAGTTGATTGATTAATTTATCGTGTAATTCTTTTTGTAATAAATCTGCAGTTGCACCATCAATCACCTTAGAGTCTTCTAAAATATTTTTAAATGAATTTAAAATCATATTCCTAAACCAGGCGTACGTATCGCCAAATGCAGATTGGCCGGCTTCCATGCCCATCATGCCGGGTATCACCGAGCCGGGTACCTGGCCGCAAATTCCTTTTATTAATTTATCTTTTACATCATTCAAAGGCGCTACCAGCATATCGCATGTCGAAGTTCCCATTACTTTACTAAGATGATAAGGTTCTATTTGTCCGCCAACAGCGCCTACATGAGCATCGAATGCGCCGACACCTATTATTACGTCAGTGGATAAACCCAATCGTTCTGCCCATTCTTTTGAAAGATTGCCTGCAGGTTTATCGGATGTATAGGTATCAGTAAATAATCTTGAAGTAAAACCATCGAGCAATGGGTCTAATGAAGTGAAGAAATCGTTGGGTGGTAATCCCCCGTAATCATCTGCCCACAATGCTTTGTGTCCGGCAGCACAAACACTACGCTTCATTTGATGAACGTCAGTTCCCCCGGTCAACAAAAAAGGAATCCAATCGCAATGCTCCACCCAGGAATAACAAGCCGATCTAACGGTGTTGTCTATACGAAGTATGTGGAGTAATTTACTCCAAAACCATTCAGATGAATAAATACCACCAACGTATTGTAAATAATTAATACCAAATTTTTTTGCGTGCTCATTGAATTGGGCAGCCTCTTTTGTGGAAGTATGATCTTTCCACAAAACAAACATGGCATTGGGATTGGCTTCAAATTCAGACAACAAAGCCAGCGGTGTTCCATTTTTATCTACAGCCACGGGAGAAGAACCGGTAGTATCTACCGAAATTGCTTTTATATTTATTGCAACTTCGGCGCCAGCTTTTTTCAAGCAATCTTTTATAGTTGCTTCCAGCCCTTCTATATAATCAAGCGGATGTTGCCGGAACTGATTTTTGTTGGCATCGCAATACAAACCATCTTTCCATCGTGGATAATAAAATACAGATGAAGAAATTTCATTTCCATTCGTTGCATTCAGAATTACAGAGCGCACCGAATCTGTACCATAGTCAACGCCTATTACAAAATTTTTATCCCGTATCATAAATAGCAATCTTAAAAAAAGAACAATTTAGGAATAATTCTTTATAAGTGTCAAGTTTACATTTATTTTTTTTGAAGATTTTTTATTCTTGAAATAAAAATCAAAGAAAATAAATTGAAAAATGTTGCCCGAAACCAGTAAAGCAACAATTATTGTTAATTTCTATTTTTCGAATGTGTGCTTTTAGTTGGCTTTTATAACTAATTCAGAAGATTTTAATCCCGTAGAAGAAGCTTTCAAAACAATATTTCCCGATTTTTTCCCTGACTTAATAATCACAAGACACCGACCTTGCCACGCTTTGCGTTGAGGCAGTTGATAGCTTTCCACACTTACCGGATCAGCATTGCCGACACCGGCAATAGTTCCAGGGCCTTCAATTTCAAAATGAATTAAATTTTCTGCCCCAGGATTTCGTGTTCCTTTTTTATCAACTAATTCAACTGTTATATAACTCAGGTCTTCATTATCAGCTTTAATAAACTTTCTATCGGCAGATAATTTTATTTGTGTTGGCTCGCCTGCAGTTTTTAAAATGGCAGTATTTACTTTCTTTCCATTATTATATCCAATTGCTTTTAATTCGCCGGCAGCGTAAGGAACATTATAAACAGCCATAAATTTTGTGGAACGATTGGTTGGTTTTTTTCCGACTGATTTGTTATTTAAAAACAATTCTACTTCATCGCAGGAAGAATAAATATTTACTTCAAAAATCGAATCTTCATCACCCTTCCAATTCCAGTTTGCCACCACATCATCCCAATTCCATTTGCTCCATTCAGATTTTTTAGGATTTAGAGGAAATGAAGGTTGAAGTGGTTTTACAAAAATGGACAATTGATTTTTTTTCCAAAGTGCATCACGATAAAATGATTGGGGACGTTTCCATCCGCAGATATCAATATCACCACAATACGCAAGATTCCAGGGATAGAAAAGATTTTTTTCCTGCGGATATCCGAGCCATCCAATACTTGATTCACCAATATAATCAAAGCCGGTCCACACGAAATCACCAATTACCCACGGATGATCTAAAACATCCATCCAGTAATCAAATTGTTCTAATGCATAAGATTCGGTGGCAAGCATAATCCGGGTTGGCTTTCGCTCATGATCACTTACATATTTATCATTTGCATAGTTATAGCCACACACATCCAAAGCGGAAAAGAATGCATCTTTCTGATCTGAAACACTATTTGCAGCAGCCGTAACAGGCCTTGTGTTATCAACAGAACGAACATAATCCGCAAGCAATTTCGCAGTGTCTGCAATAGTTGGCCTGTCCATTCCCGGAATTTCATTGCCGATGCTCCACATAATAATGGAAGGATGATTTCTATCGCGAAGCAACATGCTTTGTAAATCTCTTTGCCACCAATCTTGAAAATAAACATGATAATCATCAGTATTTTTTCCTTCGTTCCAGCAATCAAAAGCCTCGTCTATCACCAGCATTCCAAGGCTATCGCAGGCTTCCAGAAAGGCAGGCGCTGGCGGATTGTGCGAACAGCGAATCGCATTAAAACCACTCTCTTTCATGAGCGCTACACGGCGTATTTCTGCGCGATCATAAGATCTTGCACCAAGAGACCCGTTATCAATATGAAAACATCCACCTTTTAATTTCACCGGCTTATTATTGAGCATAAAACCGTTGACAGCATCAAAAGAAATATTGCGGATTCCGAATTTGGTTTCAACATGATCCGATAGTTTCCCATCAACATAAATTTCTGTAACGGCTTTATATAATTCAGGATTTTCAGTTGACCACAATTTGGGCGATTTCACTATTGCGTCATGATTAAATTCGTATTCACTATTTGCATTAATATTTTGTTTTGATGATGTCTTTGCAACCTCAACTCCTTTGTCATTTATAATTTTGTTTACTAAAGTTATGGTTGCAGAAGCGCCGGTTTCATTTTCAACATTTGTTTTGATATTTACTTTTGCTGACGATATATTAACTTCCGGTGTGGTAATATAATTTCCCCATTGCGCCACATGGATTGGGTTGGTTTCTATCAACCAAACATGGCGGTTAATTCCTGAACCTGCGTACCAGCGGCTGTTTGCGCCCACATTCTTTACCTGCACTGCAATAATATTCTTTCCATTCTTTTTTATTTTATCGGTAATATCGTAATAAAAAGAAGTGTAACCATAAGGATGATTTCCTAAATGAACACCATTGACCCACACATCAGCATTCATATAAACGCCATCAAACAAAATAGAAATCCTTTTATTTTGTTGGTTTACTGGCAATGTGAAAGTTTTCCGGTACCAGCCTATTCCACCGGTAGTAAAGCCAACGCTTACGCCGTTGATGGCATCAGGATTAAAAGGCGAATTGGTTCCAGGAAGATCTTCAATACTCCAATCATGCGGAAGATCAATATCTCTCCAGTTATTATCTTTAAAATTAGTCTCTTCGGCATTCGCGACATCACCGCGATGAAAGCGCCAGCCTTCATCAAAAAGTTTGATACTATTTTGTGAAAAAACTTTTGTAGAAACAAAGAGTAAAAATCCTATAGCAATAAAGTAAAAAATAATAGATTGTTTCATAATTTTATTTGTACTTTTTTTGATTTAAAACCGCTGGTAGAAATATATAATTGTCAACTAAAAAAAATCATACCCCTGGGATAGCAGCTACTATCTCAGGAAGCGCTAAAAGCCATCCTGTGAATATTGAAGTTTTGACAAATCTCCTTCTTCTCATTATATTGTTTAATTTTTTATTTTATTCAAATATTTTTTTATAGCCTTATACCAGCTTTCAGCCATATTTTTTTCACCAATATCATTTGGATGTATATCGTCATACATATCAGTTGCAGGATGCACACCGGTAAAAAGATCCACCGTGACAACTTTTGAAACATCCGTATTTCTTTCTATAGCTAATCTGGAAACATTTTTATTAAAAATTTCAATTGATTTAATATATGTCGTATCGTTTCCGCACAATTTTTTATCAGCCCATTGCGCTCCTAATGGCGGTATCAGGGCAAGGAATATTTTTACATGAGGGTTTTTGTTTCTTAAAATTTCAATGATTTCAGAGATATTCTTCATTGCATCTTTAACAGGCACACACTGAAAAACATCATTTGTTCCAAGTTCTACCAATACGATATCAGGAGTATATGTTCGAATCCAGGTATGAATGCTACCTCTTGCACTATCCCAACCCGGAGGATTTAATATATCGTGTGTCGTCCATCCCGAATGACCGTCATGATCCATATCGAAATCCGGGTTTGGAACTTCGCCACCCATGTGATGTTTGTTCCATGATCCGATGAAATCAAAGTTATAATTATCTCGGTGAAGCATTTGCCAAAGGTCGCGCCGGTAACTGTTAAACCTGTTCGTGCCATTGGTTATCGAATTGCCCAACGCCAGTATGTTGGTTGTATTTTTATTAAAAACCGTGAGCATAAAACGCTGATGAATTATAGTATCATTAGTTGAAGCCAGGAGATGAATCATATACTGGCCGGGCTTTACAGCCTTTCCGGAAATAGAATGATCATGAACGTTAAATTTTAACCACGATGGTAATTTTTCAACAGAATAAGAAATCGATTTACCAGCAGAATCAAATGCATTAAATTGATAATGATAAATTGAATCTATAGGAACGCGTTCTTTTTCTTTTGAAGTGAACTGTAATTTTGAATGTTCAACACTTTGCAAAAAAACCTTTTGTTGAAAGCATAATAATGTCAATATAATCAAACAGATTTTTTTCATTCTTAAAATATTAAAATCATACAAATTTTAGTTTCGTCATTTCTCTTCAAGTATTATAAGATCCCATGGATTCAATGTTATTTTTTCTTTCGCGTCCACATTTTCTCCGGTTAAGAGATTGGTGGCAGATTTATGCGGATATTCCAAAGAATGTTGTTCATTAGAATAATTAAAATAGTAGTGGATGTTTTTCTCATATTGATTCACGCCATTTTTTACAATCAGCGGAAAAGACAATTGCTGATCCACGGTCCATAATCCTGCTTCTTTCGCCGCATCTGTTAAAAGCTTTTGCAGTATAGCTCTTGACGGAAATGCACCAAAATAAGTAATCATACCTTTACCATAACTATTTTGTGTAATGGCTGCATACTTCCCCCAATAAGGATGATCATAATATGCCAAAACTTTTGCTGTTTCAGGATTAATTAATTCGGCCCAATCCTGTACATAATTTTCATTGCCGCCTGTTTTAAAAGGATCATCTTTTAGTTTCAATTTATCTATATTAATAAATTGCTGGTACGAAAATCCGCAAGCCTCTCTCAGTAAGCCAGGCATTCGAATACTTCTCACTTGTACATTTTCATTACAAAAGCCACTCTTAAATGAGTAAACAATATGCCCGCCGTTTTTTACAAAAGCGTTTAACCTGTTCAATAAACTATCAGATGCCACATATAACGGAGGAACAATAAGGAGCGAATAATCTTCTATATTTTTACTTTCTGTATTTACAAAATCACACCCAATGTTGTTATTATACAATGCATCGTATAACTGCCGCACAACATCATTATAATTTAATTTATTATCAACAGGAAACCAGTTAAGCGCCGTAAGAGATTCATTGCTGATTAAGATGGCAACTTTATTTTTCTTTTTCAGATTGACGAGATGATCGCCGATTTTTTTAAATTCATTCCCCGTTTTTTGTACCTCAAAATACGTGGGATTTGTTTCAAGGTCATGGCTTAAAATTCCCTTCCAATATGTTTCAACACTATTGTGAATAGAGTGCCACGGCCAGTAAGCAACCATGTTTGCACCAGAAGCCAAATGGCTGTAAGCCTGCAACCGCAACTGGCCCGGGTAAGGAAGTTCCTGCCAGCCCGCAATGCTTTGCGCCTGCGTTTCCAGTACCAGATAATTATTTTGTTTTAGAGACCGGGCAATATCACCACCGAAAGAAATTTCTGAGCCTGTAAGATTATCTTCTGTACGATGGTAAATATCAATACCTGCAATATCAAATACTTTTGCTGCTGCAAAATGATCGACATCGGGCTGAATACCGTAAGAATATCCACGCCATTCCAGGTCAAAATTATGAGTAACAAATTGATCAGCTCTTTTATATTCATTTATAATTGAAACCTGCCAGGCAAGATATTCTGTAACTAATTGTCTTTGAAATTTTGAAAATTCACACCCGAGGCTTGCATTCACGTTTCCTTCTATTGAAGGCATATCATTCCAGTCGTTGATTGTATTGCTCCAGTAGTTTAACCCGAATGCTTTGTTTAAATTTTCTGTTGTTTTAAATTTCTGTTTAAGGTAACGGTGAAACATTGCCTGCACCGTGTCGCCGATATTATTGTAAAATTTAGTTTCATTGTCTGCCTGGTAGCCAATTACAGCGGGATTATTCTTCACATGTGAAATCAATTTACGGATGATGCGTTCTGCATAAAAACGAAAGACAGGATTAACAATATCCATATTTTGTCTTGTGCCATATTTATTTTTTCCTGAAGAAGTTGTCGCTAACACTTCAGGATGTTCCTTTGCCAGCCATGTTGGTATTGCATAGGTTGGCGTACCAACAATTACTTTAATACCGGCTTTATTCATGGCATCCAGCACTTTGTCCAGCTTTGTAAAATCGAATACACCATCCTGCGGTTCCCAAACTCCCCATGTGGATTCAGCAATGCGTACCACATTAATGCCGCAGTTTTTCATCATTTGCACATCTTTATCCAGTCTTTCATAAGGCATATACTCATAATAATATGCAGCACCGTATAGCACTTTATCAAATTTGGGTTGCGAAAAACCGCATATTGATAAGGATAAAAAAAGAAGAAGGAAATTATTTTTCTTCATGAATAAACAAGTTTTTAATACAGCATAATTTTATTTATGAGTTGATAGTAAAACGACCACAATATTTTATGCAAGCAGATACAATCAGCAACTCAATATTTTACTGAGTACGCATTTGCTTTTAAAGTTAAAGGGATTTTCTCTTCTGTAATACATTGAATAAATAAAGATTTTGATTTATTAAATGATGATTGCTGAACTTCGACAACACCCCACGATAAGCCACTCCAAATCATTTTATCATACTCTTTTTTTGTCTCAATGAGAGCATCGTTTTGTTTCACGATTATTTTAATTTGAGTGTCCATTTTTTTGCCATTGGGTGGTGCACCGGCCCATGTACGGTAAGGATTTCCGTCGCTGCTGTATTGCTGCACAATAATGCGCAAATCAGCAGTAGGCAAATCATTCAATGTGCATGTAATCATGTTATCTCTCGTAGCCGAAAATAATGCATCCAATTTTGTTATATGCTGCGGAACATGTATCGTTTCATCTCTTCCCAAATCATATCTATCATTAGCATAAAAATTAAATCCAACAACGGCTAATTGCTCTGCTCCCAAAGTAATTGCATCATTTCGTATGATGGGGGTGAAGCCGCCATCAGCATATAATAATTTTACTTGCCTGATATTCTTAACAGGCATTTTCAAAGTTGCCGTTTCTTGAGAAGGATTAACGACAGTACACACAATACCTTTGTCATCTTCCGCTTTAAACCCATACAATTGTGCCATGCCTGGTATCCCGCCAAATGAAGTTATCTTATCTACGTTTTGAAAATGATGAAACATCTGTTGTACCCTGGCAAACCATTTTGCATCATCATCATTTACTAATTCCATGTTACCATGATACACATTTACCCAACCGCCGCGTGCCAAATCCAGGATCAATTCACCTTTCCAGCAGTTCATAGCACGGCTATAACAAGTGCCGGTCACGCCATTCATAAAAGCACAGCTATCAATACGGCGCATCGGTAAACCATTAAATTGAAATTGCCTGTTTTGATGGTCGTGATAAGTATCTTCAGAGCGCCAGATGTTCATCATTGGCACGTCAGAAAAACGCGGATCACCACTGTATAAAGTATCAAATACATCAAGCCAGCGCATATCAATTGTTTTAGTAAATGGCGTGTATGTATTCTCAAGCACACCACCAAAACCATTGTAGCCAACAATTAAAACATCATGATTTTTTGCACGGAAATTTTTCAGCATCTGCATGAAAGCAACCTTATTCTTTTCCTGTATTTCATCTTTTGTATAAGTTGCTTCTGCATGCGCCGTAGCTGCTTGAAAATATGCAAAATCAAATTTGAATAAACGAACACCTTTATCATACCAGATTTGCAATGTTTTTGCAAGATGCGGCAGGTAGCCACCTTCAAATAAACAAAAAATTCCGGGCTCTGTCGCTGCTGAACTTTGCCATTCGGGAATCGTATGCAGAATAACATTCCCGCCCCCCGAAATAAGATTGGTGGAAAACCACATGCCAGTTAAAATATTATTATGCTTGCATGATTGCAGCCAATTATCCGGCCCGTTTGGCCAGTGTTGTTTATGCCATGTGCGATAACCTCCGTCCTTATCAAACCAAAACGCATCCATTAAATAATAATCAATTTGCACTCCGTTTTTTTTAAGCCGCAACACTTCGTTGAATTCTTTCATGGCAAGCTCTTCAGTAAGAGGAATGTTATCAGACAATTCATCATAGGACGACCAGTCATTATAAATGAATACAGGTTTTTTTGGGCCGTTTAATTTTGATTCATGAGAATCTAAAGCTAACGGCAAAGCGTAGCCGCCTAATGTTTTTACCAATGGATGTAGTGCAAGGCCAAGGCCCGCAGTATTTTTTATAAACTTCCGTCTTTCCATTACATATATTTTACGTGGTTTTAAAAGGAAGCGCCGATGCCTTTGAGCGGAGCAGGCTGCTGATCAAAATCAATATTCCCGGTTTTGATTCTATAAAGGCGATACAAATCAATTCCCTTATTTCTTAAGGGCGAATTTCCGGGGATATTGAATTGATTAAATGACTTTAATGACAAAACAGAAGTTGGCATAGTATCACCGGGATTTCTAAAATCTGGTTTGACATTTAACCCAATGACCTTTCCATTAAGCATTTCCTGTTTATTTTTCTTCGCCCATTGAGAAAGATCATATACACGTTCGATATTAAATTTCTTTGTCATGCTCCACCAGTCATTTGCCAAAAAAATATCTATTCCTTTATTGCCCTTAATAAGACTGTCTTCTCCAACAAAAATATTATTGTAGAACGAGAAATTTTTCCGTTCACTTGTTTCAGAATAACTTATTGCCGGGCGTTTCGTATTATAAATGGTGTTATTATAAAACAGACAATTATAAAATTGATTTTTATCTCTTGAACTATTCCACACATACACACCAGACATTGCATCGGAAACAAGGCCGTCGTCCTTACTTATATTATACCTGAATACATTATTATACCACGGACTTGCGCCCCAGTATTGAAAAATACAATAGCCAGCTCCCTGATTTTCGTAGGAAAGACAATACTGTACTATAGAATTAGTAACGCCTCCGTCCAGGTCAAAGCCACCGCCATCGGCGCCACCAACAGATGTTTTATTTCTATAAGAAAGGCAATGTTGAATAATTAAACTGTCTGCTTCGTATCCCCAGATACCGACCGGCCCATTTCCAATACGCGGCATATCCCAGCCATTGTTGGTTGCTTCACAATATTCAATTGTAACTTTTGTACAATGCCCAACAACGATACCATTACCACTATGATTGGTCAGATTTGTAGGATCGCCGGGATTATTTTCAGCTCGGCAATATCCTATATAAATTTCTCTGGAATCTGTTTTATCTTTGGAACCTTCTACCGTAATACCTGCTGAACCATTGTCATGCGCATACACGTGAGTGTTAGTAACAAATTTTGATGAATAAATAAGCAGCCCCGATTTTTGAAAACCGGAAATGTCAAGATTATCAACGGTGATATTTTTACTTTCCATTATAAGAACTCCTTCTTTTGTGTTTCCGTTCTTACGACCTGTTCCTTCAAATTTCAAATTAGAAACGGCAATATTCCTCGTTTTGTAGATCGTAAGCGCAGATAGGTTTCCTGAATTGATAACGGCCATTCCGTTGCCGTAAGATGCGATGCTGATGGGCTTTTCATTCGTCCCAAATTTCGATGAATCAATAAGAATGCTTCCATCGAATGTATCACCCGCGTAAAGATATACGGCATCGCCTGCGGTAAGTGGAAGCGAGTTTAGCTTTTGAATAGATTTAAAGGGACGCTCAACCGATCCATCATTACTATCATTCCCGTTTGCACTGAAATAATAAGTCCTGTTGGCTGATGATTTTTTATTGTGTAGGTAATTTTTTTTTACACAAAAATTAATATTGACCAATGCAAGTACAAACAAAGAAGATTTCAAAAAATTATTTTTTTTTAGCCGCATAATTTTAAATTAAATAAAATAAAGGGACGGATAATTATGCCTTTGCTTAATAAGAAAATTAATATCCGGGATTTTGCACCAGGTTATGGTTTAAGCCAATTTCCTTTTGGGGAATTGGAAAGTATTCATTTTTGCTGGCCGTGAATGTTACGCCTTTTAAATGATCGATCCTGGTCTGCTCTTTTTGCAGATAGGTATTTATATAATCTGCGGCTATGCCCCAGCGGACCAGGTCAAAAAAGCGATGACCTTCCATGGATAATTCCAATCGTGTTTCGAGCCTTACAGCATTACGGGCAAAAGCCTGATTTGTCCACGCAGTAGTATATGTATTGATTATATAATTTGCTGCCGGATCGCTTCCATTCATTACCTTGCAACTATTTTTTGCTCTTGTTCTTACACGGTTTACGAGCACCCTTGCATTTTCTAAACTTCCTACTTCTACTTCACATTCGGCAGCCCATAGCAATACTTCTGCGAAGCGGATTATGCTGTAATTAACTGAGCTTCCTGCACCACCGGCTGCGTAAAAATTATTTCCACCTATGCCATTATCCTGGCTGGCCATATAAACATTTTTGATTGGCAAATAAGGGCCTCCAATTGTTTGACCGGAAGATCCCCCATCCCAATTCTGCCCAGGGTCCGTTCCCCAGTCTAAATAAGGAATACCTCTTCTGCCGACAGACCAATCTAAACGCGGGTCAAGATTTCCCTGGTAAGGAGTAAACGCATCAGAGGAGGCCAGTCCCATATCATTTGGCATATTGGTTACATTGGAAGTGTCATTGCCTGAAGCATCCAACATTGGTAAGCCGTTGACATCTGTTTTATAAGCATTTACCAAACTAAAAGAAGGACGTTTCCAATATCCATAATACGGATCAGGTCCATAGTAAAGATTAGGAACGGCGCCCGTTTCGCCTAAGTTACTATTATAACCATAACTGTTATCGTCAACAGAAAATTGAATTTGGAAAACTGATTCTTCGTTGTTTTCAGTTGCAGCGTTAAAATTATCATGAAAACAGGAAGCTAAATCGTACGGAACGCCTGCGGAATTTTTCCCCTGTGCGATTATAGTATCTAAGAGTGCCAGGGCATTGGTATATTTTTTTTCGAACATATAGCACTTGGCAATATAACATGCTGCTGCCCACTTATTAACCCGGCCCAACTGAGATTGCGCTTCAGGAAGATTGTCATAAGCAAACCTGAAATCAGCTTCAATTTTTGGCCAGATATCTTCTGTGTTGGATACCTTGGAATAGCCGACATTTTTCGCAATATTTTCGTCTATATAAGGAACGTTATTCCACATAATTTTTGCATTGAAATGATAGTGACCTCTCAAAAACCGGGCTTCTGCAATCGCTTCTGTCCTTTGGGCATCGCTCATATCGGTAGCATTGTTGACGGCAATTAAAGTGTTGTTGCATCTGGAAACTCCATCATAGTCGGTGGTCCATTGATCTTCGAGATAACCGGTTGAAGATGTTGTTTTAAACTGTTCAATTGTTGAAACATCCGGTAAAGTATTTGGACCTCCGGTGTAAGCGTCTCCGGAAGTAACATCTCCATACACCCAATATGTACCAGAAGTACTCCACCAGCCGCTATTGGTAGAAATTCCTGTGAGATCGTGATACGCCCCGGTAAGCAAATCCTGTACACCTTTGTTATTATAAAAAGCATCCAGGCTTTGCTGGCCCTGTGGGGCAACCTGCAGAAAACTTTTTTTGCAGGAATTTAAAATAGAAAAACCAGTTAATGCGAGCAAAAAATATATGTATTTCATATCAAATTAATTTATGGAAAGAAATAAAATTATAAGCCAAGATTTACGCCGAACAGCACTTTCCGTGAGTTAGGATACTGGGTTCCGAAATCAATTCCCAGTGTACCGGGATTCCCGTTGTTTACTTCCGGATCTATACCTGAATATTTAGTTATCGTGAAAAGATTATAGGCCTGTACATACAATCGTAGCCGCTTGAATGCTTTGCGTGGTGAAAATGTATAGCCCAATTGAAGCGTCTTTAGCCGTAGGTAGCTGCCATCTTCAACAAAGAAACTTGAAGGAACATTATCGTTGTTGTTATTTATACCATCCTGCGTGTATATCGGTAATTTAGCGCCGGTATTAGTGGGCGTCCAGGTATTCAGCGACCCGGCTCCAAACATCCCCGGCCATTCAGAAAATGAACGCCAGTAATTAAATATTTTATTACCGTAAACCCCTTGCACAAATACGCCAAGATCAAACTTCTGGTAGTATAGGTTTAAATTGTAGCCAAAGGAAAATTTAGGATTCGGATTACCAAGAAATGTTTGATCTTCGGGCCCAACATTCCCGTCAGGATTGCCATTAGGTCCTGTTAAATCTTTGAATTTAAAATGACCTACTCCACTTGCGCCGTTTATGCCTGGTTGTTTTGGACTGTTTTGCACGTCAGCCAAATTTTGGAAGATTCCGTTAAACTCATAGCCATAAAAACTGGAAACAGGATGGCCGACCATGCTCCTTGTTAAGTTATAATGTGTGGGTGCAAATGTTGCCAGGTCAATATAAGTCGCAGAATCTCCGTCAATGTAATCTACATTGCTCTTATAAGATGAGATATTGAAGTTCATATCATATTGAAATTTGCCTTTGTTCTGGCTTTTAAATCCCAACTCCAATTCAATTCCTTTGTTCGTAAAGCTCATGATATTCTGAAAGGGTGCCGCCGCCGCGCCGGCTGTTCCGGTATAGGGAGGCTCATACAAAAGATCTTTGGTTTTCCTGTTAAACCAGTTAAAACTCGCTGTCAAACGATTGTGTAGCACAGCAACATCAAAGCCAAGGTTGGTAGTAATGTTTGTTTCCCAATGTATATCAGGATTGCCGGTTTGTGAGGCATAAGCACCTAAAATCTGGCTAATATTTGTTCCTGCCAAATCATAACCGCCAAAAATGGGATCATTGGCACGAACCAAACCAAATTGTTTTCCCGGGGGTATCGCATCGTTACCGGACTTTCCCCATGAGCCTCTTAATTTAAGGTCATCTATCCATTTTATATTTTCCATGAATTTTTCCTCTGAAATGCGCCATCCTGCACTTGCGGCCGGAAACGTTCCGTACTGATGCTGAAAACCGAAGATAGAAGATCCATCGTGCCTTACGGTTCCTGAGAACAAGTATTTATCCATTAGCGAATAGGTAAGATTACCGAATTCTGAGGTGCTCGTTTGTATAGATCCTGAACCGGATGGAGGAAAATTTGCATTCAATATTCCGTCGCTTAAATATTGAAAGTTTGGTTGATTAGAAATAAGATTGGTCATAACAACATTCGCATACCTGGACTGTAGTTCCCGCGCTTCATAGGCTACAAATACTGAAATTTTATGAATGTCGTTAATAGTTTTGCTGTAAGCAATTTTGTTTAGCCAGCGCCAATCGGTATAGGATGAATTCCCTTCGTAATAATAAGTAGTATGGCTAGGTATGGGCTCTTGTGGAAATGAATCTGCAAAAGCATGGTATTGGTTGGGAACAAACTGGGCACCAATTTTACTTTGGAATGTTAGATTTTTAATTGGCTCCGCTTCAATGTAGGCAGATCCTATTACACTCTCAGTATAGTTTTTGGAATTGGCAGAACCTGTTCTGCTTATTAAAGGATTACTTCCGCCTAAAATAGTGGATGCTCCGCCTGTGCCAGCAATGTTTCCGGCAATATCGTGAGTTGGTAACAAAGGAGATAATGCATATATGTCCGTTATATCGTTATTGAAATTTCCCTGGTTATTGTCTAAGTTACTGGTACTAATTGTATTGTTTGTAGTATATGAAAATTCAACATTTTCGCCGACTCTTAACCATGGCTTAACTTTAAAATCGGTATTAACTCTTAAGGACAATCTTTTAAAATAAGAATTTAATAATGTTCCGTTGTCATCTAAATAACCAAAAGTGACTGCGTAATTAGATTTATCTGTTGCCCCGCTGATTGATAGCTGGTGGTTTTGAACGAAAGAAGGTTTAAAAAGGGTTTTCCACCAATTTGTGCCTGTTTTATTCGCAAGTAAAATCCGGTGACTTAAAAAATTATATTGTGAAGGGTCTGCTGAAGGATCATTTTTTGAAACACCAAGATTTGGCGTTGATCCTTCAATAATATAATCGGGAAGAACAGGTGTTGTTCCGGGGCCGTAAAAACTGGAAAAAGGAAAAGCCTGGCTACTGTTGACATAGGATTGATATAATGCATTAGCCTGTTGCTGCGGCGTAATCATTTTAGTGAATTTCATTGGAAACTGCACGCCTTCATAGCTTGAGTATTCCAGCCGCGGTTCACCTCTTTTTCCCGTCTTTGTTGTAATCACTATTACACCGTTGGATCCTTCGGAACCGTAAAGCGCCGTCAGAGATGGATCTTTCAATATGGTGATCGTTTCTATATCATTTGGATTTAATAAACTGGCTATATTTTGGCTGCCTGTAGCGCCGCCAACTCTCACCTGTACGCCGTCAATTACATATAAAGGGTCATTGTTTCCAAGTGAGCCTACTCCCCTTATCCGAATAACACCAGCGTTACCAGGACCGCCCTGGTCGTCAACACTAACACCGGCTACTCTTCCCTGCAATGCCGTTGTGACATCAGTAACTGGCGTCTGTGCTATCACGTCCGAAGATACTGTGGAAGCTGCGCCGGTTACGTCTCGTTTGGATTGCCTTGAATAACCCGTAACTACTACTTCATTCAAACTGTTTTCAACGATCGAAAGGGTAATAGAAACTGTTTGATTGGTTGTTACATTAATTTCCCTTGATTGGTAGCCTGTATAGGTGATTACAAGCACGGCAGATGGTGCCCCTATATCTAACTTAAATTTGCCGTTATTGTCAGTAGTGGTAACAATTTTCCTGTTTGATTTAACCATTACCGTTGCACCAACTAATGGCGATCCGTTATTATCGGATACAATACCCGTTACAATATTATCGGTAAGAAGTAAAGAATTTGTTTGAATATCCTGCACATCAACAGAACTTGTATCCGTAGCTATTTGAGTATTACTGCCTGTTGGAAATAATAATATCTGATCATCCACTACCTTATAGTCAATGGAAAGAGGTCTGATAATTTGGTTAATAAAAACACCAAGGGGCTGATCAGATACATTGAAAGAAATTTTTCTTCCGGCCTTGATGGCATTTGGGCTATATAAAAACTTTACGCCTGTTAAATTTTGTACAGTAGAAATTACTTTTTTTACTTGCATATTCTCAACAGACAAAGAAATTCTTTTGTCCAGGATTTTCTGTGCGGATGTTTCTTTAGCATACAAAGAGCAGGTGAAAATAAATGCTAATGTTAATTGTATAACGGTTATTCTCATTACCAGCAAAGTTGTAGCAATAAATTGCTTTTTTTTCATAATTTTAATTGGTTTTGTTCGTTCGGAAATAAATGATTCGGACAAAATTGATCCTGCATAAGGTTCTATTATAAAGCTGGCAATGCTTCACGTTGCCGGCTTTTTTATGAACTGCAGTTTTTGGTTTCGTTGATTGTTCTAAGTCATGGTTATAAGGTTTTTGGTTATTTAATTAGTTACATCCAGGTCCTTTTATTAATATTTTTGTTCCTTCTACTTCGTAAGAAGCTTGTATAGACTGACAGATGAAGTTCAGCCGGGTGTACATATCCTGTCGGCTCACATCGCCTGTAAACAGGCAATTGTATAAGTTTTCGTTTTCAACAACTATATCAATTCCATAAGTTTTTTCAAAGGATTCAAGTATCTTCTTAAGAGGCGTTTCTTCAAAAACAAAACTTTCGGCTATAGGTTTTTTATTAGTTGATTCCGTGGCAAGCGGTAATGGATCATCTACCAGAGACGAAACAAAATGACGTGTTTCCTGATCGTAAATTACTTTTTGATTCGGCAGAAGAATTACGCCATTATCCTTTTTAACCAAGACGGTTTTTGCAGTGGGTTTATTTTCATATACTTCCACACGGCCAGTTCTTACAGCAACTTCCACCTGCCTGGTTTCTTTATTTATTTTAATATTGAAACTGGTACCCAGTACTTTTGTTACCACATCCTTATTATATACAAAAAAGGGGCGGGCAGGATTTTTCGTTACATGGAAAAAAGCTTCACCTTGCAAATAAATTTCTCTTTTATCATGCAGGAAGTGTTCAGGATAATGAATGGCCGAACCTGGTTGTAATGTAATAACAGTGCCGTCTTCCATAGTAACATCCAAGGGCTTCAAAGATGAATTTATCTTCTCATTTATTTTCTTTGCTGAAGTAAAATTTGCTATCGTGTCTGTGTTTTCGCCATTTTTGAAAACAAAAATAGAAAACATAATTCCTGTGAAAACAGCCGCTGCTATCATCCAGCGGAGTAATTTTATTTTTACAGGGTTTTTAGCTACCAGCAAAGAGTTTTGTTTTTCAGAAGAAAGGATCTTATGCAGTACATCAGCAGATCTGTGCGGCGGAAGATTTGCCCCTTCAAGATTTTTATTTTCCAGGCTATTCTCAATGTGTTCTGATAGCAGATCATCATAGATACCTGATGAGACACAGGTAAAAAATTCACTTCTTTCGGCTGGCGACAAACTTTCCAAAGTGTATTTGTCCAGAAGAGATA
>Ga0070660_100000260_pt1 | contig 34947 bp, 35 predicted proteins | sample KBSC33metaG_FD_64670 | JGI IMG/M metagenome (GOLD analysis project Ga0070660, IMG submission 64670) | Corn rhizosphere microbial communities from Kellogg Biological Station, Michigan, USA - KBS C3-3 metaG | ecosystem: Host-associated > Plants > Roots > Rhizosphere > Soil ... | reverse complement strand
TTGGGCATCGTCCGGCGAAGCGATTCCGGTGCCGGGGAGACCAGGTCTCCGTCCTCGACGGCAAGCAGCCGCTCGCCGAGTGCCGACAGTGCGCGGGCGCTCTCGCTGTTGGGACGCTCCCCGGCGATGTAGCTGATCAGCAGGCAAAAGGCGCCCGCGACCAGTGCCGCCAGGATCTTCTGATCGAACTCCGTGAGATAGAGGAGCGCCGTCAGCGAAAAAATGAACGAGGCGAACCCGGCAACGCACGACAGGATCGTGTTGCTGATCTTCTGGGCCGTGCCTGCTTTCATCTCGGTTCGGCGCCTCGCGGGAGGGCGTTGCGGGCCCACGCTCCCGCGGTACCGAGGCAGGGTTAAAAATTTGTCAGCGGCCGTGCGATTTCCGTCTGAGGATGATGTAGAGGCTTCCGCCGCCTCCGTGCCGCCGATGCGCACCCCGCACTGCTGCAATGTCGACCGCATGGCGCGACGCCGAGAGCCAATCGTGCACCGCGGCCCGGATTGCCCCGCGGCGAAGCGGCGGCTCGCCGGAGCGCTGGTGACCGGTGATGAGCAGGACGACGCGCTCGCCTTCGCCTACCGCTCGCTCCAGCGCGCGATCGATTGCGCTCCAGGCGCTGTCGAGGCCCATCCCGTGAAGGTCGACGATCCGATCGGGCTCGACGTTGCCGCCGCTAAGGCGCCGGTCCCAGCTGCCGTCGAGAGTCGTGCCGACTCCACGCCGTTCCCGGGGAGGTGGAGGACGGCGGATCGGAGCAAGCGCCGAAGCGGCCCTTGTCTTAGGTTTTTCAATGATTTGAACAGCTTCCGGGTCGCTCTTCTCACGATGAAGCGGACAGATCGTGGACGCGACCTTGGCCCAGAGGGCCGATTCTTCAGGGCTGAGCGGCCGCACGGGCTGCAACGCCTTTGGGCAGCAGGACATAGGCGACGCCGTTTGCAGCCATCCCGCCCGCGGTCAGAGTTGCTTGCAGTCCCGAGCCCCAGAAGGTGTCGAAACGGTTCGGTCCCTTGATCGCGCCTCCCGTGTCCTGCGCGACCCACAGGCCGTAGGCCTCGGGCCGATCGACGGCGAGATAGATGGGCGCTCCGAGCGGAACGAACTTCGGGTCGGCGGCAACCGTGCCATGCGGAGTGACGGGAACATTGAGCGCGCCGACCGGACCGGGTCCGTTCAGCTCCTTGAAGAAGATGTAGGAGGCGTTCTCGCGCATCAGCTCGCGGCCCTGGTCCGGATTGGCTCGGATCCAGTCCTTGATCGCCTGCATGCTCGCGCCGCCCGCCGGCAGGATTCCCCGGTCCCTCAACAGCTTGCCGATGGCTGTGTAGGCAAGGCCATTCTGGTCGGCGTAACCGATTCGAGCGCTGGTCCCGTCCGGAAAGGTCAGACGCCCGGATCCCTGGATCTCAACGAAGAACAAGTCGACCGGATCGGCTGCCCATGCGATCTCGAGTCCCTTGTTGGCGAGGACTCCGCTCTCGATTTCGGCGCGGCTGTAATAAGGGACGCAGATGCCGGTCTGGTCGATCCTTCCGCGGCCAGTGGTTCCGTCGGGCCGGGTGCAGCGAACGAGGTCGGGCGGCACCATGTAGATTGGCACATAACCCGGCTGAGGCGTGCGCGACGCCTGGATTTCCGGCTCGTAATATCCAGTCGCGAACGCTTTCCCGGTCCCAACGCGGACCCAGTCGAACCTGTCGCGGAAAAAGGCAGCCGCCTGTTCCGGTGCCAGAGTCGCAGCTTCTGCGCAAAGCGGCGCCCAATCCTGCCCCTGCGCAAGCCCCGATTGATCCTGACGTCTCATCAGGGATGGGCAAGACGTCTTGAACGCACTCAAGGCACGCGTGGCCCACGCATCGTAGATCGTCGCAGCAGGAGGGACGATTGCGACCCCCGCTGCCAGCGCGTTCGCGGGCGGCGGCGGAGTCACCGGTACTGCGGGAGGCGGCACTGCGACCGGAGGCGGAGTGACCGTGGGCGGCGGAGTCGGCTGGGCGGCGCAGGCCGCGAGAAGCAAGGCAGAGGCGAGCGCGAATGCGCGGCGAGCGAAGCTCACGCCTCCTCGTCTGTCTCGATCAGCAGCCAGTTCGGATCGCGCGAGGCGAGATCGCGGCGGAAGGTCCAGAGGTCGCGGGTCTGGACAGCATCGCTGAGCGAGCCTGCGACGACCTGGCCTTCCGAATTTCGGGTAACGGCAGCGATATCTGCTTCGAAGCGGACGGTGACGACCGCGGTCGAGCGCTCCATCTCTGCTTCGGAGATCACGGCCTGCTCGATCGTCACGAGGCGATTGTCGAGGCTCAACCCGTCCTTTGTCCGCTGCTCCACGGCGCCCGCGAAAGTCTCGAACACATGGGCGTCGACATGCGGCTTCAGCGTATCCAGATCGCCCTTCCAGAACGCCTCCAAAACGAGCCGGTACGCCGCCTTGGCGCCCTCGAGGAACCGCGCGACGTCGAAGCTGGGATCGGCAGCGAGAATTGCCCGCACGCCAGGCCCCGCGAGGGGCACATAAGCAAGATCGCCGCCATTGTCGGCGCTCGGCGGAGTGACCGGCGCGTGAACGACCGGCGGATGGACGCGCGCGTCCTGGTCCGCCGGCTTCAGGATCGGCTGCTGCTCATGGCCGGTCCGTTCGCCGAGCACGCTGTAGAGACGAAGCCCGATGAACAAGGCAACCAGCGCGAGGATGACAATGACGGTCAAATCGAGAATCCCATTTGTATCAGCGCTCCAACATAATGTGTGGCGCGTAAATATTCCAACACCGAGCAACGCACGAACACGCCATTGCGCCCCATAAACGCGGCTGCTAGGCGCACGAGCCTGAAGTGCCGCCCCGAGCGGCCGCTCCCAACACTGCGCAACACCTTGCAAGGACAGCATTAAATGGCGGACCAGGAACCGGCCTCGAATGGCAACGGCTCGGGCGAGAACAGCAACGAACCACAGGTATCGATCCTCGCTCAATACACCAAGGATCTCTCGGTCGAGAACCCCAGCGCTCCGCAGGTATTTTCCTGGCAGGTCCAGCCCAGCCTCGACGTCCAGTTCAACATCGGCGTCAACCCCGCGAATGACGGCGTCCACGAGGTGATGCTGAAGATCGAGGTTTCGGCGCGCTCCGAAAACGGCGTCCACTTCGTCATCGACCTCACCTACGCGGGGCTGTTCGGCCTTCGTAACCTCCCCGAAGAGGCCCTTCAGCCGTTCCTTCTGATTGAGGCGCCAAGGCTGCTTTTCCCCTTCGCCCGGCAGATAATCTCCGAAGCGGTCTCGAACACCGGCTTTCCGCCGCTCCTCCTCGATCCGATCGACTTCGCCGGCGCCTATATGTCGCAGCTGCAGGGCCAGCAGGAAGGCGGACCCGCGGCGTTCCCGGCGAGCGGCGGCGAAGAGCCCGGCAACGCCTGAGCCTTCCGCAAGCCGTGCGGGCTTCTAGCCAATGAACCTCGCCCGTTCGCTTGGATCCATCGGCGGGCTGACGCTCGTCAGCCGAGTGCTCGGACTGGCCCGCGACATGCTGTTCGCGCAGTTCGTCGGCGCGAATTTCGCCTCCGACGCCTTCGCGGTCGCCTGGCGAATGCCGAACATGTTCAGGGCATTGTTCGCCGAGGGCGCATTCTCCGCGGCGTTCATCCCGATGTTCAACAAGAAGGTCGCCGACAAGGACGGGCCCGGACTTCCGGCGGGCATCGAGTTTGCGGACGATGCTCTTTCGGTGCTGCTTCCGGCGCTCGTCCTGATGACCATCATCCTCGAGGTCTTCGCATGGCCCGCGACCTACCTCATCTCGCTCGGGTTTCACGGCGCGTCGCATGAGCAATTCGCGTTCGCCGTCATGCTCGCGCGATTCACCTTTCCCTATCTGATGCTGATTTCGCTGGCTTCGCTACTCGGCGGAATCCTCAATTCGCTTCACAAATTCTGGGTCGCAGCCGCGGCCCCGATCCTCCTCAACATCGCGCAAATCGTCGCTCTGCTCTTCTTCCACACACACGAGCCGCTCAGCACGACGCGATACCAGGCAATCTCCGTCACCATCGGCGGCGCCCTCCAGCTGCTTTGGCTCATCCAGGCATGCTGGGCGAGCCACGTCCGGCTCAAGATCAAGCGCCCTACCCTCAATGAGGACGTCAAGCGGTTGATGCGGCTGATCGCTCCTGCAGCCGCTGGCGCGGGCGCGGTACAATTCAACCTCCTCGTCTCGACCGCGCTTGCGACCGGGCTCCTGGCTCACGGATCGGTTTCGTACATTTACTACGCCGATAGGCTGAACCAACTGCCGCTCGGGCTGATCGGCATCGGGCTTGGCACAGTGCTTCTTCCGACCATCTCGCACCAGCTCGGCCGCGGAGCCGAAGACGAAGCGATGCAGACCCAGAACCGCGGGCTCGAGCTCGCCTTGTTCTTCACCCTTCCCGCCACCGTCGCGCTGGTAGTTTGCGGAGTGCCCATCATTCGCGGGCTATTCCAGCATGGGCAGTTTGATGCTTTGGACGCGGTGAACACCGGCCAGGCGCTCGCCGCTTTCTCGATCGGCCTTCCCTCCTACATCCTGGTGAAGGTTCTCACCCCTGGCTATTACGCCCGTCACGATACGAAGACGCCGATGCGCTTCGCGATGATCTCGATCGCGGTGAACCTGGTACTCAACGTCGCGCTGATCCTCCCACTCAAACATGTCGGACCCCCGCTCGCGACCGCGCTCGCTTCGACAGTCAACGTTTGGATGCTTTACCGCACACTGAAAAAGCGCGGGCACTTCGAACCTGATGCAAGACTCAAGCGGCGGGCGCCCCGGCTGGCACTCGCGGCGATTCTGATGGGCGCCGCATTGTTCTGGGTGGGCCCGATGGTCGATCCTTATCTCACAGGATCGCTGGTACGCCGAGTGGGAGGCCTGGCGGCACTCGTCTCGGCAGGCGCCGTCGTCTACGCGATTGCATGTCTGGTCACGAGAGCATTCGTGCTCGAAGACATCAAACTGCTGACGAGGCGCGCGCAGAAGGCATGAGCGAGACCGAAACCAGACGCGTAGTGTCCGGAATCCAGCCGACCGGCGGGCTTCATCTCGGCAACCTGCTCGGCGCCATCCTTCGCTGGGTGCGGATGCAGGACGAGGTCGAATGCCTCTATTTCCTCGCGGATCTCCACTCGCTGTCGGAATATATGGACCCCGAAGAGCGCCGCGCGAGCGTCCGCGAAATGGCTGCGGCCTTGATCGCGAGCGGGATCGATCCCGCAAAGTCGACGTTGTTCGCGCAAAGCGCGGTCCCCGCTCATTCCGAGCTTTGCTGGATCCTCAACGGCACCGCCCGCATGGGATGGCTCAACCGCATGACCCAGTGGAAGGACAAGGCCGGCAAGGACCGTGAGGGCAAGTCGGTCGCACTGTTCGATTATCCCGTCCTCCAGGCCGCCGACATCCTGCTCTACCGGGCGACCCATGTCCCGGTGGGCGAGGACCAGAAGCAGCACATCGAGCTGACCCGGGACATCGCGCTCAAGTTCAACAACGACTACGACACCGAGCTGTTTGTCGTGCCCGCACCCTATATCGGCGGCGGGTCGGCGGCGCGGATCATGAGCCTGCGTGACGGGAAAGCGAAAATGTCGAAGTCCGATCCCTCGGAGATGAGCCGGATCCACCTGACGGACAGCGACGAGACCATCACCCAGAAGATCCGCAAGGCGAAGACGGACCCCGAACCGCTGCCCGACAATGCGGAAGCGCTGGACGCTCGCCCGGAAGCCAAGAATCTCGTCGGCATCTACGGCGCAGTGACCGGAGAGTCAGTCGAACAGGTCCTGGCGCGCTTCGCGGGACAGGGTTTCGGTACATTCAAGCCCGCGCTTGCCGAGGTTCTTGTCGATCTCATCGCGCCGATCCGCCAGCGTCTGGACGAGCTTCGCCGCGACCCGGCGGAGCTCGATCGTATTCTGGCAGAGGGTGCCGCGCGTGCTTCCGACCTCGCCGCTCCGGTCCTCGCCAGGGCCAGGTCGGCCGTCGGCCTGACGCAATAGCTCCCGCCGTGGAAATCAACAGCCGCCCGCATGCGCGACCATTGCCGCTGTCGCAGCGACTACATCAGATTGTCGAGGAAGAAGGTCCGGACCGTCTCACCTTCTCCGCTCTCGCGCTTCAACTGCACGCACGGGCGTGGGGCGGCCTGCTGGTGATCTTCGCGGCAATCAACGTCATACCGCTGCCCCCGGGCGCCAGCATCTTCTTTGCGATCCCGCTGATGATCGTAACGGCGCAGATGGCGTTCGGCCGCGCGAGCCCCTGGTTCCCCGCGCGAATCGACCGTCGCGGGGTCACGAAGGAAGAACTGCGCCGCCTGATCGCGAAAATGGAGTGGCTCGAAGTCCGCGTCGAACGGATGTTCAAGCCCCGCCTCGTTACGCTCACCGGCCCAACCGCAACTCGGCTGATCGGTATCGTCTCCTTCATCCTGGCGCTGATGACGATGTTACCAATCGTCCATGTGGCACCCGCGGCGGTTATCGTGCTCTTCGGGCTGGCCCTCGTTTATAGGGATGGGGCACTCGTCATCGCGGCCGCCGTCGCCGGCCTGACGGGCGCCGCAATTGCGATCTTCCTTATTTCTTCCGGCGCTGTCGCGATCGGCTACATCGCCCACCGGTTCGGATTCTAACGGCGCTCGACGAAGCGGGCCCGCCGGATTGCTCCGGCGGGCCCTTCCTCTCCGGCGATTCGGGGCGACCGGAAAGGCCACCTCCCTCTGATCGCGTGAAGCACGCCAAATGGCCGTGCTTCGCGACGATCAGCCTTCCAGCTGCCTCGTCAGCAACCGGATGTCCGCGTCGAGCTCCGCGTCGCTCGCGCGCAATTTCTCGATCTGGCGCACCGCATGGATGACCGTCGTGTGATCCCGTCCACCGAAGCGCCGGCCGATGTCCGGAAGGGACTTCGGGGTGAGCTGCTTCGACAGGTACATGGCAACCTGACGCGGCCGGGCGACTTCACGGGCACGGCGAGCGGAGGTCATCTCCGCCTTGCGAATCCGGTAATGCTCGGCGACCTGCGTCTGGATCTCATCGATCGAGATGCGGCGCTGGTTGGCGCGAAGGACGTTTGCGAGCACTTCCTCGACGAAGGCGATGTCGATCGCCCGGCCCGTCATCATCGCATAGGCGCCGATGCGGTTGAGCGCGCCTTCCAGCTCACGGATCGACGAGGTCACTCGGCGCGCAAGGAAGTCGATCACCGGGCGCGGCATATCCACACCCGGAAGCGACTCCAGCTTTGCGCAAATGATGTTGAACCGAAGCTCGTAATCGGCCGCGTTGATGTCCGCGACGAGTCCCCAGGACAGGCGTGACAGGATCCGCGGGGCAATTCCGTCGAGGTCCTGCGGCGCCCGGTCGGAGGTGATCACGAGCCGCCGCCCGGCAGTGATGATCTCGTTCATCGTGTGGAAGAATTCTTCCTGCGTGGAATCCTTGCCCGCGATGAACTGCACATCGTCGATCAGCAGCAGGTCGGCATTCCTCAGCCGCTGCTTGAAGCCGATCGTGTCATTTTCCTTCAGCGCCCGGATGAACTCGACCATGAACTTCTCGGCCGACATTGAGACGACGCGGGAGCCGCGATTGTGCTGAAGGAATGCATGCCCGATCGCATGCAAAAGGTGGGTCTTGCCGCGTCCGGTGCCGCCGTGGATGAAGAGCGGGTTGAACCCGACCGTCGGTGACGTAGCGAGCGTCCGCGCGGCAGTGGCGGCCACCTCATTCGCCTTGCCGACTACGAAGGTCTCGAACCGGTAGCGCGGATCGAAGTTTGGCGCGTTGGGGTCGCGTTCGGCGGGTGGCGGCGCCTCTTCGAGGATCAGTAGTGGAGCGGGTCGAGGGGCATCTGCCGCGGCGATCACGCGGACGTCGCGCACGATCGGAAGCACCGTCTTCCACGCGAGCGTCAGACGCTCTCCGAAATGCGAGCGCACCCAATCGGCCATGAACTGGCTCGGCATGACGAGGTCGAGCGTTCCGCTGTCAGGCTCGAAGGCGCCGAGCTCGGCCGGCTTCAGCCAACCGTCAAAGGTTCGTGCCCCAAGGTCGCGGCGAAGACCGTTCCGGATCGACTCCCAAGCCGCATCCAGCGGCGCCGAAACCGGCGCTACCGCCAGCTCGGCCGACGTATTCGCCCCTCCCGCCTGCACTGCTCCGCGCCTCCCTCGTCTTCCCCCAATTCACCGGGCAAAAGGATCCCGTTGCGCGTGACCCGAGTCGCGCGCGCTAGGCTTCTTTTCTCTCTTGCCCCCGGCACGGATTCGCGCCCGGAAAGACCTTTGTGAGATTGTCTGCGGCTGCTTGCAAGTGCCGTTTTTTCATCAAAGTGCAATAAAAGGCCTTGACATAGGAATCAGGCCGAAACTGCACAGAATTGGCGGAAAACTGCCATTTTGTTGGTTATCAGCGCGTTAACGAATTGCGCGAATCGCGGGAATTGCTGCATTTTTTTGACCGTTATGAAACAACAAGGGCCGCCGGTTTCCCGACGGCCCTAACGGTCGTTTGTAAATGGTGTTTTCTAGCCGAGCGAAGCGACGCGCTTCGACAGGCGCGAAATCTTCCTGGAAGCCGTGTTCCTGTGGATAACGCCGCGAGCGACGCCCCGTGCCATCTCCGGCTGCACCTTCTTCAGCGCTTCGGCGGCCTCGGCCTTCTTACCCGACGCGAGCGCGGTTTCGACCTGCTTGATGAAGGTCCGAATGCGGCTGATTCGCGAATGGTTGATCTCGGCGCGGTTCGCATTGCGGCGGATGCGCTTCTTGGCCTGCGGCGTGTTCGCCATTTTCTTCCTCTAGCTCAATGAAAAACGGCGCGGCCCATGGGCTCGCACCGAAGTGGCGGCTCCCCTACCCTCAACTCGGCTGGAGGTCAACGCTGGCAAGCGGGGCAATAGAAGGTCGAGCGGCCGCCCTGCACGATCCGCCGCACCCTTCCACCGCAGCTGCAAGGCTTGCCCTCGCGATCGTAGACCGCGAAGCTCTTGGGGAAGTAACCGAGCTCGCCATTCGGCGAAGCGAAATCACGAAGGGTCGATCCGCCTGCGGCGATCGCTTCGGCAAGCACGTCGTGGATTGCCGGAACGAGGCGCTTCAGCCGGTTGAGCGAAATGCTCCCCCCAGCGCGCCTCGGGTGAATGCCTGCCCGGTAGAGCGCCTCGCAAACATAGATGTTACCCAGCCCGGCAACGATGCCCTGATCCAGGAGCAGCAACTTGATCGCCGCCGTTCGGCCGGCGAGGCGCCTCTTGAGCTCGCGCGCATCGAGATCAAGGGGCTCCGGCCCCAGCGCAGCAAAAGGCGGCCATTGATCGAGCTCCCCGGTGCGAACGAGGTCGAGCGAGCCGAAGCGCCGTGCGTCATTCAGCGCAAGACGATGTCCGTCGTCCGTTTCGATGAGGAAATGGTCGTGCTTGGCCGTCTCGCTGGGGTCGATGCGCCAATGCCCCGACATTCCGAGATGGAAGACGAGCGTGTCTCCGCGGTCAGTGTCGATTAGCCCATATTTCGCGCGCCGCCGAAGGTCGGTGACACGCGTCCCGGTCAGGCGCTGCCCGAGGTCGACCGGCAAGGCGCGCCTGAGGTCGGGACGGCGCGCCTCGACGCGCTCAATGCGCCGTCCTTTCAGAACGCGCGACAATCCGCGGACGGTCGTCTCGACTTCGGGAAGCTCGGGCATGGAGCGCCGATATGGCGAAGGGCGTTCAACGCCGCTAGAGGCCCGAGGCTCATGAGCGACAAGGTCAATTTCGGCGACGAGCTGGTCAGCCCCGAGGAAAAGACGCGTCGCGTCGGCGAGGTCTTCAGTTCCGTCGCCCGGCGCTACGACGTGATGAACGACCTGATGTCGGGCGGAATGCATCGCCTGTGGAAGAACCGCTTCGTCAACCGGGTAAAGCCTCGGCCGGGCGAGAAGATCCTCGACATGGCCGGCGGCACCGGGGACATCGCCTTCCGGATGGCTCAGCGCGGCGCCCGCGTTACCGTCTCCGACATCAATGCAGACATGCTGGCCGTCGGCGAGCAGCGGGCCGAGCGGCGCGGCCTGAAGGGGCTGGTCTGGAAAGTGGAGAATGCCGAAAGGCTGAGCTTCGCCGACGCCAGTTTCGACGCCTATACGATCGTGTTCGGCATCCGGAACGTCACCGACATCCCCGCGGCCGTCCGTGAGGCGCATCGGGTGCTAAAGCGCGGCGGACGCTTTTACTGCATGGAGTTTTCGTCGAGCGACTGGCCAGGCTTCTCGAACCTCTACGATGCCTGGGCGTCGAACGTGATCCCGCGCATCGGCAAGGCTGTGGCGGATGACGAGGAAAGCTATCGCTATCTCGTCGAAAGCATCCGGCGCTTTCCCCGGCCGAATGCGTTCAAGGCGATGGTCGCGGACGCCGGCTTCGTCCAGGCTTCCGCCGAACCGATGTTTGGCGGCCTCGTCACTATTCACAGCGGTTGGAAGATTTGACGACCTGGGTCACCCATCTGTGGCGTCTCGGGAAATGGGGTCGGACGCTGGCGCGGCACGGTGCGCTTCGCGGGATCGAGGAAGATCCCCTGACCCCGTCGCCTGTCCGCCGACTCGCGCGGATCAGTCGATTTGGCGCTCGAATCCCGCCAACACCTGAGTATGCCGCAGCGCTCGTCGCGATCGGCCCGGCCGCAATCAAGCTCGGCCAGGCGCTTTCGACGCGTCCCGACTTGGTTGGCGAACGCGCAGCGGAAAACCTGTCACAACTGCAAGACGACCTGCCGCCCGCGCCCTTCCACCTAATCAAGCGGACCATCGAACAGTCCTTCGGCGCACCGCTCGAAAGCCTCTATTCCGAATTCGACGAGCGCCCCGTTGGAGCTGCCTCGATCGCCCAAGTGCATCGTGCGGTCACGACCGACGGCCGCGACGTCGCGGTGAAGGTTCTCCGTCCCGGCATCGAGGAAGAGCTCGCCAAGGCGATCGATACCTACGAGTGGGCGGCTGCCCACGTCGAGCGCTACGGCGGCGAGGCCGAGCGCCTTCGACCCCGTCTCGTCGTCGCGCACTTCAAGCAATGGACCGCACGCGAGCTGGACTTACAGCGCGAGGCCGCATCCGCGTCGGAGCTTCGTGAAAATATGGTCGCCGAGCCGGGCTATTACGTCCCGGACATCGATTGGAGGCGCACGGCGAGGCGCGTCCTCACCATGGAATGGCTCGACGGAATCAAGCTCAACGACCGCGAGGCGCTGATTGAAGCAGGACATGATTGCGATGCCCTCGCCGCGACGCTGGTTCGTGCTTTCCTTCGCCAGGCAGTGGTCGACGGCTTCTTCCACGCCGACCTTCATCATGGGAACCTGTTCGCGCTTGCCGACGGGCGCCTTGCGGCGATCGATTTCGGAATCATGGGGCGCATCGATCGCCGAGCGCGCGTCTGGCTCGCGGAAATCCTGTACGGCCTGATCAACGGCGACTATCGCCGCGTCGCCGAGATCCATTTCGAAGCGCAATACGTTCCGCCGCACCACAGCGTCGAGGAATTCGCGACCGCGCTTCGCGCCGCAGGCGAGCCGATGCGAGGCCTTCCGGTCAAGGACATCAGCGTGGGACGGATGCTGGAAAGCCTGTTCGCCATTACGCGCGACTTCGACATGCGCACGCAGCCGCACCTGCTGCTGCTTCAGAAAACGATGGTGATGAACGAGGGTGTCGCCGCCGCGCTCGATCCCAACATCAACATGTGGGACACCGCCGAGCCCTTCATCCGCGAATGGATCCGCTCGGAACTCGGCCCTGAAGCTTATTATGCCGACCGGATTATCGAACTGATCCGGGCCGTGAAGAAGATCCCGGCGTTAATCGATCGGCTCGACGAATATTATCCGCCACGCGGCGCGGCCCCGCCGCCACCGCCGTTGCCCGACATCGCGGTAATCGAGCACCGGGCCTGGTGGGGCTACGCGTTCGCCGGCGTGATCGGCGTGGCAGTCGGCGCGCTGCTGCTGTTTGTGCTAGGCTGAACCAATGGCAAAGGTTCTCCTCATCGTCGGCGGGGGCATCGCGGCCTACAAGTCGCTGGAGCTTGTCCGGCTGCTGAAGAAAGCGGGCCACGAGGTCACTCCCGTGCTGACCAAAGGCGGCGAGCATTTCGTTACCGCGATGAGCCTTGGCACGCTCGCCGAAAGCCAGGTTCACAGCTCGCTTTGGGAACTGAAGGACGAGGTCGAGATCGGCCACATCCAGCTTTCACGTGCGGCTGAGTTCGTGCTCGTCTGCCCGGCGACGGCCGACCTGCTTGCGAAGATGGCGGCAGGAATCGCCGACGATCTCGCGACGACCTTGCTGCTCGCGACCGACAAGCCGGTCATCGTCGCCCCGGCGATGAACGTGCGCATGTGGAACCACGCGGCGACGCAGCGAAATATCGCCCAGCTCAAGGCGGACGGCGTTCGTGTCATCGATCCAGCCGAGGGCGAAATGGCGTGCGGCGAGTTCGGTCCGGGCCGACTGCCGGAGCCGCAGGACATCATGGACCAGCTCGCCGACCTACTGAAGTGAGCCTCGCTGGAAAGCACATCCTGGTAACCGCCGGGCCGACACACGAGCCGATCGATCCCGTGCGGGTCATCGCAAATCGCTCCTCGGGACGACAGGGTTTCGCGATCGCCGCGGCCGCTGCCGATGCGGGCGCGCGCGTGACACTCGTGGCAGGCCCCGTCGCCCTCGAGACTCCACGGGGAGTGGACCGTATCGACGTGGAAACCGCGGAGCAGATGGCCGACGCCGTGTTCGGCGCACTCCCCGCCGAAGTGGCGATCCTGGTCGCAGCGGTCGCAGACTGGCGCGTAGTACCGTCGGCGACGAAGTTGAAGAAGGGCGAAGGACCGCCGGCACTGAAGTTCTTGCCGACGCGCGACATTCTCGCGGAGCTCTCCGCATCGCCAAAGCGCCCTTCGCTCCTAATAGGCTTTGCCGCCGAAACCGACCGCGTCGTCGAGCAGGCCGTCGCCAAGCGGCGAGCGAAAGGCGCCAACTGGATCGTCGCGAACGATGTCTCGGGGGACGTGATGGGTGGCCACCGGAACCGCGTTCACCTCATCACAGAACAAGGGGTCGAGGATTGGCCAGAGGCGAGCAAGGATGAAGTTGCACGACAGCTTATCGCGCAGATCGCCGATACCCTAGGCTGAAGCGCAGGCTCGGCAGCCTGTATCCGGTGGGATCCGCATCGCGCGCCAGCCAAGCGTCTCGCCGTCGAACAGGTGGAGCTGGCCCGACAGATCGGGACCCACCCCGATGATCGAATTGACGACCATCAGCGCGGCAAAGCTCCCGACCGTCGCCGTCAGGGCGCCGAGCACGCCCAGCTCCGCGCAGTTGTCGCAATCGTCGCTGTCGAACGCGTCGCCGACGAAGCAGCGGTAGCAGGGTCGGCCTCGAAACAGGCCTACCTGACCCTGGAACTGCACCGCGGCGGCTGCGAGCAACGGAATGTCCAGCTCTACACACGCGTCGCTGACCGCCAGGCGCGTCGCAAAATTGTCGCTGCCGTCGATCACCAGATCGTGGCCAGCGACGAGGTCCGGCGCATTTTCGCCATTGATCCTCTCCTGCTTGGGAACGACGTCGATGAAGTGGTTGAGCTTACTGACGAATTCGGAAGCGAGCACCGCTTTCGGCTGCCCGGCGTCGCTTTCGCTGAAAAGGGGCTGGCGGTGAAGATTGGTTAGTTCGACCACATCGGAATCGATGATGGTCAGTCTTCCGACCCCAGCACTGGCGAGAGCCGGGATGACGGCACTCCCGATGCCGCCCGCACCGATTACGGCAATTCTTGCGGACTTGAGCTTGCGCTGCCCGACCCCGCCGACCTGCGGCAGGACGATGTGCCGGGCGTAACGCTCCAGTTCCTCGTCGGAGAGGCTCACCGGCCTGTCGAGCCGAAGCCTCCGGCTCCCCGGCCGGTTTCGCCGAGCGCTTCGACCTCTCGGAAATCTGCGCCAAGCACCGGCGCCGGCACCAGTTGCGCAATGCGTTCGCCGCGGCGGACCTCGAACGCCTCGCTGCCGAGATTGGCGAGGATCACCTTCACCTCGCCGCGATAGTCGCTGTCGATGGTGCCGGGCGTGTTGAGACAAGTAATGCCGTGCTTGAGCGCGAGGCCCGATCGCGGGCGAACCTGTACTTCATAACCTTCGGGAATCGCGATCGCGAAGCCGGTTGCGACTGCATGGCGGCCGCCAGGGGCAAGCGTGACGTCCTCCGCTGCGACGACGTCGAGCCCGGCTGCGTGCTCGGTTGCCCTGGTGGGAAGCGGCAATCCCTCGCCGTGCGCCAAGCGCTGGAGCTCAATCTCGATCATTTCGACTTCTTCCGCACGCCTTTGCGGCCGCCCTTCTTCGCCGGTCCCTTCGCGGCTCGCTCATCGATCAGTCGAATTGCTTCGTCCAGAGCGACGGCTTTCGGATCGGCACCCTTCGGCAGCGTCGCATGGGTGGTCCCGTCGCTGACATAAGGACCGTAGCGGCCCTCCATGACTTTGACGTCCTTGCCGTTCGGATGCGTGCCCAACACCGCGATTGGTTCGCGCGAAGCGCCGCTCCTTCCTCCGCCGGTGGCGGCGTCGGCGAGCTTGGCGACGGCGGCGTTCATACCCGTCTCGAATACCTCTGAGGTCGAGCCGAGCTTCGCATATTTGCCATCGTGCGCGAGATACGGGCCATACCGGCCGATCGACGCAGTGATCGCCTTCCCAGTCTCTGGATGCGCGCCGATCTCGCGCGGCAGGGACAGGAGGCGTTCCGCGACCTCCGCTGTTACATCATCGAGCGGCACGTCCTTCGGGATCGAGGCGCGCTTGTCGTCCCGCTCGACATAAGGACCGAAGCGCCCCGTCTTCAGCAGGATTCCCGCGCCGAGCTCCTGCGGCCCATCGCTCTGCGCCTGGTCGCCGCCCTGGCCGAACTTCTGGGTGTAACGGCATTCCGGATAGTTCGAGCAGGCGACGAACGCGCCGAACTTGCCGCCGCGCAGCGACAGCTGCCCAACGCCGCATTGCGGGCACAGCCGCGGGTCGGTCCCGTCTGCGCGCGGGGGGTAGAGCCATGGCGCGAGGAATTCGTCGAGCGCCTGGGTGATCTCGCTCGGCTTCTGGTCCATGACCTCGCCAGCCTTGGGCTTGAAGTCGCGCCAGAAGTCGTCGAGCAATTTCTGCCAGTTGAGTCGCCCGCCGGAGACGTCGTCCAGCTCTTCCTCGAGTTCGGCCGTATAGTCGTAGCTGACGTATCGCTCGAAGAAGCGCTCGAGGAATGCCGTCACTAGCCGCCCACTCTCCTCCGGAACGAAGCGGCCCTTGTCGACCCGCACATATTCGCGGTCCTTCAGAGTCTGCAGAGTTGCGGCGTAGGTCGACGGACGGCCGATCCCGAGTTCCTCCAGGCGCTTGACCAAGCTCGCCTCGGAATAACGCGGTGGAGGCTGCGTGAAATGCTGGGTCGCCTCGACCTCGGTCTTGGCAGGCATGTCGCCTTCACGCAGCGACGGCATGCGCGTGGCGTCTTCGTCCTCGGCCTTTTCGTCGCGGCCTTCCTCGTAGAGGGCGAGATAACCGGGGAAGAGAACCACCTGCCCGGTTGCCCGAAGAACCGCTTTGCCCGTGCCGTCGGCAAGTTCGACAGTCGTCCGCTCGAGCCGCGCCGAGGCCATCTGGCTCGCCAGGGCTCGGTTGTAGACCAGCTCGTACAGGCGTCCGTGGTCTCCCGATGCCGCGCGCGACCGGTCGAAGTCGGTCGGGCGAATTGCCTCGTGCGCCTCCTGCGCGTTCTTGATCTTGCTCTGGTACTGCCGCGGCTTGTCCGGCACGAAGCCCGCATCGTAGCGCGTAGCGATCGCCCGGCGAGCCGCGCTCACCGCTTCCGGCGCCATGTCGATGCCGTCCGTCCGCATGTAGGTGATGAGGCCGTCCTCGTAGAGCGACTGCGCGACGCGCATCGTGTGGCTCGCAGAGAAGCCGAGCTTGCGCGCCGCTTCCTGCTGCAGCGTCGAGGTGGTGAACGGCGGCGGCGGGTTTTTGGCGAACGGCTTGGTCTCGACCGAAGAGACGGTGAACCTCCCCGCCTCGACCGCGGCCTTTGCAGCCTCGGCCTCGTCGCGGCTGCCGATAGTCAGCCGTTCAATCTTCCTGCCGTCGAACTGAGCCAGTCGAGCAGTGAAGCTCTGACCGTCCTTTTCGAACGTCGCGATAACTGCCCAATATTCTTGCGGCTTGAAGACCTCGATCTCTCGCTCGCGGTCTACGATCAGGCGAAGCGCGACGGACTGCACCCGACCCGCCGACTTCGCGCCGGGAAGCTTCCGCCAGAGGATCGGCGAGAGCGTGAACCCGACGAGATAATCGAGCGCTCGGCGGGCCTTGTAGGCGTCGATGAGATCCTCATCGAGCCCGCGCGGCTTCTTCATTGCCTCGGTCACTGCCGAGTTGGTGATCGCGTTGAAGGTGACCCGCTGCACCTCCTTCGGAAGCGCCTTCTTCTGCCGAAGCACCTCCTGGACGTGCCAGCTGATCGCCTCTCCTTCGCGATCGGGGTCGGTCGCGAGGATCAACGTATCCGCGTTCTTCGCTTCGTCGGCGATCGCCTTCAGCTGCTTCGCCCGGTCCGGCGAAACCTGCCAAAGCATGTCGAAATTCTTGTCCGGATCGACGGAGCCATCCTTGGGCGGAAGATCGCGCACGTGCCCGAACGAGGCGAGCACACGGTGCCCGCTCCCGAGATATTTCTCGATGGTCTTTGCCTTGGCCGGCGATTCGACGACGACCAGCTTCACTTCTTTGCCTCACGCATACGCGTAAGGTGGAGACCGGCCTTGATGTTCGTCAAGCGGGCCTGAGGCTGACCTTGTTGCCGGCGTGGCGGTCGAGCCGCCCGGCGAGGTCCATCTCGAGCAGCGCCGTCTGCACGGACCCGGCTGGAGCACCGGACAAGCGGATGATTTCGTCGACTGGGACCGGCGACGGTCCGAGGAGCGCTTCGACGGACGCAAGGACGTCCTCGCCGTCGAGCATCTCCTCCGGCCGATGCTCGTATGTCGTATGCTCAGAGCGCACCTGCGTCTGGTAGGGCCGGATCGCCTCCACCACGTCGGCGGCATTCTGGACCAATGTCGCCCCGTCGCGGATCAGCAGATTGCAGCCCTGGGCGCGCGGATCGAGCGGGGAGCCCGGCACCGCCATGACCTCCCGCCCGGCCTCAGCGGCCAGTCGGGCCGTGATCAGCGAGCCGGATCGCGGGGCGGCCTCGACGACGACGGTCCCGCTGCTCATCCCGGCAATGATCCGGTTGCGATACGGGAAGTGGCGCGCCCTCGGCTCCGTGCCCAGCGGCATCTCAGCAAGCACGAGACCGCTTTCGTAGAGCGATTTCTGCCTCGCTTCGTTCTCGGGCGGATAGAAGACGTCGATGCCGCCGGCGATCACGCCGATCGTGCCCGTATCGAGGGCGCCGTCATGTGCCGAGCTGTCGATGCCCCGCGCGAGCCCGGAAACCACTGCCAGGCCCTCGTGCCCGAGCTCGTGCGCCAGCCCGCGCGCGAAGCGGCATGCGGCTGCGGATGCATTGCGAGCGCCGACGATCGATATCGACTGACGGTCGAGAAGTTTGAGGTCACCTCTCGCGATGAGAAGCGGCGGCGCATCCTCAAGTTCCGCGAGGAGCGGCGGATAGAGGCCCTGGCCCAATGCGAGAAACCTCGCTCCGAACTTCTCGACCTTTGCAATTTCGCGCTGGGCATCATCCCGAGTGCGTAGCGCCGGCGCCTTCCCGCCGCCGCGCCGAGCGAGGTCCGGCACCGCCGCGAGTGCGGCTGACGGACTCCCGAAGCGGGCAATCAGCTGGCGGAAGGTGACGGGCCCGATTCCGGGCGTACGCAACAGTCTCAGGCGGTCGACGAGGTCTTCGATCCTATTCGTGGCTCGGTTCCTTTCCTCAGGCGAAGGATGTTTTCGCGGTGCTTCCAGAGGACCAGCAACGCGAAACCGAGCAGCAGTGGGACGTAGGACGAATTAAGAGCGTAGGCGACGATGGGGGCGGTGGCGGCGGCCGTCATTCCTGCGAGAGACGAGATTCGGAGCGTCATCAGGAGGAAGAGCCAGACGGCGGCATAGACGAGGGCGGCGGGCCAAAGCAAAGCAAGCAGGATTCCGAGCAAGGTCGCGACGCCCTTGCCCCCGCGAAAGCCGAGCCAGACCGGATAGAGGTGGCCGATCAGCGCTCCGCTTGCCGCAAAGGCAGCCATCTCTCGGCCGAACAGCAGCTGCGCAATCAGGATGGCGGCCGTCGCCTTGAGACAGTCGAGCGCGAGCGTCAGCGCCGCGAGCCACCTGCTGCCGGTACGAAGCACGTTGGTCGCGCCGATGTTGCCCGACCCGATCTCCCGCACGTCACCCTTCCCGGCGAGGCGCGTCAGCAGAAGCCCGAACGGAATCGACCCGAACAGATAGCCGAGCGTCAGGGCGAAGAGCATCTCGCGGGTCATGCGTGCAGGTGAGTAGCAAACCGGAACGGCTGCGCAACTTGCGACCAGGCGTGGTCCGCGCCACAGAGTTGCCGTGAACCCAAGTGCCCCTATCCTATTTTTTGATTCCGGCGTCGGCGGACTGTCGGTAATGGAGCCGACGCGCCGGCTGCTTCCCAATGCTCCGATCGTCTACGCAGCCGACAGCGCCGGATTTCCCTACGGCAAGCGCAGCGAGACTGAGATCGCGAGCCGCGTGCCGGCGCTCCTCGGCCGCCTCGTCGAGCGATTCCACCCGCGCCTCGCTGTGATCGCGTGCAACACCGCGTCGACCATCGCGCTCGACCATGTTCGCTCCGCGCTCGACCTTCCGGTGGTCGGCACGGTGCCGGCAATCAAGCCGGCTGCCGAGATGTCGAAGACCCGCGTGATCGGCGTGCTCGGCACCGAGGCAACCGTGCGCCAGCCCTATGTCGACGACCTAGCCGCCAGGTTCGCCTCGGACTGCACGATCGTCCGCCACGGTTCGCCGGAGCTGGTCGAGCTCGCCGAGGCGAAGCTCGCCGGTGAGAAGATCGAACATCAGTCCATCACGTCCGCCGTGCAGCCGATGTTCGACGCTGCGGGCGGCGGCAACATCGACACGGTCGTTCTCGCCTGCACCCATTTCCCGCTGCTCCAGGATGAGCTTCGCGCCGCCTTCCCCAATGTCGCTTATGTCGACGGCGGGCCCGGAATCGCCAGGCGCATCGCCTATCTGACCGAGGAGCAGCCGTGGCCATCCTCGCCGCCCCAGGGCATCATGCTGTTCACTGGCGCTCCGATCCGCCGGCCGCTCGACAGCGTCCTGGCCAAACTTGGCATTGGTCAAATCCTGACCCTCTGACCTGTTGCGAGTCGTTCGCAATGGAATTGCGCTGACCCGAGAGCTAAAGGCCCGCCCGAGCGAGATCTCCTCTGGACTACGACAGCATCTTCCGATCCGCGATCGAGCGCCTTCATGACGAGGGCCGCTACCGCGTGTTCATCGATATCCTGAGGACCAAGGGCAGCTTCCCCAACGCGCATTGCTTCGGCGGCAACGGGCCCAAGCCGATCACCGTCTGGTGCTCGAACGACTATCTCTGCATGGGCCAGCACCCGGTTGTGGTCGAGGCGATGGAAAAGGCGTTGCACGAAGTCGGCGCCGGATCGGGCGGCACACGCAACATCAGCGGCAACACACATTACCACACCAAGCTCGAAGCAGAGCTCGCCGGCCTCCATGGCAAGCAAGGCGCGCTGCTGTTCACTTCCGGCTATGTCTCTAACGAGGCAGCCTTGTCGACGCTGGGCAAGCTCTTGCCGGAATGCCTCATTTTTTCGGACGAGCTCAATCACGCCTCGATGATCGCCGGCATCAAGAGCTCGGGCTGTGAGAAGCGCGTATTCCGCCACAACGACCTCGAACATCTCGAAGATCTGCTTGCCGCCGCAGATCCGGATGTCCCCAAGCTGGTCGCGTTCGAGAGCGTCTATTCGATGGACGGCGACATCGCGCCGATCGCTGCGATTTGCGACCTTGCCGACAAGTATAATGCCCTAACCTATCTCGACGAGGTCCATGCCGTCGGCATGTACGGGTCGAGCGGCGGCGGAATCTCGGAGCGTGACGGCGTCGCCGAGCGCCTGACGATCGTCGAGGGCACGCTCGGCAAGGCGTTCGGAGTGATGGGCGGCTATATCGCGGCCGACAAGACGATCATCGACTGCATCCGCTCCTACGCCCCCGGATTCATCTTCACGACCAGCCTGTCTCCGGTACTCGTCGCTGGAGCCCTCGCAAGCGTCCGCCATCTCAAGGCCTCCGCCGAGGAGCGCCAGGCGCAGCAGGAAGCGGCCGCGATGCTAAAGGCCAAGTTCGACGCCGCCGGCCTGCCACTGATGCCGAGCGTCACGCACATCGTCCCGCTGCTGATCGGCTGCCCGGTGAAGACCAAGCGTATCAGCGACATATTGCTCGCCGAGTACGGCCTCTACGTCCAACCGATCAACTTCCCGACCGTCCCGCGCGGCACCGAGCGGCTGCGCTTCACCCCCGGCCCCAGCCATAGCGCGGAGATGATGGACGAGCTGGTGGATGCTTTGGTCGAAATCCTTGGCCGCGAGGAGCTTCGCGCCGCCGCTTAGGCTGGCGAATCCTGCGCACCTGCCTTAGTCAGGAGTCATGCGCATCGCTCTTGTCGCGGATCACGCCGGCTACCTACTCAAGGACGAACTCGCTCGCTGGCTCGGCGAGCAGGGCCATGAGGTCACCGACCTTGGCACCAACGGCCCCGAAAGCGTCGACTATCCGGAATATGGAGCCCGCGTCGCCAAAGCCGTCGCTTCGGGCGAAGCCGAACGAGGGATTGCGATCTGCGGGTCGGGTATCGGCATTTCGATTGCGGTCAACCGCAACCCGCACTGCCGTTGCGCGAGGGTCAGCGACCCGCTTTCCGCCGAGCTTGCACGCGAGCACAATGACGCCAACGTCCTTGCGCTCGGCGCTCGCCTGATAGGCAGCGACATGGCCAAGGCCTGTGTACTCGCCTTCCTTGACACTGATTTCGCCGGCGGGCGCCACCAGCGCCGCGTCGACCAGCTCTCCCACGAATTGCAGGATAGCGACTGATGGCCACCGCCGCCGACCTCGAACGACAGCAAAGCTACCGGGTGCCGCAAGGCTTCTTCACCAGTGGCCTCAGCGAGATCGATCCCGCGGTCGAGGATGCCGTTCACGATGAACTTCGCCGCGAGCAGACGCAGATCGAGCTGATCGCCTCGGAAAATATCGTTAGCAAGGCGGTGCTCGAGGCTCAGGGCTCCGTTCTCACCAACAAATATGCCGAAGGCTATCCGGGCCGGCGCTACTACCAGGGTTGCGCGCCGTCGGACGCCGTCGAGACGCTGGCGATCGAGCGGGCGAAGAAGCTGTTCGGTTGCGGTTTCGCCAACGTTCAGCCGCACTCGGGCGCGCAGGCGAACGGCGCGGTGATGATGGCCCTGCTGAAGCCCGGCGACACGATCATGGGCCTCAGCCTCGCTGCGGGCGGGCACCTGACCCACGGGGCGCCGCCGGCACAGTCCGGCAAGTGGTTCAATGCGATTCAATATGGTGTCCGCCAGGACGATCATCTGGTCGATTTCGACGAGGTGGAACGCCTTGCGAAGGAGCATCGGCCAAAGCTGATCATCGCGGGCGGCTCGGCCTATCCGCGCATTTTCGATTTCGCCCGCTTCCGGCAGATTTGCGACGAGGTCGGGGCATTGTTCCTCGTCGACATGGCGCATTTCGCGGGCCTTGTTGCGGCAGGCGAGCATCCGACTCCCTTCGGCCATGCGCATGTCGTCACGACCACCACCCATAAGACGCTTCGCGGACCGCGCGGCGGGATGGTCCTCACCGACGACGAAAACATTGCGAAGAAGATCAACTCGGCGGTGTTCCCCGGGCTTCAGGGTGGACCGCTCATGCATGTCATTGCTGCGAAAGCGGTCGCGTTCGGCGAGGCGCTCCAGCCAGAGTTCAAGGCCTATGCCAAGGCGGTAATCGCCAACGCCAAGACGCTGGCCGGCCGGCTGAGGGAACGCGGTGCCGATCTCGTCGCGGGAGGCACCGACACGCATCTCGCCCTGGTCGACCTGCGTCCGCTTGGCCTGACCGGCAAGGACGCGGACGAGAGTCTCGAGCGCGCCGGGATAACCTGCAACAAGAACGGCGTCCCGTTCGACCCGCTCCCGCCGGTCAAGACCAGCGGGATTCGCGTCGGTTCTCCCGCCGGAACCACGCGCGGTTTCGGCGGGGCCGAGTTCCGCGACATCGCCGACATGGTCGCCGACGTGCTCGACGGTCTTAAAGAGAACGGTCTCGAGAACAACGGCGCGGTCGAATCCCGGGTGAACGAGCGCGTTCGCGACCTTTGTGCGCGCTTCCCAATCTACCAAGGATAGCGTTTTGATGGTCGTTCGCGCAGGCGCTCACTAATGCGCTGCCCCTTCTGCGCCCACGAAGACAGTCAGGTTAAGGACAGCCGTCCGAGCGAGGATGGCGCCGCCATCCGCCGGCGCCGCCAGTGCGAAGCATGTGGCGCGCGCTTTACGACGTTCGAGCGGGTCCAGCTGCGCGACCTCACCGTCGTCAAGAAGAACGGCGAGCGAGAGCCGTTCGACCGCGACAAGCTTGCCCGCGCCATTGGCCATGCCACGCGCAAGCGCGACATTGCTGCCGACAAGATCGATCGGATGGTGACCGGCATCCAGCGGCGCCTCGAGACGCAGGGGGATGAGGTCAAAAGCGCGGAAATCGGCGAAGCCGTGATGGACGGTCTCAAAGCCCTCGATCATGTCGCCTACATCCGCTTTGCGAGCATCTACAAGGATTTCAGCGAGCCCGGCCATTTTGCCGAGATTGCGGAAAGCGTCGAAAAGGAGGCCTCCCCGGCGCCGCCGCGCGACAAGCTGCTGTGATGAAGCCGGTCATCGTCCTTGTCCGCCCCCAGCTCGGTCAGAATATCGGCAAGGCTGCGCGGGCGATGCTCAACTTCGGGTTGACCGAGATGCGCCTAGTCGCCCCTCGCGACGGCTGGCCCAACCCCGACGCCGGTCCAGCGGCAAGCGGTGCGGATGCGGTTCTTGAGCAAGCCCAAGTCTTCGACACTGCTGAACAGGCGATCGCGGATTGCAGCCTGGTCTTCGCATCGACAGTCCGCCGCCGCGACCTCGTCATGCCGGTCCTCGGGCCCGAGGAGATGGCGGACCGGATCGCGGCGTCATCCGAGAGAAGCGCGATCCTGTTCGGTGCCGAGCGCTCCGGCCTCGAGACCGACGAAGTAGCGCTTGCCAAGGCCATCGTGACGGTCCCCATCAACCCGGACTTCGGTTCGCTCAACCTCGCCCAAGCAGTGATTCTGCTCGCTTACGAGTGGTCGCGGCGGGGGCAGCTCGCGCAACCGCCGGCGAAGGATCTCGAGCCCCCTGCCCCGCACGGCGAGCTTGAAGGGATGATCGGCCAGCTAAATGACGAGCTTGAAGCGAAGGGCTATTTCTTTCCGCCCTCCCGCACGGTGGCGACCAAGAACACGCTCCGAACCATCTTCACCAAGACGGGCTGGTCATCGCGCGAGTTGAAGGCGGTCCGTGGAATCATCCGAGCGCTGGTCAATCCACCGCGAGAGCGCTGAAGATTGCACGATTGCTGCCGTTTGCGCATGATGCAATGAGTTATCGCGCGATTCCATGCACATAGGGGTAAGCTGTGTTGATCTTTCTCGCTCTTCTCGCCGTGAGCCCCGCGGCCCCGCCGTCCACGAGGCCTGACCCCGACCCAAATGATCCCGTCATATGCCGTCGGTCCGAGGCCGAAACGGGCACGCACATGCGTTCCAAGCCGACCTGCATGCACAAGTCGCAGTGGGACTATCTGAAGCGGGATGCCGAGAACCAGATGAAAGACCAGAAAAACAAGCTGGTCGAACCCAGCCGGGCAGGCAACCGGGCAACGCCGCAATAACCGGCGCGGACCGGGTTGAAACTTTCTCCCCTCTCGTCTAGGTGCGCCGCTCGCAATTGATCCCGCATGCCCGGTGAAGCGGTGATCGCGCCAGTCGCAAGGATTGGTGGTGCGGTCCCGGGCATTCTTAAGACACGCGAATTGGAGAACGACACGTGACGAAGCGCACCAGCGCCAAATACAAGCTCGACCGCCGCATGGGCGAGAATGTCTTCGGACGGCCCAAGAGCCCGGTCAATCGCCGTGAATATGGTCCCGGCCAGCACGGCCAGCGCCGCAAGAGCAAGATCAGCGACTACGGCATTCAGCTTCGCGCCAAGCAGAAGCTGAAGGGCTATTACGGCGACATCACCGAAAAGCAGTTCAAGAAGAACTACACCCAGGCGACCGCCATGAAGGGCGACGCCTCGCAGAACCTCATCGGCCTCCTCGAGCGCCGGCTCGACATGGTCGTCTTCCGCGCCAAGTTCGCACCGACGATCTGGGCGGCTCGCCAGCTGGTCAGCCACGGCCATATCCGCGTCAACAGCGTGAAGTGCAACATCGCTTCGCGGAAGGTCGACGTTGGCGACGTCGTCGAGCTCGGCCCGAAGGCGCAGGAAATGGCGTTGGTGATCGAGGCTCAGAGCCTCGCCGAACGCGATATCCCCGACTATGTCGTTCCGGACGGCACCTCAAAGATCACCTTCACTCGCGTGCCCAAGCTCGACGAAGTTCCCTATCCGGTGCGGATGGAGCCGAACCTCGTGATCGAGTTCTACTCGCGCTAATTCCGCGAGACCGGCGAATTCAGGAAGGGCGGCTGTTCGGCCGCCCTTTTTGCTGGGACGGTTCGGAGCATCCCGACCAGCCCCTTCTTTCCGGTAGGAGCAAGAAGGATTAAGCCGCAGGCCTGCTCGTCCGGTGGAGGGTTCTATCTTCGAGAACAGCGGGTTGCGGCGGATTGCTCGCGAGCTGGTGCACATTGTTCGGAGGATGCGGGCCCGCCTGTCCCGGCGTTCGGAGGGTTTTGCCAGCTCCGAGCCGCTCAGCCGATCCGGATTTGATCGTGGGACGCCCGTCGATCGTTACTATATCGAACGCTTCCTCGCGGCCCATGCCGAGGACATTCGCGGGCGCGTGCTGGAGGTCGGTGAAGACCTTTATTCAGGCAAGTTCGGGAAGGGCCGGATCGACAGACAGGACACTCTCCACATTGATTCATCGAATGCAGCGGCTACCATCGTGGGTGATCTCGGGCAGCCCGGACTGCTCCCGCCGCGAAGTTTCGATTGCATCATCCTTACGCAGACCCTGCAGTATGTCTTCGACCTTCCCGCTGCCTTGAAGCAAATCCGGAGCTCTCTACGGCCGGGCGGAGTTCTCCTCGTCACCGTACCTGCGATCGCGCCGATCACCCCCGACGACTGGCAAGACAGCTTTTACTGGCGCTTCACCGAGGCCTCGTTGAAACGATTGCTGATGGAGGTGTTCGACCCAGCCAAAGTCGAAACCTCGCCGTTGGGGAATTTCTACGCGGCAATCGCCTTTCTGCGCGGTGCAGCGGTTCAGGAGCTTGAAGAAAGGCAGTTGCAGGCGGTGATGCCTGAATTTGCGATCGTGGTTGCCGCCCGCGCCACTGCCTGAAGAGGAGTGCGTTCCGATCCTGCGTTCACTGCTGACGAAGGCCCGCGCGCCAGCGCTTCGGAGGACTAGGCTGTGGAGCCGTCCGGTAACTCGTCCTTCTATCCTCATGTACCACCGCATTGCCGAGGACAGCTTCGACCCCTGGGGCCTAGCGGTTTCGCCCTCTCGCTTCGCCGATCATTTGCGCTGGCTTCGAGAGAGCCGTGTGGTTTTCCCGTTGGCTGAGTTCGTGGCGAGGCACGAAGCGCGCGAACTACCGCAGAACGCGGTCGCATTGACGTTCGACGATGGTTACGCCTGCTCTGCTGAGGTCGCGGCGCCATTGCTGGAAGATGCCCGACTACCGGCGACCATTTTCATCCCGGCTGAGCTGATCGAGCGCGGAAACCCCTTCTGGTGGGACGAACTGCGCATGCTGGTTTTCACCCACGCTGGAAAACAGCTAACCCTCGACGGCAAGCAGGTCGACCTTGGGCTTTGCCATCCGGACGATGATCGATGGGCCCCGGGCGCACGACCGCGAACCCCTCGCCAGAACGCATTTCGGCGAATCTGGGCTGCCCTGAGGGAGAAGCCCCCACTCAAGCTGGACGCAGCGATGGAGGGGATTCGATCACAGGCTCCAGAGGCGACAACCAGGGACGGGCCTCGCCCAATGAGTCCGCAGCAGGTGCGGAACACGTCGAGCAGCTTGATCCAGTTCGGCTCGCATGCGCTCACCCACCCGTGGCTCACAAGCCTTAACAACACGGAGAAGCGAGCCGAGATAGGCGAAAGCATCGAACGCGTCGGAAAGCTTGCCGGCCGGCGTCCCACAGCCTTCGCCTATCCTTACGGAGATTTCGACGCGGATTCGGAACGGCTTGCTGAGGAGGCAGGATTCCTCTGCGCCTGCGCGACCATGGGACGCCCGATTGCACCGGATTCGCGCATGTTCGCGATGCCTCGGATCGCCGTCGGGAACTGGTCTCCTAAAGAGATTCGCGCGCACCTCCGAGGCTAGCCGCGATCTCGCCATCGAGGGCAGCGAGACGGTCCAGTCGCCGTTGATGCAGCCGCGTTTTCAGCGATAGCAACCTGGGTAGCTCGTACGGATCCGTGGAAATTTGCGACGCGGGTTCGACGTCGAAGAAGTTGAGGTTCGCCGGATGCGCGGGGCTTCGAAAGCGTCTGAGGATCGATCGAACGAAGCGGTAACCGAGCATTGCCGCGGATCCGGCCGGATCCAGGTTCATGGCATTCGCCAGCCCCTTTAGCACCCTCGCGGGGCGCCTCCTTATGGCGGCCTCCTGCGCCAGCTCAAAATGCCAGTTGGCGTCCGTCCATCGCACGACCTTTTCCGGGATCGGTGCACCTTCTTCCACCAGCGTTTGGAAAACCAGCTGATACGATCTGCGCATCTGCTCGATGTCGCCGGACATGTTCCGCCCGTGCTGGCGCCAGCCCACAAGATATTCGGGGACCACAGCTACGGGAAAATGGCTTGCGACGCGCAGCTGGATCATCATGTCCTCGCATCCTTGCGCGTGCCTGGCCCGAAGCGTCTCGTCGTACCCGCTCACCCTCAGGGCGGCCTCACGCGACAGCAGAAGCCCGCTGCCGCCGCCAACGGCGTTGATGTAGGAAAACTGCCGGAACGCCGGCCCATTATATTCCCAGCCCTTGTCCGAGCCGATGACCAGGTTTCGTTCATCGATCGCTCGTTGCCAGCAATAGACAAATCCGACCGGCTCAGGGGCGTCCAGCGCGGCCGCGACCATTTTTGCGGTCCTCGTCGGATGCCACAGGTCGTCGGCGTCAATTGGCGCGATCCATTCGCCCTTCGCTTCCGAAATTGCGACATTTCGAGCCGACGCGACGCCGCCGTTCTCCTTTCGGATCAAGCGGGCGCGCGGTTCCGCCGTGCAGAATTTCCGGGCGATTTGCGGCGTGCGGTCGGTCGAGCCGTCGTCGACGATGATGATTTCGAGATTGTCGTAAGTTTGATCCGCCACGGATGCCAAGGTGTCGCCCAGCGTATCTTGAGCGTTCCACGCCGGGACGATCACGGAAACGAGCGGCAGAGAATCGATCTGGGCCCCGCGCCTCTGTTGCCGGGCTATATTGCGGGCGCTCATTTCAGGCGCCTTCCGACTGAAGGCGTTCGAGAAAGCTGCCGGTCGGAGCGGGGTCGTTCTTGAAGTCCTTGATGCAGTCGTTGCACAGATGAACGCTGACCGTTCGCTCCGTCACCACCTGCTCGAGGGTGATGGCCGGATTCAGAATCCAGCTCGCCTCGTACCATGGGACGGGGTTGAAGACGTCGCTTGGCAGGGCGAGCGAGCTTAGCCCATGGCGGTCAGCCAGTGCATCGACCGCGAACGGTCCGGCAGTCCCCCACGGGAGGTCGGAAAGATCTGGCGGATAGCCGATCAATCCCCTGAACTTGTACCACGGCGTCCAGCGGGAAGGAGTCCAGTCGGGGACCGCGCGCCCGTCGAACAGGCCGACCAACGACGGCAGCATTGGCGAAGTCGGAGGCAGCCGTAAAACTCCTGCCGCGATCAATTCCCGCTGGGGCTTTCGCCAAAAGCCGGGCGCATCGACAATCTCCTTTCCGAACAGGTAGGGCTCCTTCATGTCGAGGGGCGCGACGAGGTAATTGTCAACGTCGAGCCAGGTCCCGAGGCCCCGACATTGCAATTCGTAGCGGAACCAGTCCGAGAAAAGGGCCGCACTGCCGTTGCGGTGCCGAACGATCGCCTCTTTCGGAAGGACATCTGCCGCGTCCCGAACTTCTACACCCTCGGGGACCCCATCAAGCCGGTCGTAACAATAAAGCGCGAGCGAATGACCTTGGCGCAGTATGGACCGAAGACAGGCGCGTTCCACCGCACCAAGAGAATCCCCGATCCACAAGGTCACGCAATCTACCACCCAAGCCCCTCCGTGCGCGCACTCCACGCGCTGCAGATGCGCCTCCCCCGGGCTAGTCAGAGCGGCGAAGTTTGTCGACCATCGCGACGATGCTCTAGAACGATAGGAATGGCAGCGCGCGAAGCAGCGAATATCGGCGTCTTGAAGGGCCTGACCGAAATCTATGCCCATGTCTCGGCCGGCCGGCGGCGGGAATTCGCGGCCTTGCTTGGGCTCATGGCGCTCGGTGCCCTTGCGGAGCTTGGCACCATCGGGTCGGTCATCCCGTTTCTTTCGCTTCTCTCGGGCCAGGCTTCTGGGAGCCTCCCCTCGCTAGCGAGCGCCTTCTCATCGCTGGGAGGGCTATTTGGCGGAGACGCTCTAGCCGGAGCAGCGCTGGTCTTCGGAGCCATGGCGGTTGCCGCGGGCCTCATTCGGCTGGAGCTTGGCTGGCTCACGCAGCATTTCGTCTACTGTCTTGGCCATGAGATCGCCCTGGAAAGCCAGCGCCGGATCCTTCTTCAGCCTTATAGTTTTCACATCGGTCATAACAGCAGTGAGCTGGTCGCGGTCACCGCGAAGGCTGAAATCCTCGTCTTCGACCTCGTCCTGCCCCTTATGCAGACAATCATATCCGCATCCATCGCGGCGGTCCTGATCATGGGGCTGCTTTACATCGATCCGTTTACGACCCTCGCCGCCTCATCCGCATTCGTCTTGATCTACCTGCTCGTGACCGCATTCATTTCGCGGCGGCTTGCCGTAAATTCCCAGATTGTCGGATCGTCCTACGAGCAGCGCATCAAGGTGCTGCAGGAAACACTAGGCGGAATTCGGGACGTCATCATCGACAACGGGGAGGCCGAGCGCCTCAAGCTATTTGAAAGCGTAAATGCGCGCCTCGGCCGTGCTCGCGCGACGACCAACTTCATGGCAACCGCTCCTCGTTTTGTGGTCGAAGCGCTCGGTATGGTGGTTATTGCCGCTATGGTCGTCGTCGTATCGAGACGCTCCGGCGGCATAGCTGTCGCTCTCCCTCTTCTCGGCGCCTTTGCGCTCGGCGCGCAGAGGCTCCTCCCTTTGGTTCAGACCGTTTATGCGGGTTGGTCGCTGGCGACCGGTCATCGATCGATCGTCGGACAGGTCATCGAGATCCTGCGCTTGCCCTTGCCGCCGGAGACGAAAGCCCTGTCCCCGCTCGCGTTACGCACGGCAATCACCGTCGACAATATCAGCTTCGCCTATCCGGGGCGGCCGAATACGCTCGCCATCGCCAACCTTAGCTTCGACATTCCAAGAGGCGCGATGGTTGCGCTCACCGGCAAGAGCGGAAGTGGGAAGAGTACTCTTGCCGATCTTCTGATGGCGCTGCTGGAACCGAACGGGGGCAGGATCTGTGTGGATGGCACCCCGCTCAGCTCAGAAAATGCCAGGCGATGGCAGCGAAATATTGCACACGTATCGCAATCGATCTTCCTCGCGGATTCGTCGGTCGCGCATAACATCGCGCTAAGCCTGCCCCATGATCTCCCCGACCAAGATCGCATCGTCGATGCGGCCAAGAAGGCGCAGCTGCACGACTTCATCGTCACGCTTCCGTCGGGTTACGAGACACATGTCGGCGAACTCGGCATCCGCCTCTCGGGCGGTCAGCGTCAGCGTCTTGGCATAGCGCGGGCAATCTACAAGGACGCGCCGGTACTGGTCCTGGATGAAGCTACCAGTGCCCTCGACGAACTCACCGAGAAGGCGGTCATCGGCGCGCTTGAGGAGCTTCGAAGCCAGGGTCGGACGATCATTATCATCGCGCACAGGCGCTCGACGATCCGGCATTGCGACCCGGTGGTCCGCCTGGAAGACGGCCGTTTGGTCGGGTGCGGTACGTTCGAGCAGATCGTGCGGGAACAAGAGAACGCTGCTTAACAAGTCGGGTACCCCCTCCCACGAAGCAAAATCCAAAGATTTCGGCTTTAGATCGATAGTTTCGGGCAATTTGCCAAAGGGCTGGACTGGCTTGAGCGCGCCGAGGACCCTGCTAGCGTCGCGTCAATGTCGGAAATCGCCCGCGATCTTGAAGCGCACGACGACCTTGCTCATGCCCTGAGCGTTGTCATGCCTGTCCACAACGCGCTTCCGCATCTGGATGAAGCAATACAAAGTATCCTTGGACAAACCTTCCGGGATTTTGAGTTTATCATCTTGGACGATGCGTCGACGGACGGGTCATGGGAGCGCCTGCAGGAATGGGCCGCGCGCGATTCACGCATTCGCCTCCTCCATGCCGATCAAAACCTTGGCCCTGTTGGGAGCTCCAACGTGGTTGCAGGAGCCGCGAAGGCCAATCTCGTAGCCCGCATGGACGCGGATGACGTCTCAGCTCCTGATCGCTTGGCCGAGCAGATAAGGGTCTTTGGTGAGAATCCGGATATCGGTGTCGTGGGAAGTCTCGCCGAGATGATCGATGCGTCTGGCAGAGTACTTCGACGCCCCGAAGCCTGGCGAATTTCTCGTCAGTCGGCGTTCGTTCCCTTTGCACATGGCGTAATGATGTATCGGCGCTCCCTTTATGAGCGTGTCGGGGCGTACCGCGAAGAATGTGCCTATTGGGAAGACCAGGACCTAATCGTACGAATGGCCGCTTTCGCAAGAGTGATGGTGATCCCGCGTTCGCTGTACAAAATTCGCGCTTGGGCCCGGAGCACCCGGGTGGCGTCGGAGTCCGAGAGGATCGAACGATCGCTCGGCAAAATGTACGCGGTCACCGACCAGTTGCGGCGTAAGGGCCGCTACGAGCTCCTGAAAAGCGATACGACCGTTCAAAGAATTGACCCCCGCGTGTTCATGGCGATGGGATCGGTTCGGCTTTGGGCAGGTGAGAGGCCGCGCCTTTTTCTGCGCCTTCTCAGGCGGGGTCACCTGTCGCTGAATTTTAAGACGCTCAGTGCAGTCGTATGGGTCGGGTGGGCCTCAATAAGCCCTGCATCGTTGCGGGCATTTCTAAAGTTGCTGCTAGACAGCCGCAACAGGGTCACTTCAAGATACGCAAGCGGCGCAGCGGTTAATTGGCAGCCACTGAAGCGAGAGTATCAATTTCCAGCAGACGAGCCCCAACGACCACGATCGGCCGGCCAAACTCACCGGCGTAATGCTCGGAACTGAAAGGTACCAAATTCGCGTCGGGACTCATATGCTCAACAGAAGGCGTCCTCCCGTGCGGGAGGCGGCTAGTGGTTCGGCTATCAAGCGCGGCCTGGACATTGTTGCTGCTGGCATTGCGCTCATCGTGCTTTCACCCCTCGTTGCAATCTTTGCGCTGATGGCGCTCATCGCCCAAGGTCCCCCCGCCTTCTTCAAACAAGATCGGGTGGGTAGAGGTGGAAAGATGTTCGCGCTGGTCAAGTTGCGCACGATGACGAACCTTCGCAACTCTTCGGGGAGTCTGTTGCCCGATGACGAACGACTGACCGCCACAGGCCGTTTTTTTCGCCGTTTCCGTATCGATGAGTTGCCGAGCTTCGTGTGCGTCCTGACTGGTAAAATGTCGCTGGTAGGGCCCCGTCCGCTGCCTCCATATGTACTGGAGACCATGGCTGGCAGCGGTGAGCGGCACTTGGTTCGCCCCGGATTTACGGGTTTGGCGCAAGTCTGCGGTAATACCCTTCTGACGAATGAGGAGAAACTAGCTCTGGACTTGTTCTATGTTCGCCGGTGGAGCCTCGCCAAGGACATGCACATTCTGCTGAAGACCGTTCCAACAATTATCTTGGGCGAAACTCGCGATGAGACCCTCATCAAGCTCGCGATGATGGAGCGAGAGCCGAGAGCATCGACGCCCCATCGCAGAGATAGTCAGCCGTGAACGTAAGATTAGCGCTCGTCGGAGCCGTCCAATCGACGGAGCGGGCACTCCAAACGCTCGCCCGAATGGCAAACCTACCTCTGCTGGTGCTGACACTACCGCCTGAGAAGAGCGCAAGGCATTCCGACTACGTCGACCTGCATCCCTTGGCCGGCACGCTAGGCGTACCGGTCATCGACGTGACTGACGTTAACAATCCAGAGGTACGTGAGCGTCTTTCCGGCCTGGAACTGGACGTAATTATGGTGATCGGCTGGTCTCGCATTTGTGGTCCCGAGTTCGTCGCTATCCCCCGACTTGGAACCCTCGGTTTTCATCCCACGCTCCTTCCTTCCATGCGCGGCCGCGCTGCGCTTGCATGGACAATTTTGCTCGGCCTGCGCGAGACGGGCGCCACTTTCTTTTGGATCGACGAAGGCGTGGATTCTGGCCCCATCGCCGCACAGAGACGGATTCCGCTGACGGGTAGCGAGGCACTGAGAGAGCTCATGGACCGGCAGCTGGATGCTTTAGAGTGGATGCTTTCCGACCTTTTGAAACAGTTCTCGCGCGGGGAGCGCCCAGCTCTGCAGCAGGACGAAAGCCGCGCAACCTTCCTTGCCCTCCGGCGGGCCGAGGACGGCGAAATTGACTGGTCACAACCGGCACCGGCAATAGAAAGGCTTATACGTGCGGTATCTAAGCCTTATCCCGGGGCCTTCACTCATTTGGGGCGCCGGAAGCTGACAATCTGGTCTGCGCGAGTAGCCTCTTATCCCGAATGGTTTGCCCTGCTCGGGCAAGTGTTCGTCGTTGATAGGGACGGCCCGGTTGTGCGCTGCGGCGACGGTAACGCCTTGGTGCTACTGGAGTTCGACCTTGAAGAGCTTGTAGGTGGCGCAAAGCCGCCCTCGGCCTTTGCAGGGCAGCCGCGGCTGGGAAGAGATCGATGACGATATTGGTGATCGCACCCCACGCCGACGACGAGACCCTGGGGATGGGCGGAAGCATCGCTCGCTTCGTTCGGGAAGGTAAACATGTCGTCATCGCCGTGATAACCGGCCCCGGAGATAAGCCGCACCCCCTTTGGCCTGCGCCCATGTGGGATAATGTCAGGGCTGAAGCGGCACGAGCGATGGAGATACTCGGTGTTGGTGATTTGGTCTTCGAGAATCTGCCAGCCGCCTGTCTCGACGATATCCCAGCCCACTTAATCAACAAGGTCGTGTCGGATGTGATTGAAAGGGTTCGCCCCGATGAACTCTACATCCCCTATATGCATGACCTCCACAGGGACCATCTCGCGATCTCCTACGCCGCCCTCGTTCACTCACGCGCGTATTTGGAGCGCGCAAAAGGGATGAAGCTTGTAGCTATGTACGAGACGCCGACTGAAACTCATCTCTTCCCCAGCAGCTTGTACCCGCCCTTTTCGCCGAACATGTGGATCGACATAACTGACACCTTGGATGCGAAGGTGGATGCCTGGAGTTACTACCGATCACAGCATCACACAGGCAGTACGCCCCGGTCGCCTGAGGCCATTCGCGCCCTCGCAGTCATGCGGGGCGCCGAGATCGGCGTTGAAGCTGCCGAAGGATTCTTGATCCTCAGAGCCCGCAAGTAACAGTCCTATGTGGCTTTCGAATCAAAACTTAAACGCTCGCCAGACCACTCTCGTTGAGATAAGCGTGCCGCCTCAAAAACGAGGAAAGCTCTCGTGAGTTGCGTGCACCGTGCGGTCTCAGAGACATGGTGACCAAAAGCAGCCCTGAGTTGGCGCTTACCGATGATGATGGCGGTCAGAACCGCAACCTCATAGCGCATCAGCCGGACGAAAGCTGGCCAGTCTATGATGAAGACGAGATTGGAGCCGTCGTCGAAGTCCTGCGATCGGGTCGAGTGAATCAATGGACCGGTCCCCACGTCACTGCCTTCGAGGATGCTTGCTCGAGGCGCTTCGGCTGCGGCCGAGCGATAGCATTGGCTAACGGTTCGGTGGCGCTGGAGCTGGCCCTGCGGGCATTCGGCGTCGGCATCGGGGACGAAGTGATCGTTACGCCGAGGTCGTTCATCGCGTCGGCATCCTGTGTTAAGCTCGTCGGGGCGACGCCCGTTTTTGCCGATGTTGATCAGGACAGCGGCAACCTCACCGCCAATTCAATCTCGCAAGTGCTATCAGAGCGGACACGCGCGATAATTCCGGTACATCTTGCCGGATGGCCGACCGATGTGCCTGCGATGATTGATCTCGTCCGTGGGCGTGATGTTAAGATCATCGAAGATTGCGCACAGGCGCACGGGGCGGAAATCAATCGTCAAAGCGTCGGCAGCTTCGGTGACGCGGCGGCATTTTCCTTCTGCCAGGACAAGATCATCTCAACGGGCGGTGAAGGCGGCCTCCTGACGCTCAGGGACGAGGCCGCCTGGGAATGGGCTTGGTCGTTCAAGGATCACGGGAAGGATTTCGCCAAATCGACGACGCCAAGCGCCGATCCGGGGACTTTCCGATGGGTCCACGAGCGAATCGGCACCAACT
>Ga0070660_100000254_pt1 | contig 35147 bp, 37 predicted proteins | sample KBSC33metaG_FD_64670 | JGI IMG/M metagenome (GOLD analysis project Ga0070660, IMG submission 64670) | Corn rhizosphere microbial communities from Kellogg Biological Station, Michigan, USA - KBS C3-3 metaG | ecosystem: Host-associated > Plants > Roots > Rhizosphere > Soil ... | reverse complement strand
CTACGAGAACCTCGTCAAGCGCGGCTCCGCGTTCGTCTGAGCCGCGGCGCGGCCTCTGTAAAGGTTCGATGCAGAGATGTCCACCGACGAGCCGATCTCGCTCAGCGAGGCCTCGCGCCGATCCGGGGTCCCGGCTTCGACCCTGAAGCGCTGGGCGAAGGAGAAGATCGTCGAGCTCGAGGGCGGCGAGTGGACCGCGGGGGCGGCCGCCCAGGCGCGGATCGTCGCCCGGATGCGCGAGCGCGGCCACACCCTGCGCGAGATCCGCGGCGCCGTCCGCGACGGCCGCCTCGCCTTCGGCTCCGTCGAGGACCTGCTGCCGGCGCCGACGCGGAGCCACTCCCGCGCCGATGCGGCGGCGATCGTCGGCATCGAGGAGGAGCTGATCGAGCGGGTGATGGCCCTGCTCGGCACGCCGATGGCCCTGGCGGACCGGATCAGCGACGAGGACATCACCGCGCTCGAGCGGATGGCGGGCGCGCTCCGCAACGGCTTCCCGCTGATCGCGCTGCTCCAGCTCGTCCGCGTCTACGCGCAGGCGGGCCGCAAGATCGCCGAGGCGGAGGTCCGGCTCTTCCATCTGTTCGTCCACGAGCCGATGATCCGCGACGGGGTGCCACCGCTCGAGATGGCCGAGAACATGGAGCGGATGGCCTCGGAGCTGCTGCCGACCGTCTCGCCCGTGCTCGAGTACATCCACGGCCGCTACCTCCGCTTCTACATGGAGCAGGACGTCGTCGGCCACATGGAGGCCGACCTGCCGCTGACCCGTCCGCATCCCGATCGCGTCTCGATGGCGTTCTGCTTCGTCGACCTGACCGGCTTCACCCGGTTCACCGAGGAGGAGGGGGACGAGGAGGCGCTCGACCTCGTCGAGCGGTTCACCGAGACGGTCGAGGCGACGCTCCCCGCCGACGCGACGATCGTCAAGACGATCGGCGACGAGGTGATGATCGTCTCCTCGGAGCCGCGGATGCTGACCGAGTGGGCAGTCGGCTTCCTGACGATGTTCGACGAGCGCCCGCGGCCCCGCGTCGCGATCCACTGCGGCGCCGCCGTCTATCGCGACGGCGACTACTTCGGAGGCGACGTCAACCTCACCCACCGGATCGTCACCCGGGCATTGGCCGGCGAGGTGCTCGTCACCCGGCCGGTCGTCGACGGGATCGGCGAGACCGACTACCTCAGCCTCGAGCCGATCGGGGAGCTCGCGCTGAAGGGTCTGCCCGAGCCGACGGAGCTGTTCGTCGCGACCGCGGCGAACGTCCGGATGCGATGAACGAGCGGACCGGCCACAGGGCCGGCGAATCGCATCAGGATGCGGATTCCCGCCGATCCGGCACCTACTCTGGCGGCGTGCAGAGCTCGCCGGCGATCGAGGCGCTGGCCGACGCGGTCGAGGCCGGAGGGCTGATCGACCGGCGGTCGGGCGGCGTCGTGCTCGTCTCCGGCGGGCCGGACTCGGCCTGCGCCGCCGCTGCCCTCGTCGCGCTCTGCGGGCCGGCGTCGATCTCCGCGGTCCACGTCAACTACGGGCTCCGCGACGACTCCGGCGAGGACGAGCGGGCGGCGCGGGCGCTCTGCGCGAAGCTCCGCATCGACCTCCACGTCGAGCGTCCCGAGCTCGGCCGCGGCAACGTCCAGGCGCGGGCGCGGGAGGCGCGCTACGCCGCGGCGGAGCGGCTCCGTCGCAAGCTCGGCTACGACTGGGTCGCGACCGGCCACACCCGTAGCGACGTCGCCGAGACGTTCCTCTACCGGCTCGCGGTCTCGCCCGGGACCCGGCCGCTGCTCGGGCTCGCCCCGCGCAGCGGCGACGTCGTCCGGCCGCTGCACGCGATCGCGCGCGAGGAGACCCGCGCGGTCGCTGTCGAAGCGGCGCTGCCGTTCGTCGACGACCCGAGCAACGCTTCGCCGCGCTACGCGCGCAACCGGATCCGCAACGAGATCCTGCCGCGGCTCGCCGAGATCGGACCCGAGGTCGAGCGCAACATCGCCGCCACCCACGCCGAGCTCCACGAGGAGGCGGCGCTGCTCGCCGCGGTCGTCGCCGATGCGCTCGATGGGGCCGGCGCCGGCGGCGATGCGACCGCGATCGCGGCGGCCGAGCTCGAGGCGATGCCGGCTTCTCTCCGCCGTCTCTGCCTCCGCGAGCTCGCCGAGCGTGCCGCCGGCCGGCGGGTGCCTCTGAACCGCACGCATGCCGCCCGGATCGTCGCCCTCGCGGGCCGGCCGCAGGGCGGCGAGGTCGAGATCGGCGGCGGGCTCAGCGCCATCTGCGAAGCGGGGAGGGTGCGCTTCGCGACCGGATCGGCGCCGGCTCCCGAGGCGGTCCGCCTGAGCGTGCCCGGCGTCGCTCGCTTCGGCGACTGGGAGCTCCGCGCCGAGCTTCGCCCGGCCCCGATCGATCCCGCCGACTCGCGGTTCGCGGCGCTCGACGCGGCGGCGGTCGGCGGCGAGCTCGAGGTTCGCGCCTGGCAGGCCGGCGATCGGATGCGCCCGCTCGGGCTCGGCGGCAGCAAGAGCCTCCAGGACCTGTTCACCGACCGCGGCGTTCCCCGTTCGGTCCGCTCGCGGCTCCCGGTCGTGACCGCCGGCGGCAGGGTCGCCTGGGTGGCCGGAGTCGCCGTCAGCGACGAGTTCCGGCTCCTCGAGGAATCGACCGAGGTGGCCGTGATCACGGCCAGGCCCGCGACGCCGCGACCCTCACGGCCCTGACCACCCTGAAATAGACTCGGCCGCGCATGGGCGACCCATCCCTGAGCAGCGGGACCGGCCGGATCGGCGAGACCCTGATCGAATCGGAGCGCCTCCACGCCCGGGTCGCCGAGCTCGGCGCCGAGATCAGCGCCGACTACGAGGGCCGCGACCTCGTCATGGTCGGCGTCCTCAAGGGCGCGCTGATCTTCATGGCCGACCTGATGCGGTCGCTGACGGTCCCCTGTGAGATCGACCTGATGGCGGTCTCGAGCTACGGCTCGGCGACCGATTCCTCCGGGGTCGTGCGGATCCTCAAGGACCTGGACACGTCGGTGGCCGGGCGCGACGTCCTGATCGTCGAGGACATCGTCGACTCGGGCCTGACCCTGCAGTACCTGCTCCGCAACCTGAAGGCGCGGGACCCCGCATCGGTCGAGGTCTGCGCGCTGCTGACGAAGCCGGAGCGGCGCCGGGTCGAGACGCCGATCCGCTACGTCGGCTTCGAGATCGCGAACCGGTTCGCGATCGGCTACGGCCTCGATCACGCCCAGCGCTACCGCAACCTCGACTACGTAGCCGTCCTCGAGACCGACTGAGACCTGGCGGCGCCCGGCGGGCGCGATCGTTCCGCCCGCCGACAAGCGGTCGGAGCCGCAATTCCTCCCTGGTACGCTCAACATTCGGTCGAGCCCGGCCGATCCCATTCCCATGCGGATTGCAACCCGAGGACAACCCCGATGAAGCGGATCTCCCGTAGCGGTGCCCTGGTCCCGATTCTGATCGTGATCGTGCTCGCGTTCTTCGCGCAGCGGATCATCTCGCCGCCGCAGCAGGACAGCAATCCGACCTACTCGGACTTCATCGCGACGATCAACAACGATCAGAGCGCCAACCAGATCAAGTCCGTCGACATCAAGACGAACGACAACACCATCGACGTCACCGAGCAGGACGGCACCGAGTACTCGACCGGTTACCCGCCGAACACCGAAGAGCAGCTCGTCAACACGCTCGAGCGCCAGGACATCGAGACGACGGTCGAGGGCCAGGGCGGATCCTCGATCCTCTCGCTGCTCACCTACATCCTGCCGTTCGTCCTGATCTTCGCGTTCTGGATCTTCCTGATGAACCAGATGCAGGGCGGCGGCTCCCGGGTCATGAACTTCGGGAAGTCGCGGGCGAAGCGGATGTCGGTCGACGCCCCGAAGATCACCTTCCGTGACGTCGCCGGCGCCGACGAGGCCGTCCAGGAGCTACACGAGATCAAGGAGTTCCTCGAGAACCCGAAGAAGTTCCAGTCGCTCGGTGCGCGGATCCCGAAGGGCGTGCTGCTCTACGGCCCCCCGGGCACCGGCAAGACCCTGCTCGCCCGCGCCGTCGCCGGTGAGGCGGGCGTCCCGTTCTTCTCGATCTCCGGATCCGACTTCGTCGAGATGTTCGTCGGCGTCGGCGCCAGCCGTGTCCGCGACCTGTTCGAGCAGGCGAAGCAGAACTCTCCCTGCATCATCTTCATGGACGAGATCGACGCCGTCGGCCGCCATCGCGGCGCCGGCATGGGCGGCGGCCACGACGAGCGCGAGCAGACCCTGAACCAGCTCCTCGTCGAGATGGACGGGTTCACGATGACCGACAACATCATCCTGATCGCGGCGACCAACCGCCCCGACATCCTCGATCCGGCGCTGCTCCGTCCTGGCCGCTTCGACCGCCAGATCGTCGTCGACCGTCCCGATCGCAAGGGCCGCAAGAAGATCCTCGAGGTCCACACCCGCGGCAAGCCGCTCGCGGCCGATCTCGACCTCGACGTGCTCGCCGGCCAGACGCCCGGGTTCACCGGCGCCGACCTCGCGAACCTGATCAACGAGTCGGCCCTGCTGACGGCCCGCAAGGGCAACCGCGAGATCACGATGGTGGAGCTCGAGGAGGGGATCATGCGGGTGATCGCCGGCCCCGAGAAGAAGTCGCGGGTGATGGGCGAGAAGGAGCGTCTGATCACCGCCTATCACGAGCTCGGCCACGCGATCGTCGGCCACCTGCTGCCGAACTGCGATCCCGTCCACAAGGTCTCGATCATCAGCCGCGGCCAGGCGCTCGGCTACACGATCTCGCTGCCGACCGAGGACAAGTTCCTGACGACCCGCGCCGAGCTCGCCGACACGATGGCGATGACGCTCGGCGGTCGGGCCGCCGAGGAGATCGTCTTCAACGAAATCACCACCGGCGCCTCCAACGACCTCGAGAAGGTCACGCAGACCGCCAAGCAGATGGTCATGCGCTACGGGATGTCGGAGCGCCTCGGCCCGCGGGTCTTCGGCCACGACCGGGGTCAGCCGTTCCTCGGCCGCGAGTTCTCCTCCGAGCCCGACTACTCCGATGAGATCGCCCGCGAGATCGACGATGAGATCCGCCGCGTCGTCGAGGAGGCGCACCAGACCGCCAAGGACATCCTCAACGAGCGCCGTGACGAGCTCGAGTCGCTGACGAAGATCCTGCTCGAGCGCGAGACGATCGAGGCGAAGGAGTTCGTCGCCCTGCTCGACGGCGCCGCCGAGGAGGAGGTCTTCGGCCCGGCCGACGGCGAGGGCGACGAGGAGCCGAGCGCCGATGCCGACGAGGAGTCGCGGCGCGAGTCCGAGCGCGACGCCCCGCGGCCGATCACCCCGCCGCCCCGTCCCGGCTTCGCAGGAGGCGCCGCGGAGATGCGCGCCGACGATCCCGACTCCGTCTGACCGCCGGAATCCGCCGGCCGCGTCAGCCAGGCGGCCCGTGGCGCCGCTGCGGCGGCGGCTCGCTGTAGAACTATCGCCATGGCCGCGACCATCGTGATGGGGATCGTCAACGTCACCCCCGACTCGTTCTCGGACGGGGGGCGTTACCTCGATCCGGCGGCGGCGATCGCCCACGGCCGCGAGCTGCTCGCGGCCGGGGCCGACCTGCTCGACGTCGGCGGCGAGTCGACGAGGCCGGGCGCGGTGGCGGTGACCTCGGAGGAGGAGAAGCAGCGGGTGCTGCCGGTGATCGAAGCGCTGGCCGGCGACGGCGCCCGCGTCTCCGTCGACACCTCGAAGGCCGATGTCGCGGCCGCCGCCCTCGCGGCCGGGGCCGGGATCGTCAACGACGTCACGGCGCTCGGCGATCCCGAGATGGCTGCCGTCTGCGCCGGCGCCCGCTGCGGGCTCGTGCTCATGCACATGAAGGGAACGCCGCGGACGATGCAGGACGCCCCGACCTACGAGGACGTCGTCGCCGAGGTCCGCGAGTTCCTCGCCGGGCGGCTCGAGGTGGCGGCCGCAGCCGGGGTCGATCCCGAGCGGGTCTGGGTGGACCCCGGCATCGGCTTCGGCAAGACCGTCGAGCACAACCTCGAGCTGATCGCCAGGATCGACCGCATCGCTGACCTCGGCCGTCCGGTCGTGGTCGGCGCGTCGCGCAAGAACTTCCTCGGCGCAATCACCGGCCGTGAGGTCGGCGAACGGCTCGGCGGCAGCATCGCCGTCGCGCTCGCCGCGGTCGCCGGCGGAGCCTCCGTGCTCCGTGTCCACGACGTCGCCGCGACGGTCGATGCGCTGCGGGTGGCCGATGCGATCATCGGGCGCCGCACGCCGCTGGTCGGAGCCGATCGATGAGCGGCGAGCCGGTCCGGATCGAGCTGCGCGGGCTGCGGGCGTTCGGCCCGCACGGCGTCAGCGAGGAGGAGCGGGCCGTCGGCAGGCTGATCGTCCTCGACATCACCATGACCCTCGTCGACTGCGCCGCCGTCGGCGACGACGAGCTCGCGGGGACGATCGACTACGGCGCCGTCGCCCGGGCCGCCGTCGAGATCGTGACCGGGACGAGCCACCGGACCCTCGAGCACCTCTGCGGCGCGATCGCCGATCGGCTCGCGGCCGAGTTCGGACCGGACGAGATCGAGGTCCGCGCCGCCAAGACCGAGCCGCCGATCCCGGAGGCGATCGGCGAGGTCGCCGTGACGCTGCGCAGAGGCGCAGCGTCACGGCTGCGGCGACCGTGATCCGCACCGGCTACCTCGGGCTCGGTTCGAACGTCGGCGACCGGGTCGCGAACCTGCGCGCCGCGATCGCCGGCCTGCGCGAGCGCGGGGTCGAGGTGGAGGCGGTCTCGAGCGGCTACGAGACCGAACCGGTCGGCGAGATCCTCGACCAGCCCGACTTCCTCAACCTCGCGATCCGGATCGCGACCGATCTCGAGCCGGAGCAGCTCCTCGACGTCTGCAAGGCGGTCGAGGCGGACGCGGGCCGCGACTTCGATGCCCCCCGGCACAGCCCGCGTCCGGTCGATGTCGACCTGCTCCTGCTCGGAGACATCGAGCTGCGGACGGAGCGGCTGACGCTGCCACACCGCGAGGCGCGGTCGCGGCGCTTCGTCCTCGTCCCGCTGCTCGAGCTCGATCCGGACCTGGCGCTGCCGGATGGAACCCGGCTCGACGACTGCCTCGCGGCGCTCGGCGACCGCGAGCGGGTCGAGCGGTTCGGGCCGATCGCCTAGCGGTTCAGGTCACGCCGCCGAGCGGCGCCAGCCAGTGGGACGGGAACGCGGGCGGCGTCCGGCCGGGGAAGTCGGGGACGAGTCGTGTCGCCAGGGCGCCGGCGGGCCGTTCGGAGATGTGTGGCCGGAGGTCGTCCAGAGTCATCAGCAGCGCGACGCTCGGAGCGATCTGGAAGTCGGCCGCGTTCGGCTCGTCGCCGCCGATGACGCCGTCGGCGATGTAGCCGTCGACCCGGTCGATCAGCTCGGGAAGCGCCGCCAGATCGGCGATCGCGTGCGCGTCGTCGGCCCGATCGAAACGAGCTGCCAGCTTCGCAATCGGGGGCGCGGTCCTCGCCGCCACCGCGTGCGGCACCCCGAGCCTCGAGCCTTCGAGATAGCTCCGGACCGAGCCGCTGTCCTTGGCGAGCAGGTTCCACGCCAGCCGCCGGGCGACGCCCTGGAGCACCTCGTCGCCCCACGTCTCCGCCTTTTCGACCCGCTTGCGCTCGGCCGGGTCGGCCGGGAAGAGCGGCGGCTCGGGAACGAGGGCGTCGAGCTCGTGGGCGATTGCCCGCGAACCCTGGATCCGCTTACCGTCGAGGATGAGCGCCGGCACGGTGGAGCCGGGAAACCCGAGCGCCCGCACGACCGGCATCGAGACGATCTTGACGAGGTCGATCCGCGTGTAGGGGATGCCCTTGCGCTCGAGCATCAGCCGGACCGTCCAGCCCGGATGCGATGCGGGGATCGTGAACAGCCGCGCCTTCATCGCCGCGAACCTACACGCATCGGCCCGGCGGCGGTTGCGACAATCGGCCGATGCTGCTCGCGGTCGATGTCGGCAACACCCAGACCCACGTCGGTGCCTTCTCGGGCGCCGAGCTGATCGGCGATTGGCGGCTCGCGACCCGCGGCGACTCGACCGCCGACGAGCTGGCGCTGGCGCTCTCCGGATCGCTGCAGTTCCGCGATCTCGAGTGGAGCGCTGTCGAGGGCCTGATCCTGTCGACGGTCGTGCCGCGGCTCGAGCCCGAGTACGAGCGCCTCAGCGAGCGCCACCTCGACGCCCGCTTCCTCCTCGTCGGCCCCGCCGCGCGGACGGGGATGCCGATCCGCATCGACAACCCCCGCGAGCTCGGCTCCGACCGGCTCGTCAACGCCGTGTCCGCTTACGAGAAGGTCGGCGGCCGCTGCCTGTCGGTCGACTTCGGTACGTCGATCAACTTCGACGCCGTCTCCGCCGACGGCGAGTACCTCGGCGGCGTCATCGCTCCCGGGCTCGAGGTCTCGATCGAGGCGCTCTCCTCGCGGGCCGCGAAGCTGCCGCGCTTTCAGCTCACCGAGCCCGAGGTCGCGATCGGCCGCAGCACCCAGGGGGCGCTGCAGTCGGGGTTCGCCTATGGCTTCGCCGGCCTCGTCGATGGCGTCGTCGCACGGCTTCGCGACGAGCTCGGCGCCGACGCGACGGTGATCGCGACCGGCGGCATGGCGGCGACGATCGCGCCGCTCTGCGAGAACATCGACGAGGTCGATCCCTACCTGACGCTGCGCGGCCTGCGCCTGATCTGGGAGCGGAACAGGTGAGCGCGCAGAGCCCGCTGACCGAGCCGTTCCGGATCGGCGACGTCGAGATCGCCAACCGGGTGCTGCTGGCGCCGCTCGCCGGGATCGGCAACTGGTTCGTACGCCTGCAGGCGCGCCGCCACGGTGCCGGGCTCGCCGTCTCGGAGATGGTCTCCAGCCACGCGATCCACTACGGCAACGAGCGGACGCTGAACGAGTTGCTGCGGATCCATCCCGACGAGCACCCGACGGCGATCCAGCTCTTCGGCGCCGATCCCGGCGTGATGCGCGGGGCGGCCGCCGTCGTCGCCGAGACCGGGGCCGACCTGATCGACCTGAACATGGGCTGCCCGGTCAAGAAGGTCCGCAAGACCGGCGCCGGCGCCGAGCTGATCTCGGATCCCGACCTCGCCGTCGCGGTCGCCGCCGCCGCGGTCGAGGGTGGAGGGGGCAGGCCGGTGACCGTGAAGCTGCGCTCGGGCCTGCGACCGGGCGACCGCAGTGGCGTCGCCGTCGCCGTCCGCCTCGTCGAGGAGGCCGGGGTGGCGGCGATCGCCTTCCATCCGCGCTCGGCCGCCGTCCAGCACAAGGGGACGCCCGACTACGGGCTGGTCCGGGAGCTGACCGGCCGGATCGACGTCCCGGTGATCGTCTCCGGCGGCCTCGACACCGCCGAGCGTGCCAGGGCCGCCTATCGCGAGTCGGGAGCCGACGCGGTCATGATCGCCCGCGGCTCGTTCGGCTACCCGTGGATCTTCGCCGAGCTGACCGGGAGCCGGACCGCGGGCCCCGACCGCGACGAGATCGCAGCCGAGCTGATCTGGGTTATCGACGCCGCCGAGGAGCACCTCGGGACCGAGCGCGCCGGCCGCTACCTCCGCAAGTTCTATCCCTGGTATCTGGCCCGGATCGGGCTCTCCAGCCGCGAGGCGGCCGGCTTCCAGCAGCTCGACGACCTCGATGCCGTGCGGGAGCGGGTCCGGGGGCTGCGGACGGCCTCTCCAGCGGCGGCCTGAGCGCCCCGATCGGCCCTGCACAGGGCATGAAAGCGGGCTTTCGGGGCCGATCCGGGGCATTGCTATAGTTCCGCGCCGCCGTGCCCGACCAGCGGACCCCGTCACGGGTTTGCAAATCGGGCGTTTCTAGTCTCCGGGGGCGTTTCTAGCTCCGGCGACGATCACGAGGAAGGTACGAAACGTGGCCAGAGAGTCCCTGATCACTCCCGAAGGTCTCGAGAAGCTCAAGGCGGAGCTGGAGGAGCTCCAGACCGTGCGCCGACGCGAGGTTGCCGAGCGGATCAAGGAAGCGCGCGAGTTCGGCGACATCGCCGAGAACTCCGAGTACGACGACGCCAAGAACGAGCAGGCCATGCTCGAGCAGCGGATCGCCCAGATGGAGGAGCGGGTCCGCCGCGCGATCGTCATCGACAAGGACCAGGTCGACACCGGCGTCGTCTCCGTCGGCGTCAAGGTGCACGTCAAGGACCAGAAGACCGGCGACTCCCGCAAGTTCCAGCTCGTCGGCTCGGCCGAGGCAAACCCCAGCGAGGAGAAGCTCTCCCACGAGTCGCCGATCGGCAAGGCCCTGATGGGCCGCAAGCGCGGCGAGATCGTCACCGTCGAGGTCCCCCGCGGCGGCAACCGCAAGCTCAAGATCACCAAGATCGAAGCGGCCTGACGCGGGCCCGGAGCGGCCGGGCTCGGCGTCATCGGCCGGCTCACGCTTCGCCGGCCTCTTCCTTGATCCGGCGGCTCCGAACCTAACCGAGTGGTTCATTCGTGCGGCTATACCGCGCTTTTGAACCGCTCGATGACGTGAACGGTCGTTTCCGACCAGACGTCGACCGCAGTGGGCGGGATTTCTCCACCATGCGGGGCTTATCCCGCCCACTGTGGGTTGACGGTTACTCCTCGTCCAGGTGCAGGTCGAACAGTTCGACGTCGAGGATCCGGCCGAGCTTCTCGCCGCAGCGGCGCTGGGTGCCGAACGAGCGGAAGCCGGCCCCCTCGTGGACGGCGACGCTGGCCGGGTTCGGCTGGGCGATCCGGGCGAGGAGGACGCTGATCTCAGGGATCGAGCGGGCGCGTGCGACCAGGTCGGTGAGCAGCGCCCCGCCGATGCCGGTGCCCCGCACGGCGGGATCGACGTAGACGGAGACCTCGCCGGTGCGGCGGTAGGCGCCGCGCGGGGACCAGGGCCCGATCGCCGCCCAGCCGACCACTTCGCCGTCCGCGACCGCGACCGTGACCGGGTGCCAGGGGTCGCGGTCGGTGAGCCAGCCGTCGTCGCGGCCCGGCTCGCGGGTGTCGATGTCGAAGGTCGAGGTGCCGCCCTCGACCTCGCGGTTGTAGATCGCGAAGATCCGCGGCAGGTCGGCGCCGGTGGCGAGGCGGATGTCGGGTGAGTCGGCCACTTTCGGGTGGAGGCTAAAAGGCGGCGTCCGGCCGCTCCTGCCGGAGGATGCGGGAAAGGCGCCGCCGGGCCCGGCCGCACCGCCGGACCGACCGACACCCCCGTCTATACTTCTGCATCCGCGCGAACCACAAGACCGGAGGGCTGATCGATCGGCAAGAACGCGCCGAAGAGTTTGATCCAGACTTCCGGTGGCAGCGCATTCCCGGAGAGCGTCCAGGCCGGGGAGCCCGCAACGTCCGGGCCGCCGAGATGGTTTGAGCAATCAACCGAGTAATAGGTCAGGTAGCCAGTGTTCGAGAGATTCACAGAGAGGGCCCGTCAAGTCGTCGTCCTCGCCCAGGAGGAGGCGCGGACCCTCAAGCACAACTACATCGGGACCGAGCACATCCTGCTCGGGCTGCTGCGTGAGGAGGAGGGCCTCGCCGCGCGCGTCCTCGAGTCCCTCGACATCACCGTCGAGCGCGTCCGCGCCCAGGTCGTGCGGATAGTCGGCTCCGGTGAGGAGGTCACCTCCGGTCAGATCCCGTTCACGCCGCGTGCCAAGAAGGTGCTCGAGCTGGCCCTGCGCGAGGCGCTCTCGCTCGGCCACAACTACATCGGGACCGAGCACATCCTGCTCGGCCTCGTCCGCGAGAACGAGGGCGTCGCCGCCCGGATCCTGCTCGACTTCGACGCCGACTCGGAGAAGATCCGCAACGAGGTCATCCGGATGCTCTCCGGCCCCGGCGGCCGCCGCCAGGGCGGCTCCGGCAGCTCCGGCTCGTCCGCCTCCGGCGAGGGCAAGAAGTCATCGAAGCTGCTCGACCAGTTCGGCCGCAACCTGACCAAGCTCGCCGCCGACGGCAAGCTCGACCCGGTGATCGGCCGCGAGGTCGAGATCGAGCGGATCATGCAGATCCTCTCCCGCCGCACCAAGAACAACCCGGTGCTGCTCGGCGAGCCCGGCGTCGGCAAGACCGCCGTCGTCGAGGGCCTGGCCGCGCGGATCACCAACGGTGAGGTGCCGGAGCTGCTCCGCAACAAGCAGATCTACACGCTCGACCTGGCGGCGCTCGTCGCCGGCTCGAAGTACCGCGGCGAGTTCGAGGAGCGGCTCAAGAAGGTGATGAAGGAGATCACCCAGCGCGGCGACATCATCCTCTTCATCGACGAGCTCCACAACCTCGTCGGCGCCGGCGCCGCCGAGGGCGCGATCGACGCCGCCTCGATCCTGAAGCCGGCGCTCGCCCGCGGCGAGCTGCAGACGATCGGCGCGACGACGCTCGACGAGTACCGCAAGTACCTGGAGCGGGACTCGGCGCTCGAGCGGCGCTTCCAGCAGATCAAGGTCGACCAGCCGTCGATCGAGCAGAGCGTGCAGATCCTCGAGGGCCTGCGCGACCGCTACGAGCAGCATCACAAGGTGACGATCAGCGACGACGCGCTCGCCGCCGCCGCCGACCTCGCCGACCGCTACATCTCCGAGCGATTCCTGCCCGACAAGGCGATCGACCTGATCGACGAGGCCGCCTCGCGGCTGCGGATCAAGTCGATGTCGCAGCCGCCCGTCTACCGCGATCTCGAGGACGAGATCGACGAGACGCGGCGCGCGAAGGAGGCCTCGATCGAGGCCCAGGAGTTCGAGAAGGCCGCCAACCTCCGCGACAAGGAGCGCCAGCTCACCGCCAAGAAGCGCGAGCTCGAGGAGGAGTGGAACTCCGGCGAGGAGGGCACCCGCCCGGTCGTCGGCGAGGAAGAGATCGCCGACATCGTCTCGATGTGGACCGGGATCCCCGTCTTCAAGCTGACCGAGGCCGAGACCAAGAAGCTCGTCCGCATGGAGGAGGAGCTGCACAAGCGCGTCGTCGGCCAGGAGGTCGCGATCACCGCGGTCTCGAAGGCGATCCGCCGCGCCCGCGCCGGGATCAAGGACCCGAAGCGCCCGTCCGGCTCGTTCATCTTCCTCGGCCCCTCCGGGGTCGGCAAGACCGAGCTCGCCCGGACGCTCGCCGAGTTCCTGTTCGGCGACGAGGATTCGATGACCCGGATCGACATGTCCGAGTACATGGAGAAGCACGCGGTCAGCCGCCTCGTCGGCTCGCCGCCCGGCTACGTCGGCTACGACGAGGGCGGGCAGCTCACCGAGGCCGTGCGACGGAAGCCGTACTGCGTCCTCCTCCTCGACGAGATCGAGAAGGCGCATCCCGACGTCTTCAACATCCTCCTGCAGATCCTCGAGGACGGCCGCCTCACCGACGCCCAGGGCCGGACCGTGGACTTCCGCAACGCGATCGTGATCATGACGTCGAACGTCGGCGCCCAGGACATCGCCCGCAACACCCCGCTCGGGTTCGCGGTCACCGATGAGACCGGGACGACCTACGACGACATGAAGAAGCGGATCATGGGCGACCTCAAGAAGGTCTTCCGTCCCGAGTTCCTGAACCGGATCGACGAGGTCATCGTCTTCCACAAGCTCAGCCGCGACGAGATCAAGGTCATCATCGACCTGCTGATCGGCCGCGTCCGGACACAGATCTCCGAGCACGAGCTGCAGCTCGACCTGACCGAGGAGGCGAAGGACCTGCTCGTCGAGAAGGGCTGGGATCCGTCGATGGGCGCCCGTCCGCTGCGGCGCGCGATCCAGCGCTACATCGAGGATCCGCTCGCGGACGAGGTCCTCAAGGCCGGCCCCGACTCGATCGAGGCGGGTACGACCGTGCTCGTCTCGCGCGACGAGAGCGGCGACGACGACGATCAGCCGCTGAAGCTGGAGCTGATCCCGCCGACGAAGCCCGCGCTCGGCGAGGGCGAGGGCGAAAAGCAGCAGCCCGTCGCCGTCGGCGCCAAGGGTGCCGACAAGGACGAGCCCGCCGAGGAGCCCGCCGGCGAGGATCGGGACGCCGGCTCCGAAGCCGCCGAGTAGCGGCCGGAGCCGGCCGGGAGCAAGGCCCGGCCCGATCAGCGGACCCCGAGCATGAGCCGCTCGCGCGCGCTGCCGGTCGTCGGGATCCTCGCGGGCCTCGCGGCCAACTACTGGGCGCTCGAGACGCTGCTCGCCGACCGGACCGATCCGGCTGGCTCGTGGATCAGCGACCTCGGCGCCCGGACCGAGAGCACGGGTCTCCTCTTCGACCTGCTCGAGGCGGGCTCGGGCCTGCTCGTGATCGCGTTCGCGGCGCTCCTGATGCCGGTCCTCGGCAGCCGCTCACGCAGGCTTCGCTGGGCGGTCTGGGCGCTGCTCGCCGTCGGCGTCTGCACCGTGATCGACGGAGCCTTCCCGCTGAGCTGCGGCGAGACCCTGGCGGAGCCGTGTGAGCTCCGCTACGACGCCGTCGACATCGTCCACGGCGCCGAGACGTTCGTCTCGATCGCGCTCACGATCGCGGCGTTCGCCCTGTTCGCATCCGGGCTCTGGGCGGAGGCGGAGCAGCGGCTGCGCCGACTCGGCACCGGGACCGCCGTCGCCGGCGCCGCCTGGGTCGCCTGCAACGTGCTGATGGGCGCCCAGTACCTGGTCGACGACCTCGGCGGCGCGAAGGGCATCTTCCACCGCGCCGCCCAGGTGGTCTTCGGCCTCTGGCTGGTCGCGCTGGCGCTCGCGGCGGGGCGGGATGCCGTCCCCCGGGCTTGCCAGGATCGGGAGTGATGGCGAAGCAGCGCAGCCGGTACGTCTGCCGCGAGTGCGGTCACGAGTCGCTGGCCTGGTCGGGGCAGTGCCCGGGCTGCTCGGAATGGAACACGCTCGAGGAGGTCGTCGTCACCGCGACGACGGCAGCCGCGGCCGGCCGCTCGCCGCGCCGCCGCGCCGCGGCGGCTCCCCGTTCGGTCCCGCTCCGCGACGTCGAGGCGCCGGCCGAGGAGCGGCTCGCGACCGGGATCGGCGAGCTCGACCGGGTCCTCGGCGGCGGCCTCGTCCCCGGCTCGCTGGTTCTCCTCGGCGGCTCCCCCGGGATCGGCAAGAGCACGATCACGGCGATGGCGCTCGGCAACCTCGCCGCCGCCGGTCGCACCGTCCTCTACGTGACCGGCGAGGAGTCGGCCGCCCAGGTCCGGATGCGCGCCGAGCGGCTCGGCGACAGCGCCCTCGCGGTCCCGGCGCTCGCCGAGACCGACCTCGGCGCGGTCGTCGCCGCGATCGAGGCCGAGCGGCCCGCCGTCTGCGTCGTCGACTCGGTCCAGACGCTGCACTCGGGCGAGCTGTCGAGCGCGCCCGGCTCGGTCGCACAGGTCCGCGAGGCCGCCAACGGGCTGATGGAGGTCGGCAAGCGGAACGGGACCGCGCTGATCCTCGTCGGGCACGTCACCAAGGAGGGGGCCGTCGCCGGTCCCCGCGTCCTCGAACACCTGGTCGACTGCGTGCTGCTCTTCGAGGGCGAGCGCGAGCGCTCCTACCGGACGCTGCGGGCGCTCAAGAACCGCTTCGGAGCGACCAGCGAGCTCGGCGTCTTCGAGATGCGCGAGGCCGGGCTCGTCGAGGTCGAGGACCCGTCGGCGCGCTTCGTCGGCGAAGCGACCGCCGCCGCGGGATCGGTGGTCCTCTGCGCGATGGAGGGGACGCGACCGCTGCTCGTCGAGGTGCAGGCGCTCGTCGCGCCGACCGACGTCGTCCCGCCGCGTCGCGTCGCGACCGGCATCGACCGCAACCGCCTGGCGATGATCCTCGCCGTGCTCTCCCGGCATGGCGGCGTCGCAGCCGGCAACGCCGACGTCTTCGTCAACGTCGCCGGGGGCGTACGTGTCGACGAGCCCGGCGCCGATCTCGCGATCGCGCTGGCGATCGCCTCGGCGCACCGGGGCGAGCCGCTCAGCGACCCGGCCGGCCGGCCGCTCGCCTGCTTCGGCGAGGTCGGGCTGACCGGGGAGCTGCGCTACGTCGCCCACGCCGAGCGCCGCGTCGCCGAGGCGCTCAAGTTCGGGCTCTCGCCGGTGCTCGGCCCGGCGATCCGCGAGGCACCCCGCGGGCTCGAGGGGGCGGCGACCCTCCGTTCTGCGCTCGGCACCGCCCGCAAGCGCTTCGCCGGCCCGCTCCGGGAAGCGGCCTGACCGCCCCGATCGTGCCCGCGCCGACAGGCGGCGCGACCGGTCCCGCTTGACAAACGGGAATCCGATCTTTCAACTCGGAATGGCCGGAAACCGGCTCTTTATGCGCTTCTGCCATCATTGATCGCGTTGATGGCGCTGGCATCCTGGGACGATACGAATTCGGGGCTGGTGCACGAGGATCCGAGGCTCTTGCGGGCGCTCGACATGGTCGCGCCCGGGACCACCCTCCGCGAGGGCATCGACAACGTCATCCACGCCTCGACCGGCGCCCTGATCGTGATCGGCGAGCCGGAGGAGATCTCCTTCCTGTTCAGCGGCGGCCTCAAGCTCGACGTCGACTACACGCCGGGGCTGATCTACCAGGTGGCGAAGATGGACGGCGCGATCGTCCTCGACCCCGAGGCGCGGAAGATCTCCTGGGCGAACGTCCAGCTGATGCCGGATCCGACGATCCACTCGTCGGAGACGGGCACCCGCCACCGGACCGCCGAGCGCGTCTCCAAGCAGACGAACGCGCTCGTGATCGCGATCTCCGCCCGCCGCGACGTCGTCTCGATCTACCTCGGCGGGATCAAGTACATCCTCCAGGACATCACGACCGTGCTCAGCAAGGCCAACCAGGGCCTCGCGACGCTGGAGAAGTACCGGCTCCGCCTCGATCGCGTCACCGCCCGGCTGACCACCGTCGAGATGGCCGGCGCGGCGACCCTCCACGACGTCCTCACCGTCCTCCAGCGGGCGGAGCTCCTGCTCCGCACCGCCAACGAAGTCGAGCGCTACATCATCGAGCTCGGGGCGGAGGGGCGGATGATCGAGATGCAGCTCGAGGAGACCTCGGTCGGGGTCCTCTCCGAGCGGGTCGCCCTGATTCGCGACTACGCGGTCGAAGACAGCGAGGAGATGCTCGACACGACGCTGGCCGAGCTCTCGAAGCTCAGCCACCAGGAGCTCCTCGACCTCGGCCGGCTCGCCGAGCTGCTCGGCTACGACCGCAAGGTCAACCCCCACGACCTGCATGTCTCCGCGCGCGGCTATCGCGCCCTCGGCCGGATCACCCGCCTCCCGCGGCTGGTCGGCGAGAAGGTCATCAAGCACTTCGGGAGCCTCGAGGAGATCCTCGCGGCCGGCACCGAGCAGCTCGCCGCGGTCGACGGGGTCGGAGAGGACCGCGCCGCCGACATCCGTGACGGGCTCGATCGCGTGCGCGAGTCCGAGGTCTTCGAGCGATACCCACTGACGTGAACCAGGCGCCCACCGAACCGGCGCCGCAACAAGAGGAGGGAAACGATTCCTGAGCTAGTTGACGAACCGACTGACACCGATCTCGAGATCGAGATGCTGCAGTGCGAGGACTTCGAGGTTGGCGACAACGTCGTCTATCCGCACCACGGGGCCGGTGTCGTGCTCCGCAAGGAGAGCAAGGAGCTCCTCGGCGAGGAGCGCGAGTACTTGACGATCAAGATCCTCCACAACGACATGACCGTTCAGGTCCCCTGCGAGAACGCCGGCATGGCGGGTCTGCGGCGGGTGATCGGTCCCGAGGACGTCAAGAAGGTGACGGCCGTCCTCACCGACGACGTCTCCGAGATGCCGAAGAACTGGAACCGGCGCTTCAAGCACAACCGCGAGAAGATCAAGACCGGCGACGTCTTCGAGCTTGCCGAGGTGGTCAGGAACCTGGCGATCCGCGAGATCGAGAAGGGCCTCTCCACCGGCGAGAAGCAGATGTACACGCGGGCGAAGAAGATCCTCGCCTCGGAGTTCATGTACGCGCTCGACAAGGACGAGGAGGGCGCCGAGGAGTACCTCGACGGCCTCCTCACCGAGCGCTTCGGCGAAACCGTCGCCGAAGCGGGTGCTCCCGCCTGAGCGGACCCCGCGCAACGGCCGTAGTCGCGGCCGCCGGTTCCGGGCAGAGGCTCGGCGCCGGCGGCCCGAAGGCCTTCGTCGACCTCGCCGGGCGGGCTCTGATCGAGTGGTCGCTGGAGGCGCTCGAGGAGGCGCGGACGATCGGCGCCGTCGTCATCGCCGCCCCGGCCGGCTACGAGCGCGAGGCTGAGCTCGCCGCCGGCCTCGCCGCCCCGAAGGCCGCGGTCGTCGTCACGCCCGGCGGGGCGACGCGGGCGGCGTCGATCGAGCTCGCACTCGAGCACGTTCGCGGCGATCTCGTCGCGATCCACGATGCGGCACGGCCACTGATCACGCCCGAGGTCGTCGATCGCGTCGTCGCGAGGCTGGCGTCCGACCCGGGGGCGGATGCGGCGATCGCCGCCGCGCCGCTCGCCGACACCGTCAAGTCCGCCGCTGCCGCCCGCGGCGGCGACAACCCGGGGGCCGGAGTCGTCGAGCGGACCCTCGATCGCGACCGCCTCTGGGCGGCACAGACCCCGCAGGCGTTCCGCGTTGCGGCGCTGCTGAGCGCTCAGCGGCTCGCCGGCGAGGAGGAGCGGCTGACCGGCGCCACCGACGAGGCGTCGCTGATCGAGCTGGCCGGCGGTCGCGTCCTGCTCGAGGAGACCGCGACGGCGAACTTCAAGGTGACGACGGGGGCCGACCTGGCCGCGGCGGCAGCGCTGATCGCCGCTCGCGCCTAGGCAGAGCGGTCTCAGTCGCGGAGCAGGAGCAGCGCCGTGGTCACGAAGACGAAGACGACCTGGCCGACGCCGAGCGCGGTGCCGGCGTTCGCGGCGCCGAGCGCCGCGGCGATCAGGGCGGTCGCCGCGAAGGCGCCGAGCGCGATGGCGATGTCGGCGAGCGTCGGGATGCAAATAGGCTAGAGATAATCTGCCGCAGCGGCGAATGCTGACCGACTACCACGTCCACCTCCGGCCCGACGAGGACGACACGCCGCCCGAGCGGTACTTCACCGATGCGAACGCGGCCCGCTACCGGGCCGCCGCCGACGCCGCCGGGATCGCCGAGCTCGGGATCGCCGAGCACATCCACCGGTTCGCGCAGGCGCTGGAGATCTGGCGGCACCCGTTCTGGGTCGAGCAGGCGATCGACGACCTCGACGCCTACTGCGACTTCCTCGTCACGGCCGGCCTCAAGGTCGGGATCGAGGCCGACCACGTCGCCGGCGCCGAGGAGCGGATCGAAGCCGTCCTCGCCGCTCGGCCGTTCGACTACGTCGTCGGGTCGGTGCACTTCGTCGGTGAGGGCGCGATCGATCAGGATCGCTGGGACGTCTGGGAGGCGGAGGGCCACGACCCCGACCGGGTCTGGTCCCGCTACTTCGAGGAGCTCGCGAGCGCCGCGTCATCGGGGCTCTACGACATCCTCGCCCACCCGGACCTGGTCAAGGTCTGGGGGGCCGCGAGGCCGGGGCCGGAGCGCGACCCGCGCTTCTACTGGGAGCCCGCCGTCGAAGCGATCGCCGCCGCCGGCGTCGCCGTCGAGGTCTCGACCGCCGGCCTCCGCAAGCCGGTCGACGAGATCTATCCTGCCGCCGGCTTCGCCCGCCTCTGCGTCGAGGCCGGCGTCCCGTTCACACTGTCCTCCGATGCCCACGTTCCCGAGCAGGTCGGCTACGCCTACGGGGAGGCCGTCGAGTTCATGACCGGACTCGGAATCGACCGTGTCTGCGTCTTCAGCGGTCGCGAGCGGACGACGGAGCCGCTCGGATGAGCCGCGTCGGCATCGGCTACGACAGCCACCGGCTCGTCGCCGGCAGGCCGCTGATCATCGGCGGGGTCGAGATCGAGTTCGAGCGCGGCCTCAGCGGCCACTCCGACGCCGACGTGCTCGCCCACGCGATCGCCGACGCGGTCCTCGGCGCCGCCGGCGCCGGCGACATCGGCACCCACTTCCCGCCGAGCGACGACCGCTGGAAGGACGCCGACTCGATCGGGCTGCTGCGGACGATCGTGGCGTCGCTCGATGGACGGGTCGTCAACGTCGATGCCACGGTGATCTGCGAGCGCCCCGCGATCGGCCCGCACCGGGCGGCGATCGAGGAGCGGCTCGGCAGTGCGCTCGGCGCGCCGGTGTCGGTCAAGGCGACCACGAACGAGGGGCTCGGCGCGATCGGCCGGGAGGAGGGGATCGCAGCGATCGCCGTCGCCTCCTACGAACCGGCGGACGGCGCCAGCGAATAACCTGAGCTGATCGTGGCAGGAGCGATCGACAGCATCAGGGGGACGATCGGCGGAGCCGTGCGCGGGGTCAAGGTCGGCCAGCTCGGCAGCCTCGCCGACCTGCCCTTCAACCTCAAGGTCCTGGTCGAGGCAGGGATCGTCCGGCCGATGGGGCCCGGCGAGCTGCTCTCGGTCGGGCAGGCGCTGCGGCGCTGGGGGGCTTCGCCGGCGGCCGGGATCGTCTCCAGCGCAGCCCGTCGCCCCGACGACGTCGCCCTGATCGACGAGCTCGGGGAGCTCAGCTTCGGCGACCTCGACCGGCGCTCGAACGCGCTCGGCCGGGCGCTGATCCGGGCCGGCGTCTCGAGCGACGACTCGGTGGCGATCATGTGCCGCAACCACCGCGGCTTCGCCGATGCGATCTTCGCCTCCGCGAAACTCGGCGCCTCGGTCCTGCTCCTCAACACCGACTTCGCCCGGCCGCAGCTCCTCGACGTGCTCGAGCGCGAGCGCCCCCAGGCGGTCGTCTACGACTCCGAGTTCGAGAACCTGCTCGAGGGCGCCGAGGGCGAGGACCCGGAGCTGACCCGGATCATCTCGTGGGTCGACGATGGCTACGAGGGCGATCGGCAGGTCGCCGAGGATGCGATCGCCCACAACTCCGAGGCCCCGCTCGATCCGCCCGACGAGCCGAGCCGGTTCGTGATCCTCACGTCGGGCACGACCGGGACACCGAAGGGCGCCCAGCGGGGATCGCCCGACTCGCTGGCGCCGCTCGCGATCCTGCTCTCGAAGATCCCGCTGCGCTCCGAGCGCAAGACGGTGATCGCCGCTCCGCTGTTCCACTCCTGGGGCTTCCTCAACTTCGCCTTCGGCCTGGCGCTCGGCTCGACGTTCGTGTTGCGGCGCCGGTTCGACCCCGAGGCGACGCTGGAGATGGTCGCCGACAACGATGCCGACGCGCTCGTCGTCGTGCCGGTGATGCTGCAGCGGATCCTCGACCTCGACCAGTCGGTCATCGATCGCTACGACCTGCCGAGCCTGCGCATCACGGCAGCGAGCGGCTCGGCGCTCCCGGGCGACATGGCGACACGCTGGATGGACAGCTTCGGGGACAACCTCTACAACTTCTACGGCTCCACCGAGGTCGGCTGGGCGACGATCGCGACCCCCGAGGACATGCGGAAGGCACCCGGCACCGCCGGCCGGGTCCCGCACGGGACCGAGGTGAAGATCCTCGACGAGGGCGGCGACGAGCTGCCCCGCGGTGCCTCGGGGCGGATCTTCGTCGGCAACGAGATGTCGTTCGAGGGCTATACCGGCGGCGGCGGGAAGGACGTCGTCGACGGGATGCTCGCCTCCGGCGACGTCGGCCACTTCGACGAGGGCGGGCGTCTCTTCATCGACGGCCGCGACGACGAGATGATCGTCTCCGGCGGCGAGAACGTCTTCCCGCGCGAGGTCGAGGACCTGCTCGCCAACCACGGCTCGATCGACGAGGCGGCGGTGATCGGCGTCGTGGACGAGAAGTTCGGCCAGCGGTTGAAGGCGTTCGTCGTCGTCAGCGCGGGCGCCGAGATCGACGAGGCCGTGGTCAAGGACTACATCAAGGAGAACCTCGCCCGCTACAAGGTGCCGCGTGAAGTCGTGTTCCTCGAGGAGCTGCCGCGGAACCCGACCGGCAAGGTGTTGAAGAGAGAGCTGGAATAACTCCGGCGGAGTGCTGGAATAACTCCGGCGGAATGCTCCGCTTCGCGTCCGCTTCCGCCGGCTCGCAGGAAGCCTCCTGCCGGTGATCTAGAGTCGCGGCGATGCGCGAGATCACGATCAGGGACACGCTGAGCGGCGAGCCGCGGACGCTGGAGGCGGGTCCCGGCGGCGAGGTCGGGATCTATGCCTGCGGGCCGACGACCTACGGCCCGATCCACATCGGCAACGCCCGCCCGTTCGTGGTCTTCTCGCTGCTCCGGCGCTTTCTCGCTCACGAGGGCTACGCGCCGACGCTCGTCATCAACCTCACCGACGTCAACGACAAGATCTACGACGCCGCCCGCGCGGCAGGGGTGCCGTCGGCCGAGCACGCCGAGCGGATGATCGCCGGCTACGTCGCCGACACCGACGCGCTCGGGATCGGCCGCCCCGACCACGAGCCGAAGGCGACCGAGACGATCGGCCCGATCGTCGCCCTGATCGAGGACCTGGTCGCCTCCGGCCACGCCTACGAATCGGGAGGCGACGTCTACTTCCGGGTCCGCAGCTTCCCGCCTTACGGGCAGCTTTCGAACCGCGACCCGGAGGCGATGGACCAGGGGGAGGAGGCCGGCAGCGCCGAGCTCAAGGAGGACCGGCTCGACTTCGCGCTCTGGAAGGCCCGCAAGGCCGACGAGGACACCGCCTGGCCGAGCCCCTGGGGCGACGGCCGGCCGGGCTGGCACATCGAGTGCTCGGCGATGGCCGAGGAGCTGCTCGGGCTCGAGTTCGCGATCCACGGCGGCGGCTCCGACCTCGTCTTCCCCCACCACGAGAACGAGCTCGCCCAGACCGAGGCGGCGCGGGAGCGCCCGCTGGCGAAGATCTGGATGCACAACGGGATGGTCGAGTCGCGTCGCGAGGGCGGCGACGCCGACAAGATGGCGAAGTCGGTCGGCAACGTCTTCCTGCTCGGCGAGGCGATCGCGGCCCACGGCCCCGAGGCCGTCGTCGGCTTCCTCGTCTCCGGCCACTACCGCCAGCCGATCGCCTTCGGCGAAGGGGCGCTCGAGGAGGCCGCGGCCCGAAACCAGCGGATCCGCGAGTTCTTCCGCGAAAGCGACGATCCCGCCGGGGACCCGGCCGCGGCGGTCAGCGAGCGCCACGATGCGTTCCTCGACGCACTCGCCGACGACTTCAACACCCCGCGCGCGCTCGCCGAGCTCTTCGGGCTGCTCGCCGATGCCCGTCGCGAGCCGCTCGCCGGCGCTCGCGCCGCCGCCGCCGAGATGCTCGGCCTGCTCGGCCTCGAGTCCCTTGCAGCCGGTGGGGAGGAGGGTGGAGGCGACGCCGATGCCGAGCGCCTGCTCGCCGAGCGCGAGCGGGCGCGGACCGAGCGCGACTTCGACCGGGCCGACGAGATCCGCGACCGCCTCGCCGCCGCGGGCTGGGAGGTCCGCGACACGGCCGCCGGCGCCAAGCTGGTCCGGCGCGGGTCCTAGATGACCGATTCGAAGCCCCGGGAGCGGATCTACGGCCGCAACCCGGTTCGCGAGGCCGGGCGCGGCCGTCGCCGGGTCCACCGGGTCTGGACGAGCGACGACACCGCAGCCGACGAGTTGACCGTGCTCGCGGGCTCATCCGATCACCAGGGGATCGTGGCCGAGGTCGATCCCTATCCGTACGCGGATCCCGCGGCGCTGCTCGCCCCCGACGACGCGTTCGTAGTCGCGCTCGATCAGGTCCAGGACCCGCGCAACCTCGGCGCCGTCTGCCGCAGCGCCGAGGCCGCCGGGGCGGCGGGGGTCGTCATCCCCGAGCGCCGGGCGGCGGGAGTCACCGCAGCCGCCTGCAAGGCGTCGGCAGGCGCCGTCGAGCATCTGCCGGTCGCGCGGGTCCGCAACCTGACCGACTGGCTGGCGGCCGCGAAGGAGGCCGGCGCATGGGCCTACGGGGCCGACGGCGACGCCCCGACGAGCTTCCGAACCCTCGACTACAGCGGGAGGGTGGTGATCGTCCTCGGCGGTGAGGAGGCCGGCCTTCGCCCTCGGGTGGCGGGCGCCTGCGACGAGCTGGTGGCGATTCCCACGGTCGGCCGGGTCGGCTCGCTGAACGTGTCGGCCGCCGCCGCAGTGCTCCTGTTTGCGGTCGCCGAAGCCCATTCCTGAGCGGTGTTCGGAGCCCCATCGTCTTAGCGCCCCGGTCGGACGGATCGGCGCCCTTGCAAGCGAAATTGCAGAAATCGCCAAGTTCGGGTTGACAGAACTCCGCCGCCGGTTAGAGTGGCGGGCAGCAAGTAAGGCTGAACTAAAGGTTCACGGTTCGGAGGCCCCGCTTGTCATCTGAAGATTCAGGCGCCTGGGGAGGTAAGGCGCCACGGCATCCCAGTTGGAGGAGAGCACGTGGCAGCAATGACCCAGGAGTTCCCGCGGATCTCCGCGTCGCCGAAGCAGGCGCGCGGCGGAGATGCGGCCGGGGAGCTCAACGACGCCTACCTCGTCGCCCAGGCGAAGCGAGGTGACAGCGTCGCCTATGACCGGATCGTCAGGCGCTACCGCGGCTTCGTCCGCCTGAAGGCGTCGTCGTACTTCCTGCTCGGCGGGGAGTCGGACGATCTCATCCAGGAAGGGCTGGTCGGCCTCTACAAGGCGATCCGTGACTTCCGGACCGACCGCGAGTCGAGCTTCCGCAACTTCGCGGAGCTCTGCATCACCAGGCAGATGATCACCGCCGTCAAGACCGCGAGCCGCAACAAGCACGCGCCGCTGAACCAGTCGATCAGCTTCGCGACCTCGCCGACCGCCGGTGGCGAAGGCGAGTCGACCCTGGAGGAGATCCTCCCGGGCTCGCGCGTCGAGGACCCGGCCAGCAAGGTGATCTCGACCGAGGAGCTGGGCAGCCTCGTCGAGTGCCTCACCTCGGTGCTGTCCGAGCTCGAGAGCGAGGTCCTCACCTGCTACCTCGACGGTCGCTCCTACGAGGAGATCGCCGAGCGCCTCGCCTGCGACACGAAGACCGTCGACAACGCGCTGCAACGCGTCAAGCGGAAGGTCTCGACCCACCTCGCATCGCGCGAGGTCCTCCACTAACGACCACGCACACGACCGTCATCGGGGCCATCGGTCGCCGAGCGCGGCGGCCGCTCCCGACGGGCGCCGGCGGAGTGGTAAGTTTCCATTGCCACTAAGTCGACGACTGGAGAGGTCTCGTGCACAGCCCGGTTCGCTCCGAGAACGACGTCTTCCGTGGTGCCGTGATCACCGGGCTGGCGATCATCGTCGCAATCGTCGTCGGCGCGCTGATCAGCGTCGTCGCCGGCATCGTCGCCGCCGCCGTTCTCGCCGCGATCGGGCTCGTCCTGCTGCTCCGCGAGGCGCGGGGCTCGCTTCCCGGCGACATCGAGCGCGCGCCGACCGATCGCGGCGCCCACCGGATCCTCGTCGTCGCCAACGAGACGATCGAGCGGCGGGCGCTGCTCGACGAGGTCGCGGGCCGTGCCGAGAAGCGTTCCCGCAGCGAGATCCTGCTCGTCTGCCCGGCGCTGGCGGAGACACGCCTGCAGCACCTCGCCTCCGACATCGACGGGGCCCGCGGCGAGGCGGGGCGACGCCTCGAGCGCTCCCTGGTCGCCCTCCGGAGCCGCGGCGTCAACGCCACCGGCGTCGTCGGCGACGAGGACCCGGTCGCGGCGGCGACCGACGCGCTCGCCGTCTTCGGCGCCGACGAGGTGATCGTCTCCACCCACGCCCCCGATCGCTCCCGCTGGCTCGAGCGCGGCGCCGTCGAGCAGATCCGCGCCACCGTCGACGTCCCGGTCCATCACGTCGCCGGTGACGACGAGACGTCGCAGCCCGCGGTCCCGTGGGTGCCGCCGAGCCGCCGGGTCGGCTCGCGCTGAGACGGCGCCAGAGCCGGAGACGGGGATCGAACCCGTGACCTCGTGATTACAAATCACGCGCTCTGCCAGCTGAGCTACTCCGGCGGGGCGATCCCAGGATAGGCGCGGCGGAGGCGCTGCGCGGGCCCTCGCACGCTGTAACTGGGTGCAACACGGCGTGTACCGCTTCGCGGTGGCCGACAAGGGAGACCCAAACGAGGGGGCCGGGGAGGGCTCGCGCGAGCAGCCCCGGACGGCGCCGAAGACCGGCGCGTCGGAGCGGATCGGCGCCGACCGGATCAGCCGCTACCACGAGTACACCCGGACGAAGGGCGTCAACTGGCCGCTCTACCTGGTCCTGCGGGCGCTCCTCGTGCCGGCCTTCCTGATCTGGTTCCGGCTCGAGCGACTCGGGCGCGAGCACGCGCGCGTCGAGGGCGGCCTGATCGTCGCGTCCAACCACCGCAGCTTCCTCGACCCCTTCCTGCTCGGCGCGACGCTGCCCTGGCGGCGGCCGATGCACTACGTCGCCAAGGTCGAGCTCTTCGAGCCGGCCTGGCAGGGCTGGATCCTGAGCCGGCTCGGCGCCTATCCGGTTCGCCGCGGGGAGGCCGACGCCGAGACGCTCGAGACCTCGCGGCGGATCCTCGAGCGCGGCGGGGCGCTCTGCATCTTCCCGGAGGGGACCCGGATCCGTCACGGCTCGCTGGCGGTGCCGCACCGCGGCGTCGGCCGGCTCGCGCTCGAGTCGGGGGCGGCGGTTCTTCCGGTCGCCGTCCACGGCTCCGAGCACGTCCGCGACGGCTGGAAGATCCGTCCCCGCAAGGTCCGGCTCCGTGCCGGCCGGCCGATGACGTTCCCGCAGACCGAGAACCCCTCGCCGTCGCTGGCGGCGACCGTGACCACGCGGATCTGGCCGAACATCGAGCTGCAGTGGGAATGGCTGGGGGGCCTGCCGCCGATGCGGAAGGCGGCCGTGATCGGTGCCGGGAGCTGGGGGACGGCGGTCGCGGTTCTGCTCGCCCGCGGCGGCGTCGAGGTCCAGCTCGGTTGCCGGACCGCCGAGCAGGCCGCGCGGCTCGCCGCCGATCGCGAGAACCCTTACCTGCCCGGGATCACGCTGGCCGACTCGATCACCGTCAAGCGGGCCGCCGACATCGAGGTCGCGGGGCTCGACCTGGTCTGCCTGGCGGTCCCCTCTGCATCGCTTCCCGCCGCCGTCGGCGCGCTCTCCGACCGGATCGGGTCGCGGACCGCGGTGCTGCTGCTCAGCAAGGGCCTCGTCCCGCCGCTCGGGACGCTGCCGAGCGAGTACGTGGACGAGCGGATCCGCTCCCGCGCCGTCGCCGCCCTCGGCGGCCCCGCTCACGCCAAGGAAGCGGCGTCGGGAACGGCGGCACTGGCGCTCGCGAGCCGCGACGAGGACCTCCGCGCCCAGCTCGGCGACGTCTTCGATCGCGCCGGGCTGATCTGCGAGCGGAGCGCCGACGTCATCGGCGTCGAGATGGCCGGCGCCGCTAAGAACGCCGCCTCGCTCGCCGCCGCGGCGGCCGCGCCGCACGGCCTCAACGCCGCCGGCATCGCCGCGGCCGAGATCTGGCGCGAATGCTCCGCCTACGCGACGTTGCGCGGCGGATCGCCGGAGACGTTCGCGGGTCTCGCCGGGATCGGCGATCTGACCGCGACGATCCTCGCGCCGGGCAGCCGCAACCGCCGCGCCGGCGAGCTGCTCGGCAGCGGCGTCCCGGCCGAGCAGATCCCCGACCGGATCGGCCAGGCGTCGGAGGCCCTCGACTCGGTGCCGCTGATCGCGGCGGCCGTCGAGGGCGCCGGGGTCGAGGCGGGCGGGCTGAACGGGCTGGCGGCGCTGATCGACGGCGAGCTGACGGCGATCGAGTGGATCGAGGGCCTGCGCCGGGCCGAGCGGGCGAGGACCGCGGCATGAACGGGCCCGCCAGACGGCGTGATCTAGGCTTGCCCGGTGGCGGAGAGCTCCAGCACCGACCCGGCCGCGACCGCGAGCGGCAACGGCGCCCCGGCCGGCAAGCGGGACCTCGACCGTGCCTTCGAGGCGCTCTACCGGGAGCACCTGCGGGACGTCTATTCCTACTGCTATTACCGGATCGGAAACCACCACGACGCCGAGGACGTGACCGAGCAGACGTTCCTTCAGGCCTATCGCCACTTCGAGCGGGCGCAGCGCGAGTCCGACGGCCGGCCGCTGCGGCCCTGGCTGATCAGGATCGCTCACAACCTCGCCGCCAACTACCACCGCGACCGCTCGCGGCGGCCGACCGCGGCGCTCGACAACGTCGAGCCGGTCGAGCATCCGCACGGCACCGAGCGCATCGTCGAGGGCCGGGAACGGATGCGCGAGGTCATGTCGGGGCTCGACCGCCTCTCCGACGATCGCCGCGAGGCGCTGATCATGCGCTTCTCGCTGGGCATGTCGAACCGCGAGATCGCCCGTGCGCTCGGCCGCAGCGACGGCGCGACGAAGGTGCTGATCCACCGCGCCATCAAGCAGCTCGAGGAAGAGCTTCAGGCGGCAGGGGCGAGCGATGAGTGAGCCCCGGTTCGAGTCCGAGGACCTCGAGCGGATGCTCGCCGATGCGCTGCGCCCGATCGAGCCGCCGGAGCGGCTCGGCAGCCGCGTCGAGTCGACGCTGTCGATGCTGACCGGCGCCGCTGCCAACGAGCTCTCCTGGTGGGCCGACGAGCTCTCCGAGACCGAGCTTCAGGCCCTTCGCGATCCCCGCAACTGGGTCCGTCCGGTGGCCGCCGCCGCGGTCGGCGGCGTCGCCGGCACCGCGCTCGTCCTGATCGAGGTCCGGCGCCGGCGTCGCGGCGAGGGGCTGCGCGGCTTCGCCGACGGGATCAGGCGCGCGATCGGCTAGACGCGGGCCGCCGCTTCGGCTTTCGCCGTGGCAGCCTCGGGAGCGGTCCGTCGGCGAGCGCCGCGATCGCGCCGAGGCCGCCGATCACGAGGTGAAGGACGTTGTCCTCGTCGGTCAGCGGCAGGACCTCGAGGATGTTGCCGATGTCGTGGTCGGTGCCGATCAGGCCCCAGACCCCATAGACGAGGTAGAAGCCGGCGAGCGTCGCCGCGGTCCGGCGCGCGTGCCGGGGTGCGAAGGCGAGGGCGAGCAGGCCGCTGGCGAGGTAGATCACGTTCCGCCAGCCGTTGACGACGATGATTCCGGCGATGTCGTCGGCGGCGAGCTTCGTGCCGGTGTCGAAGCCGGCGTCGTAGAAGAAGCCGAGCACGCCGAGGAGCGACAGGAAGACGCCGGCGGCGAGCGCGTAGAGCCGCGCCGGCCCCGCCTCGTCGGTCGCCCGGCGCGGCCGCTGATCCGATCTGTCGGCCATCGCCTCCACAGCGTATGTTGATTCGGGCCGGATCGAGCGAGCGGGTGGCGGCCGTCGATTACCCTTCCCGGCCCCATCGCCACCTGCTACCGCCACCCAGACCGCGAGACCGGCGTTGCCTGTTCCCGCTGCGGCCGGCCGATCTGCCCGGAATGCATGACGCCGACGTCGGTCGGGATGCGCTGTCCCGAGTGCGCCGGCGACCGGACCGAGGTGCGGACGGCCCGGTCGATGAGGTCGGGGCGGATGCAGGCGACCTACGCGCTGATCGGGATCAACGTCTTCGTGTTCGTGCTGCAGCTGCTCGGTGGCGGACCGTCGGGGACCGACGGGTCGCTGTTCGCCCACGGCGCCCTCTGCGGGAACGCGGTCGGCGACGGCGGCATCTGCGGTGGAGGCGGGCAGGTGATCCAATCCGATGGCGGCGAGTGGTGGCGGATCATCAGCTCCGGCTTCCTCCACGGCGGGCTGATCCACCTCGGCCTGAACATGTTCGTCCTCTACATCCTCGGTCAGGTGCTCGAGCCGGCGATCGGCACGGTCCGCTTCGTCGCCGTCTACCTCGTCTCGCTGATCGCCGGAGCGGTCGGGGCGCTGATCATGTCCGACCCGGTCACGTTCACGGTCGGGGCCTCCGGAGCCATCTACGGCCTGTTCGTGGCGACCATCCTGATCGCCCGCCAGCGCGGCCACATGGAGGTCGTCCAGCAGCTCGCGTTCTGGCTCGTCATCAACCTCGTCTTCACGTTCGCCGCCTCGAACATCAGCGTCGGCGGCCACCTCGGCGGGATCGTCGGCGGTCTGATCGGCGGGCTGATCGTCGTCGCGGCCGAGCGCAGCCTCGCCCGGCGCGAGACCCTTCCCGGCGAGCTGATGGCGATGGCCGGTCTCGCGGTCGTCTTCTTCGCGGCCGCGATCATCGTCGCCCAGCAGGGCGTCAACTTCACCCTGTAGTCGGGTCGCCGCAGCCGAGTCGCCTCGCCTCGAGGCCGGGCGGCGCGGGAACGAGGGTCGGGTGGAGGAGGTGCCCGAGCAGCTCGACGCCGTCGGCGAGCCGCGGGCCCGGCCGCGAGAACGACGCCGCCGCGTCGACGGCGAACGCCTCCGCTCCGAGCTCGGCCAGCGCCGCCGCGTGCCGCCGCGCCTCGGCCTCGGCGGCGTCGGCGTCGAGGCCGCAGGGCATGACCACCACGACGTCGGGGCGGGCCGCGGCGATCTCGTCCCAGCCGGTCTCCTGCGAGCGCTCGCCGGGTGCGGCGAGAGCGTCGCTGCCGCCGGCCGCCGCGATCATCTCCGGCAGCCAGTGGCCGGCTCGATAGGGCGGGTCGAGCCACTCGATCGCGGCGACGCGCGGGCGCGGCGCGTCGGCGACGGCCGAGCGAACCGCGTCGATCCGGGCTGCGAGCTCAGCCCGGAGCGAGATCCCGGCATCCGGGTGGCCGGCCGCCGCTGCGAGCGTCTCGGCATCGGCGAGGACGTCGCCGAGCCGAGCCGGGTCGAGCGAGAGGACGGCGGGCCGTGACGGCAGCCCGGCGGCGACCGCGCGGACGTCGTCGCAGGAGACGGCGCAGACGGCGCAGACCTGCTGGGTGACGATCAAATCCGGCTCGAGGGCGGCGAGCGCGCCGGCGTCGAGCGCGTAGAGCGACTCACCCGCGTCGATGCGCTCGCGAACCGCCGCGTCGATCGCGGCGGCATCGAGGCCGGCCGGAAGACGGCTCCGCGTCAGCCGCGGCAGCGCGGCAGTCGAAGCCGGGTGGTCGCACTCGTGGGTGACCGCGACGACGTCGTCGCCGAGGCCGAGCGCGAAGCACATCTCGGTGGCCGAGGGGACGAGGCTTGCGATCCGCATCGCCGCTGACTATAGGATCGACGAATGCTGCTCAGCGACGAGGAGATCGAAGCCCGCCTCGGGACCGTCGAGGGCTGGAGCCGCGACGGCGACGCGATCGTCCGCGAGTTCGAGCGCGGCGACTTCGTCGGCTCGGCGCGATTCGTGGACGCGCTCGTCGAGCCTGCCGAGGAGCTCGGTCATCACCCCGACCTCGAGATCTCCTGGGCAACCGTCACGGTGCGGATCTCGACCCACTCGGAGGGCGGACTGACCGCCGCCGATTTCGAGCTCGCCGCCCGGATCGACGCGCTCGCCTGACCGGCATGGGTCGATGAGGCTCCTCCACGTCGTCGGGACGCGCCCGAACTTCGTGAAGATGGCCCCGGTCATCGCCGCCCTGCGCGCGATCGACCCCGGCGGCCGGCACGTGCTCGTCCACACGGGACAGCACTACGACCGGATGATGTCCGACGTCTTCCTCGAGGAGCTTGGCGTGCCCGAGCCCGACCACATGCTCGGCGTCGGATCGGGCTCGCACGCGGTCCAGATCGGCGGCGTCCTCGAATCGATCGCGCCGATCCTGACCGCTGAGGAGCCCGACCTGGTGATCGTGCCGGGCGACGTCAACTCGACGCTTGCTGCGGCGCTCGCCTGCGCGCACCTGCAGATCCCGGTCGCCCACGTCGAGTCGGGCCTGCGAAGCCGCGACCGGACGATGCCAGAGGAGGTCAACCGCGTCCTCACCGACCAGGTCGCCGAGCTGCTCTTCACGCATTCGCCCGAGGCGGCCGACAACCTCGCCGCCGAGGGGATCGCCGGCGACCGCGTCCACCTCGTCGGCAACACGATGATCGACTCGCTGGTCGCGCTCGAAGGCCGGTTCCGCGAGCGCCGCGCCTGCGACCGGCACGGCCTCGAGCCGGGGACCTACCTGCTGGTGACGCTGCACCGCCCGGCGCTCGTCGACGGGCCGCTGCTCGACACGGCGATCGCGGCACTGGCGTCGGTGTCGGAGTCGATGCCGGTCCTCTTCCCGGTCCATCCGCGGACGCGGGCGGCGCTCGGCGAGGGAGCCGCCGGCCTGCCGCCGGGCCTGCGGCTGATCGACCCGATCGGCTACCTCGACTTCCTCTCGCTGGAAGCGGACGCCGGTGCCGTCCTCACGGACTCCGGTGGGATCCAGGAGGAGACGACCTACCTGGGCGTTCCCTGCTTCACGCTCCGTGCGAACACCGAGCGGCCGATCACGGTCGAGCACGGCACCAACCACCTGCTCGGGCTCGAGCCGGAGCGGATCGTCGACGTGCCGGAACTCGTCGCCGCAGCGCCGGCGCGGCCGCCGGAGCCGCCGCCTCTCTGGGATGGCCACGCGGCCGAGCGCCTCGCCCGCGTCGTCGCCGAGCGCCACGGCGGCTGAATTCGGCGGCGAATCCGCCGTTTGCGGCGTTTCCGCCATTGAGGGTCGCGACTGCGCCCCGGAAGCTGCGATATTGCGATCCGTGGTCAGCCTCAGCTTCGCGCCCAAGGATCGTGTCTTCTTCGACCTCCTCTCGGAGTCCGGCCGCAACGCCGTCCGTGCCGCCGACCTGCTCCAGGAGATGATCAAGACCTGGCCCGACGGTGCCGAGGGCCTGAACCGGGAGATCCTCAAGACCGAGCAGGAGGGCGACCGGATCACTCACGACATCATCCGCCGCCTCAATTCGACGTTCGTGACCCCGTTCGACCGCGAGGACATCTACGGCCTCGCGACCAAGGTCGACGACGTCGTCGACTACATCGAGGAGGCCGGCGACTTCCTCGGCCTCTACCAGATCGAGGCGCCGATGCAGCAGGCGATCGCGCTAGCCGACGTACTCGTCGGCTGCTGCGGCGAGCTGTCGACGGCGCTCGACGGCCTCCGCGGCTTCAAGGACCTCGACAGCCACCTGATCGAGATCCACCGGCTCGAGAACGACGGCGACCGGATCTCGCGCGACGCGGTCGCATCGCTGTTCGCGAACGGGATCGACCCGATGGTCGTGATCCGCTGGAAGGACATCTTCGCGGTCCTCGAGCGGGCGATCGACGCGACCGAGACCTGTGCCCACATCATCGAGGGCGTCGCGATCAAGAACGCCTAGCTGATCATCTGACCTTGCCAGGACCAGGAACGAAACGGGAAGGCTGCGGGTAGGGAGGCGTGGACGGAGACGTCGTCCTGGTGATCGTCGTCGCGACCGCGCTGGTCTTCGACTTCACGAACGGCTTTCACGACACCGCCAACGTCGTCGCGACGTCGATCTCGACCCATGCGTTGTCCCCGCGCGTTGCCGTCGGAATGGCGGCACTGTTCAACTTCGCCGGCGCGTTCATCTCGATCGAGGTGGCGGCGACGATCGCCTCCGACGTCGTCGATGCGGCGGCGATCACGCCGACGGTGATCTTCGCCGGGCTGGTCGGTGCGATCTCCTGGAACCTGATCACCTGGTACTTCGGGCTTCCGTCCAGCTCGTCGCACGCGCTGATCGGCGGCGTCGTCGGGGCCGTCATCGCCGCCGTCGGCACCTCGGCGGTCGAGGGCGAGGGAATCCTCGGCAAGGTCCTGATCCCGGCCGTCGTCGCCCCGGTCGTGGCGTTCGTGATCGGCGCGATCGCGATCATCATCGCGTACCGGATCTGCGCCCGGCTCCGGCCCGGGCCGGTCACGCGCGGCTTCCGGCTCGGCCAGATCGTCTCCGGCGGGATGCTTGCGCTCGCGCACGGCACCAACGACGCCCAGAAGACGATGGGCGTGATCACGCTGGCGCTGATCGCGAACGGCAACCTGCCGTCGACCGGCTTCCACATCCCGACCTGGGTGATCGTCGCCTCGGCGTCGGCGATCGCCCTCGGCACCTACACCGGCGGCTGGCGGATCATCCGGACGATGGGTACCCGGATCATCAAGATGGACTCCGCGCAGGGCTTCTCGGCCCAGGGCGCCGGCGCGGCGGTGATCCTCGCCTCCTCGCACTTCGGGTTCCCGCTCTCGACCACGCAGGTGATCGCCGGCGGCGTGATGGGCTCGGGCGCGGGCGTCCGGGTCTCGGCGGTCCGCTGGGGCGTCGCCGGCAACATCGTCGCCGCCTGGTTTCTGACCCTGCCGGCGGCGGCGGCGATCGGCGCCGCGTCGTACGCGTTCACGAGCATCTTCGGCGACGGGGCGGCCGGGCCGGTGATCCTCTCGGTCCTCGCGATCATGCTCGGGCTGACGCTGTTCGCACGGCGGATCCGCCAGGGGCAACCGGTGCCGACGGTATGAGCCTCGGGACCTTCATCCACGTCCTGCCGGGGTCCGTGGTCGACACCGAGGCGCTGCTCGATTCGGTGCTCGCGTCGCTGGTCGCCGGGGTCTTCGTGACCGTGACCGCGTCGGTCGCGATCTTCGGCTTCGCGACCGCGGCGGAGATGCAGCGAAACGGCCGCGACCTGGCGGCCATCGGCGCCGGGGTCCTCGCGGCGGTGGCGACGCTCGCCTTCGCCGGGGCGATCGTGCTCGGCATCGCGGTGATGATCCACGGTTAGGTGATCGAGCGCCGTGCCGCCGGCGCCGATCCGTCAGGATTCGTCCGGTGAGGACGCTCCGCAACGTGCTGATCATCGTGCTGCTGGCGCTCGCGCTGACGGTCCTGCCGGCGGGTGGCAACGTGGCCGAGGGGATCCTCGTCGCCCTCTCGCTCCTCTTCGCGGTCGCGATCGGGGGGATGCTGGTCCGCTTCTGGAAGGACACGAGCCTGCAGCGCGACACGATGACCGAGCGCCAGCGCTGGCTGGTCTACGGCAGCGTCGGCGCGATCGCGCTGATGATCGCCGGTGCCGACGAGATGCTCTCGACCGGGGTCGGCACGATCGCCTGGGTCGCGATCCTGGTCGCGGCCGGCTGGCTGATCCTCAACACCTGGCGCGAGGCGCAGAGCGTCTGAGCTGTGCGGCGGCGTGCGCCGGGCGCTGCGCCTAGCCACGTCCGGGGATGTCCGACGTGCGGCGGCGCTGAATTGCTCCGCATCCGTCACCGAATCGTTGCAATGAGGAACCCACGCGTATCCCCCCGCGGCCTAGCTTCGATGCATGGACGGGGAGAGGATGCCGG
>Ga0070660_100000253_pt1 | contig 35170 bp, 28 predicted proteins | sample KBSC33metaG_FD_64670 | JGI IMG/M metagenome (GOLD analysis project Ga0070660, IMG submission 64670) | Corn rhizosphere microbial communities from Kellogg Biological Station, Michigan, USA - KBS C3-3 metaG | ecosystem: Host-associated > Plants > Roots > Rhizosphere > Soil ... | reverse complement strand
GGGCAGGGCGATTTCGGCGGCAAGGCGATGACCTATTATGGCCGCTGGACCTACAAGTTCGAGGAGGCCGCGCGGCACGGGGCGGCGGGTGTGCTGATCGTGCACGAGCGCGCGCCGGCCTCCTATGGCTGGGCGACGGTCAAGAATTCGAACACGAACGACATGTTCGATATCGTGCGCACGGATCCCAAGGCTTCGCATCCGTCCTTCGAAAGCTGGATCCAGCGCGATCTGGCGGTCAAATTGTTCGCGGATTCGGGGCTCGATTTCGAAGCCGAGAAGAAGGCCGCGCAGAGCCGCGACTTCAAGCCGGTGGCGTTGAAGGCGACGCTGTCGGCGGACGCCAAGGTCGATGTCGCGACCATCGTCAGCCACAATATCGCCGGCCGGATCGTAGGAAACAAATATCCGAACGAGACGATCGTCTATTCGGCGCATTGGGACCATCTGGGCGTCGGCCAGCCCGACGCGAAGGGCGACCGCATCTATAATGGCGCGGTCGACAATGCCGACGGCATCTCGGTACTGCTGGAGATGGCGCGGGCGTTCGCGCATGGGCCGAGGCCGCAGCGCTCGATCCTTTTCCTGGCGGTGACGGCCGAGGAGCGCGGGCTGCTGGGATCGGAATATTATGCCGCCAACCCGCTTTACCCGCTCGCCACCACGGTCGGCATGCTCAACACCGACGCGCTCAGCACGGCCGGGCCGGCGCGCGATTTCTCGATCTCGGGCAGCGCCAAATTGGGCCTGCTCGACGATCTGATCGACGAGGGGAAGAAGCAGGGCCGCAGCTTCACCGCGGACGCGCATCCCGAGGCGGGTTCCTTCTACCGATCGGATCATTTCACGATGGCAAAGCGCGGCGTGCCGGCCATCTCGATCGAGAGCGGCGAGGATCTGGTGAATGGCGGACGCGCCGCGGGCCTGGCGTGGCAGGAAGCCTATACGCGCGACAAATATCACCAGCCCGCCGACGAATGGACGCCCGCCTGGAATGCGACCGGGCAGATACCAGACGCGGAATTGCTGTTCAGTCTGGGCACCCGTCTCGCCAATTCGCGCGAATGGCCGAACTGGAGCGCGGACAGCGAATTCCGCGCGATGCGAGACAAGACGGCGGCCGCGCGGAAATAGGCAAGTCTCGTCCTGCAAAGGCAGCGATCCGGCCGGGCTTGGGCGGGGTATCGCCACCGATACAAGAAGGCACGGGTGAGGACGGATGACGATGCCCAGCTTCCGTCTGAACCCGGTCGTCAGCCTTTTCCTCTGGCTTATGGCTGCCTTTGCGCTCGTCTGGACCGGGCCGCTCTTCGTGCCCGCCGCCGATAGCACAACCAGTTTCGCGGCCTTGCTGTGGAAGGCCCTCGCCGCGGCCCTCGCCCTTGGCGCCAATCTCGCGCTCCTGCGGCGATCGAGCCCGCTGTTGGGCCTGAAGCCCAGCCTGCGCGCCGCCGGCTTCCTGGTTTTTGGCGCTTTGCTCGGTTTGCTGCTGGTTGGCCTGTGGGCGGCCTCATTCCGTTTGCTGGTGCCCTTTCATCTGGCGTTCGGGAGCATCACCGGAGCCGAGCTGGCCTGTTCGCTGTGCATCTACCTGTTCGGCGCATTGCTCGAAGAATTGGCGTTTCGAGGTCATGCTTTGATCAGACTGAGGGAGCGATACGGCACAATCGCCGCGATCACGCTTGTCTCGCTTGCGTTCGGGTTGTTGCACCTGCCGGGAATGACCGGCGTGAACGCGATCAAAATCGTCGCGCTGACGGGACTTAGCTCGCTGCTCTTCTGCTTGGCATATTTACTGAGCGGAAGTCTTTGGATGGCCGTGGGGCTGCACGCCGGAATGAACTTCATGCTCCACAGCGTGCTGGGCGCCGGTGGTGGTCGCGGTCCGTCCTTGTTCAAACCCATCTATACGCAGACGTTGCCCGTTGCTTATGATGCGGCTTTCTGGAGCCTCATGGTGATCCAGTTCGCATTTGCGATCGCCCTTTTGATGGGCGGACCCCGGCACTTCCCAATGTTACCGCGAAACCGCCGTTAACCATCCTCTTACTGTCGCACTTTATATGGTAGCCTCGCGCCACCCGTATTCGGGTCAAAGGCCGGGGGTGAGATGCAGCGTTTCGATCTGATCGTGATCGGCAGCGGACCGGCGGGCCGCCGTGCGGCGGTGCAGGCGGCCAAGCTCGGCAAGTCCGTGCTCGTGATCGAGAACCGGCTGCGTGTCGGCGGCGTCTCGGTCCATACCGGCACGATCCCGTCCAAGACGCTGCGCGAAACCGTGCTCAACCTGTCGGGCTGGCGCGAGCGCGGTTTCTACGGCCTCGCCTACCGCGTGAAGAAGGACATCGAGGGCCGCGATCTTGGCGCGCGCCTCGAGAAGACGCTCGATTATGAATGCGAGGTGCTGGAGCATCAGTTCGCGCGCAACGGCGTGGATACGATGGCGGGCGCCGCGCGCTTCGTCGACGGTCATGTGATCGAGGTGACTCCGCCGGCCGGCGATCCGGTCAGGCTCAAGGCCGACAAGATCGTGATCGCGGTCGGCACCAAGCCCTATCGCCCGCCCAACATCCCCTTCGACGACAAAGCGGTGGTGGATTCGGACAGCCTCGTGACCGAGCCGCGCGTGCCGCGCAGCCTCACCGTGATCGGCGCGGGCGTGATCGGGCTAGAATATGCGACGATCTTTTCCGCGCTCGACGTGCCGGTGACGATCGTCGAACCGCGTCCGAATTTCCTGGAGTTCATCGATCGCGAGATCATCGACGAATTCGTCCACGAACTGCGCAAGCGCGGCGTCACCTTCCGGCTGGGCTGCAAGCTCGACCGGGTCGAACTGGACGAAGCCGGCTGGCCGATTGCGATCCTCGACGATCAGCGCCGCGTGCGATCGGAGATGCTGCTTTACGCGGCGGGCCGGGTCGGCGCGACCGACAGCCTCGGCCTCGAAACCTGCGGGTTGGAGGTCGACAATCGCGGCCGGCTGACGGTCGATCCCGTCACCTTCCAGACCGCGGTGCCGCATATCTATGCCGCGGGCGACGTGATCGGTTTTCCCGCGCTCGCGTCTACCTCGATGGAACAAGGGCGGATCGCGGCCTGCCATGCGTTCGGCACACCGCTCGCGCCCGCGCCGGTCTTCTTCCCCTACGGTATCTACGCCGTGCCCGAAATCTCGACCGTCGGACTGACCGAGGAAGAGGTTCGCGCCAGGAGCATCCCCTACGAGGTCGGCATCGCCCGCTTCCGCGAGACGTCGCGTGGCCACATCATGGGGCTGCAGTCGGGCATGATGAAGATGCTGTTCGGCCTGGCCGACAAGAAATTGCTCGGCGTGCATATCGTCGGCGAAGGGGCGACCGAGCTGATCCATATCGGGCAGGCGGTGCTCAACCTGGGCGGCACGCTCGATTTCTTCGTCCAGAACACCTTCAATTATCCAACGCTGGCCGAAGCCTACAAGATCGCGGCGCTCGACGCCTGGAACCGTATGCCGCGGTTGGCCGAGGCTCCCGTCGCAGGCGTGAGCGGGTGAATCGCGCCTCGGCCTTTGGCCTTCCATGAGCGCGGCAAAATCATTATCTTTTGTGTTCGCGGGTGGTGCGAGTAGGATTCCCGCATGGGGGCGGATCTGATTGATGAATTGAGTGATCTCGAGAAGGAGGTTCTGCGCCTCTTCCTCGTCTCGTCCGACCAGAAGGAGCTGGCGCGCCGGATCGGCCGCAGCCCCGCCACCGTCGAACAACGCCTCGCCCGCGCGCGCCGCAAGCTGGGCGTCGCGCGCAGTCTGGATGCGGCCCTGCTGCTTGCCGAACGTGAAGGCAACCAGACGTATGGAACGGCCATATATGGCGAGTCCTTACGTGGTGAGCCGGATAAAAAGGCGCTGAAGCTGTGGCCGCCGAAAGAACGGGGGGCGACACACCGCCTTTCATTCTTCCCCACGAGGGGGCGGCCCTGGAATACGCTCCCGACCTGGGCGCGACTGGCCTTGATCCTGGGGGGGATGCTTACCCTACTGATCGCGGCGGTCGCTACCGTGTCTCTCGGGGAGAGCATCACCAGGATCGTTCAGCAGCTCCGTTGAACAGGGGGCCGTGTTTTCACACGGTTGCGTATCATGGCTGTACAGACTGCCTTTGTTTCTCCGATCAATGCTCCGTCGCGCGGTCGCCGCGTTCAGATCGGGATCAATGACCTTAAGGCCACGATTGATGGCGCGCTCGTCGACGGCGGCAGGCTATTTACCGAGATACTCGGCGCCGGCCGCGAAGCGAGCATTTTGCCTCAGGCGACGCAACGGGTTGTCGAGCGCATGCACGAATGCCTGAAGGCCGGCATTGAGATGCGAGCACTTGCCATCGCCACGCATCACGATCTGCGCAAGATCATGGGCCGCACCGATCTTATCGCCGTGGGTTGGGGGGATCTGGGTGATAGCCCTGTTATCACCGACGCTGCGGACGAGGCGGGCTCGCACTGAATTGCCGCTGCACCAGATCATCTTCATTAGCCTTTGGCTCATCTCGAGCGGCTACGCGCTCGCGCGAGGTGGCGCGCCGGAGCGCATCGGAGGGGCGACGCAATTTGCAGCTGGAGTGCTGACAATTGTTTTGTCCTTCGGGATGCGCCCGGCGGGGGGCGCTTATACGTCGGTCGAGGCGGGCGTCGCTCTCACGGATTTTGCGGCATTTGGCGTAATCACCGCAATGGCGCTCACCAGCACTCGCTTCTGGCCTATTGCACAGGCAAGCATGCTGGGATGCGGCTTGTTCGGGCATTTGGCCAAGCCACTGGGACCCGACATCCTGCCCAAGGCTTACTACGCCACCGTTGCCATCTGGGGCTATCCGCAGGTGTTGCTCCTGATCGTTGCCACGTGGCGGCATCGGGTGAGGCTACGGCGCTACGGCATCGACTATGCTTGGATATGGCAGCTGCCGCGGCGCTACCGCAACGGCTGGTCGGTCGACGAACTCGCGCGCCCCATTTCGCAAAACTGATTTCAACGCCTCTCTCCAAGGGAGACCAAGCGTGACCCAAATTCCCGCGCGCGCGGAGCGTTTCGAACGCCAGACGCGCAAATTGATCGAAGATGCCGAAAGGGCCGCGGCCATGCACAAGAGCGACCTGACCGACTATGCGCGGCTGACTTTGTTGGGCCGCAAGCAGCGCGACCATTATTTCGACCCGATGCTGTTCAGCAATCCCGCCTGGGACATATTGCTCAACCTATATGTCGCGGATGCCGAGGGCACGTCGGTGAGCGTGATCGACAGTTGCGTAGCATCACCCGTGCCGCAAGGCGTGGCGCTGCGCTGGCTCGGTTATCTCAAGCAGGAGGAAATGGTGATCGAGACGCCCAACTCCGCGCAGCCGCGCCAGACGGTCATCCGCCTCACCGACCAGACCCGGCTGGCCGTATCGGCCTATCTGGGCTCGTTGATCAGTCTCGGGCTGGGGCCAGAGATCGTGATGCCTGATATTCCGCCAGCAAGAGATTGAGTGCGAGATCGAGGTGCGGCGTCGCGGCCCTGCCGATCGCGGCGTCGTCGCACAGGACGAGCGCCTTCTGCAGGAGCGCGATCGTCTCGCTATAAGTTTGGCCGGCTTCGGCGTTCGCCATCAATTCCCCCAAGCCGGCAGGCCGGCGCTTCGGCATGGCGGCGGGACCGCCCAAGGATCGTTACGGTAGCGCGCCGCGCCGGATCGCTCAATGCTGCGTTCGCCGGATTGTAAATTGGAGCGGGTAGCGGGAATCGAACCCGCGTATGAAGCTTGGAAGGCTACCGCTCTACCATTGAGCTATACCCGCAGCCGAGGCCCCCATGCCATTGGCGACAGGCAAAGGTCAACGCTTCTGGCGGAGCTGGTCGGAAAGTAGGCGGATCGCCCGGGGGTAAGACGGTCCGCCGCAATCGGCTAGCGATCCGGGAAGGCGTAGCCTGGGGATGCCCGCGATCGCCGGATGATCGATCATTGCGCTGCCCAGGTCGCGTGCCCTGCCGGTGCCGGTGATCAGGAAATCGGGACGGTGCGCGACGAATTGTTCGAGGCTCAGGTGCGCGAGCATGGGCAGCCCGAGTTCGGTCGTCAGGTTGCGCAGGCCGACGCGCGTCATCATGTCGTCCATCAACGTGCCTGCGCCCGACAGATAACCGTGGCGCTGATAATCGGCCGCGATCCGCCCGTGGCCCTCTTTCGGGATCACCGCGAGCGCGGCGTCCATATGGTGGATCAGCGCCTCGCCCCGGTCGCGATGGCCGACCGCACTAGCGACGAGGCGGACCTGACCGACGATATCGGCATAATTGTTGGCCGGGGGAACGACCAGGATCCGCGTGCGCAAACCCGCGCGCACGGCGGGATCGGCCTGGCCGGGCCAGCCGGTCAGGATCAGATCGGGCTGGGCGGCGAGCAGGGCCTCGGCGGAGGAGCCGACCGTGGGAAAGCGTGCTGCCTCGGTCGCGATCGGCGACATGTTCGGCATGTGCGACAGGCGCGTCAGGCCCGTGATCTGGCCGGGATCGGCGAGGCGGATCAGGAATTGATCGGCGCACAGGTTGAGCGAGACGACATGGCGCGGCGGCACGGCGCTCGCGGGCAAGGCCAGCGCGAAGGCGAGGAGAAGGAGCCGCATCATTGCCTGGCTTCCTAGCGCGCATCCGGGCCTGTAGGAACGCGGCCGTGACGAAATCTGTCCGCATCAATCTGGCGCTGGTTTTGGTCGCCCTTTTTTGGGCCAGCCTGTCGCTGGGCATCGGCCCCGCGCATCTCGGCTGGGGCCGCGCTTTCGCCGCGCTGATCGGGCGGGGCGATTCGATCGCGACCACGATCGTCTGGCAATTGCGGCTGCCGCGCGCCTTGCTGGCCGTGCTGATCGGCGCGATGCTGGGCGGGGCGGGCGCTGCGCTGCAAGGCTATCTGCGCAATCCGCTCGCGGATCCGGGCGTGCTCGGCACGTCGAGCACCGCCGCGCTCGGCGCGGTGCTGGCGCTTTATTATGGTTTTGCCGCGCTCAGTCCGCTGACCCTGCCCATCTTTGCGATCGCCGGCGCATTGGTCGGGCTGATCCCCCTGTTGCTGCTTGCCGCGCGCAGCGAAGGGCCGCTCGCTCTGGTTCTGGCGGGCGTCGCCATCGCCACCGCGGCCGGGGCGGGGATCAGCCTCGCGCTCAATTTCGCGCCCAATCCCTTTGCCGCGGTCGAGATCATGACCTGGCTGATGGGGAGTCTTGCCGATCGCTCCTTCCTTCATGTCTGGCTCGCTTTGCCTTGCATCGCGATCGGCCTTGGCCTGATCCTGCTCGAAGGCCGCGCCCTGGATGCGCTGACGCTGGGGGAGGAGGGCGCGACCGCGCTCGGCATCGATCTCAACCGCACGCGGCTGATCCTGCTGGTCGCGACCGGGATCGGCGTCGGCGGCGCGGTGGCGGTATCGGGCGCGATCGGCTTCGTGGGATTGGTCGTGCCGCATCTGGTGCGGCCCTTCACCGATCGGCGGCCTTCCTCCTTGCTGGTTCCATCGGCGCTGGGCGGCGCGGCCTTGCTTGCGGCGGCGGATGCCTTGGTGCGAAGCGTGCCGACGCTGGAGGAACCGCGGCTGGGCGTGGTCACCGCGTTGATCGGCGTTCCGGTTTTCCTCCATCAGCTGGTGCGGGCGCGGCGCCAATGGTGAGGCTCGATGGCGTTTCGGTCACGCTCGGCGCGCGTCGGGTGGTGGACGCGGTCAGCGCCGATCTGGCGGGTGGCGTGATCGGGCTGATCGGCCCCAACGGCGCGGGCAAGTCGACCCTGGTGCGCGCGATTGCCGGGCTGATCCCGGCGGAAGGCGCGATCCTGATCGACGGCGTGCCGGTCGCAACGATGACGCTGCGCGATCGTGCGCGGCGGATCGCCTATCTGCCGCAGGGGCAGACGGTGCATTGGCCGCTCACGGTCGAGCGTCTGGTTGCGCTTGGCCGCCTGCCGCATCTGGCGCCGTTCGCGCAGCCGGCCGAGGGCGATGCCCAGGCGATCGAACATGCGCTGGAGCGCACCGAATTGCAGGCGCTGCGCGATCGGCCGATCGATGCGCTTTCGGGTGGCGAGCGCGCGCGTGTCCTGCTCGCGCGCGCTCTCACGGTGGAGGCGCCTCTGCTGCTCGCGGACGAGCCGCTCGCCGCGCTCGACCCTGCGCACCAGATCGAGGTGATGGCCTTGCTCCGCGCCGAGGCCGCGCGTGGCGCGACGGTGATCGCGGTGCTGCACGATCTTACGCTGGCGGCGCGCTGGTGCGACCGCTTGCTGTTGATCGATCATGGACGATTGGTGGCGGACGGCGAGCCAGCCGGAGTGCTGACTGCCGATCGGATCGGCTCGGTCTATCACGTGTCCGCCTTCATCGGCGAAGCGCAAGGCGAGCCGCTGATCGTTCCGCTCGCGCATCATTGACCGCAGTGCAGCATTTGCCTAACCGGGCGCCGCGACAGGTTCCCCGGCGACGGGGATGAAAAGGGAAGCGAGTCCAATTCTCGCGCTGCCCCTGCAACTGTAAGCGGCGAGCGTCGGCCACTATGCCATTGGGAGCGATCCCGAGAAGGCGGACCGAACGCGCTGACCCGTGAGCCAGGAGACCTGCCTGTCGCGGTCGTCCTCCGTCCGGCCAGGGTGCGCCGTGCGGTCGAGGGATTTCCCTCGCGAGACGACGATGTCGTCAACCGCGAAGGAAGTTTTCGAATGTCCCATTATCGTTTCCTCCTGCTGGCAAGCGCGCTGGCTTCGCCGGCGTTCGCGCAGGCTTCGTCCGAGGAGGTGATCGTCACCGCCGTCCGCGTGGCCACTCCGGTCAATCAGGTCGCCTCTTCGGTCACCGTGCTCGACAAAGCCGCGATCACCGCCTCGCAACAATTCACCGTGTCCGACCTGATCGCCCGCACGCCCGGCGTCACCGCCTCGCGCACCGGCGGCTTCGGCACCACCACCGGAATCCGCATTCGCGGCGCGGAGAGCGACCAAACCGTGGTCGTGATCGACGGCGTCAAGCTGAACGATCCGTCGGCGCCGGGCGGCGGCTATGATTTCGGCGACCTGTTCGTCGGCGATGCCGCGCAGATTGAAATCTTGCGCGGACCGCAATCGACCTTGTGGGGCAGCCAGGCGATCGGCGGCGTGGTCAATATCGTGACCCAGCTCCCCAAGGCGGGATTTCAAGGTTCGGGCGAGGCCGAGGGCGGGTCGCGCGGTACCGCCGCCGCCAAGGCGAATGTCGGCGGCAGCCGGAACGGCATCAGCTGGGAGCTGGCGGGGAACGCCTTCCGCACCGACGGCATTTCCGCGATCGCGCCCGAGTTCGGCGGGCACGAACGGGATGGCTATCGCCATTATGGAACGAGCGGCCGGATCCTCGCCGACCTGTCGGACGATGTGAGCCTCGACCTGCGCGGTTATTGGAGCCACGGCAAGGTCGGCCTCGATTCCGGCTTCGGGCCGCCCGACGTGGCCGATTATCAGAAATCGACCAATTGGACCGGCTATGCGGGCGTCAATTTCGCCTTGTTCGACGGCGCCTTCAAGAATCGGGTCGGCATCACGCACGACCAGATCAATCGCGACAATGTCGATCCGACCATCGCCAGCGGCGATGACCGGACCTTCATCGCGCATGGCCGCAACGACCATGTCGAATATCAGGGCAGCCTCGCGCTGGCGAAGGGCTGGAATACGGTCTTCGGCGCCGAGCACGAGCATTCGCGCTTCAGCGCGATCTCGCCGCAATTCCAGACCGATCCCGATCACGGCAATGTCTCGATCGACAGCCTTTACGGCCAGGTCAACGGCACTTTGGTCGAGCATCTGACGGTCACCGGCGGCGTGCGCTACGACCATCACCAGACCTATGGCGGCCATGCGTTGTTCTCGGGCGGCGCGGTCTGGTCGTCGGGCGGCACCACGATCCGCGCCAGCTATGGCGAGGGGTTCAAGGCGCCGACGCTCTACCAGCTCTACAGCGCCTACGGGAACCTCGCGCTCAATCCGGAGCGCGCGCACGGCTGGGACGCGGGCGTCGAGCAGAAGTTCGGCGGCCATGTCACCGCGTCGCTCACCTGGTTCGATCGTGATACGCACAATCTGATCGAATTTGCCGGTTTCCCGCCGCGTGCGGACCGGCCGTTCGGCTATTATCAGAATGTCGACAAAGCCAATGCGCATGGGATCGAGGCTGGCGCGGCGGCGCACTTCGGTAGCCTGAGCTTCGATGCCAATTATACCTGGACCGACGCGGAGGATCGCTCGGCCGGTGCCACTTATGGCAACCAGCTGATCCGCCGACCGCACGACACCGCCAATGCCGACGTCACCTACGCCTGGGCATTCGGGCTGACGACCACGGTCGCGGTGACGCATGCGAGCCACGCCTTCGAAAACAGCGCCAACACGATCCGGCTGGGCAGCTATACGCTGGTCGATCTTCGCGCCGAGCAGCCGATCGGCCATGGGCTCAGCCTGTTCGGCCGGGTGGAGAATATCGGTAACGAACATTATGAGACGGCGTATCGATATGGCACGCTCGGTCGCAGTTTCTACGGCGGTATCCGGGCGAAGTTTTAAGCCAAGTGCGAGCCGTCATGCCGGACTTGTTCCGGCATCCACCCATCCGTGAGCATAGCGCTTGTGGGCCAGTGGACCCCGGAACAAGTCCGGGGTGACGGTTACCCTTTTCTCACACGGTCTCCTCTTTGCACGGGCGAACGCCGAGGCCATGACGGCGCTCAGGTTCGCGACCATCGGAAACACCCCCAATGCCCACCTTGCTGCTCCTGATCTGCTCCAACCTGTTCATGACCACCGCCTGGTATTGGCACCTCAAGGGCGGGATGCATAAGTCGTTGTGGCTGGTGATCCTGATCAGCTGGGGCATCGCCCTCTTCGAATATTGCCTGGCGGTGCCCGCCAACCGGATCGGCTATGCGAGCGGGTGGAGCGGCGGGCAGCTCAAGATCGTGCAAGAGGCGATCACGCTGATCATCTTCGGCGGCTTCATGGTGCTGGTGCTGGGCGAGCCGCTCCACTGGCGCCATTTCGCAGCCTTCCTCTGCATCATGGCGGCGGTCGGCTTCCTGTTCGTCGGGAAAGCATAACCGGCTCTCAAAGAACCCCCGCCCTTGAAAGCTCCGGCGCGGGCGCGCAGAGGGGCCCGGTGGCGCTCATCCTCGGCCTCGAATCCTCCTGCGACGAAACCGCGGCAGCTTTGGTCACGAGTGACCGGCGCATCCTTGCGCACAAGCTCGCCGGCCAGGAAGCCGCGCATCGCCCCTATGGCGGCGTGGTGCCCGAGATCGCCGCGCGCGCACATGTCGAGGCGCTCGGCCCGCTGACGGAAGCTGCCTTGGCCGAGGCGGGCGTCCGCCTCGATCAGGTCGATGCGATCGCCGCCACCGCCGGGCCGGGACTGATCGGTGGGGTGATGGTGGGGTTGGTGATGGGCAAGGCGTTCGCGCTTGCGACCGGTAAGCCGCTGATCGCGGTAAACCATCTCGAGGGCCATGCGCTCTCTCCGCGCCTCGCCGACCCCGATCTGGAATTTCCTTATCTGCTGCTGCTCGTCTCGGGCGGTCATTGCCAATTGCTCGAGGTGCGAGGGCCGGGCGACTATCGCCGGCTCGCCACCACAATCGATGACGCGGCGGGCGAAGCGTTCGACAAGAGCGCGAAACTGCTCGGGCTGGGCTTTCCCGGCGGGCCGGCGGTGGAGGCGGCTGCGAAGCTAGGCGACCCCACCAAGGTGCCGCTGCCGCGCCCGCTGTTCGGGTCGGTCGAACCGCATTTCTCCTTCGCCGGGCTCAAGAGCGCGGTGCTGCGCGCGCGCGATTCCGGCCTCTATTCGGCGGAGGACATCTCCGCATCCTTTCAGCAGGCGGTGATCGACTGCCTGATCGACCGGACCAAGCGCGCTATCGCCAGGGCGCAGGGCGTGAACGCTTTGGTCGTCGCGGGCGGGGTCGCCGCCAATCAGGCGATACGCGGCGCCTTGCAGGGGCTGGCGGCGCAGCACGATCTGCGTTTCGTGGCGCCCCCGCTCTGGCTCTGCACCGACAATGCCGCGATGATCGCCTGGGCCGGCGCGGAACGCTTCGCCGCCGGCCTGACCGATCCGCTGGACGTGCCCGCGCGCGCGCGCTGGCCGCTCGATCCGTCGGCCGAAAAAGCGCGTGGGGCGGGGGTGAAGGCATGAAGATCGGGGTGATCGGGGGAGGCGCCTGGGGCACCGCGCTCGCGCAGGTCGCGGCGGCGGGCGGCGCGGTTCTGTTGTGGGCGTTCGAGCCCGACGTGGTCGACGCGATCAACGCCGATCATGTGAACCCCGTCTTCCTGGCGGGCGTGCCTTTGTCGCACGCGATCCAGGCGACCAACGACCTGCGCGATCTCGCATCGTGCGAGGCCCTGCTCGTGGTTACGCCCGCGCAGCATATGCGCCGCATCCTCGGCGCGGCGCCGGTCGAGACGCGCCCGCTCATCCTCTGTTCGAAGGGGATAGAGGCGGACACGATGGCGCTCATGTCGGAGGCGGCGGCGCAGACCTGCCCCGATGCACCGATCGCGGTCCTGTCCGGCCCGACCTTCGCGAGCGAGGTGGCGAAGGGGCTGCCGACCGCGGTCACGCTCGCCTGCCGGGACGATGTGGTCGCGGCCGAGCTCGCGCAGCGGATCGCGCGGCCGGGCTTCCGCCCCTATCGCTCGACCGATGTCGTCGGCGCGGAGATTGGCGGGGCGGTCAAGAATGTGCTCGCGATCGGTTGCGGTGTGGTCGAGGGCGCGGGGCTCGGCAAGAATGCGCGCGCTGCCCTGATCGCGCGCGGTTTTGCCGAGATGACACGCTTCGGCCTCGCGCGCGGCGCGCGGCCCGAAACGCTCGCGGGCATGTCTGGGCTGGGCGATCTGGTGTTGACCTGTTCGTCCGAGCAATCGCGCAATTTCTCGCTCGGCCTGGGACTCGGCCAGGGCAACAGCGCCGAAAGCCTGATGTCCGACCGCCGTACCGTCGCCGAGGGCGCATTCACCGCGCCGGTGCTGGTGCAGGCGGCCAGGGCCGTGGGCGTGGAGATGCCGATATCCGAAGCGGTCGCGGCGCTGCTGGAAGGCAGGGTCGACGTGAAGCGCGCAGTCGAGGCCTTGCTCGCCCGCCCGCTCAAGGACGAGGCGGTTTAGTCTATCGTCACCCCGGACTTGTTCCGGGGTCCACTGAGCCGCACCGGGCTCCCTTGCGGATGGGTGGATGCCGGAACAAGTCCGGCATGACGATCAGCGTAAAGCCTGAACCGCCAGCCCCGTACAATCCGCATCGGGCGCAGGGGCGCTGTGATTTCCGGTGATCGCGTTGCCGATAAGCTTGAAAAATGTGCCGATCGTGTGCGGTAGTGTCTTCGGCTCGATGTCGGGCTCGGACAAGGTGCCGACCACTCGGACCGGCACGTCCAGCCTCACCGCATGCTCGAGCTTGGGCCGCCCGGGCAGACTGAGCGCCAGCTGCTCGGTGCCGAGGTCGATCATGCCCGATCCATCGCTGCGCGAGACGGCTGTGTCCAGAATCAGGGTATCGGCGGTGGCGAGACCATTCTTCACCCTGAAATGCCCGATCGCGCAGCGGAGCGCGGTGGTCTGGTCTTTGCCCTCGAACACGGCCCGGCCCGCATCCGCGCCCAGGAACAGGGCCGCGCGCCGATTGATCACGCCGGTGCCGCCGACCACGCCGATCGTGCCGTCCGCATGCGCGAGCGCCTCGCGGATCGTGCGTCCCGACCCTTCGAGCCTGAGCTGCGCCGCGAGCGGGCCGGAGGCGGCATCGCCCATCGGCTCCTCGATCCGCGCATTGCGCAGCTTCAGGTCTAATGTGAGCAACGGCGTTCCCGCCTGATGCCTGACCCGCGCAAAGCCGCTGATACCCCCTGTCGCCATCCGCACGAAGAAAGGGTCGGCGGTGAGGATTCCGTGATCGAGCGTGAGCTTGGTCACGATTCCCTGAAAGACCGAAGGGCGCTTGAACAGCAGCCGCTGGATGTCGAAGCGGACCGATCCGTCGGTGCGCTGCATATGTTCGAGGTGGATCTGGGTATCCGGGAAGAGGCGTGGGCCCGTAGCCGCGCGCTTCGCGGCGGCGCGGGCCAGGCCTTCGTTCGAGGAGAGATCGTCGAAATCGAGCGCGGTCGAGGTCAGCGCGCCATCCAGCTTCGAGCGGCCGGCCATCTTCGTCACGGTCAAATTGCCTTCGAAATTGGAGCGGCCGACGTGCAGGCGCAGATCCTTGATCGTCCATGCGGGGCGGTCGCGGCGTATATCGGCGATGGCGTGCGCGGGCTGGCTGCCGGGGAGGCCGGCCTCGATCAGCAGGTCGAGATGCTTGAGATTGTCGGTCCAGCCTTCAGCCCTGGCGTCGAAATGCCGGAGATCGAGCGGGTGATCGGCGCGCCCGACCAGCGTCGCGCTGGCGATGGCGGAGCGATAGTCCAGCCGGAACGGCCATGCCGCCCCGATGAGGGGGCGCCCGATCAGCCGGATGGCCGAAGGATGACCCGCCAGCTTGCCCTTGCCCGCGAGGACGAAGCCGCGATCGTCGGCGGCGATCGACGCGGTGAGCTGATGGTCGCGTTTGCGGTCGTCGAACGTGAGCACGCCGTTCCGGATGATCACATGCTGCAACCATCGGCCGGTCTGGCCGGGCTTGGGAAATCTCTTCCAGTTCGCATGGATCCTGTCGCGCCGGACCAGCGCCACGGTCAGCCCGTCGATTGTGACGGAGCGGGGATGCACTTGGCCGAGCAACAAGGGCAGCAAGGGGAGCTGGACCGTCGCATGGCGCACGATGATCATGTCGCCGCCGCCGACCCAATCGGGCTGCGCGACATGCATGTTGCCGATCTGGATTTCGGGGCTGAAAAAGCTGTGGTCGACGCGGCGCAGCGCGCCGATCGTCACCGGCCGGCCCAATTCGCGGGAGAAATGCCGTTCGAGCGGCCCGCGCAGATGCGCCCAGCCATAAGTCAGGATCAGCAATAGCAGGAAGAACAAGGCCGCGACCGCACAGACGATCGCGATCAGGGCGCGGCGGTGCCGCTGAACGAACGCCGCCGCATCCATATCGCGATCAGACGCCCCGGGTGCAGGGTCGTTCCGCGGGTGCGTCAGAAATCGACCGCAATCCCTTTGCGCTCCCAATCGCCATAGCGCACAGGCGAGAGGCCGGCGGGATCCTTCTCCGGCTCCGCCGCCTTGGGTTCAGGCACGGGCGAGCTCGGCGACCAATGCGCGGGCGGCTTTACGTGGGGCGGGCGTCTGGAGGGTTCGGTCATGGGCGTTGCGGCTTTTCAGGTTCAGGCCCATGTGGGCGGCAATGAACGATCAGACAAGACGGGATCAGGACGGCGCCGGCGTGGCCACGCGCGCCGCGGCGCTGCGGTTGCTCGATGCGGTGCTGCGCAAGGGGCTGCCGCTCGAAAGCGCGCTCGATAATGCGGCGCGCGGGCTGGAACGCGCCGACGACCGCGCCTTGGCGCATGCCATCGCGGCTGAGGTGTTGCGAAGACTGCCCGATCTCGATGCCCTGATCGACAGCGCCACCGCCAAACCTTTGCCGCCCGACGCCAAGGCGCGGACCGCTTTGCGCATCGCGCTCGTCCAGGCGCTGCAACTGAACACGCCCGCCCATGCCGCGATCTCGACCGTCCTGCCCTTGGTCGATGGCGGGCCGCGCAAACTGGTTCACGGCGTGTTCGGCACGCTCGACCGCAAGGGCGCCAAACTGCCCGATCTGCCGAGCCTGCCCGAGGGCGTCGCCGAGCGCTGGGAGCGGGCCTGGGGTGCGGACGTGGTTGAGGCGGCGCGGCACGCCATCGCGGCGCCACCGCCGCTCGACCTGACGCTCAAGCAGGGCGAGGTCGCCGGACTCGAAGGCGTCAGCCTCGCCCCCGGCCATCTGCGCTTGCCAGCGGGCGGACGCGTGACCGAACTGCCCGGCTTTTCGGACGGCGACTGGTGGGTGCAGGATCTGTCGGCCTCGCTGCCCGCGCGGCTGATCGGCAAAGGCCCCGGCCGCGCGCTCGATCTGTGCGCGGCGCCGGGCGGGAAGACGATGCAATTAGCCGCGGCGGGCTGGGACGTGACCGCGGTCGACATGGCGGACCAGAGGCTGAAGCGCGTGCGCGAGAATCTGGCGCGGACCAGGCTCAAGGCGAGGCTCGTCAGCGGCGACGCGCTTACTTTCAGCGACGATCCCTATGATGTGGTGCTGCTCGACGCGCCCTGCTCGGCGACGGGGATCTTCCGTCGCCATCCCGACGTGCTCCACCGCGTACGTCCGCGCGCGGTCGCCACCCTGGCCGAACGCCAGCAGGCGATGCTGGCGCGCGCGGCGAGCCTGGTAAAGCCGGGCGGCCTGCTGGTCTATTCGGTCTGCTCGCTCGAGCCGGAAGAGGGCGAGCGGGTCGCTGACGCCTTTCTCGCCAGCCATTCGGGTTTCGCCGTCGATCCGATCGCGGCGGAGGAACTGCCTGCCGGGCTCACGCCCAACGCGCAAGGCCAGGTGCGCGTGCTCCCCGGCGATCTGGCCGAGCAGGGCGGCACGGATGGTTTCTTCGTCGCGCGCTTCCGGCGGGGCTGAGGCCTAGATCGGCATAATTCATATCTCGTCATGCTGAACTTGTTTCATCATCCACCAGGACGTGGGGGCTGCGTTGCGAAATGGACCCTGAAACAAGTTCAGGGTGACGAAGGGTCAGAGGCAATGGCGCTGCGTGATTATCAGCCTGCGTGCCTAAAATGTCTTCGCGCCGTTGACCGCGACGATCACCGAATAAAGCGAGCTGGTCGCGCAAATGAACAGGCGGTTCCTTTTGGGTCCGCCGAACACCAGATTGGCGACCGTTTCGCCGATTCGGATCCTGCCGGTCAGGCGTCCGTCGGGCTCATAGCAATGCACGTCGGTGCCCGCGCTGGTCCAGACGCGGCCGTCGCTGTCGAGGCGAAAGCCATCGAACAGGCTATCGGTCAGGCTGGCGAACAGCTCGCCGCCGGATAATCCACCCTGCTCGTCGACGCGGAAGCGGCGGATGTGGCGCGGACCGTCGGGCCTGTGCGTCGCGCCGCTGTCGGCGACGTAAAGCAGGCTTTCGTCGGGCGAGAATGCAAGGCCGTTGGGCTTCTCGAAATCGTCGAGCACGCGCGTGATGCCGCCGTCAGGGTCGATGCGATAAACGTGCGATCCGTCCTGTTCGGGTTCGGCCTTGTGGCCCTCATAATCGGAATCGATGCCGTAGGTCGGGTCGGTAAACCAGATCGATCCGTCGCTCTTCACCACCACGTCATTGGGGCTGTTGAGGCGTTTGCCCAAATAGCGATCGGCCAAGATCGTGATCGATCCGTCATGTTCGGTGCGCGTCACGCGCCGTCCGCCATGCTCGCACGTGACGAGCCGGCCCTGGCGGTCGACCGTGTTGCCGTTGGCGTAATATGACGGGCTGCGGAAGACAGAGACCGATCCGTCAGCCTCGTTGAAGCGCAGCATGCGATCGTTGGGAATGTCGCTCCAGATCAGGCAGCGATGCGCGGGGAAATAAGCGGGACCTTCGGTCCAGCGGCAGCCTGTGTACAGCCGTTCGACCGACGCGCTGAAGCGGATCTTGCGCCGGAAATCCTCGTCCAGCACCTCATAGTCGGACGCGCTCACCTGATCCTCCCGGTATTTTGCGGCGTGTTTAGCGCAATCCGGGCGAGGCTAAAGGGCCGCGATCGGGGCCACGTGAAATTCCATCGGCGCATGGCCGCGCACGCTGATCGGCGCGAAGGCGGCGCGATATTGCTGCGGCGTCATGCCGGTCGCGCGTTTGAACAGGCTGCGGAAGAAAGCGAGATCCGAATAGCCGATCGATTCCGCGATCACCTGAACCGGCCGGTTTTCATGTTCGAGCAGGACCTTGGCGGCCTCGATCCGCAGCGCCTGGACATAAGCGGCCGGGAGCCTGCCGGTTGCGGCCTTGAAATGGCGCACGAAGGTTTTCTCGCTCATTCCTGCGCGGCTCGCGAGCTGCTGCGTCGATATTTCGGCGCGGAAATTCTCCAGAAGCCAGGCCTCGATCTGGCCGATGCGCGCATCCTCATGCGCCCGGGATACGGGCAGCACCGCATAACCCGACTGGGTCTGGTGCAGGCGCGGCATTGGCAACAGCAGCGCCTTGGCCGTTTGGAGCGCGACTTCGTGCCCGCAGAATTTCTCGACCAGATAGAGGCTGATGTCGATCGCGCTGCCGACCCCGCCACTGCACAGCACGCGCTGATCTTCGGTCACGAACAGTTCTGGATGCCAGCGGACTTGCGGAAAGCGGCGCACGAAATCGCCCGCCACCGCCCAATGCGTCGTGCCGGTCCGACCATCGAGCAGCCCAGCCTCGGCCAGATAGGCCGCGCCCATGCACACGCCGACGATATAGGCGCCGGCGGCATAGTGACGCCGCAGCCAGGGCAACAGGACGCTATGTTCGACCAGCTTGAGATCCAGATCGAGGCCCGAAGTCGGCACGATGACGATATCGCTATGCGTGACCGCATCGATCGCTGTCTCGGGTCGGATCGAAAGCCCATAAGGGCTGCGCACCGGCTCGCCGTCGATCGTGACGGTGCGCACCCGAAACGGCGGGCGTTCGGGCTTGGCGTGAAGAATGTTCCACAATTTGCCCGCCGCATGGAAGATTTCGATCGGCATCACCGCCGTCGACGAAAGCCCATCGTCGAACAGCACGACCGTGACGTCGAGCGGGCGCCGCGCGGAGGTCGGCGCCCCCATGGTCATACGCTTGCCGAGGCGGGGCTGAGGCTGCCCCTGATTTCGGTGATCTTGTTGGCCGGGAAACCGCTGATCCGCGCATGTTCGCGGATCAGGTCCTCATTCTCCGCCTGGTAATGGCAGACGGTCCCGTCCTTCACGATCACCGAATCCACCCATTTGATGCCCGGACCCAATTGGGCGAGCACCGCATTCGAATGCGCGGCGGCATCCCGCAACTGATCCGGCGTCAGCGCGTCCGCGCCGGGAATGTGCCGTTCGATCAGATAATCCTTCATGGCCTGCTTCTCCCATAAGATGTCCGCACAATGAAGCTGTGAGGTCGGGATCGTAAGGTGGCGATCCGGACAAAGAACAGGGGCGATTGCGTCCGTCGCGGACCTACATAAAGCGGATTCCCCATCGCGCGAAAGCGGACTAGAGCTTTACCCATGGCGCGCCCCATCCTCATCTCCGCCTCGATCCTGTCGGCCGATTTCGCGCGGATGGGCGACGAGATCCGCGCGGTGGACCAGGCTGGGGTCGACTGGATCCATATCGACGTGATGGACGGTCATTTCGTGCCCAATATCACGCTTGGGCCACAAATGGTGCGGGCGATCCGTCCGCATACGACCAAGATGCTCGACGTCCACCTGATGATCGCGCCTGTGGATCGCTATCTGGAGGCATTCGCCGAGGCCGGCGCCGACCTGATGACCGTCCATGCCGAGGCGGGGCCGCATCTCCACCGCAGCATCCAGGCGGTGAAGGCGCTGGGCAAGAAAGCGGGCGTCGCGCTCAACCCCGCCACGCCGGCCGAAGCGGTCGATTATATCATCGACGATGTCGACGTGATCATGGTGATGAGCGTCAATCCCGGTTTTGGCGGCCAGAAGTTCATCGACAGCCAGCTCCGCAAGATCGAGGCGTTACGCAGGCGGATCGACGCGACCGGTCGCGACATCGGGCTCGAGGTCGATGGTGGGATCGGCACCGAGAATATCGCCAAGGCGATCGCGGCGGGGGCGAATGTGCTGGTCGCGGGCACCGCGACCTTCAAGGGCGGCCCCGACCATTATGCCGCCAACGTGGCCGCGCTGCGCGAGGCGCGCTGATGGCGGACGGGCCCGAGCAGGGCGGCGGCACTCCTGACGGCAGGCAGCACCGCGCGGGGCAAAGGCCCGGCTCTTCGCTCAGCGAAACGCTGGCGCGCACGATCAAGAAACTAAGCTTCCGCACCCCGGTGCATAAGCTGCGCCTGCGCGGGCGGTATCCGCTGCAATTGCTCGACGTGCCGGCCGATCCGATCCCCGGTAGCGTTCGCGCAGGGCGCGCCTTGCTCGATGGCAGGATGGTCGCGGGCGGCGAGAGCATTCCATTCGAGGCGCTGGAGCGCGGCGGCTACTCGCCGGCTTTCACCGAACATTGGCAGAGCTTTGCCTGGCTGCGCGACCTCGCCGCCGCTGTCGAGCGGCGCGGCGCCGCGCCCGTTGCCGAGAAACTGATGCGGCAATGGCTGGCCACGCATGCGCGCACCGTGACCGAGCCGGCCTGGCGGCCCGATCTGTGGGGTCGCCGCATCTTGTTCTGGACCGCTTACGCCCCTTACATCCTCGACACGCGCGACGGCGAGTATCGCAAGGAGGTGCTCAACGCGCTGGCGCGCGGTGCCCGCCATCTCGACACCGCCGCCGATACCGCGCCGCAAGGCCTGCCGCGCGTGATGGCCTGGGCGGGCGTGATCGCGGCGGGACTGCTCTTTCCCGGTGGCGATCCGCGCACGGCCCATGGCGAGGCAGGGATGACGCGCGCGCTGGCGCTCGCGGTACATGCCGACGGCGGGCTGATTTCGCGCGCGCCGATCGAGCAATTGGCGCTGGTCGAGCTGCTCGCGCAATTGCGCGGCGTCTATGAGGTGCGCGCGCGGCCGCCAGGTGGCGCCGTCGCCCTGGCGCTTGCCCAGGCGGTCCCCGTGCTGGCGAGCGCCACGTTGGGCGACGGCGGATTGTCGAGCTGGCAGGGTGGAGGGCCGGCGAGCGCAACCCGCGTCGCGGCGGCGCTGGCGGCGGTTAATTTCCGCGGTGGCGCGCGCGACGATGCCCGCGACTGGGGCTATCAGAAACTGGTCTGTGGCGAGACGCAATTGATCATGGATGCGGCGCCGCCGCCCGCAGCAGCGCTGTCGCGCGGGGCCTGCGCATCGACGCTGGCGTTCGAGATGTCCGACGAAGGCCACCGGCTGGTCGTCAATTGCGGGGGTGGGGCCGGGCTCGCGCCCGATCTCGCCAAGGGCCTGCGCACCACGGCGGCGCATTCGACCCTGGTGCTGGCCGAAACCAATTCGACCGCGATCCACCCCGACGGGTCGATGGGGCGCGGCGTCACCGAGGTGGCGCTGATCCGCGCCGAAACGCCCGACGCGCGCCGGATCGAGGCCGCGCATGACGGCTATGTCAAACGTTTCGGTTTCAGCCATCGCCGCCGGCTGAGCCTCGCGGCCGACGGCCGCTCGCTCGAGGGCGAGGACAAGCTGACGCCTGAGGGCCGCAAGAAGACCGCCCCCGGCACGCCGCTCGCCTTGTGGTTCCATCTCGCGCCGGGAATCGAGACCGTGCTCACCACCGACGGGCAGGGCGCCTTGCTTCGCCCGGACGAAGGCACCGGCTGGCAATTCCGCACGCGTGCGGGCACGCTCGCGCTGGAAGACAGTATCTGGATCGACGGCGCCGGCCGCCCGCGTCCCTCCAAGGCCCTGGTGGTAACGCTGGAAGCCCCCGATACGGGCGTCACCATTCCCTGGTCGTTTCGAAGGGTGCGTTGATCAATCCTCCCTGCGCGTAGCGCGGGGAGGGGGACCGCCGCCGAAGGCGGTGGTGGAGGGGCTTTGTTTGGCCGGCAATTTGCCCCTCCACCATCCTGCGGATGGTCCCCCTCCCCATGCTTCGCATGGGGAGGATTGGTCAGCGCGCCAGCAATCCTCGCGCCTGGGCCGCGACCTGCGCCAGCATCGCCGCGCTGGGTGTGGCGGCGAGCCGGGCGCGATCGACCAATATCCGGAATTGTGCGACGCGCGGCGCCTGTGTCTTGAGCCAGGTATCGACCGCCTTTTGCGGATCGCTGCCATTGGCGCGGGCGAGGAATTCGAGGCGGAGCTGCTCGAAATCACGGGCCAGGCCGGCGGCGAGCAGCCGTTCCCATGGATCGGACGAGACGAAGCGCACGGCCGCTGCCTTGGCCCAGTCGAGCCCGAGCGCCTCGCCCAACCGGACATAGGCTTGCGTCACCGCCAGCTCATCGGCGGAGATGCGCGCGGCGAGGCTGGCCGTGCCGATCGCACCGTCCAGCTCGTAAAGCCGCACGATCCGATCGACGATCTCGTTGCCCGCACCATCGGCGCCCAGCCGCGCCCGCAGCGCGGCCGCGCCCGCGCGCGCTTCCTGCTTGAGCAGACTGTCGAGGCGGGATTCGAGCCGTTTGACACCCGGCCCCAGATCGCCGGCAAGCTTGCCCGGCGCGATCTCGCCGGCAGAGGCGCGCATCGCATCGGCGACGTGCAGCCGCGACGCCGATCCCGCCGCGGCAAGCAAGGCGAGGCGCGCCGTTTCGGGCAAAGTCGCGCGCTCGATCGCCTCGAACAGGCCTTCCAGCCCGAAAATGGCGTCGACCGCGAAATACGCCGCCGCGACCTGCGCCAGCGCGGCGCCTTCCTCCTCGGCCAATTCGAACGGCGTGACCAGGCCGAGCCGGTTGACCACGCGGTTCGCCATCTTGGTGGCGATAATCTCGGGACGTAGGCGATGGTCGTCGATCGCCTGCCCGAAGCGCGCCTGCATCGCGGGCGGGAAGGCGGCGTGCAGGATCGGGCGGAGCAGGGGGTCGGACGCGACGTTCGATGCCTCGATCGCCGCCTGCATCGCGAGCTTGCCATGGCTCAATATCACCGCGAGCTCGGGCCGGGTGAGGCCGCGGCCCTCCTGCGCGCGGCGCAGCAGGTTGGCGTTGCTCTCGATCCCGTCGACCGAACGATCGATCCGACCCGAAGCCTCGAGCATCTCGACCACGCGCAATTGCCCGGGCAAGGCCGCCGCGCCGCCATGTTCGGCAAGGCTCAGGCCGAGCGTCTGAAGGCGGTTATCCTCCAGCACGATATGCGCGACGTCATCGGTCATCTCGGCGAGGAAGACATTGCGATCCTCGAACGAGAGGCGGCCTTCGGTCATCTCGCGGTTCAATGCGATCTTGATATTGACCTCATTGTCCGAGCAATCGACGCCGGCGCTATTGTCGATGAAGTCGGTGTTGATCCGCCCATTGTTTTCGGCGAATTCGATCCGGCCCGCCTGGGTCACGCCCAGATTGGCGCCTTCGCCGATAGCCTTGGCGCGAATGTCGGCCCCGTTGACGCGGTGCGCGTCGTTGGCGGGGTCGCCGACCTCGGCATTGGATTGCGTGCCGGCCTTCACATAAGTGCCGATTCCGCCGAACCAGAGCAGGTCGGCGGGCGCCTTCAGGATCGCCGAAATCAGCCCGGATGGATCGATTTCGTCGACATCCAGCGCCAGAACCGCCTTGATTTCGGGCGAAAGCGGGATCGATTTCTGCGTGCGCGGGACAATCCCGCCGCCTTTCGAGATCAGTTCGGGATTGTAATCGGCCCAGGAAGAGCGTGGCAAAGCGAACATCCGGGCGCGTTCGGCCCAGCTTTTCGCCGCATCGGGGTTCGGATCGAGGAAGATGTGGCGGTGGTCGAATGCCGCGACCAGCCGGATCGTGCGCGACAAGAGCATGCCGTTGCCGAACACGTCGCCCGACATGTCGCCGCAGCCGACGACGGTGACGGGATCGCTCTGGACGTCGATGCCCTGCTCCAGGAAGTGGCGCTGGACCGAAACCCAGGCGCCCTTGGCGGTGATGCCCATCGCCTTGTGGTCGTAGCCGTTGCTGCCGCCCGACGCGAAGGCGTCGCCCAGCCAGAAGCCGCGCTCGACCGCGATCGCATTGGCGATGTCGGAGAAGGTGGCGGTGCCCTTGTCGGCGGCAACCACGAAGTAAGGATCGTCGCCGTCATGGATCGTCACGCCGGCGGGATGGACGACCTTGCCCTCGACGAAATTGTCGGTGACCGACAGCAAGGCGCGGATGAAGATACGGTAGCTCTCGGTCCCCTCGGCGAGCCAGGCGTCGCGGCTGGCGATCGGCGGCAATTGCTTGGGATAGAAGCCGCCCTTGGCGCCGGTCGGCACGATCACCGCGTTCTTGACCACCTGCGCCTTCATCAGGCCGAGAATCTCGGTGCGGAAATCGTCGCGCCGGTCGGACCAGCGCAGGCCGCCGCGCGCGATCGGGCCGCCGCGAAGATGGATGCCCTCCACACGCGGCGAATAGACCCAGATTTCGCGCCAGGGCAGCGGCTTGGGCAGGTTCGGCACGAGCGCCGAATCCATCTTGAACGCGAGCGCCTCTTGCGCGGCGGGGGCGAACGCATTGGTACGCAGGATCGCGCGGACGACGCCGGTCATGCGACGCAGGATGCGGTCGTCCTCGATCGAGGCGACCCGCGCGAGCGCGGTTTCGAGCGTGGCGCCGGCTGCCTTTTCGTCGGTCTTGCGTGCGGGATCGTGGCGCGCATCGAACAAGGCGATCAAGGCGCGCGCGACGTCAGGCGCGCGATGGAGCGCGCCGGCGACGGTCTGCAGGCCGTAGGGGAGGCCGGTCTGGCGCAGATAGCGGAACCAGGCGCGGACCAACACCACCTCGCGCGGATCGAGCCCGACGCCGACGATCAAGGCGTTGAACGCGTCATCCTCGGCATGACTGGCGAGCACCGCCGCGATCGCGGTTTCGGCGACATCGGCGCGGGAGAGCAGGGCATCGGCCGCCTCGCCGCTGTCGGCCTCGAGCAGGAATTCGTGGATGAAGCCTGCATTGCCGCCGTCGAGCGGAGTCGGGATTTCCTCGAGCACGCGGAAGCCGAAATTCTCGAATACGGGCACCGCTTCGGACAGCGGGATCAGCTCGCCCAGGCGATAGGTCTTGAGGTGCAGGCGCGCACCTGTGTCGTCCGCCGCGCGGCACAGGCGCACCGCGCGATCATCCGTATCGACAAGCCCCGCCAGCCGTTCGATATCGGCGGCGGCCTCGTCGGGGGTGGAGCGGGTGCGGAACTCGGCCGGGAACTTCTCGGCCCAGTCGAGCGCCAGGCGCGCGGCGCGCGTCGGATTGACGCTTTCGAGTAATTTCGCCTCGATCGCGGGCGTCCAACCGCGCAGCATCTTCTCTATCTGGACATCGAGCGCGGCCGCGTCGGGCAAAGCCGCGCCGAGCGGCATGTCGAGCGTATAGCGCAACAGCGCGATATCGCCTTCGCCGAGATCGAGCGCCCAATTGGTCACGGGGGCATTGGCGGCCTGTTCCAGCATGGTCTGGATCGCCATGCGCTGGCGCGTCGAGAGCGCGTCGCGCGGCAGCCAGACGAACGCGAACAGGTGGCGGTTGAGCGGCCCGGGCGCGAGCACCAGCTTCGGGCGCGGCCGGTCGGCGAGGCTCATTGCGGTCAGCGCGACCTTTTCCAGCACGGTCGCCGAGAAGGTGGTGAGGATGTCGTGGGGCAGATCGGACAGAGCGTGATGCAATGCCTTGCCGGCATGCGACGAGGGATCGAAGCCGTACTTGCTCTCGATCTGGGCGAGGCGCGTGCGCAGCACGGGCACCTTATCCGACGGCGCGCGCAGCGCCGCGCTCGTCCAAAGGCCGGCGGTGATCGAGAGGCCGGTGATCTGGCCGCCGTCGCGCACGGGCACGACCAGGAGGTCGAGCGGGCCGCGGCGATGAACGGTGGCGATGCGATCGCTCTTGACCACCAAAGGTGCCTCGCCGCCTTCATCGAACCAGCGGAAGGCGGCGGCGCGCGCGGCATCGGACCAGAGCCGCTCGCTATCGTCGCGCAGTATGCCGAGGCCGGGATCGGAAGATCCGTCGCGGCGCTCGACGTGGTGACCGAGGAGGGTGATATGCTTTTCGAGGAACCAGCGCATCAGCGCGGCGCCTTCGCCGTCAGGCAGGCCCTGGGCGGCGTCGCGCAGGGCGATCTGCAGCTTCGGCCAATCCTCGACCGCGGCGCGCACGTCGGCGAGGACATGGGCGAGGCTGTCCTCGAGCGTGCGGCGGTGCTTCGCGTCGACGCGGTCGACCTCCATGTAGATCATGGATTCGCGCCGTTCGCCGCTCGCGCCTGACGGGAGGATCGCGCTGAGCGCACCGTCGGCGCCGCGCCGCACCGGCAGCACCGGGTGGAGCAAGCGGTGGATGTCGACATTCTGCGCCGCGAGTGCGGCCGCGACCGAATCCACCAGGAAGGGCATGTCGTCGTTGACGACCCCGAGCCGCATGCGCCGATGAACGCTGTCGCCACCCAGCGATTCCAGCGCGATCGCGGGCTTGCCGGCGGTGCGCTGCGCCGCGACCGTGGCCATGAAGGCGACCGCGTCACGATAGGCATTGTCGTCGAAATTGTCGGTTTCACCGGGCAGTGCGCCCGCCACCAGTGCCGCGCCAATAGCAGCGGCAGCCTCCTCCCGAATCGTGGGAGTGGCCAAGTCCAAGTTCGTCATCCTGCTCTCCGGCACGATTGAGCGGTCGCTTTCGTGCGCTGTATCCTGGTTAATGCCGGACCTATGCGCTTCTGTGACGCGAGGGACAACCCGGGTGCTTTTTTGAGAATGCGCCGTAACCGGAAAGCTGCTCAGCCGGCGCGGCGGACGCGCTCGACCGCGGCTTCGGTGAAGTCGTCGTCTGCCGGGACCGGGGCGATCACCTCGACGCCGCGCGGCACGCGGCGGCCGATTAGCAGCATCAGGTCCTGATCGGTCGCGAGCTCGATATGACCCAAGGTCGCCTGCGCGTCGACCCAGTCGCGCTGCTCACCCGCTTGTGCCGCGCGGCGTTCGGATCGGCGTGCGCGGCGTTCGGCGAGCGCGACCGCGATATGGCCGCCATCCTGACTGTCGAGCCAGGCGGGCAGGCGGCCCGGCCCGAATCCAAGGCGGATGGCGTGGCTCAAGGTAGCGGAGAAGCGGATGCGGTCGATCCGGCGGATATCCGCCCCGAACACCATCCGCACCAGCTTGCGTGGGGTGAGCGTGTCGTCGCGCACCGCAAGCATATAATCATAAGCGGCACCGAGCGCGGCATTGAGGCTGGCGTCGCCGCGCGTGCGATCGGTCGCGGCGAGCGCGGCCCAGGTGCGTGCCTGCGCCAGCCGCTGGGCGAGCGGTTGCGGGGGCAAGCTCTCGCTCGCGATGAGCGCGGCGCCGGGGCCATCGCCCCAGGCGCACACGACCGGGGCGCTCGGGCGCGACGCCGTCACGCTGCCGATCGCGGCGGCAATATCGGGCGTGGACTCGACCGCGGCGACCTGCTTCCAGCTCATCACACCATAGACCGCGCTCAGGCGGCCCGCGTCGTCCGAGAAAGGCAGGAGGATGCCGCGATGGAGCAAGCGGGTGTCGGCGCGGCCGGCGAATTCCGCCTCGAAGCCGACCGGCGCCTCGTGCGCCACGATATCGGAGAAACGGCGTAGCAGCTCGCCCAGCAGTGTGCCGGAAGCTATGTCGGCAATGGTGGGGTGGGCGGCGACAATCTCGCTTTCGGTCCGCAATTCGTCGCCAAGATACGCGATCACCGGTGAACCGCCGCGTTCGGGCAGGTCGATCAATACGCTGCGATCGGCGAAGGAAGTCATCTTGCGCTGGTCCATGTCGCGCACGCGCGGCATGCGGCGGCCGTCGAGCAACGACACCCAATAATCATAAGCGCGCGCATGCATGCGCCGCTCGCGCCCGAAGGCGAAAACGGGCTCATCGCCGAGCTGTGCCGGGATGGGCTTCGCGATCGTGCCGGCGCCGGTCATGGAACCTCCCTGTCTCATTCCATCCGGAGCATTGCGCCCGGGAGGTTTAGGAAGGGTGAATCAATGCGGTCGTTGAAGGCGATGCTTGTCAGGCAGCGGAACCGCTGGTAACGGCCCGCTTCCAGCGCGCCGCCTTAGCTCAGCTGGTAGAGCATCGCATTCGTAATGCGAGGGTCACAGGTTCGAGTCCTGTAGGCGGCACCATACATACCGTGAACACACTCTAGAAATCCGCAGAAAACTGCGGTAAACTAGCGTCTAGTTGGTCCCAAAGTTTCCCACTTTGTTCCGCCGTGGCCCACCCAAAGTGGACCACGAAACGGTGGACCACGAAACGCTAGGGAGTCGTGGCCCACTATGCTTACGGCAACGAAGATTCAGGCGCTCAAGCCTGCCGCCAAGCCTTACAAGGTTCCGGATGCCGACGGGCTGTTCCTGCTGGTCCAACCGTCAGGCGCCCTGCTGTGGCGGTTTCGCTATAAGGCGCATGGCTCGGCGCACTGTTCGCGGTCTATCGGCACCTTGGCCCGAACGTAAAGGTCGGGGCGGGCTATAATTTCACGGATTATTCCGACGATCTGGCCGATCTCAGTCACCGCATCCATGGCTTTTTCTTCAACGTCGTCGGCAAGTTCTGAAACGGAGGATCGCGAGCGGCAAGAGCTGCGCGGCCCCGCGCTTTTTGCCGCTATCCGGCGCTCTGGACGGGGCAGATCGTAGCGACATCTCTCCACAAGCACCTGCGGTGCCGGTTAATCTTACAAGTATTTTGAAAGTACAGATTGATCGTGCTGATAATCTATCGGTGTCGGAGTAATGAAACTCCGCATGATTCCATGCTGCGGCTGCCGGCGTAACAACAGTTTACAAACACGTGCTTGTGCGGTCGCAGGGGTCCGATAGGGTGCGCCCACCAGATATAGTTGTTTGGTGTTGATTACCGGGCCTTTGCCGAAGAACGCCTGCCCTGTCTTGAGGCGGGCGAACATGTCTGGGCGCGCAAGCACTTGGGCGGTGGCGGTTGGTCCGTTGAAAATGGCAAACCGCCGGCGACGGCGGGACGCAAAACTTCCGGCCTCGCTCGCGAGGTAGCGGGGCCGTCAACGGGGTAGGCGCTATGAGGAAGGTTTCCAGTTCCGGCTCTCGGCGTCTCATCGGCCCGCATTTTCTGGCTGGGCTGTCTGCGGCGAATCTGGGCGTCCGTTCCGGATATGGCCGACCGTTCGCCTTACGATCGCGGCACAGGCGCGGTTTGCCGCGCGCCCGTGAAATCCTGACGATCCAAGTTCGACACCGGGTGGCAGATGCCGATCCATGGAGCGCCCCCCTGCCATGGCTGGGCGGATCTGCCGGTTTCCCAAGAGGGGCTCCCCGCCCTCCCGACTCCTGGGGCGCCCCGCCTGCCTGCAGGTACTGGCGGGGCGCCGTTCAAGGCTCCCACACGAAGGAAAGGACCTGAGATATGTCGTTCCACTCGGGAATGAGGCGAAGCTTGGCCCTTCGATTCAACGTGCGCAAACCGCGATCGGAAGGGTGCTCGCAATCTTTCCGCATCCTTGTCGTGGATGACCAGTCAATCCTTCGGTGCGCGATCGCCGACGAGCTGGCGCTCGCGGGATATGAAGTTGCCCAGGCCGAAAATGCGACCGACGCAATCGCGATGATCGGCGGCGGTGCAACCTACGAGCTGGTCCTCACAGATGTCGACATGCCCGGGCCCTTCAATGGCTTCCATCTGGCTGACTTCACCAAATATGTGAGTCCGGACACGCGCGTGATCGTGATGTCCGGCGGCTCTCACGCGATCGAACATGTCAGTTCGATTGATCTGTTCGTGAAGAAGCCGGCCCCCAGCGCGGAGCTGCGGCGCCACATTGCCAATGTCCTGAACAGCGGAGGGGCGACGGAGGCGGATCCGCCAACAATACGGTAATCCGCATGGCGAACTCGGCGCTCCGCCAGCCCCTGACGGTTGAGACGGATTCCACAATATCCGGATTGTAGAACCGGCGGATCGAAGTAGCCGATCACCTAAAAGGTAAAGCGGTCGCCAGGAAGCGGTGGAGTCGTAGCCGGCTGACGGAACGCGTGGGTGACCTGCTCAAAAGCATAGCCGAACGCCAGCAGCTTCATTTCGGCGAATTCGGGTCCAATAAAGGAAATGCCGACGGGAAGCCCCTCTCCGGTGAACCCAGCGGGAACGGTTAATTCGGGCCAGCCTATCGAACTCGTGATCTGCAGGCCAAAGTTGCCATACAGATGTCGTGAATTGCTCGCCGGAGCCTCACCGATCTTATGGATCGGGCGGGTCTGTGTTGGACAAACAAGTGCATCCAGTTTGTCCTGTGCAAGTATCGCCTGCATGGATGCCTTGACGAAGGCGCGACCTTGGTCCCGCGCAGCGATGTAAAGCGGGTTGGTCGGCGGCGGAGTCGCGGCTTCCCCACGATATCCTTCCAGCCGACCGGGGTTCGGCAGGACGCCGGGCGGCGCCGCCGAAGCGATCTTCTCACTCATAGCAAGAATCTCCGCATGGGTACGCGGATACCGCGGAGGAAACGAGGCCTGAAGATAGGCGTCGAGATTAGGAGCGGATTCGGTTCGGACGATGAGCGATTCCAAATCGCCGTGGAAATGCGGTAGCCAAAACGGGAGCTCCACCTCAATTATTGTGGCCCCGCCGGCCTTGAGCTTCTCCACGGCGGCATTCATGATTGCATCGGTTTCCGGGTCGTCGCCTGAAAAATCGCGGCGCAGGAAACCGATCCGCGCGCCACGAAGTGCGTCTGGCGTGAGACCAGCTCTATAATCCTGAGGGTAATAAAAGAGCTTTTGACGACGAACGGATGGGTCTCGGACATCGATTCCCTGCAATATGCTGAGAACGAGCGAGGCGTCTGCCACTGAGCGCGTGATAGGACCCACCGTATCGAATGTTGGCGCGGTGGGCATGACACCGACGGTGCTGATCGCCCCGATCGTTGGTTTCAGGCCGACCACTCCGTTGGTCGCTGCGGGCCAGCGGACCGATCCTGTCGTATCCGTGCCAATCCCAATCGGGGCATAGCTCGCGGCGACTCCCACCGCCGTGCCGCTGGAAGAACCCGCCGGGCTGAACGCCGGATTATGCGGATTACGGGTCTGCCCCCCAAGCGAACTCATTTCGGGACCGCCCGCGAGCTCGCTCAGATTGGTTTTCGCTAGAATGATTGCTCCCGCAGTTCGTAGTTTCTGCACAATCTCCGCGTCCGAAAAAGGCACGGCTCCCTTCAATCCGTAGAAGCCCAAAGTGGTTGGGAGATCGTGTGTATTGATGTTATCCTTGAGTATAACGGGTATGCCATGGAGCGGCGAACGCCGCCCGTTGGTTCGCCGTTCCTCATCAAGCGCCCGAGCCTCCTTGATTGCATTCGGATTGAGGGTGATCACGGCGTGAAGTTCGGGCTCGTAGGCGTTGACCCGTGCCAGCGATAACCGAACGAGTTTCTCGGCGGTCAAAGCATGCCGATCCATCGCGCGGTTGATATCCTCGACCGTTGCCGTCCCAAGATCGAAAGCCGCGTCGGCCGCATTCCTCGTGCCGTGTGTGGGCTCAAAATCCCGCGCCACTGCTCCGGCTTCGTGAACGGGCAACAATATCGCGGACATTCCCTGAATAGCGCTCCGCCGTGTCGGACGAAAAATGCTGTCAGCCATGAATCTCTCCTTGAGCCGGCGTGAGCCCCAACCTTCCTCCGGCTGCGTCGCGGGCCTCGCCACGCCCGCCAAACGCGAGGTGAAACCGACCTTGAGCTGGAAGGGCGCGGGTGAGGTGCAACGTGATTAGGGCGCCGAATGGGTACATCGGCTCGTCCTGCTCGTTCATACAAGGTGAACTGGAAAACGACTGCGCCATCAGAACTTGCCGGTCACTGTCAGGGTGAAGATCGGCCCGACCATCTGATTCTGGCGTTCGAGGACGCTCAGCGGCGTCGCGTTACGACGGCCGGTATAGACGTCGCGCCAATAGCGGTAGCGGCCATCGTTAAGGTTGAAGATCTTAAAATTGACGTTCAGTCCGCGCACGTTCTTGAACTCGACGAAGGCGCTGACATAGGGCCCTTCCCATTCCTGGTTCACCTCGTCCAGGAACCAGCTCCGGCCATAATGGTCGAACGACAGACCGCCGCCCCAGGCGAACTGGGTGTGAGGCACGTCGTGCCGCAGCGAAAGCTGGGCCCAGCGATCATGCGAGTAGCTGATCGCGCGCGGCGATCCGGTCAGTGGATCGCGCACGCGAGAGCGTTCGATGCCGATATCTGCGTCGAGCTTGGCGCCATGCCAGCCGAGCGGATCGAACTGGAAGGTGCTGATGCTTTCGATCCCCATGCGCGTCGCATGCGGCAGATTGCCGACCGCATCGCCATCAATCCCGACCGGAATATGATCGACGATGTCCTCGATGTCATAATGGTAGAGCCGCAGACGGGTCTTGCCCCAAGGGCCCAGCGTGCGCCCGAGCTCAAGGGTGGTTGCCCAGCTTTGCGGCGGCACCAGATCGGGATTGGCGTCGTTGCCGCGATTGTTGGTGATGTCCTGGTTGGCGAGAAAGTCGGAGAAACTGATCTGGCCGACCTTGCGCTCGAACTTGAGGCTTGCGTCCCACCCCGCCGCGGGGCGCCCTGCAAGCAGCAGACTGCCCTTCGGGCGGAAGAAATGGCGCGGCTTATTGCCGATGCCGCGTTCGCCCAGCTCCGAATATTCCGCGCCGCCGGCAAGCTGTAGGTCGAGCTTGGGCGACAGCGGCCGGCTCAGTGAGGCGAGGCCTTCGTAGCGCTTCTCGACAACGGTGCCGCTGCCCTGTGGATAGGGAATGTCGGCATAGCTGCCGTCGGGCCTGAGCGTAGCGAGCATGCTCACTTGCGCGAACCGATTGTCGGCGCGCTCGAACGATAGGGTCCAGTCGTTCGGGCCGCCTTTCCAACGATATTCCACCCTGCCGACGGTCTCCGTGGTGCTGGCATCCTGGCCGTAGCGGATACCCTCGCTCGGTGCGCCGCTTGCAAAGAGGGCGTGCTGGTCGAGCAGGAAGGGGGCATGCTCGAAATGCCTGAGGCCGATCAGCTTCACTCGGCCGGGGCCAAGCGGCAGCGAGACGTCGCCGTTCACGTCGTAGCTGAAACCAGATGTGCGGCTGTGGCTGATCCAGACATTATCCTCGCCGTCGACACGGTCACGACGCTGGACGATGGTGCCGCGCTTCCAATAAGGGTCGTAATCCAGCGTCAGATCGGCTTCGAGCCCGCGCTTGCCGTGATATTTGACGATCGCGGACAGCTTGGCGTGGTCGGTGCTGTTTCGGTACACTTGGTCACGCCGTTCAACCAATGCACCTGACGGGGACAGGATGACATAGTCATTGCCGCCCTCCGCGCCGCGGCTGGGCTTGTTCTCCAGCGAGACTGTGTAATCGAGCGCGCGCACGCTGCCGTTATAGCTGATGGATCCCGCGAACCAGCGGGGATCGGCATAATGCGCACGCAGCTGCGGACTCCAACTGAAATTGCCGCTGCTCTTCCGGTCGGCCTTGAGGATCACGTTGGCGACCTGCCCGGTCAGCCCCGCAATGCCGAAGGCAGTGGCTTCGCGGACCTCGATGCGCACAACGTCGCCGGCCGACACTTTCTTGAGTTGCGCGACCGCGCCGCCTGACTTGTCGATCACGCGCTGGCCATTGATCAGCACATTTTCCGAAGCCTGGCCCAGCCCGCGCATGTCGTCCGCGCTATGGATGGCGAAGCCGGGCACCTGTGCCAGCATGTCGTAGGCGGTTCGCGGGGCGAAGCGTGCGAAATAGTCGGGAGTGAAGACATTGCCTTCGTCCGCCGCGGCGGCGGGAACAGCCGCGCCGGCCATTGCTGCGGTCGGTGCGCAAAGGCATGTGCTCAGCGTGAGAAGGCCAGCGGCGGACCACCAACGGGAGGGCATGTAATGCGGTTTCACGAGGCCAACTTCCTCAAACTTGTTTTTATTCACGGCCGGACATGGGCAGGAGGGCGTCGAGCTTTACCGCCGTCCTGTAGCTGGCGATTGCCGCGACCTTGTCGCCCTTGGCGCGATAGGTGTCGCCGAGGCCGGCATATGCCCATGCATTGGCCGGGAAATTGCGAACGTTGATCCCGGCGGTTTCGATGGCGTCGGCGGTCATCCCCTTGCGCACGAACTCACTGGCCCAATCGCTGACGAGGTCGGCGGAGGAAGGGTAAGGCTGGCTCTCCTGCGCGGATGTGGGGGAGGCGGCCATGAGGGAAAGCGAGGCGGCGAGGAACAGATAGAAGGGTTTCATCTTTGCTCTCCGTGATCTGGCGCAGCGGCGGGTCAATTTCCGAGGAAACAAGTGCACCCTCCCAGTAAACGGGGGCTTTTGCCGGAGCTCAGGCGCGCGCCATCGCTGCCGCGGTAAGCGGGTGATCGGGTGTGGTGTTGGACGTTACGAAATTCGGTCGACCGAAGCTCGATCAGGCCTCAGGGATCTGGATCATCATTCACCGCGCGCAGCTCGGTCAGCTCGCGGGGAGAAGTGATGGTGATTCCGCGCTTCCGGAGCTTACCGACGAAATCAGCAGTCACGCCGACCGCCCGCATGCCCTGATAATCGTGGGGCGAGCCGTTTATTCCGTACCGCTGCAACGCCGCGATGTAGGCTGGGTCGAGCCCTATCGCACGCGCCTCGACGAGGTCCTGGATGTCGAGCGACATGTCGGTCGCATGCATTGCGCGGGCATAATCCGGCGTGACATCGACAGCGTGCGCTCGGGCCAATTGGCCGGCCGAGAGATTGGGGAAACCGGCCTTGGCCATTTCGCGCCCGTATTCGACGCTGACGCCCGGGGCGACGACGAACGGGAAGCGGTCATTGGGCTCATCGGCCGTGTCCGTCGGATCCGGATCAATCGCGTCAGAAGCGGCGTGCGACTTGCGGACAATGGGTGTCGGATGCGGCGCGTCGCTCGCGGCGAGAAGAGATCGCGACTGGCGGGCCGCGGCGAAGTGCGGAGCGGCGCCGGGCGTCGCGCCGGCCATCTGGACGGTGGCGAGCACGGTACGGCCGGGCACCAGGGTAACCGCTGCGAGCGGCACCGCCATGCTCAGCATGCCCATCGCGAAGCCTGCGATCCATGACCGCCCCGATGGCCTGCGCGCCGGGTTCTGGTCGAGCACGCGCCGAACGCGGCGGCCGAGCGAACTTTTTGAGGGCGCCACGCCATGCACGCTGAGCAGCGTGCTTCGGCATTGATGGCGCGCGACGCCGATCAACAATTGGGCATAATCGGGCCCGGCGATATCAGCGGCGAGCACGGCGTCGTCGGCGGCCTCCTCGCGCAGCTGGTGCGCCTCGCGTGCCAGCATCCAGGCCAACGGATTGAACCAGAACGTCGCAGTCGCGATCCGCGCCAGGATCAGCTTGACCCAATCGAGCTGAACCACATG
>Ga0070660_100000248_pt1 | contig 35592 bp, 24 predicted proteins | sample KBSC33metaG_FD_64670 | JGI IMG/M metagenome (GOLD analysis project Ga0070660, IMG submission 64670) | Corn rhizosphere microbial communities from Kellogg Biological Station, Michigan, USA - KBS C3-3 metaG | ecosystem: Host-associated > Plants > Roots > Rhizosphere > Soil ... | reverse complement strand
ACTACTAAAATTTAATTGTTCTACATCTTTTTTAAACGACTCAAATTGTTCACTGCTCATATTTTTTACAGGTAATCTGAATTCACCACAATCCAATCCCACTAATTTCATATAAGCTTTACCGGTAGCAATGCCGCCATATTTTCCGAGCAAAGTAATCATGTCAATAGATTGTTGCTGTAATGCCTGTGCTCTTCTAAAATCATTTTTATTGAACGCATCAACCATGTCGTAATACAACGGCGCTGCATAGTTGAAAGTGCTTCCCACTGCGCCTTTGGCACCAACGGCCAATGCCGGAAGCATATTTTCATCTCTTCCCCAAAGCATATCATACTTCCCATTTTGAAAGTGCAGACAGGAAAGAAAATCCATAAAATCTTCGTGGGTATATTTAATGCCCGCAAAGTTGGGAATTTTCCCGTCCACACTTTTCAATAGGTCAATCATAGAAAAACCAACGCCCGTCAATACAGGGATATGGTAATAGTAAAATGGCATATCAGGAACTACGTCGGCAATTTCTTTACAACACGCAGCGAGCGTAGCGGCATCAGCAGGTTTAAAATAAAACGGTGCGGTAAAAGAAACTGCGTATAGGCCTATCTGTTGTGCATAAATGGCAAGCTCTTTACAATCGGTAAGGCTTGTGCCTCCGAGCAAAGTCATTACTTTGAAATCTTTGTCATGATTTGTTGCATCGGCCCAGGCTTTGGCAACTGCTTTCTTTTCATTGAGACTCATTGAAACGCCTTCACCGGTAGAGCCGCTGATGAAAGCGCCCGTAACTTTATTGTGTTTTAGAAACCGGTAATATTCAGGAATCAAAGAAAGATTGAGTTCGCCATTTCTATCCATTGGCGTAAATGGGGCGGAGATGAGGCCTTGTAAATGTTCTATTTTCATTGTATGGTGATATTTTATTAGTTAAGTCTTCAAATCTAATTTACCATTATTCCTGCAAGACTGCGTCATTCAGGCGGGTGTTTGTTTACTAGAAAAATTTTCAAATACTATTTTCTTGATCTGTTTTCCATCAAAAGTAATTTAAGATTTAGTTTAAAATTTTTGTAAAAAACATGACCCAAAAAAACCGGAAACTGGAATGTCTCCGGTTTACTTAGGGTAGAGCTTACAAACTTATTTTAAAATTTAGGATATCCGGGTGTTTGCACAAGAGCAGAATTGTTTGTCAAAGTGTTGCGATCAATAGGCCACAATAGTTTATATGCGTCCGTAGATAGAATGTTGGTATATTCAAAAACATATTTTCCACTTGCATCCATTCTTCTTAAATCGTACCATCGCTTTCCTTCAAAAACAAATTCCAAAAACCGTTCCTGTAAAATGGCTTCCTGCGGACTGGCATCTATAGCCTGATTGGGATAACCCTGAACAGCAATGTTATAATTTGCTCCATAAGCTCTTGCCCTTACTAAGTTAATTTCGTTGGTAGGGTCTTGACCTAAAATCACTTCGGCTTCAGCTTTTAATAAAAGCAAATCTGCATAACGATAAATTGGATAATCGTTAGTAAATACCCTTAAACCCGCGCTTTGCTCACCCTGATATTTATTGGCAAACGCTCCGGCGATTTGATAAACTCCTGCTACTTTATTATAAGCAGGCTGAATGGAAACAAATTTTCTTGAATCCAAATCACTGAATTCTCTATAAGTTGCAATTTTTATGGGAGCACGCAATAACCCTCCCCAATTGTCAATAGCTACGTTGAATTTTCTATTATTTATAGAATCATAAAAGTTGGCAATCAAACCTGTTTGAGGAAAAAATGTATTCGCAAACGGAAGGCTGGCTTCATTCAATAGATCCCTGCTGGCAAAAATTATTTCACTATTTCCTCTACTGGTTGAAGCGAAAACATTGGCATAAGAAGGAAGTAATGACAGACCGGATACATTGGTTTGTATATCATTTAATGCATTTAATACAACAGTAGCATCCGCGGTTCCGCCACCTCTGTAACTTGTCCAGAGATAGACATTAGCTTTGAGCATTAAAGTAGCCGATTTAGACCAATAACCTTTTTGATTTCTGAAAGAATAATCACTACCAAAACTACTTACGGAATTATCAATATCGCTTTTTATCAATGTCATTACAGAATCTGCGCTGGAAGCTGGTTTTGCAAGATTAAAACTATCAATTCTTGTAACAGGATCTGTTTGTATAATTACATTTCCCCAACTTCTTACTAATTGGAAATAATAAAAAGCCCTCATTCCATAACCGATTCCGAGATAATAATTCTTATTAGCCGGAGTTACAAGATTGGTGGTATTTAATTTTTTAATTAATAAATTTATCTGGTTAATATTAAAGTAGAAATTACCAAAATTGCTTACTCCGGCGTTGTTTCCATCAAGAGTATTTGTCCATAGTTTCTCTACTCCCTGAGTAGCCTCACCTGTAAAAGCAGAGTTGGAACCCGGATCGGTACCAAAAATATCTGCACGCATTTCACCGAGATATTGAAAGGAGCCTACATTATTTCTAAAAGCTGTGTGAATGCCTGCTACAAAGGCATCTACCTGATCGGGCGTTTTCCAGAAATTAGCATCGCTGATACTGCTCACAGGCGCTAAATCTAATTTTTTGCTGCAGGAATTGATGGCTAACATCAACCCTAAACCTGAAAGTGTTAAAATTATTTTCTTTTTCATAATTGAATGAATTTGTTGTTTTAAAATGAAACTTGTACTCCTAATACAATTGTTCGTGGTGTGGGATAGGTGCCCTGGTAAACTCCGGTAATAGTTGAGGTACCTGGAGCTACAGGCGGCTCTGGAGTGGGACCACTGAATTTAGTAATATAAAACATATTATCTAAACTCGCGAAAAGCCTTGCCTGAGATAATACTTTTGATTTAGATAATAACGATTGATCAAAATCATACGACAACGTAATTTCACGACAAGCGAGATAATCTCCTTTTTCATAAAACTGTGAATTGTTGCTGTTCAGATTCGCATTGGCATTATTGATTCTTGTATAATTTTTCTTTCCTAAAGGAGCAGCTACCTGGTCAGCATAATAAACCTTTGGGATGTCGGTATTTGTATTGGTTGGGGACCATGCTTGTTTTTGTAACTCAATATAATTAAATGTTCCCTGGTAATTTCCCAATGTCCTTGCCACTAAATCGTTATATATAGTATGTCCTAAAGCGAATTCAAACCTGGTATAGACTGAGAAATTTTTATAAGAGAAATTCGCGTTGAATCCGCCTGTCCACTTAGGATAAATATTTCCAATTTTTACCTGGTCTCTGTTATCTATAGTATCATTTTTATCAACATCCAACCAATTCACATCTCCAGGGGTGATTTTGCCGGTTCCATAATTTGAATTGGGGCCGCTGATACCGGCCACAAGGTCCACCCTGTTTCCGGCGCTTTTTGCTATTTCAGAAGCATCTTTAAAAATAGATACTTGTTTGAATGCATAAATATCACCTATTGATTGTCCTTCCTGTAAACCGCCTACCCAGATAAGCTGGCCTGATTTGGGATCAAATACCTGCAATCCACCCTGCCTGTTATTAGGCTGGCCATTATAAGGCAATTGCAATATTTTATTTTTTACATAAGAAGCGTTGGCGCCAATATTCAACCTGAATCCATTTGGATTATCAATTACCCTTGCATTCGCACTAAACTCATAACCCTTATTTTGTAAAGTCCCCAGATTGGTTCTTACAGTATTAAATCCTGTATAACTTGGGAGAGAAAGATTGGTAAGAAGGTCGCTGGTTTTCCTGTTGTAATAATCAAAAATAAAAGTAATCCTGTTATTCAATATCCCTATATCTGCACCTATATCGGTAGTCCTGCTTTTTTCCCACCGCAGGTTTGGAGTGGTTAATGAAGTAAACAAAAATGCGCCATTGTTATTATACAATCCCTGTGCTCCATACACGCCTTGTACATCATATCTTCCTAATCCTGAAACGTTACCATTTACACCATAGCTAACACGCGGTTTTAAAGTAGAAATAACTTTATAAATTCCGCTATTTTGGAAAAACTTCTCTCTGTGAACATTCCATCCTGCCGACATACCCGGGAAAAATCCAAGCCGGTTTGCGGTAGGCAGGCTGGATACGCCATCTTCTCTAAAAACTGCAGTAAATAAATAGCGTTGGTCATAATCATAGCTCAACCTTCCAAAAGTAGAAATGATACGGTATTGAGAAACGATGCTATAATTATTATTTGGATTGTTGGGGTCAGTTGACGTATTGGAAGTAAAAGTAGTAGAGGCATTTACAGTAGGAATATCATCAGTCGGCGATTTAGTTCCGGCTACCTGCATTCCAAAAGATTTTATCCCAAAATATTCCGTACCCAACATAGCGCTTACATTATGGACACCTCCGAATTGTTTGGTGTAATTAATAATGGCGTTATATTGCTGTTGAAAATCTCTTGAATAGGTGGACGTTGCCGGCCTGTTGGTATTAAAAGAGGGAGTAGTTGCAAAAATATTACTATAGGTTTGAGTGGCCTTTGTAAATGATTGATCCAACACTTCATTCATATAAGCGTTTGCAGTCGCCCTGATATAAAGGTTGGGTAATATGTCCCACTTCACCGCGCCGTTTACGGTTATCTTATTATTTTCATCACTTCTATCTGTTTTCCCCAACCAATAAAGAGGATTCCCATCAGTAGCGCTATTGCCCGGGTTTGGCAAAGTTTTAGCAGCATCCAACCAGGGATTAAATGTAGGCCAAATAGCCAAACTACGATAAAGTGTATTTATTTCTGCTCCGTTTAAAACGCCTAATTGCGATGATGTAGATAATGTTACACCCGAACTTACTTCTACATTCGATCTTACTTTATAAGAACCATTTACCACACCTGAAAAACGTTTATAATCGGAACCAACAATAACACCTGGCTCTTTGTAAAAATCAAAACTGCTGAAATACCTTCCTTTATCATTTCCTCCGGTTACATTGATATAATGATCCTGTGTTTGAGTATTTCTGAATACTAAATTTTCAATTTCCTTTGAATGATTTTTAAAAATAATGATGCCACTTATATTAGAGGAGTCAGGCTTACCACCAGTGAGATAATTCGTACTTGGTCCATAAGGATCGCCTACTGTATCCCATCCCTGTGATAGAAGACTGGCGGTGGTTGAATTATAAAACCTTATATTAAAAGAAGAAAGGTTGGCGGAATCAGTTAATAACCCATATCCACGGCTTCCGTTAACCTGCCCATAAGTTCTCCCTGAGTTCAAATTTCCTAACCTGTTATAATAAATGTAATCCCTTGCATCCATGTATTTATAACCCGATCTTCTCATGTTAAAACCCTGGGTGAATTTATAAGAAACCTGAGCCTTGCCTGATTTGCCGTGTTTTGTAGTAATAAGGATTACGCCATTATTCGCCCGTGCTCCATAAATTGCTGTAGAAGCGGCATCTTTTAATATTTCGATAGATTCAACATCCTCAGAAGCAATATCACTATAAGACCTTATGATTCCATCTATTACCACAAGCGGGGCGCCGGGGTTATTAATAGATGCTCCTCCACGCAAGATAATTACCGGATTGGCGCCAGGCTGTCCGGTAGCATTTACTACCTGCAAGCCAGAAACTGTCCCCTGCAATGCCGAACCAATATTAGCCCGCGGAGCCGTTGCCAATACTTCCTTATCTAATTTTGCAATAGACGTGGTTACGTTTTTTCTTGATTGAGTTCCATAACCAACAACCACTACTTCGCCTAATTTTCCCACATCAGATTTCATCACAAGAGTAAAAGTAGAAGAACTCCCCACTTTTACATCCTTCTGGCTGTAGCCTGTGTATGAAACAACCAACACATCGCCCGGAGAGGCATCAATGCTGAATTCTCCATTTTCGTTAGTCTGGGTTCCTGATTTTTTTCCTTTCAATTCGATGGTTACTCCAACTAAGGGTTTTCCATCCTGATCGGAAATAACCATACCAGTAACTTTTTTTACCTGTGCCCTTACAGTAGCTGACAACAAAAAGCAGGTAATTAAAATTCCAATTTTCAAATAAGAAAATTTCATTTTAGATTGTTTTAATTTTTAAATGTATTATGTTTGACATAATAAAAGTAAAACGTTAATTTTACATGACCAAAAAAAATTAAATTTTTTTTATAAAAATATTTTTTTTACACAATAATGATACATTTGTCAATCTTACTTTTAAGTTATACATATTATGAACAGTAGTGCTTTTAAACAAAGTCTTAAGACAATTGACACCAGTTCTCTGGTAGATAAAGTAGAACAAAAACTGGTGGAAATTTTACAACAAAAAAAATTAATTGTAGGCGATAGTATCCCTAAGGAATTAGAACTGGCCGAAACGCTTGGTGTAAGCAGAACTGTTATCAGAGAGGCTCTGCTCAGATTAAGAATGATGGGGCTGATAGAATCCAAAAAGAAAAAAGGCGCGGTAATTACCAGCCCCGATTTGTTTGCCATCATGGGTAAAAGCATGAATCCCCACATTCTCGACCAGGATACTTTAAAGGAGATTTTTGAAATACGACTGGTGTTAGAAATAGGAATGGCGGATTTGCTTTTTCAAAGAAAAACAAAAGCAGATATAGATGAGCTTAGAAGAATTGTAAGTAAAGAGCCGAAAATTACGGATACACACTTGTTCAATATCAGCCATGAAATTGCTTTTCATGGAAAATTATATGAAGTAACAGGAAATGAAACCATGAAAAAGTTTCAGAAAATGTTGTTGCCTGTTTTTGATTACGTTCACCACAGCGGTTTGCTGGGAAAACCGGTGATGCTAAAAAAATTCGTTTCGCATAAAGAACTGGTGAATATTCTGGAAAATGGTACTCCTGAACTTTTCAGAAACGCAATGCGCTATCACCTGGAAAATCATTTTGCGCGGTTATTTGATTAACTGCTCAGATTGAATATCACAAATCATTTCGCCATAGTAAACTAACTTATACACTGCATTTCTATTTAGAAATATCCTTAAAAACGTTTATTACAGTAAACAGACTTTTATTTGTAATTTCTATTTATCAGATGCTGCTGTGCTTAATTTTTAATCAATAGACAAATCCCGATTTTATTAAATAATTTTACTGGCAAATATTCTTTTTAACAGAATACAATTTCAAATCTTAAACTGATAAATTTTTAAATCACTTGCTATCTTTTAAATCTAAAATTGTAACACGGATAATTACCATCAATTTTCTTTTTTTTGTTTCTTTCTTTTTTTTGCCATCAAGATTATCCGCACAGAATGATTCCTGTCATTTAAGAATAAGCCTTTTAACAGCCACTCCGGGTGATCTGCTGTACTCAACATTCGGACACAGCGCTTTGCGTGTAACCGACTCTGTTAGAAATGCGGATATAGTATTTAACTACGGGACATTCAATTTTGAAGAGCCCAATTTCTACATGAAATTTGTAAGAGGCAAACTTCCTTTTTATCTATCAGTGGATAGGTTTGACGATTTTATAACCGAATACCAGGAGGATAACAGAGGCATTACTGAACAGGTATTAGATTTGAATTGTTATGAAAAAGAACGAATCTATGCGCTGCTGAACGAAAATATGATGGGGCCAAACAGAAAGTACAAATATGATTTTACTTTCGATAATTGTACTACAAGGCTCCGTGATCTTATTGAAAGGGCTACTGATTCTACGGTGCAATTTGGCCATGTAATTCAAAGGAAGGTCACTTTCAGAAATCTCATATACGAATACCTGAATAACAACGATAAGCAATGGAGTAAACTGGGAATTGATATTTTATTAGGCAGCAAAATGGATGTAGCTGTGACACCTTACCAGGCGATGTTTCTTCCGGACTACCTGATGAAAACTCTTGACAGCACTACCCTTGATAAAAAACCATTGGTAGGGGAAAAGCATTCATTATTTAAAATAGATCATTCTAAAAATGAAAAAAATAATTTAGAGCATCCATTTTTTTTATTTGTTTGCCTGTTTGTGATAATTGCTTTTTTAAGCTTTTCAAAAAATTCATTTATACAAAAATTTCTTGCTTCACTGGATGGTGTATTATTTTTTATTACCGGGCTATTAGGGATTTTATTGATTTTTATGTGGTTTGGGACAGACCACATTATGTGCCGCGATAACTATAATTTATTATGGGCATGGCCAACGAATGTGGTTGCTGCATTTTATATCCATTCGAAAAAAGGCTGGGCGAGAAATTATTTTATTTTAAATGCTGTATTTAATATTATTCTCATTGCATTATGGAGCGTAGTCCCGCAGCATTTAAATCCTGCATTGATACCTGTTCTTGCGATCTTAATTTTCAGGAGTTTGATTTACATTTTCAGAAAAAATAAATGATGGCGTATATTTTATTTCAAAATAAAAAAATATTTTACCGGATCGAAGGCAAAGGGAAACCTGTTTTATTATTACATGGTTTTGGTGAAAATGGGAATATATGGAATAAGCAAGTAGAAGCTCTTAAAGAAGATTTGAGTTTTATAATTCCTGACCTTCCGGGGAGTGACCAATCGGAAATGCTGGAAGGGAAATGTACGATTGAAGATTATGCGGAAGTAGTAAAAGCAATAGCAGATGAAGCTATTTTTCAAAACAAGAAGAAAAATAATTTACAATTTACCCTTATCGGGCATAGTATGGGCGGGTACATTACCCTTGCGTTTGCTCAAAAGTATCCTGAGCTATTAAATGCTTTTGGTCTTTTTCATTCCTCCGCATTTGCAGATGACGAAGCTAAAAAAGCTATCAGGAGAAAAGGGATTCAGTTTATAGAAAAAAATGGCCCGGAAGCTTTTTTAAAGACATCAATTCCCAATTTATTTTCTGAAAATACAAAAGAAAACAGGACGCAATTAATAACCGGGTTATTGGAGATCGGGAAACATATTTTACCTCAAGCTTTAATTCAATATTATGAAGCTATGATCCTGAGACCGGACAGAACATCCGTTTTAGAATCATTTTCAAAACCTGTTCTTTTTATCATAGGTAAAAATGATAACGCAGTGCCCTTAAATGCTTCGCTTCAACAATGTCATCTGCCAGCTATATCCACAATACATATTTTGCAAAACTCAGGCCACATGGGCATGTGGGAAGAAGAAAAATTGTCTTCAACTTATTTAAAAGAATTTTTCGACAACATATAAAAATTCCTTCAATTAATCTAAGGTAACATTTCTGTAAACTTGCTTTTTGTGTTAAGAATTGTCCTTGATAAAAAGTAATTTGCAATCTTCTTTTTATGAAAAAATCATTTTTTACCATATTTGTTTTTTTACTGGTATTTAGCTGCCAGGCTCATCATATCATCGGCGGTGAAATGATTTATCAATATTTAGGAGCAGGCTCTACAGCTAATACAAGTAAATACCTGATCACGCTTAAAATATTTCGCGATCAAAACGCACCGCCGGGTACCGCTCCCATGCCCTCTGAAGTGTATATAGGAATATTCAATAATGACGATACAACAGAATACCCAGGACCTTATCCTTATTATATAGTGCAGAAAAGCAGTGAAACTTCTGTAACGGTAAATGCTTTGCCGCCATGTATTAATAATGCGCCCAACCTGGATTACCATGTAGGAATTTTTAACTTAACTGTTGATTTGCCCGATAACGATAAAGGTTATACCGCCTCATTTCAAACCTGCTGCCGTGTGGACAATATTAATAATGTGATGAATGTCAATGGTACCGAAACAGGTTCTACATTTACTTGCAGCATTCCTCCTGCGGTTTATAAAGATAATTCTCCCCAGTTTTCTACCAGCATAAATGTGATTTGTGGTGGCAAACCTTTTAACCTTCAGTTTAATGCTCAGGATGCTGACAATGATTCTTTGGTGTATGCTTTTGCCAGTGCTTATGATGGAGGGGCTTTTAGAAATGCCACCAATGCCAATCCCGGACCTCCACCTTATAATTCTGTTATTTACGACAACGGTTTTACCTCAGATGCTCCACTTGGAGCCGCCGCAACTATTAATCCACGTACCGGATATATAAGCGGTATTGCTCCCGCAGTTGGAAAATATGTTTTAGGAGTAAAAGTACTTTCTTACAGGAAAGGCGTATTACTTAACGAACACCTGAAAGACTTTATCATCAACGTTTCTGATTGTAATTTTGCCGGTGCGCTTTTGAATCCGAGACCTGTTATATGTGATAGCTTTAATGTGGCGTTTTCAAATGATAATACTTCTCCCTTAAACAAGACTTTCTTATGGAGTTTTGGTGATCCTAATTCGGGCGTTTCAGACACTTCTTCTCTGCAAAGCCCGAGCCATGTGTATTCAGATACCGGCACGTTTGTGTATAAACTGGTGGTAAACCCAGGGCAACAATGCAGGGATTCCACCACTCAAATTGTAAAAGTATTTCCTGGTTTTTATCCGGATTTTAGCACTGATGGAAAATGTATTAATTCTCCCATTCTTTTTACTGATAAAACGAAGAGTACTTATGGCGTTGTAAGTAAATGGCTATGGAATTTTGAAGACCCTACCAGCACTTCCGATACTTCGAATATTAAAAATCCAACTTACACATACGCTAACGAAGGCAATTACCCCGTGCGGCTAACGGTCTTCAATAGTAAAGGTTGTGAGAAAACTATAGTTGATACGGTGCTGATAAAAGTAAAGCCTGATTTTTCGGTAAATAACGATACTTTAATCTGCAATATTGATACAGTACAACTTACTGCTATCGGGACAGGCACGGTATCCTGGACACCGAATTTAAATATCAACAACCAGCATAGCTTTACACCTTTGGTAAGCCCTGGTGTGACTACTGTCTATTATGCTTCTTTAGTCGAAAGCCGCGGCTGTGAGGCAACAGATTCTGTAAAAGTAAATGTGGTAAACAAAGTAACTTTAGATGCCGGAAAAGATACTACTATTTGTTTAACAGATACGCTTACGATGAGGCCTACCGGAGATGGACTTCATTACTTATGGACACCTTCGGCAACTATCATTAACGATACCTCAAAGTATGCACTTGTAGTTCCCACTGCTAACGCCGTATATCATGTCGTTGCCAGTATTGGAAAATGTAATGCTGCAGACGACATTAATGTAAAAGCGGTACCTTACCCTGTGGCGAATGCCGGAAACGATACGACGATATGTTTTCCTAAAAGCTTCCAATTACACGCTACCGGTGGAAGCATTTATTCCTGGTCGCCACCTAATTTTTTAAGCAATGCTAATATTGCCAATCCTATTTCTTCTCCGCAGGAATCTATCCGGTATGTGGTGCAGGTAAATGATGTGTTAGGATGCCCAAAACCAACTTATGCCTCTGTTATCATCAATGTACAAAGGCCTATTGCCGATGCAGGCCCAAGAGATACATCTATTGTTGTAAACCAGCCATTGCAATTGAATGGCACAGGCGCAGACTTATATTTTTGGTCACCGCCCACAGGATTAAACAATCCAAATATTTCAAGTCCTGTTGCACTCTTATCCGAAAGCCAGCTATATGTTTTAAAAGTACAGACTTTAGCAGGATGTTCTTCTACAGACACCATTAATGTTACTGTTTATAAAGTAAAACCCGACTTATATGTACCTGATGCATTTACGCCTAATGGTGATGGACTAAATGATATATTCAAACCGATACCTATCGGAATGAAGTCTCTGACGTATTTTAAAGTTTATAACCGGCTGGGGCAGTTGATGTATTCTACCAATCAAATGAATCAAGGCTGGGATGGTACTTTTAAAGGTAATGCGCAAAGCTCGGCGGTATTCGTATGGATCGCGCAGGGAAAAGATTATCTGAATAGAATAATTACCAAGAAAGGAAACGTAACTCTAATCAGGTAAGAAATTGATGCGCCTCTCTTTTGCTCAAACAGCAATAATATTGCAAATTAAAAATCTGCAATATTTATTGCCTGTCCGAATGGAACAGACGGGCTTTACTGAGAGACTGTCTAAAAATGATTTATAAATTTCTTATGATTGTAATAGTGGCCCGTGGGGACTCCGGCCACGGGTGAGAATTTCTTATGATCGCAAAAGTGGCCGGAGTCAACGGCCACTTTTACAAATTAAAAATCTACAATATTTATTGCCTGTCCGAATGGGACAGACGGGCTTTACTGCGAAGAATACTTCAATTTTTGAAACAGGATTAGTTCTTGAAATAATTAACTCCCCACAATTCATATCGTTTATACATCTCCGGTAGTTCAGATGAAAATTTCGTCCAGTCCTTGCTGTCTTTGGGCGACCAAACCACTTCGCTTAATGCACTCATTCTCGGAAAGATCATATATTCTACTTTGGTCGGATATTGCATATATTCTGTCCATACATTTCCCTGGGCGCCTAAAACGTAATGCGCTTCAGAAGCTTCGAGTTCTTTTGGTATCGGTTCATAATTATAAACTTTATCTAATGGAAGATAGCCGCCAATGGTAAGGCTGTCATCATTTTTTGTTTGCGAGTGATCAAGATAGCAATAAGTTCCGGGAGTCATAATTACATCATGATGTTGTTTTGCAGCTTCAATACCACCTTCTTCGCCACGCCAGCTCATTACCGTTGCGTTCGGCGCCAGGCCACCTTCCAGTATTTCATCCCAGCCTATAATGCTTCTTCCTTTGCTGTTTAAATATTTTTCTATCCGGTGAATGAAATAACTCTGTAAACCATTTTCGTCTTTTAGATTTTTATCTTTAATTAGTTTCTGACAAAATTCAGATCGTTTCCAATAATCTTTCGGGCATTCGTCACCACCAATGTGAATGTATTTTGAAGGAAATAATTTTATTACTTCATCCAGTACGTTTTCCAGGAAAGTAAAAGTATAATCAGAAGGACAGAATACGTCAGGGAAAACGCCCCATGTTTGCTGAACCTGTTTGCCCGTGCGGCTTCCGCTCCATGCAGTTTCTTTTGATATCTCTGTAGATTCATTAGGGAAACAGCTCAACTGAGGATAAGCTGCGATAACGGCAGATGCATGGCCGGGCATTTCAATTTCAGGAATGATTGTTATATAACGATCCTGTGCATATTTTACAATATCTTTTATTTGCTCCTGTGTGTAAAACCCACCTTCGCGGGTATCATCATTTCCTGTGCCGGGATAATGGCCTATGATAGTTCCATTTCTGTGTCCTCCGACAGAAGTAAGGCGTGGGTATTTTTTTATTTCTATTCTCCATCCCTGGTCTTCTGTTAAGTGCCAGTGAAACGTATTATATTTTTGGTAAGCAAGAAGATCAATATATTTTTTTACAAAATTCACATCAAAAAAATGACGGCCTACATCCAGGTGCATTCCCCGGTATTGAAAGCGCGGATAATCATTAATAGCTAACTGAGGTATTTCAAAACTGATGTTTCCATCCGTAGGTTTCTCAGTTGGTAACAGTTGAAGCAACGTTTGAATTCCGTAAAATATGGCTTCATTACTTACTCCTCCGATGCTGATTTCATTGGCTTTTACAGTTAAATCATACTCATCTTTTTTTCTTTCACCGGGCTTCAGTAAACCAAGAATAATTGCGTTTTTTACATTTTTGCCCGGAGGGATATTTTTTACAGGCAGTGTAAATCCATATAATTTTTTGAGATATACATTCAGCATTTCGGCATCATGCTGAACTGTTTTATTGGCGATGATAATCGTTTTCGCATTCAGATTAAAATTACCGGAATGCATCTCCAGCGATACGGGTTTTGGCATTATGACAACTTTGTCTTGTCCGAAGGTAAGGGTACTCGTGAGCATAAGTGTTATTACGAATAAATTTTTCATACATTTTTTTTAAGTGAAATTTTATAACCTGAAAGAAGAGCGACTAAAATACAATTTTAATTCAATACGGGGAGTACAATTTTGGATCCATGATCCTTATCGTGATAAATGTGAATGGTAGATTTTTGAAAGTCAGTTTCTATGGCATCGGGAATGCGCATAAATTTTTGAGGATTCATGTCAACTAAAGGAAACCAACTGTTTTGCACCTGCACCATTATTTTATGTCCTTTTTTAAATGTGTGGCAAACATCATTCAGATTTATTTTTATCTCGCTTATTTTTCCCGGAAAAAATGGTTCGGGATGAGTATAATCATTTCTGAATTTTCCACGCATTACTTCTGCACGAACCAACCGCTCAAAATCACTGCCGGCGCTATAATCTACTCCCCGCACACCATAAATCTCCTGCGCCGGAACTACATCAATCAGCTTTACGACAAAGTCTGCATCGGTGGTTGAAATGCTCACAAAAAGATCGGCAAGAATAGGACCGGCAATCGTAACGTCTTCATTTAAAACCGGCGATTCATAAACCAATACGTCATTTCTTGAAGCAGCAAAACGCTGGTCTTCCACCATGTATTCATTATTTCTACTGCCTTGCACTTTCGAAGTATAAGGAACCGGATTTGCAGGATCACTGATGTATTCATCAAAACTATTTTCGGCATTATTTTTCTTTCCGGATAATTTTTTATCAGCATCAAAATAATAACTTACTTCTGAAATATTTGCCGGTGGCCATTGATTAAAATGCCGCCATTCATTGCTGCCAGTTTCAAAGACAGTTGCTTCGGAAGCATTCCATGTTCCTTTATCTTTCAAAAAATAATTGAAAAATATTGTTTGCAAACTATCCTGGAAATATTTACTTGTATTGCTGCCGAAATCATAACTGCCGAATTTATTCCATCTATTGCTTGCCCACGCGCCATGCGTCCACGGACCCATTACAAGATAATTTTTATTTGAGGGACTTTGTTTTTCTATTGCCTGATAAGTGTGCAATGAACCAAAAAGATCTTCTGCGTCAAACCAGCCGCCAACAACAAGCGTAGGAATTTTAATATTTTTCAGGTATTGCCGGATGTTTCTTTTTTGCCAGTAATTATCATAAGTGTCATGCACGAGGTATTCGTTCCAGATATAGCTGCGGTGATTAAAATATTGAGCTGATTGCGTATTTTTTATTGGGCCGAGATTTAAAAAAAACTGATAGACATCATTGTTATCTGTATTAAAAATTGATGAACCGTAGTCTTCTGTCGGGCCATTTCTTTCTTTGCCAAAATAATTCATAAACATAAAATTATCAAGCAAAAAAAATGCACCATTATGGTTGGCGTCATCCCCAATAAATTCATCAGTTACCGGCGCCTGGGGGCTTACAGCCTTTATTGCAGGATGTGCTCCGGGCAAACTCGCTGTTGCATAAAAACCGGGATAAGAGATTCCATAAAGACCTACGCGTCCATTATTGTTTTTAATATTTTTTAGAAGCCAGTCAACGGTATCATAGGTATCGCTGCTTTCGTCAACCTGCGTCTTGTCTTTTTTATCAGGGATATAAGGAGTTACTTCAAGATTATGCCCTTGGCTCATATAGCGCCCGCGCACATCCTGGTAAACGAAAATGTATTTTTCATCCATCAGCGCTGTGTTTGGGCCTAACCTTTTTGCGTAGTTGTTTTCTCCATAAGGCGCAACGGAATACGGGGTGCGCTCCATCAAAAACGGGTATTTTTCAGATTGATCTTTTGGAATATAAATGACCGTATATAATTTTACACCGTCACGCATTGCGATGTTGGTGTCTATTTTAGAATAATTTTCTTTTACAAAATCGGGATTAGAAGTTTGGCTAAAAGAAGGGGCAAATACGAACAAGCAAAGAAACTGTAAAAGATATTTTGTCATTATTTTATTTATATAGGCAGGAAATAGATAAGTAACTAAAGAGAGTTATCTAAATTACATAGAGGATTTCCTCGGGGTTATTTCTTGATGTATCTTCTAAAAGAAAATCGACCGGAAAAATTACATCTTCATTTTCCCCCCAATAAATATTTCCATTTTTAACAATGAATTTTTTAAATTTTTGAGGAGCAAAATAATTGAGATTTTCACCTTTAACATATTTATGAAATAAGGGAAGGAAATCAACCAGCTTTATTTCACCATTTGTGAGACTAATAGCGATGATAAAGTCATTGATATATTTAGCTGATTTAATCATTAAGGGTTTCTGTTCAGTTTTTTGTTGATGATGTCGCACTTTACTTTTTTTTGAAAGATGAACACTGTTTGCCATTTGTCAATTATTATTTTGTAATAAGATTTTAAAAAGACTGCTACCTCTTTTGCTTCAGCCTCTGTAAGTGGTGTCTTTCCTTTTACTTTTTTGAACACCAAAGTTAAACTATCTCCTGAAATCTGAAATTCAACCTTAATTTCACGATCCTCTATCTGCACATGAACGTGAATAGGCAAATGCTCATTTGTATAAAACCGGATAACATATTGCAGGTATTGAAAGATTTTTGGCATAGCGATAAAATTATTTTAGAAGCATTTGCTCCATAAATGTAACCTTAACCAAATGATTGGGCAGTCATTTCCTGGTATGAGATAATTTTCACTAAATAGAAATATGAATTAAATGTTCCTTTACTATAATTATAGTTCGTAAAGGGCAAATTAATGAATTTTTAAAAGCCATCTTCTGAAAAATAAGTTTCGCAGAGAGGATGCTTATTTTGTTTTCAAACAATTTTTAGAATTAGCATCCCATAAAATTATTTCGCAGAACTTTTAATTCCTCATTTACAAAATCCTTCTAAATGTTTGTTTACTGAGATAATAGATTATTTCAACGAAAACCTGAGCAGGATTTCCTATTTTTAACTAAAAAGTTATGAAGGCTCTTGTTATTTCAGGTGGCGGCAGCAAAGGCGCTTTTGCGGGAGGAGTAGCGCAATATTTAATAGAAGAAAGTAAAAATAAATACGATGCGTTTATTGGCACTTCTGCGGGAGCGCTCCTGATACCACTTTTATCTATTGGAAAAATTGAAGCCTTATACAATGTCTTTACTTCCATATCTCAAAGCGATATTTTTAATGTGAACCCATTTGTGATTCATAAAGAAAATGGCATATACAAAACAAAGATTAACCACTTGGGAACTATTAAAATGTTTTTAGAAGGAAAAAAAACATTTGGAGAAAGTCATAATCTCAGAAACCTGATAAAAAATATTTTGACCAATGAGGATTTTATGAAAATTAAAAATTCGGAAGCTGATGTAGTAATTACAGTTGCAAATCTTACCCGGATGTTGTTGGAGTATAAATCAATTAAAGAATGCTCTTATGATGATTTCTGCGACTGGATGTGGGGATCATCGAATGTAGTACCCTTTATGAGCCTATTAGAAAAAGATGGTTTTGAATATGCCGATGGTGGCCTGGGCGATATTGTGCCCGTTTCAAAAGCAATAGCAATAGGAGCCACGGAAATTGACATAATTATTTTAAATACGGAAAGGCGCAGTATTAAAAATCCGCCGGTTCGCAATGCGATGGAACTTACGATAAGAGCCTTTGATTTTATGCTGAACCAGATTGAAAGTGATGATTTGTTAATCGGACGAATGGAAGGAATTCAAAATGATGTGCATTTGAATATTTATCAGCCGCCTAAAAACCTGACTAATAATTCATTGATATTTGATGCCGTTAAGATGAAAGAATGGTGGGCTTACGGTTTGAAGTACGCCAGGGAAAACAGTCCATCGTATAAACAAATAAAATCAACTGTGTAAGTAGTTTTTTCCGATAGTTATTTAATGAAAAAGCCGGTGTCTTTGCACCGGCTAATCAGTTATTCATTTTTAATTCTCTTTCTTCGTAATAATTTTTACCGGATTATTCTTATCATCCCTTAACCTTTGTAATCTTCAATACATTGGTAGGCAAATGTAAAGAGACCGGTGTGCTGCCTGTATTTACAACCACATCACCTGGCTTTAGAAAACCGCGTTCTTTAAGTATTCCCAACTGGTCAGAGAAAATATCATCAAGGCTTTCTTCTTCATCATAGAATAGGGCGCGCACTCCCCAGCTAAGGCTCAACTGATTGATAAGACTTTCTACTTTGCTAAATACGTATAAAAAAGATTTTGGCCGGTAACTGCTGAGCATGAAACCTGTGTAGCCGCTCTGTGTCATTCCTATTAACGCATCTGCTTTTACGTCGCTTGCCAGTTTACAGGCGCTGTAGCAAATGGCATCACTTAAAAAAGAGGGAGAATGTGGCTGCGGTGAAAGAATATCGTCGCGGTTATAATCATAAGCCGTCTTTTCTATTTCCATTATTATTTTACTCATCGTTTCTATCACCAGGGTTGGATATTTTCCTGTTGCGGTTTCTCCGCTAAGCATTAATGCGTCTGCCCCTTCCAGCACTGCATTGGCCACATCAGTAATTTCGCTACGGTTGGGTTTTATTCTGTCCATCATACTTTCCATCATCTGAGTGGCCACTATTACCGGTTTGGCCCTGTGCATGCATTTGCGTATGATTTCTTTTTGTATAAGCGGAACTTTTTCCACCGGCAATTCTACTCCGAGATCTCCCCTTGCAATCATGATACCGTCACTTTCAATAATGATATCACGTATGTTGGCAACAGCCTCAGGTTTTTCTATTTTAGCAATTACTTTCGACTTGCAATTTCTTTCTTTTAAAATATCTTTTAAGCCTACAATATCTTTTACTTCACGAACAAATGAAAGCGCTATCCAATCTACATTCTGATCAATAATGAAATCAAGATCTTCCAGATCTTTTTCGGTAAGCGCCGGTAAAGAAATTTTAGTGTCAGGAAGGTTAAGCCCTTTTTTAGAGGAAAGAATGCCACCCATTATTACTTCTACCTGCACGTCGTTATTGGGAAGTATCTTTTTTACTTTAACTTCCAATTTCCCATCATCTATCATAATAATGTTTCCCGGAACTACATCGTTATGAAGGTTAGGATAGCTCACATAAATCTTCTCGAAATTTCCAATACATTTTACGTTGGTAAATGTCAACTGATCTCCGGGTTTGATTTCAAGCGCATTATTTTCAATTTCTCCGACTCTCAATTTAGGCCCTTGCAGGTCGGCAAGTATGGCGATATTAAAAGGAAGCGAGGTGTTTATCTTTTTGATTATCTGAATTATCCTTGCTTTGTCTTCATGGCTACCGTGTGAGAAATTTAGCCGAAAAACATTTACGCCAGCCTTTACCAATTCTACCATTGCGTCATAATTATCGCACGCCGGGCCAACGGTAGCGACTATTTTCGTCCGCTTTATTGAATGATTAAATCCTGCTTTTTTATCCATATCCTTATAAAGATATTTACTGATGTTTTTTGACATTTACTTTTGTTTATATTGAATTATATGTATTCATAGAATATTCACCTTCCACTTATCTTTCGGGCAATCAATGATGACTCAACTCGATAATATTTTTACAATCTTCATCCACTCTTCACTTATATTTTCTTTCTTTTTTACTGCCTTATCAAGTGGAATATAATGCATTTTGTTATTAACAATACCTACAAACACATTATATCTTCCTTCCAGCAAACACTCTACGGCGGAATAACCCATGCGGCTGGCAATCAACCTGTCAAAACAAGTAGGTGAACCGCCGCGTTGAATATGCCCCAAAATGGTGACTCTTACTTCCTGTTCCGGTATTTTTTCCGTAATTACTTTTCCTAACTCTACCGCGCCAAACGCTTCTCCTTCCGCTACTACAATAATATTAACCAATTTCTTGCGGCCATGTTTTTCCATCAAAGCGTTAATAACGCCTGCCACATCAGTCTTTCGTTCGGGGATTAATATGTTTTCTGCGCCGGTGGCGATACCGCTATGTAATGCGATGTATCCCGAATCGCGGCCCATCACTTCTATAATAAAAAGTCTGTCATGTGCATCCGCCGTATCACGCACTTTATCTATTGCTTCTACGGCAGTATTTACAGCAGTATCAAAACCGATTGTAAAATCGGTGCCTGCAATATCCTTATCTATCGTTCCGGGTAAACCTATGCAAGGTATATCATACTCATGACTAAATATTTGTGCTCCCCTGAAAGAACCGTCGCCGCCAATAATTACAAGGCCGTCGATTCCGTGCTTTTTCAGGTTTTCGTATGCTTTTGCTCTGCCTTCAGTAGTAAAGAAATCTTTGCACCTTGCAGTTTTTAAAATAGTGCCACCTCTTTGAATAATGTTAGCAACGCTTTTGCTCTCCATTTTAAAGATATCATTGTCTATCATCCCCTGGTAGCCGCGTTTAATGCCATAAACTGATAACTTATTGTAAACACCCGTACGTACTACTGCCCTGATTGCAGCATTCATACCAGGAGCATCGCCACCGGACGTAAGAACTCCTATTTTCCTTATTTTCCTTTTCAAGACTTTTTAAAATTACTTTTTAAATTTTTGTTCCTTTTTTTAAGAGCGGTCAAAAGTACACATTTAGGATTATTTAATTAAAAGAAGATTTTTTTGTCAATAAAAATTTGTTGCGGGGTTTTGCATTTCTTCTTAAAACAATCATGAATATAGAAATTACCTTATAATTTTTGCAATTGGATTTGGTCCGGATTGAAATATGAAATGAGCTAAAGGTCAAATGCTTACTGCGGCATTCGGACGCCTTTGAGTAAGGGTTTAAATGGGTCTTTCGTCCAGAAAATGCCCCTTATATACAAATTTTGCCGATCGGAGGGTGCAAACAGCAAAAGCTTTAACCTTTTGTAAAAAAATTAAAGCTTTTGCTCTTAAACATTAGAAGATAAACGGTAAAGAATTAACTTATTCTGCTACCGTCTTCCTGCGTGACCTTCTTTCAATTCCTGAAATCGAAAATTAATATTAACTTTCCACTACTTCCTTTTTCACCAACTCTACTTCGCAAGCGATATTCACGGTATCTCCCACGAGCACGCCACCTGCTTCTAAAACTGTGTTCCAGTTTAATCCCCAATCTTTACGATTTACTTTGCCGTTTATAGTAAATCCTGCTCTTTCTCCACCCCACGGGTCTTTTACTACTCCGCCAAACTCAACATCCAGTTTTATTTTTTTAGTGATGCCTTTAATAGTAAGGTCTCCCCACAATTCATAACTGCCGTCTCCATCCACTTTTTCAATAGTATTGGAAGTAAAGGTGATTTCTTTGTGATGTTCTATATCAAAGAAATCGGCGCTTTTCAAATGAGCGTTACGCTGTTCTGTGTTGGTCTCAAGAGAAGCGGGATTCATCCAAAAATCAATTTCTACAGTACTAAAATCTTCACCTGTGGTATAAATACTTGCACTATATTCGGTGAAAATACCTTTCACATTAGTTATCATCAAGTGCTTTACTTTAAAAGCGATTTCGGTGTGAACGGGGTCAAAATCCCATTTTGTTTTTGTTGCCATGTTTTCTGTTTTTTAGTTTTTAAATAAATATTTAGTGTGCCAGTTTTCCAAATTTTCCTCCGTTAAAATCATCAATTGCTTCCTGAATTTCTTCAATCGTATTCATTACAAAAGGCCCGTAAGCCGCCACAGGCTCATTTATCGGCTCGCCGCTCAATAATAAAAAAATACTTTTTTTATTAGCTTTAATTTTTATTGCGCCTTCCTCATTTTTAAATTGTACGTATTGGTGTTCGCGTGCGATTGTATTTTCATTTATTGTAGCTTCTCCTTCTACTATCAATAATCCTGTATTAAAACCTGCGGGCAAATTAAATTCTGTTTCACCACTTTTATTCAGGCGAATATCATACATTTCCACCGGAGAAAAAGTTTTAGCAGCGCCTTTCACGCCATTATATTCACCGGCGATTACCAACACATTTCCCATGCCATTTTCTAACTCATAATTTCCTTTTTGCTCATGCAATATCGCCTGGTATTTGGGCGCAGACATTTTATATTTTTTGGGCAAATTCACCCAAATCTGTGCCATCTCAAATGCGCCGCCTTTTTTAGCAAACTCTTTTTCGTGATATTCTTTGTGCAGAATTCCTGATGCAGCGGTCATCCATTGCACATCGCCTGGGTTTATTACACCGCTATTTCCGGTACTATCATTATGCGCCACACTACCTTTATAAGCCACCGTTACGGTTTCAAATCCGCGATGCGGATGTACGCCCACGCCGCGCGGAGAAGTAGTAGGCGTAAAATTGAATTCAGGATTAAAATCCATTAAGAAAAAAGGATTCATCCTGTCGCCAAAATTTCCGCCTCCGGGATTAAAATTAACTACCTTAAATCCATCACCCACCATGTGCGATGCCGATGGAGATAACACTTCTTCTATGGTTCTATATTTTTTCATAATTTATTTTTTAGACCACAAAGTTAAAACCATACAATACCCTTGCCAATAATCCACATTAAGAAAATCGCTTGATATCGATTAAGAATGTAATGACCGGCTTTATTAAAACGAAAATAGAAAATCAAAATATTTGTCTGTTTACTGACCAACGAGCCCTATAGGTTTTCTGCATTTCAATTCGTGAAAATTCGTGTAATTCGTGGCAAGAAAAATTATTCGCTTTAGCGATTAACCAATTCGTGTAATTCGTGGCAAAGGCCTCATCCCAACCCTTCTCCAAAGGAGAAGGACGCGCTCTCAAGTTTCTTCGTTTACTGCATTTTAATCTGTGCTAATCCGTGTAATTCGTGGCAAAAAATTATTCGCTTTAGCGATTAATCAAATTCGTGGCTACCCTATTTCTCCCGCAAAACCTGGCTTTTCATTTTACTAAAAAATTCCGGCGTAATTCCCAGGTAAGAAGCAATTTGATTTTGCGGAATTCGCACGTTCCAATCAGGATATTTTTCTACGAAATACTGGTATCGCTCTGAAGCTGAAAAACAAACATTGTGCAGGATTCTTTGCTGATGCGCTATGTAAGCATTTTCCAAAATCATTCTTGAAAAATGTTCGTACTTAGGAACCTTTTCGTAGAGCAAATCCAGGTCTTGTTTTGAGATTAATATTATTTCTGAATCTTCCAGTGCATCCGTGTTCATCATCGTTGGAGTCTGATTTTTCAGGCTTTCAATATCCCCAATCCACCAGCCTTCTGTTGCAAACTGAAATACATGTTCTGTGCCACTGTTATCAATTGCATAAGTGCGCAAACAACCTTTATTTACGAAAGTGGTGTATTTACATACATCGCCTTCCTGGTAAAGAAATTGCTTTCTCTTCATCTTTTTTTCGCGCAGCAAAGAAAGAAAAAAATCAGTTTCTCCTTTTGTAAATGTGATGTATTTGGAAATAGTTTGTAAAATCAACTCGGTATTCATTCTACGAAAATAAAGGAGTTTCTGTTACTGAAATGATTGGTTACAGTAAATAAACATTTATGTGCGATTTCTATTTTGTCCCAAATTCTTATCTCGCAGATTGTCTCTTTTTTAAAAGAACCAGCGAAAATCAAGTTAAGGAAAATTAATGTTAGTTCGTGTTATTAGTGGCTTTTCCTGTTTCTATAAAATTATTTCTATATTTTTAGCACTTTAAAAGTTTACCAGATATGCCTCATCCGCTCTTTCGTAAAAAAAGTATTTCGGCCATTTTAGCCGATGCAGAATCTGGCCTTTCAGATGCCACGCACTCTGCATCAGGATTAAAAAAAGTATTGAAAGTGCGCGACCTTACTGCCATGGGAATCGCCGCGGTAGTAGGCGCAGGCATATTTTCAACCATTGGAAATGCAGCATATCAGGGCGGCCCTGGAGTCTCTCTTTTATTTATTCTTACAGCCGTTTGCTGCGGATTTTCCGCATTATGTTATGCAGAATTTGCTTCGCGCATTCCGGTTAGTGGAAGTGCTTACACTTATGCGTACGCCTCTTTTGGCGAATTGATTGCGTGGATTATTGGCTGGGATTTGTTGATGGAATATGCGATTGGAAATATTGCAGTTGCCATTTCATGGAGCCAATATTTTGTAAATCTGCTGGAAGGTTTGCATATTCGTGTTCCTTCATTTTTAACTACAGATTATTTAAGCGCGTCACGTGCATTCAAAGAAGCATCGGGAGAATTAGCAAAAGGAGGAACGCTCGAAAGCCTGTCTCAAAGCGTACAATCAGGATATCATGCGTGGATTAATGCACCGCATTTGGGAAATTTGAAACTGATAGCAGATATTCCGGCGCTTGCCATTGTGTTTTTAATTACGTGGCTGGTTTATACCGGAATAAAAGAAACACGCAGAGCCACCAATCTCATGGTCGGGTTTAAGATTATCATTCTAATTGCAGTAGTTGCTATCGGATGTTTTTTTGTAGCGCCTGCAAACTGGAGTCCCTTTTTGCCAAATGGTTTTGGTGGAATGATGAAAGGTGTGTCGGCTGTGTTCTTTGCCTACATTGGTTTTGATGCAATCTCTACAACAGCGGAAGAATGTCAGAATCCGCAGCGCGACCTGCCGCGCGGAATGATTTATTCGCTTATAATCTGTACGATACTTTATATTTTGGTGGCGTTTGTTTTAACCGGAATGGTTTCTTACAAAGAGTTGCAGGTGGGCGACCCGTTGGCTTTTGTTTTTAAAAGAGTTGGGCTGAACCAGATAAGTTATATTATTTCTTTCAGCGCGGTAATAGCAACGGCAAGTGTATTACTTGTTTTTCAAATGGGACAGCCGAGAATATGGATGAGCATGAGCCGTGATGGACTGCTGCCAAAGGCTTTTAGCCGTATTCATCCGAAATATAAAACACCTTCTTTTGCAACAATTGTTACCGGCCTTTTCGTAGCGATACCGGCATTATTTTTAAATCTTACAGAAGTTACGGACTTAACGAGCATCGGAACATTATTTGCGTTTGTGCTTGTTTGTGGTGGTGTGCTTTTATTGCCCAAAAGAGAAGAAGGGGAATCTGCTCCAAAATTTAAAATTCCGTATATCAGTTCACAATTTATTGTTCCGGTTTTATTTATTGTGGGAGTAATTATTTTCTGGAAAAACTTTTTAGGGTTGTTTGATTTCAGTGAAGGCTGGGAAGTGTTTCGTGATAAATTGCCCTTCTTTTTATTTGTAATTCTTTCTGTTGCTTTAGCCATTGCCTCTTTTATAAAAAAGCTTTCACTGATTCCTGTTCTTGGCCTCGCCAGTTGTTTTTATTTAATGACAGAATTGGGATATACCAACTGGATGCGGTTTTTAATTTGGTTGGTTATAGGGCTTGTTATTTATTTTTTGTATAGCCGGCAACATAGTAAGCTGGGTAAAGGAAAATAGGTGAAGTCATATATTTAAATTTTTTTCTTCCATCCACATAAACATTCAGATGTTATTAGCGTTTACGACCAGGTAAACGAAAGGAGATTATTTTTTCGATAATCTTGAAGTTGACAAAAAATTATCTGTTACTAACCAGTATTTGAAAAATCCTTGAAATTATTCCACTCTATTTTCCTCAAAATTTTTTGCATAAAAATTATGAGTATTAAAAGTTTTTTTTTATAAGAAACAATAAATTGAAATATAAAGTTGTTATTAAGTACGAAATGTGAAATCTTCATTAGGAAGGTATTTTCAATATTTCATTTTGCAGAGCTTGTTTTTTAGATTGTCTATCAAACACTCTGTAATACAAGATATTTTGAGTGAAATAACATAATCCATTATATAAATTAAAACAACAACATGAAAAACCTTAGACTAAAAGACTTTCGTATTTTCCTTTTTGCATCCTCAATGGTGATGATGCAATCTTGTGTGAAAGATAATTACGCTACGCCTTCGGCGATGGAACTTCCCCTGGCAGCCCAGTATTCAAATAAGCCATATCAGCTTGGCAGCTCGGGCGACTCAATTACTACCAGGATATCCATAAATGTAGCGTCCGCAGCTATTCCTACTACAGTAAATACAGCTACTTTGGGTATTGAACCCGAATGGTTGAATTGGTATAATGCACAACAAACTGCATTAGCGACCAAGGCCCAACAAGACTACCTGGCCGCAAGTGCATTGCATAGAGATAACGATTCAGATTTTCCATATGCATGGACTCCTATGGAACTTTTGCCTGACAGCCTTTATACCGTTTCTTCTTATAACCTGTCTGTGCCCGCAAGTGAGAGAATGGCATATGCTGATGTGGTCGTTAAAACCGGTAAGTTTGAGCGTGGCCATAATTATGTGTTACCATTGACGATTAAAAAATCCTCTCTTATTATAAGTAGTTGGAGACATTTACCACTTTGGTTCGTATCATCAGCTTTCGGAGGAAAGTACAGTAAGTTTCAAGGTACTCTTGTGGGCGGTGCTTATAATGAACATTATTCTGATGTGCTCACTTTAACCACGATAGATCAACATACTGTTGCAGACACATTAACGGTAGGAGACTTTTTCAACGGATATACTGAGTATCATTTCAATGCGAATGGTTCTGTATCCGTAAGAGCCGGATCTAGTTCATCCTCTCCAGATGACTTTGACGCAGTAGTGGAAGAAAGCAATTCAAATGCTGCTACAGGAGAATTCTATGTAAAATTTTCAATAAAGTGGTCAGGTACTAGTTACACTTTTACCGTTAATTTTAATAGATAAATAGATTACCACAATGAAATAGACTAAGTCTTATTTCTTTTTACCTAAATAACTTTTACATTACGATTAATAAAAGAGGTTCCTAAGAACCTCTTTTTTAGTTCATACGTTGAATTCCAGAAAACATATTTCAGAAAAATCAGGTATTTTATGGGTGGATTAAATTTGGGACACAGTGCTTAGGCAAAATATCACATATAATAATATATACATATATATTTTATTGATTATTAAAAATAAATAAAAAACTTTTTTTGATTTAACAGATGTAATGTTTTCATTGAAAAAATAGTTTCTTATACATTTATTTTTAAAATAAATCTTTGAAATATTCATTTCTATTAGAATTAATTCAAGCAATTTATCCTGTCTTTCTCAAATTTTTTTTCTCCCAAGCAGCATTTTTAAATTTAAAGTTGTCATGATATAGTTTTAAAGTTGTCATGATATAGTTTTAAAATTGTCATGTCATAGTCACTTTAAAATTTTGTCAATTAACATTTTTCACTAATTATTGTAATGTTATTCTAAAATCAGTAATTTAAACAGCTCACATGAAAAAAATCCTTTACTTATTTACGACTCTGATGCTTAGCGCAGCGTTGACGTCCGCACAAAACAATTCTGTAAAAGGCCAGGTAACCGGGCCTGATGGTAGTCCGCTTCCTGGGATTACGGTTCAGGTCAAGGGTACAAAAACAGCTACAGCTACTGATCTTAATGGGCAATTTGAATTATCTGCTTCTCATAATGCTACCCTTGTTTTTACGGGTGTAGGGTTTCAGGAACAGAGCGTTAAAGTTGATAATCGTTCATCGTTAAATGTAAAATTAGAAGCAACTACCCAGCAGTTAAGTGAAGTAGTAGTAACAGCATTAGGTGTAAAAAGGAATAAAAATGATTTAGGGTATGCCGCTCAGACTATTAATGCCGATGCAATAGAAAAAGGAGGGCAAACAGATGCCCTTAAAGCGCTTTCAGGCAAAATTGCGGGTGTACAGGTTACATCGTCCACTGGAACCCCGGGCGGATCATCATATATCCAACTTCGGGGCGCTAATTCAATTACCGGTGATAACCAGCCTTTATTTGTTATTGACGGTGTTCCTATAGATAATGGACAAAATTATTCCGGTGACCCTTCTGATGGCTCAAATAATGTTTTGTTTGGGGCAACAAATACCAATAGGGGCGCTGATGTTAATCCTGATGATATTGAAAGCATTACAGTTCTGAAAGGCCCTGCTGCTGCAGCGCTATATGGTATAGGAGCCGCTAATGGCGCCATCATCATTACTACTAAAAGTGGAAAGGCGGGTAAAATGCAGGTAGATTTTAGCTCTTCCGTTACGTTTGACAAGGTTAACAGATATCCTGGACTACAGAATCAATGGGTAAAAGGTTCCGGTGGGGCCATTGGCAAATATCCTTCTTCAAATAGATACTCCTGGGGAGCCAAAGCGGATACATTGACATGGACAGGCGTTCCTAACGATTTTGACATTCATGGTTCATTGGTTGGCAAGTCCGACCCAAAAGGAAAAATTCCATTTGTTCCTTATGACAACATGAGGGATTTTTTCAGAACTGCACCATCTTTCATAAACTCCATTTCTTTTTCCGGAGGTAATAATGTTGCAACTTACAGGGTAGGTTACACCAACCTGTATCAGAATTCAATTGTTCCTACTCAAAACTTTCAAAGGAACTCTTTGAGTTTTGCCGGCTCTCTTAAGATGTCGGAAAAGTTTAAAGTTTCTACAAATTTGAACTATACCAGAAGTAATAGTACTCAGCCTCAAAACGGAAGTAATACTTCGGGAATTATGCTTGGCTTAACCAGAACGCCTATTGATTTTGACAACTCTAAGGGAGCTACAAATGCTAAGGACCCAAAAGCGTATCTGTTTCCTGTTGGCAGCGATTATGCCGGACTTCAAAGATCTTATAGATTTAATCGCGCTTTAGGCATTTATGATAACCCATTTTGGACTATCAATAAAACTCCCTATACAACAGATCTAAACAGGTTGATTGGGAATGTTCAATTAGATTATAATATCGGTGCCGGTTTTAGCGCTCTTTATCGGTTGGGAAGCGATGTCTATCAGGATAACCGCCATCAATATTATGACGTAGGATCAAGCGAATATTCCGGTGGCAGAATTTTTTATGACAGATACACCTATACCAGCTTAAACTCAGACCTCATTTTAGCGTATTCTAAAGAATTGTCAGAGAACTTTAAATTTGACGGTAAAGTTGGAAACAATTTTTACTCCAATAATTTAAATGAGATATATACTCAGGGCGACGGGCTTGTTGCTTCCGATTATAACAATATGGATAATGCTACTGTAGTGAAATCTTCAAACTTTGTTACTCCGTACAGAAGATCTTCTGCATATTTTGATCTGAATTTTGATTTTGCGTCCATTTTATTTTTTGAGGTAACTGGAAGAAACGACTGGTCATCCACTCTGCCGCCAGATAAAAGGTCTTTTTTCTACCCATCGGCTAATTTAGGTTTTGTATTTACAAAATTAGGCAGCCTGCAGGATGGCAAGGTACTCAGTTTTGGTAAGCTTAGGCTTTCCGCAGCCCAGGTAGGAAAGGATGCGCCTGCATTCGCATTGAATGGATATTATACAAAATCAACTTTTGCAGATGGCTATACTTCCGGTATAACATACCCAAGTGATGGCGTTGCCGGTTTTGGAAGGGTAACTACCCTGGGTAACCCCAATTTGAAGCCGGAAAAAACGACTTCTTATGAGGCGGGGTTAGATTTAAAATTTTTCCAAAACAGATTAGGTATAGACGTAACCGGCTACTACTCAAAAGGCCAGGACCTTATTGTTGGTGCGCCGCTTGCCTCCAGTACCGGCTATACTTCTCAGGTGATCAACTCTGGTTCAATTGAAACAAAAGGTATAGAGTTACAATTAACCGGCACACCTGTACAGGTCAGAAACTTCCGGTGGGATGCTTTTATAAATTTCAGCAGTTATCAAAATAAAATACTAAAATTAGCTGACGGGGTATCACAAATTACCCTGAATGGATTTACAGGAACAACTATTGCGCAGATAGCGGGGTATGGAGCGGCCTCCATTTTCGGTTTTGGGTACGAGCGCGACGATAAAGGCAATATCGTTGTTGAAGACAGATCCGGTGGTGCACAATACTATCCAATAGCGCCGGCAGTACAAAAATTTCTCGGCAATACAAATCCCAAATTCCTTCTCGGATTTGGAAATACATTTACTTTCAAAGGCTTCTCTTTATATGGTTTGTTTGACTGGAAACATGGTGGAAAGATGTGGGATGGAACCAGAGGGTCATTGAGCGCTATAGGTACATCGGATAATACCAATAACAGAGGACAGATGCACTTGTTTAAAGGTGTATTAGGACATCTGAATGACGCAGGTGAACTTGTACATAATGACGGTAGTGGAAACGAAGCAGCAGGAGCAGGTGCTGTCAATAATAACTCTGTTCCATTAAGTGAAGCATGGTACTTGGGAAATGGTGGTGGATTCGGTAATTTGAATGAAGCATTTATTGAAGACGCTTCTTATATCAAGCTAAGAGAAGCCAGCCTTTCTTACGATCTTTCATCATTATTAATTGGAAAACACTTCATCAAAGGGGCGTCATTGGGGGTTTTTGTTAGAAATGTGATTGTATGGACCCCATACAAAGGAATTGACCCTGAAACAAGCCTGACCGGCGCAACAAGCGCACAGGGGATAGACTATTTTAACATGCCCGGAACAATGTCTATGGGATTGAACCTGAAACTTAAGTTTTAATCATATTTATCCAGGTATTTTTCTGACCATTAAAAAAAACAACAATGAAATATTTTAATCATAAATTATATGTAACATCGCTCTTATTAGCGGTTGTTATTCTGTCTGCCTGTTCTAAGAAATTTTTTTATGACGGGATAAATGACGATCCTACACAACTTAAAGATCCTACGCCAGCGTTAATGCTTGCGCCTGTCATACTTTCTTCAGGTTATGAATATGGCGGTGATGAATCCAGGTTTCCTTCCACTTTTATGCAGCAGGTAACTGGGGATGCTAACCAATCATATTCTGCGGGTATTTATAATATTTCGCCCGACGATGTTGATAATATGTGGAGTTTTGGGTTTTATTCCGGTTTAATGAACAACGATTATGATTTAATAAACTTAGCAAACTCATTGAATCAAAAATATTATCATGCTGTGGGGCAAATATTAATGGCAAATTTCTTACAGAGAGCAACGGATCTCTGGGGCGATATTCCTTATAGTGAGGCATTTAAAGGAAATGACAGCAAAAACGCCAAATTTGATACCCAGGAAACCATATACCAACAAATCTTCAGTTTATTAAATTCAGCTATCGGCGAGATTGATGGAGGTGACGCTGGATCTGCGGTGCCGGGAAGCGAAGATTATCTTTATTCCGGGGATATGAGTAAGTGGGAAATGCTGGCCCATGCCTTAAAAGCGCGCTGTTTTATTCATTTAGTAAAAGTAAACCCTGCTTATTACGATTCTGCAATTAATGAGATTCCCAAAGCATTTACAGGCAATGTTGATAATGCAATTGTGCCTTTTAGTGCGTCCAGCGTTAACTCATCAAACCCAACATTTCAATTTGATGATCAAAGAGGAGATATTACTTATGATGGTTATTTGCAGACTTTATTGAAAAACGCAGGCGACCCCCGGTTTGGTGTTTATTACAATTCAACAGACAGTACCGCGCTTGGTGACTTTTATGGCGCTGCAAACGCCCCTGTTCCATTAATGACTTTTTATGAGTTAAAGTTTATTGAAGCAGAGGCTCAATTTCAGAAGGGAAACAAGGAGGAGGCAGCAGCAGCATATAATGCTGCCGTACAGGCCAATTTAGATTATACAGTAGGCAATAGTAGCTATGCCTCAACGGTTGAAAAAACTGCAGCGAACATTACTCTTACTGATATAATGACTCAGAAATATATCTCGTTATTCTTAAGAGCAGAGTCATGGACCGACTGGAGGAGAACCGGGATACCCAATTTAACTCCTGCAGATGGCAATGTTACTGGCGGAGTAATTCCCAGAGCTTTGATATATCCCAGCGGTGAAATAAAGTATAATAGCAATACCCCTAAAGGAAGAACACTCACCAGTAAACTTTGGTGGGATCAATAAATAATAATGAAATAATTTACCGCATTAAAAAGGCTCGTTCAAAATTTCGCACATACCCGGTTGATACAACCGGGTATTCTTTTTTGAAGCAATAATAAAATTTTAAAAATTTTAAAAAGGAATCAAATTCTCAAGATAGCTAAATGAAAATCTTCATTATTTCCTGCTTTACTGTCAGCAATCTTTTCTTATCTTCATCGCCTGTAAAAAGAATTGATTTCTTTATCTTTAGAAGAAAAAATAAAACATTTCATGTCGTTTAATTTTTCAAAATACGCTCTTATAATCGTTGCTATCTCGATATACAGTTGCACCCAAACCCGCAAAACCTATTCAAAACCAACAGTAGATATAGAAACCTATTATGGAGATATTATTGTGGAACTTTATCCGGAAAAAGCTCCTAAAACCGTTGCTGCGTTTCTTTCTTACGTAGATTCCGGTTATTATAAAAACACGTCGTTCTACCGGGTTTTAAAAAAAGATGACCAGGCAATGAATGTAGCTAAAACCCAATTGATACAAGGAGGGTTGTGGCATGCGAAATTCAAACTACAGCAAACAATACCCGGAATTCCATTGGAAACTACAAAACAAACGGGTATTCTACACCAGTATGGCGTCATTTCGCTTGCGCGAAACGCAGATGATAATTCGGGCAATACAGAATTTTTTATTTGTTTGGATGATGAGCCTGATTACGATTATGGCGGAGATGCAAGCCCTGATAAAAAAGGGTATGCTACTTTCGGAAAAGTAATTGAGGGGATGCAATATGTGAGGCAAATACATCAACAACCCGATACCGCTACCACCTTTTATCCTATAATTAAAATTCTCAATATCAAAAGATTATAGATAGGTAAATACCTTTAAAAATAATAGCCTCGGGCAAGGCAATAGCACAATTTTTAAAAGATTCAAGTATCAATTCCTAAAATATTCTACCTAACTTGATGATCATGCTAAATCCAATACTTCAAAATCCGGCAAAAGCTGTTAGTTCTGAAAGCCCAAATGAAACTATTTTCCCGGCGATTCGACAGGTAAATCGGAGCACTTTACCACCTTGAAATAATTAGTGGCCAATACATTCTTTACTTATACATTTGCAAATTATTTGCAATCGGTTTGCCGGTTGAATCTAATTCAAAAAGAGCTATTGAATTAAAAAATAATAAAGTTGTAGCGTGAAGAAAAATTTTAATAAAGCAACCCCGCTGGGATTAATCATAGCGTTGGGAATTGTATTCGGCGATATCGGAACTTCTCCCCTTTATGTATTCAACGCCATTATCAGGGACAGGTTAATTTCTTATGAACTTATTCTGGGAGGATTATCCTGCATCATCTGGACATTGACACTGCAAACGACAATAAAATATATTACCCTTACTTTAAAAGCGGATAATAATGGTGAAGGTGGTATATTTTCGTTGTATGCGTTGATACGGCGGCAAAAGAAATGGCTGGTTTTTCCGGCAATGATTGGCGGCGCGGCCATTCTTGCAGATGGAATTATTACACCGCCGATTACAGTTACATCAGCCGTTGAAGGATTAAGACAAATTCCTTTTTTTAGCGAAATCAGCGGAACAGCAATTATCTATATTGTTATTGTCATTTTATTAGGGCTTTTCTTTTCTCAACAGTTCGGTACCGCTAACATAGGCAAGCTATTTGGCCCGATTATGTTCTTTTGGTTCCTGATGCTTCTCGTTTTAGGTTCTGTGCACCTTTTCGATAATCTTAGAATTTTCAAAGCTTTAAATCCATATTATGGCATAAGGCTTTTGGTATTGTATCCCCAGGGGTTTTTTATCCTGGGGGCTGTTTTCCTTTGTACTACCGGGGCTGAGGCATTATACAGCGATCTTGGGCATTGTGGAAGAGGAAACATAAGAATTTCATGGATTTATGTAAAGATTGCATTAATCATTAATTACCTCGGGCAGGGAGCCTGGCTATTGGCCAATTACCAGGGGAAAACGCTTTCGAAAGAGATTATTGATAATGGATTTAATCCTTTTTTTGGAATTATGCCCGATTGGTTTAAGATCATTGGAATTGTGATTGCTACGGTTGCGGCCATTATTGCCAGCCAGGCTTTGATAAGCGGTTCATTCACGCTCATTAGTGAAAGTATGCGTCTGAATCTTTGGCCTAAGATGAAGATAAATTATCCTACAGAAGAAAGAGGTCAATTGTATATTCCGGGTATTAATTCATTATTGCTTGTAGGCTGCCTGGGCGTAGTGGTTTATTTTCAAACATCTTCCAACATGGAGGCTGCTTACGGTTTGGCAATCACTTTGTGTATGCTGGCTACTTCTATGTTGTTTGCCAATTACCTGATTTCTAAGCGAACCCCAAGGTTTTTAGTGTATCTCTATCTCATTGTTTATTTGACCATTGAATTGAGTTTTCTCATTGCGAACCTTGAAAAATTCCCTCACGGAGGATTTGTTACTTTAATTATTGGAGGCGGTTTGTTTACGGTAATGTATGTGTGGTTTAGGGCAAGGAAAATCAAAAACAGGTACGTAGAGTTTGTACGGTTGGATCAATACCTTCCAACCATCCAGGAAATCAGCAATGACATGAGCATCCCTAAATATGCAACTCACCTTGTCTATTTAACGAGCGCTAATAATCCTAAAGAAATTGAGCATAAGATTGTATATTCTATTTTGAACCGTAAGCCCAAGCGAGCGGACATCTATTGGTTTGTACATGTAGATACACAGGACGATCCCTATATTGCGGAATATTCGGTAGATACCATCGTACCAAATGAGGTAATAAGAGTTGAACTGAGACTTGGATTCAGGATGGAACCGCGCATTAACCTGATGTTTAAAAAAGTAGTACAGGACATGGTGGCTAATAAAGAAGTAAACATTACCAGCCGCTACGAAAGCCTGCAAAAAAACAATGTGGTGGGTGATTTTCAGTTTATCGTAATGGAAAAATTTCTGTCTCAGGATAATGAATTACCTATTTTTGAAAAACTGATTATGCGGTTGTATTTCTGGATAAAAAAGATAAGCCTTAGCGAAGAAAGAGGATTTGGCCTGGAACAAAGTAATGTGATTGTAGAAAAATTCCCTTTGATAGTGGCCCCCGTGAGGCGTTTAAAATTGAAGCGTATTTTTATGGATGATGAGTGATGAGTAATGAGTGAAAAGTGATGAGTGATGAGTAATGGGTAATGAGTGATGAGTGATGAGTGTCTTATAATGCTCTTTGCAGTAAACAAACAAATAAGGAGAATTTCAATTTCAATTGACAAACTCATAATGGGTAAATTATACCGGTAACTTCTAACTCATAACTTCTAACTCATAACTGATAACTCAACCGTGAACGTTCAATTGTCCATTAAACAAAAATGTCTTCCACGCTCATATATATTATCGCTGGTTACGCAATTTTAATGCTTGTTGTTTATTTAATTCAGGAGCGTTTTATTTTTAAGCCGGAAAAATTAAAACCTGACTTTGTTTATAAATACAATATTCCTTTCAAAGAATTATTTATTGACGTAGCGCTGGGAGTTACTATTAATGGATTACATTTCTACGCAAAAGAACCTTTAGGTTTGGTTCTCTATTTTCATGGTAATACGCGAAGCATAAAAGGTTGGGCTAAGTATGCCAAAGATTTCTATCGCTATCATTACGACGTGGTATTGGTTGACTATAGGGGCTTTGGTAAAAGCACCGGCCGCAAAAGTGAAAAAGAAATGCTGAATGATGTGCAGGTTGTTTATGATACGCTCGCTGTTCAGTACCGTGAAGATCATATTATTGTATATGGAAGAAGCCTTGGGAGCGGCTTTGCTACAAAACTGGCGAGTGATAATTCGC